>Ga0209382_10002581_pt1 | contig 26048 bp, 35 predicted proteins | sample SoiMetdeltSBSDD5_FD_187599 | JGI IMG/M metagenome (GOLD analysis project Ga0209382, IMG submission 187599) | Bulk soil microbial communities from a Populus tree surrounding site in Tennessee, USA - Soil MetaG P. deltoides SBSDD5 (SPAdes) (version 2) | ecosystem: Environmental > Terrestrial >... | reverse complement strand
GCCGTGGTCGTGCGGACAGTGAAGGAAGTCCGGCGGAAGGACGGCTCCTACATCCGCTTCGACCGCAACGCGGTCGTGCTCATCAAGGCCGACGAGAACCCGGTCGGCACGCGCATCTTCGGCCCGGTGGCCCGTGAGCTGCGCGAGCGCCAGTTCACCAAGATCATTTCCCTGGCACCCGAGGTCATCTGATGGAGAGTGTGCACGTTCGTCGCGGCGACACCGTCGGCGTCATCGCGGGGCGCGAGAAGGGCAAGCGCGGCAAGGTGCTGCGCGTGCTCACCGGCAAGGGCCGCGTTCTCGTCGAGCACGTCAATATGGTGAAGAAGCACCAGCGGCCGACGCAGAAGCTGCGGCAGGGTGGCATCATCGAGCGCGAGGGCGCGCTGGCGCTCTCGAACGTGCTCGTCGTGTGCGGCCGCTGCGACAAGCCCTCGCGGACCGGCATGAAGCTCCTGAGCGACGGCCGCAAGGTCCGCAGCTGCAAGCGGTGCGGCGAAGCGATCGACAAAGGGTAGAGAGACACATGGCCAAAGCCGAAGCCGCCAAGCCCGCTCCCAAGCCACAGACCGCGCCGAAGCCAGGCCAGGCCAAGGGCCAGCCGCGCAAGGACAAGGCGCCGGACACGCAGCCGGCCATCGCCAAGGGCCGGCCGAAGGGCACCGGGCAGGTCCCGGCGCGATTGAAGGACACGTACGCCAAGACGGTGGTCCCGGCGCTCATGAAGGAGCGTAGCTACACCAACGTCTGGGCGGTGCCGCGCCTGAACAAGATCGTCATCAACATGGGCGTCGGCGAGGGTCGCGACAACGCGAAGATCCTCGACTTCGCCACCGCCGATCTGCAGGCCATTACCGGCCAGAAGCCGGTGATCACGCGCGCCAAGAAGTCGATCGCGAACTTCAAGCTGCGCGAGGGCGTGCCGATCGGGGCCAAGGTCACCCTGCGGGCGTCGCGGATGTACGAGTTCTTCGATCGGCTCGTCAACGTCGCGCTGCCGCGCGTCCGCGATTTCAAGGGCGTGCCCCCCAAGGGGTTCGACGGGAGAGGCAATTATGCGCTCGGCCTCCGCGAGCAGCTGATCTTCCCGGAGATCGTGTACGACAAGATCGACAAGGTCCGGGGCATGGACATCATCTTCGTCACCACGGCGCGTTCCGACGAGGAGGCCAAGGCGCTCCTCACGCATCTCGGTATGCCGTTCAGGGAGCAATAGGTATGGCCAAGACCTCGCTCATCATGAAATCCCAGGCGACGCCGAAGTTCCCGACGCGCGCCTATCACCGGTGCAAGCTGTGCGGCCGGCCCCGCGGGTACCTTCGAAAGTTCCAGATGTGCCGGCTGTGCTTCCGCGAGCTGGCGCTCAAGGGCGAGGTCCCGGGCATCGTGAAAGCGAGCTGGTAGGGCATGCGCAGCGATCCGATCGCCGATCTGCTGACCCGCATCCGCAACGCCAGCCGCGCCGAGCACGAGAAGTGCGACATTCCGGCCTCGAAGCTGAAGATCCGGCTCGCGGAGCTCCTGAAGGAAGAGGGATTCATCAAGAACTTCCGCGTGCTGGAGGACAAGAAGCAAGGGATGCTGCGGGTGTATCTGAAGTACGGTGCGGGCAACGAGAAGATGATCTCCGGGCTGGTGCGGGTCTCGACCCCCGGCCGCCGCGTCTATGTCACCCACGACAAGATTCCGTCGATCCTGGCCGGCATGGGCGTGGCCCTCGTGTCGACATCGCGCGGCGTGGTCACCGATCGCGAGGCGCGCAAGCAGAAAATCGGCGGCGAAGTCCTCGCATACGTGTGGTGAGGAGCTGACATGTCACGCATCGGCAAGAAACCCATCCCGATTCCCCAGGGCGTGAAGGTGCAGGTGGATGGCGCCACCGTCCGCGCCGAGGGCCCGAAGGGCAAGCTCATGCAGCCGGTCCCGCGAGGGCTCAGCGCGAAGGTGGACAACGGCATCGTGCACATCGGTCGCGACGGCGACGATCGCCAAGTCCGCGCTCTGCACGGGTTGACCCGCTCGCTGGTCGCTAACATGGTGACCGGTGTGAAGGACGGCTTCGAGCGCAAGCTGGAGATCGTCGGCATCGGCTACCGTGCGCAGATGCAAGGCAAGGCCATCCAGCTCGCCCTGGGCTATTCACACCCCGTGATCTTTCCCCTGCCCGAGGGGATCACCGCGGAGATCGACAAGCAGGTCGGGATCACCCTGCGGGGCGCCGACAAGGCGCTGCTCGGGGAGACGGCGGCCAAGCTACGCGCGCTGCGCAAGCCGGATCCGTACAAGGGCAAGGGCATCAAGTACGCGGGTGAGGTGATCCGTCGCAAGGTCGGCAAGAAGGCGGGCGCGAAATGATCACGCGAGGTCGGCGAGAGCCACGCGACAAGCGCCACCTGCGGCTGCGCCGCTGGGTTCGCGGCTCGGCGCAGCGGCCCCGGCTGGCCGTCTTCCGTAGCCTCGGCCACATCTATGCGCAGATCGTCGACGACGACACGGGCACGACGCTGCTCGCCGTCGACAGCCGCAGCAAGGAGTTTCTCGGGACCCACAAGACCGGCGGCAACGTGGCGGCGGCCAAGGCGGTGGGCGAGCTGCTGGCGCAGAGGGCGAAGGCGGGCGGGATCAATCAGGTCGTGTTTGACCGGGGTGGCTACAAGTATCACGGGCGGGTCAAAGCGCTCGCTGACGCCGCGCGTGCTGGTGGGCTCATCTTTTGAAACGGGGCGACGAAACGGCCCATCTGCGTCGTTGCCTCCTCGGGCACGCCCAGCGGCGTGCGCGGCGTACGCCTCCGGCGGCCCTTCGTTGGCGTCTAGCATCTGGACCGCTTTGATCGCCCCTGGCCGCGAGGTCTCGGGCCAACACACAAGTGAGGAAACTGGGGTATGTGGTCATGATGAGTGGGGGACGGTGAGTGGCGGAAGCGAAGATCGATCCTAGCGTGCTGGAGTTGAATGATCGGGTCGTCTCTATCAATCGGGTGGCCAAGGTCGTCAAGGGTGGGCGGCGGTTTTCATTCACGGCGCTCGTCGTCGTGGGGGACGGACGCGGCCACGTCGGTGTCGGACTGGGCAAGGCGCACGAGGTCCCGGAGGCGATCCGCAAGGCGGTCGAGCATGCGAAGAAGGATCTCATCTTCGTGCCGCTACGCGAGACGACCATTCCCTGCGAGATCACCGGTCATTTCGGGGCCGGCCGCGTCTTCCTCAAGCCCGCGGTGCCCGGCACCGGCGTCATCGCCGGCGGCGCCGTGCGACCGGTGCTCGAGGCGGCCGGAGTCCAGGACATCCTGACGAAAACGCTGGGGTCGAACAATCCGCACAACGTGCTGAAGGCGACCATCGACGCTCTCCGCCGGATCAAGCGCCTGCAAGACCTGCACGCCGTGCGACGCAAGGGCGGCGACGGTTCGAACAACAACGTGGAGGAGGCAGTCGGTGCCCGGCAAGAAGCTTAAGATCACGCTGACCAGGTCGATCATCGGCCTGAGCCCCAGGCAGGAGGCGACGGTGAAGGCGCTCGGGCTTCGCCGCATGCACCAGTCCGTTTCGCACGACGACACGGCCACCATCCGCGGAATGATCGCCGCGGTGCCGCACATGCTGGAGGTGACCGATGAAGCTCAGTGACCTCCGACCGGCGCCGGGCGCGGTGAAGGCCCGCAAGCGCGTCGGCCGCGGTCCCGGCTCGGGCCACGGCAAGACGTCGACGATGGGCAACAAGGGTCACAACGCGAGGTCGGGCGGTGGCAAGGCGGGCGGCTTCGAGGGCGGCCAGATGCCCCTGTATCGTCGGCTGCCGAAGCGCGGCTTCCTGCCCCGCGGCGGCAAGACCGAGTACGCGGTGGTCAATCTCAAGTCGCTGGGCGCCTTCGCGGCCAAGAGCGTGGTCGATCCCGAGGGGCTCGTGAGGGCGGGGCTCATCAAGAACTCGGCACGGCATCTGGTGAAGATCCTGGGCAGCGGTGAGCTCCCGCACGCGCTGACCGTGCGCGTGCACGCCGTGAGCGATTCGGCGAAGAACAAGATCGAGTCGAAGGGCGGCAGCGTCGAGATGCTGCCGACGAGGGTGAGCGCTTCGTGATCGAAGGGCTGGCGAGCTTCCAGAACGTCTTCAAGATCCCCGAGCTGAAGCGCCGCGTCCTCGTCACGGCCGGTCTGCTGATCGCGTATCGCGTGGGCGCCCACGTGCCCACGCCCGGCATCGACGGCGAGGCGCTCGCGCGCGTCTTCGACCAGGCGCAGAACACGCTGCTCGGCATGGTCGATCTCTTCTCCGGCGGCAACCTCCGCCGGCTATCGATCTTCGCGCTCGGGATCATGCCGTACATCTCGGCGTCGATCATCTTGCAGCTGTTGACGGTGGTCATCCCCGCCCTGGAGCGGCTGGCCAAGGAAGGCGAGGCAGGCCGCAAGAAGATCACGCAGTACACGCGGTACGGCACCATCGTGCTGTCGATCGTGCAATCGCTCGGCATCGCCTACGGCCTCGAGTCGATGCGCCCGGACGGTATTGCGATCGTCCCGAATCCCGGCTGGGGCTTCCGGCTGCTGACCATGATCACGCTCACGGCCGGCACCGCCCTCATCATGTGGATCGGCGAGCAGATCTCGGAGAAGGGCATCGGCAACGGCATCTCCCTGATCATCTTCGCGGGGATCGCCGTCCGGCTGCCGTCGGCCATCGTCGCCTCCTACACCCTGATCGCCAACCGCGAGATGAGCCTGTTCACGTTCGCGATCATCATGGCGGCCATGGTCCTGGTCACGGCGGCCGTCGTTCTCATGCAGGAAGGGCAGCGGAAGATTCCCGTGCAGTACGCCAAGCGTGTCGTGGGCCGCCGCGTGTACGGCGGACAGTCGACGCACATCCCGCTGCGGATCAACACGGCGGGCGTCATCCCCGTCATCTTCGCGTCGTCGCTGATTCTCTTCCCGGCCACGCTGACCCGCTTCGTGCCGCATCCGTGGATGCAGGCCATCTCTGACGCGCTGTCCCCGGGGCGGCCGACCTACACGCTGCTCTACATGGCCCTCATCGTCTTCTTCACATACTTCTACACGGCCATCGTCTTCAATCCGATCGACCTCGCCGACAACATGAAGAAGTACGGCGGGTTCATCCCGGGCGTGCGGCCGGGCAAGAAGACGGCCGAGTACATCGATCGCGTGCTGACCCGCATCACGCTGCCGGGCGCGATCTTCCTCGCGCTCATCTCCGTGTTGCCCGATCTCTTGATCCGGTGGTTCAACGTGCCGTTCTATTTCGGTGGCACGAGCCTGCTCATCGTGGTTGGCGTCGCCCTCGACACCGTGCGCCAGATGGAGTCGCATCTGCTGATGCGGAACTACGAGGGCTTCCTCAAGCGGTCGCGCTCGCGCTCGGGCGCGTTCTCACGGAGCAGCTGAGCGTGCGCGTTGCCTTCCTCGGCCCGCCCGGCGCCGGCAAGGGGACCCAGGCGCGCGAGCTCGCGCGCGAGTGGTCCGTGCCCCACATCGCCACCGGCGACATGCTGCGCGACGCGGTGGCGGCCGCGACGCCGCTGGGCCGCGAGGCGAAGACCTACATGGACAAGGGCGCGCTCGTGCCGGACCCGGTCATCATCGGCATGATCGCCGAGCGGCTCATGGAACCCGACGCGCGCCAGGGCTTTCTGCTGGACGGGTTTCCGCGGACGATCGCGCAGGCCGAGGGCCTGGAGCGGTTGCTCAAGGACCTCGGCCAGCCGCTCGAGCGGGTCGTGTACTTCGACGTGGCCGAGCCGGAGCTGATCCGTCGCCTGACCGGGCGCCGGGTGTGCCGCTCGTGCGGCCACAGCTTTCACGTCGTGTCCAATCCCCCGCGCCGCGACGGGATCTGCGACCTCTGCGGCGGCGAGCTCTACCAGCGCGTCGACGACGCCGAAGCGACCGTTCGGAACCGGCTGCAGGTTTATCAGGAGCAGACGGCGCCGCTGCTCGACTGGTACACGGGCAAGGGGTTGCTGGCCAGCATCCAGGGCGCGGGGACCATCGGCGAGATCAACGAGCGCGTGAAGGTTGCCGCACGGAGGCGGCCGTGATCGAGCTCAAGTCGGCGCGCGAAATCGCGTTGATGCGGGCCGGCGGTCACATCCTCGCCGACGTGATCGATCGCCTGCGGGAGGCCGTGAAGCCGGGGCTCTCGACACTCGAGATCGACGAGGATGTCGAGGCCTTCATCCGGTCCCGCGGCGCGCTGCCCGCCTTCAAGGGCTACCGAGGATTTCCCGGCACCGTCTGTATCTCGATCAACGAGGAGGTCGTGCACGGCATCCCGTCGGCGCACCGGCGGATCAAGGAGGGCGACATCGTCGGCCTCGATCTCGGGTGTATTGTTGAAGGGTACTACGCAGACTGCGCGTTCACCCTCGCCGTCGGAGACGTCCCCCCGAAGGTGCAGCAGCTGCTCGACGTGACCCGTGAAAGCCTCGACGTGGCCATCGCGGAGTGCCGCGCCGGGCGCCGCCTTTCCGATGTCTCGCATGCGGTGCAGGCGCACGTCGAGCGGAACGGTTTCTCGGTCGTGCGGGCCTTCGTCGGCCACGGCATCGGGCGTGCGCTGCACGAGGACCCGCAGATTCCGAACTTCGGCGATCCGGGTCGCGGTCCCCAGCTGCGGGCGGGCATGGTGCTCGCCATCGAGCCGATGGTGACCATGGGCAGCTGGGAAGTGAAGGTGCTCGACGACGGCTGGACCGCGGTGACGCGGGACGGCAGCCTGGCCGCGCACTTCGAGCACACGATCGCCGTCACCGACGACGGCCCTGAAGTGCTCACGAGCCGGACGGGCCGCTCCGCCCAGGTCGCGTAGCGGACGGGCGGGAGACGAATGGCCAAGGAAGACGCGATCGAGGTGGAGGGCACCGTGGTGGAGCCGCTGCCGAACGCGATGTTCCGCGTGGAGCTCGAGAGCGGCCACCGGGTGCTGGCGCACGTGAGCGGCAAGATGCGGATGAACTTCATCCGGATCCTGCCCGGCGACCGGGTGAAGGTTGAGCTGTCGCCATACGACCTGACGCGCGGCCGCATCACGTACCGGTTCAAGTAGGAGAGACGATGAAAGTCCGACCGTCGGTGAAGGCACGGTGCGAACACTGCAAGGTCGTCAAGCGACAAGGCGTGACGCGCATCATCTGCAAGAACCCGCGTCACAAGCAAAGGCAAGGGTAGAGCGTTATGGCACGAGTGGCGGGTGTGGATCTGCCGAGGGAGAAGCGGGGCGAGGTGGCGATCCAGTACGTCTACGGGATCGGCAAGGCATTGGCGCTGGCGATTTTGAAGCAGGCCAATGTCAATCAGCACAAGCGTGTGAAGGACTGGTCGGACGACGAGACGGCGAAGGTGCGCGAGATCATCGAGCGCGAGTACAAGGTCGAGGGCGATCTGCGCCGCGAGATCTCGATGAACGTGAAGCGCTTGATGGACATCGGCTGCTATCGCGGGATCCGGCACCGTCGCGGCCTGCCCGTGCGAGGGCAGCGCACCCACACGAACGCGCGGACGCGCAAGGGCCCGAGCAAGGGCGTGATGGTGAAGAAGAAGCCGACGGCGGCGGCGGCGCCCGCCCCGGCGGCCAAGAAGGCAGGAGCCTAAAGCATGGCCGACCAGACCGAAGCGAAGCCCACACCGCGCAAGAAGGGTGGCAAGCGCAAGGAGCGGCGCGAAGTGCGCACGGGCGTCGCCCACATCCAGGCGACGTTCAACAACACGATCGTCACGCTGACCGACAAGAACGGCAACGTGGTCTCGTGGTCGAGCGCCGGCAGCGCCGGCTTCAAGGGCTCGCGCAAGTCGACGCCGTTCGCGGCGCAGACAGCGGCCGAGATCGCCGCGCGCAAGGCGATGGAGCACGGGCTGAAGCAGATCGAGGTCTTCGTGCGGGGCCCGGGGGCCGGGCGCGAGGCGGCCATCCGCTCGCTGCAGGCCGTGGGGCTGGAGATCACCGCGATCCGCGACGTGACGCCGATACCGCACGACGGCTGCCGGCCGCCGAAGCGGCGGCGGGTGTAGGAGGAGACGATGGCGCGGTATCGCGACGCGAAGTGCCGGTTGTGCCGGCGTGAAGGCCAGAAGCTGTTCTTGAAGGGCGCGCGCTGCTTCACCGACAAGTGCGCGATCGAGCGGCGCAACTATCCGCCCGGCCAGCACGGCCTCAACCGCGGCAAGCTGACGCCGTACGGCGTCCAGCTCCGCGAGAAGCAGAAGGCCAAGCGGATCTACGGCGTGCTGGAGTCGCAGTTCCGCAAGTACTTTCAGTGGGCGGAGCGCGAGAAGGGCGTGACCGGCGAGAACCTGCTCCGCCTGCTCGAGCTCCGACTCGACAACGTCGTGCACCGCCTCGGGTTCGCCGCCTCTCGGCGCGAGTCACGCCAGATGGTGGCGCACGGCCACTTCGCGGTGAACGGCCGGAAGGCGTCGGTGCCGTCCATCCTGTTGAAGGTCGGTGACGTGGTCTCGCTGCGTCCGAGCTCGAAGTTGGCGGCGCGCGTCGACGACAACCTGAACGCCGGGCGTGGGCAGACGCCGCAGTGGCTCGATGCCGAGCCGAACGAGCGACGGGGCGTCATCCGCAGCCTCCCGCTGCGCGAGGACATCCAGATTCCGGTGACCGAACAGCTCATCGTCGAGCTGTACAGCAAGTAGGAGCGCGAATGCCGCGGATTCCGTTTCAGAAGCCGAAAAAAGTCGAGTGGGAGATCTTGAGCGATCGGTATGGCCGGCTGGTCGGTGAGCCGTTCGAAAAGGGTTACGCGCTCACGGTCGGCAACTCCCTCCGGCGGACGCTGCTCTCCATCGTGCCGGGGGCGGCCGTGACGTGGGTCAAGATCGACGGCGTGCGCAGCGCCGAGACGAAGATCCCCGGCGTGGTGGAGCCCACCGTCGACGTCCTGCTGAATCTCAAGAAGCTCTCGGTCCAGGTGCCCTCCCAGGAGCCGCGCGTGGTGCGGCTCGACGTCACGGGCCCCAAGACCGTCAAGGGTGAAGACGTGCCCGAGCACGACGTCGAGATCATGAACCCGGAGGTGACGCTGTTCACGGTGGAGGCCGGCGGCACGGTCTCCATGGAACTCGGCGTCGGAGTGGGTCGTGGCTACGAGGCGGCGGACGCCAAGCGCGCCGCGGCGCCGGCCGGCGCGCTCGCCATCGATGCCGCGTTCTCGCCCATCACCCGGGTCACCTACAACGTGGAGATGTCCCGGCTCGGCAAGGTCACCGACTACGAGAAGCTCGTGCTGGAGATCTGGACGGACGGCTCGGTGAGCCCCGACGACGCGCTGACCCGCGCCTCCACGTACCTTCGCGATCACTTCACCCCGCTCAGCATGGGCGCCCCCGAGGAGGACGACGAGGCCGAGGCCGCCTCGGGCGACGCATACTTGCGCGAGGCGCTGGGCAAGACGCTCGAGGAGCTCGCGCTCCCGGCGCGCGCCATCAACGCGCTCAAGAGCTCGGAGATGCACCTCGTGGTCGATCTCGTGCAGAAGACGGAGACGGACCTCGTCGACGTCAAGAACCTCGGCGAGAAGTCGATCGACGAGATCAAGACGGCGCTGGCGGCGCTCGGCCTGTCGCTCGGCATGCGGATCGACCCGAACGTCCTCGGCGCGCTCGGCCGCGGCACACCGGCGGGAGGCGTCCGATGAGGCACCGCAAGGACGGCTTCAAGCTCGGGCGGCTCACGCAGCATCGCTGGGCGCTGTTCCGCAACCTGCTCGTCGCGCTCTTTCGTCACGAGCGCATCACCACCACGGAGGCGAAGGCCAAGGCGGTCCGTGGGCTGGCCGAGCACATGGTGACCCTGGCCAAGCGCGAGAACTTGCACGCGCGTCGTCAGGCGCTCAGCATGATGCCGGACGCGGCCGTGGTGGGCACGCTGTTCGACACCATCGCGGCGCGGTTCTCGGACCGGAATGGCGGCTACACCCGCATCATCAAGCTCGGCCCGCGGCCCGGCGACAACGCCCCGATGGTCCTCCTCGAGCTGGTGGATCGCCCCGAGGACGGCAAGGAGCGCAAGGGCGGCAGCGGCGAGAAAAAAGAGAAGCCGCCCAAGGCCGAGGCCAAGCGGAAGAGGAAGGAGAAGGCCGCCGCGGCCTCCGCCTGACCGTGCGCCTGCCGCGGGCCGGGCTGGCGATCCTCCGGTGAAGAAGGGGCTGATGCCGCATCACAACCCGTTCCAGTACATCGAGCGCATCATGGAATCGCCGGAACGCCGGGCCCAGATCCAGGACGTCTCGGAATTTCAGGCCGCGCTCAGCCGGGGCACGTTACCCGCCGTGGCCTTCGTCAAGCCGCAGTGGGCCGAGAATGCACGCGAGTTCCTCGCCTCGAGTCTGAAGCTCATCGAATGGCGCTGGGGACTCGCTCCGCTCACCGAGCGCGATCGCCAGGCCAGCGCATTCCTCGAGGCGTTCGACTTCTCCGAGCCGCCGCGCGCGGCGATCGTGCTCGACTAGGCTCCGGGTCCCTCCCCGCGGATCTCGCGCAGGCGACGCTTGAGCGAGGTCATCCGGTCGTTCATCTGATCCGACAGGCGTGAAGCCCCCGTCCGTCGCCTTGCCTTGCTCGCGACCGGCGGCGTGGGCGCGCTCCGCGCGTGACAGTACGCGCAGCCGTGCTTCAGCCCGTGCTTGCACTCGGCCATCCCTTGCCTCCCTCGTTGCTTCCAGCATACTCGATCGACGCGGCGTCGCCGCCACGACAACCGCCGTGCTACTTGAGATGCTGCCGGAAGAAGGTCAGCGTTCGGCGCCAGGCGTCGTCGGCAGCGGTCTTGTTGTACACGTCGGCACGCTCGTCATTGAAGAAGGCGTGATCGACGCCCGGATAGACGTGGATCTCCGACTGCTTGCCGGCATTCTTGATCGCGGCGTCGACGTCCTTGGCCGCCTGTGGCGTCACGAAAGCGTCTTTTTCGGCGAAGAGTCCGAGCACCGGCCCGGACAGCTTCGCGTAGTCGGGCTTGACGTTGGGGTGAATGCCGTAGAAGTCGACGACGGCGCCGACGTTCGGATTCACGGTCCCGGCGAACAGCGCCAGCTGACCGCCCATGCAGAACCCGACCGCGCCGAGCTTCGCGGTGGACGAGTGGCCGGCCACGTACTTGGCCGCGCCGCGAAGATCCTTCTCCGCCTGCTTGATGTTGAGGGCCATGAACAGCTTGCCGGCCGCATCGGGCTCGTCCGCTGTCTTGCCGTGGTACAGGTCCGGCGCGAGCGCGGAGAACCCTTCAGCGGCGAACCGGTCGCACACGTTCTTGATGTGCCCGACCAGGCCCCACCACTCCTGGATGACGAGCACGCCCGGGCCCTTGCCGTTCTTAGGTGTGGCCAGATACCCCGCGGTTTTCTCCCCGTTGGTAGGGAACTCCACCATCTTGCCTGCCATGTCTGATCTCCTTTCGGCTAGATCGTCGTCTCCGTTGCCGGCGCCGCCGGCGGTGTGACCTTCACGGCCTTGACGTGGCGCGCGTCGACGTCGAGGACGGTGATGGTATAGCGACCGACCTGGAACTCTTCGCCCATGCGCGGGATGCGATGCAGCGTCGCGAGTACCAGGCCGGCTACCGTCTCGTAATCCTGTTTCGGAAGGCTCCAGTCCAGCGCCTCGTTGAGCTCCTCGATGTTCGTGCGGGCCGCCACCCAGTAGCTGCCATCCGGCAGCCGGTCCACCGAGGCGGGCGCGCGATCGTGCTCGTCCTGGATCTCGCCGACGATCTGCTCGAGGATGTCCTCGAGCGTCACCACGCCGGTGGAGCCTCCGTACTCGTCCACCACCACCGCCAAGTGGGTGCGCGAGCGCTGCATCTCCCGCAGCAGGTCGTCGATCCGCTTGGTTTCCGGGACGTAGGCGACGGCGCGGCGAAGGTCCGCGAGGCCGGCGACCTCGGCGCCTCGCCTGAGCAGGTCCATGGCCGTCACGACACCGACGACATCCGTCTCGCGTTGCGCGTAGATCGGGATGCGCGAGAACCCGCGCTGGCCGATGAGGCCGATGGCGTCGTCCGGCGTTGCGCTCTCGGGAAGCATGGCGACCTCCACCAGCGGGACCATGACCTCGCGGACGGTGGTGTCGCCGAGGTCGAAGATCTTGTCGATCATCTCGGCTTCCACGGTCGTCACGTCCGCCTCGTCCGGCTCCATGGCCAGCAGCGCCTTCAGCTCTTCGCGGGAGACGAATTGTCGCGCGTCGGCGGTAGGGCCGCCGACGAAGCGCAGCAGCGCCGACACGATGCTATTGGTGGCCCACACGAACGGGACCAGCAGCGCGGACGCCCAGCGGATGGGCTGGTACATGCGCAGGATGAGGCTGGTGGCCCACTCTCGCGCGACCGCCTTGGGAATGATCTCGCCGAACACGAGCATGACGGGAGTCAGCGCCGCCGTGACCACCCACGGCGCCCAGCCACCGAGGACCGGAAGCAGCGCGAAGGTCGCCGCCGACGAGGCGACGATGTGAGCGATGGTCACGCCCATCATCGACGTCGACAGCACGCGCTCCGGCCGGCGAAAGTCTTCCAGATACCGGGCGGCCGTCCGGCTGCCCTCCTCGGCGAGATGACGCAGGCGGAGCCGGTTGGCGGCGATGAACGCCATCTCGGCGGCCGAGAAGAACATCGTCACCAGCAGGCAGGCGGCCGCGATCCAGACCAGGCTCACGCGGCGGCCTCCGTCGAGACCGGCCGCGGAAGCGAGATGAGCACCTCGATCACGCGAGTGCGCTCCACCTTCTCCACCGTCACCACGAGCTCCGGCGTCTCCGTGCGCTCCCCCTTGCGCGGCACGCGGCCGAAGAGGTCCAGGACCCAGCCGCCGACCGTATCGTAGGCCTCGTCAGAGATGGAGAGTCCGGTCGCCGCGTTCAAGGCCTCGACGGACAGCTTACCCGCCACGCGATACGTGCGGGCGTCGATCTTCTGGATGAGGCGCTCCGGCTCGTCGTACTCGTCGGCGATCTCGCCCACCAGCTCTTCCAGCAGGTCCTCGAGCGCCACCAGCCCCGCCGTCCCGCCGAACTCGTCGACCACGATGGCGATGTGCAGCTTCTTTGCCTGAAACTCCTGGAGCAACGCGTCGGCGCGCTTGGACTCCGGCACGAAATAGGGCGGGTGCAGGTGGGCGCGCAGATCGAAATCCGGAGGCAGTCCCTTCACGTAGGGCAGCAGATCCTTCGTGTAGAGGACGCCGACGATGACGTCGATGGAGCCCTCGTAGACCGGGACACGGGAGTGGAGCTGCTCGCGCAGTGCGGGCAGGATGTCCGCCACCGGCGTCTCGACGTCCAGACAGAACATGTCCGTGCGCGGCACCATCAGAGAGCGCACCAGTGTGTCCTCGAGCTCGAACACCTTGTGGATCATCTCGCGCTCCTCACGCTCCACGACCCCTTCGCTGGCCCCGACGTCGACCAGCGTCCGCAGCTCCTCCTCGCTGAGCGAGGCCTGCGCTTCGGTGGCGTGGCCGACCAGACGAAGCGTCAGGGCCGTGAGGCTCGCGAGGACGACCCGCACGGGCGTCACGAGGACTTCGAGCCAGCGCACGGGCCGGCCCACGATCGATAGGAACCGTTCGGGATACTTCACCGCCAGCGTCATCGGCAGGACCTCGCCGAACGTCGTCAGCAGCAGCACCATCGCAATCATCTCGATGACGAGGCTGTAGCGCATCCCGAACAACGAGCCGGCGATGTGCGTGGCCAGTGCGGAGGCGCCGATGTTGATCAGCGTGATGCCGACGAGGAGCGTCACCAGCAGGTCGTGTGGCCGTGTGACGACCGGCTCCGCCGTGCCTGGTTGCTTGGCGAGCCGACGCAGTCGCGCGCGGCCGAGCGAGAAGTATGCCGCCTCGGCGCCCGTCAACAGCGCCGAGCAGCCCACGAGCGCCAAGAGGACGACCAGCTGGAGGATCAGCGAGTCAAGCACGGCTGAAGTGCTCGAATCCCGCGGCCACGGCGGTATCCCGGCCGTCATGGTCGACCCAGCGCACACCCGCGCCGCCATGGATCTCGCCTACCGCCGTGAGCGATGTCCCGCCGACCCCGGCCAGGCCTGCGCGCAGGCGCTCGAAGGCGCCACGCTCGCAGGTGACGAGCAGCTCGTAGTCTTCGCCGCCGCCGGTGGCCCACGCGATCGCGTCCTGCTCGAGCGCCACGGCCACGGTGCGCGCCGCCGGGCCGACGGGCAGCCGTGCCAGCTCGATCGTCGCGCCCGCGGCGCTCTCGGCCAGTAGCCGCGGCAGGTCGGTCGCCAGACCGTCGGAGAGATCCATCATGGCGGTCACGCCGCCGGCGTCGGCCAGCCAGCGGCCTTCGGTCACGCGCGGCCGCGGTCGGAGATGTGCCGCCGTCACCTCGGCCAGGATCGCCGGGTCCACCGCCGGCGGGGCCGCATCTCGCTCGAGCACGGCGAGCCCGGCGCCGGCGCGGCCCAGTGTGCCGGTAACGGCGACGAGGTTGCCTGGGCGCGCCGTCGAGCGCAGAACCGGCGCCACCGCCTCTCCGAGGACCGTCACGTTCACCGTCCAGCCGGCCGGCGAAGAGGACGTATCGCCGCCCACGATGACGACGCCGTGCGCGTCACACAGGGCGAGCGCGCCCTCGTAGAAGGCCTCGATTTCCTCGGAACCGGTGGCCTCGGGACAGGCCAGCGCGACCAGCGCCCAGCGCGGCGTCGCGCCCATGGCGGCGATGTCCGAGACGTTCACGGCCATGGCCTTCCAGCCGATGTCTGCCGGCTCCGCCCAGCGCCGGCGGAAGTGCACGTCCTCGAGGAGCAGGTCGGTCGTGGCGACCAGCAGGGTGCCCGCCGATGGCTCCAGCACAGCGGCATCATCGCCGATCGACCGCCGCACACCCGTCGTCCCCGGCCGGGCGGCGACCGTGCGGATCATCCGCACGAGGGCATCCTCTGCGCTTCGTCTATCGGGAGTCATGCGCGGGCTGCGGCCGCGCCGAGGAAGTTGCCCAGCAGCCGCTTGCCCTCGAGGGTGAGGATCGACTCGGGATGAAACTGCACGCCTTCGACGGGCAGCGTGCGATGACGGACCCCCATGATCTCGCCATCCTCGGCCCACGCCGTGACTTCGAGATCGGCCGGAACGCTGTCGGGCAGGATCACCAGCGAGTGGTAGCGCGTGGCCGTGAACGGGTTGGACAGCCCGGCGAACACGCCCTGGCCATCGTGCCGCACCTCCGACGTCTTGCCGTGCATCTGCGCCTTCGCGCGGGCCACCCTACCGCCGAAGGCCTGTCCGATCGCCTGGTGGCCGAGGCAGACGCCGAGGATCGGCGTCTGCTCGCCGCAACGCCGGATGACCTGGAGGGAGACACCCGCCTGGTCGGGCGTCCCCGGGCCCGGCGAGATCACGATGCCGTCCGGACGAAGGGCGGCGACGCCGTCGACGTCGATCGCATCGTTGCGAACGACGTGCGGCTGCGCGCCGAGCTCGCCCAGGTACTGCACGAGGTTGTAGGTGAACGAGTCGTAATTGTCGATGACGAGGATCATGCCTGCCTTCCTGCCGCCGCCATGCGGAGGGCGAGGATCACCCCGCGTGCCTTGGAGCACGTCTCCAGCCACTCGGTCTTGGGATCCGAGTCGGCGACGATGCCGGCGCCCACCTGGACGGAGGCGCGGTTGCCGTGGCAGACGATCGTGCGGATCGTGATACAGGAGTCGAGATTGCCGGAGTACGAGATGTACCCGACGGCGCCGGCGTACGGGCCCCGGCGCGTCGGCTCGATGGCGTCGATGATCTCCATCGCGCGGATCTTCGGCGCCCCGGTGACCGTACCCGCGGGGAAGCACGCGCGGAGTACGTCGAAGGCGTCGGCTCCGGCCCGCAGCGTTCCGACGACGTGGCTGACCAGGTGCATGACGTGCGAGTAGCGCTCGGTGACCATGAACTCGGTGACCTTTACCGACCCGAGCTCGCTGACACGACCGACGTCGTTCCGCCCGAGGTCGACCAGCATGACGTGCTCGGCACGCTCCTTCGGGTCGCTCTGCATCTGGGCCTCGATCGCCTGGTCCTGCGCCTCGTTGGCGCCGCGCGGGTGCGTGCCGGCGATCGGCCGCTCCTCGACGCGATCGCCCTCCACGCGCACCAGGACCTCCGGAGACGAGCCGACGATCGTCGTCTTGCCGAGCCGCAGGAAGAACAGGTACGGGGAAGGGTTGATCGTTCGCAGCGCCCGATAGACCGTGAACGGGTCGGCATCGAGCCGCGTGTCGAGCCGCCGGGCCAGCACGATCTGGTAGGCGTCACCGGCGGCGATGTACTCCTTGGCGCGGCGCACGGCGTCGGTGAACGCCCCCTCGTCCATGGTCGACGTGAAGCCGTCCTCGCCAAGCGCCTGCAGCGGCGCCACGGGCACCAGCGAAAGCGGAGCCGGAGGCCGTGCCGGGTGGCTGAGCTTGGCGAAGGTCATCCCGATCTTCAGCGCGGCGCGGTCGTACGCCGCATCGAGCGCGGCCGGATCGCGACGGCCGATCTGCGCGTTGGCGATGACCAGCAGGCGGTGGCGAAGGTTGTCGAACACCAGCAGCGTGTCCGTCAGCATGAAGACCGCGTCGGGAAGGTCGAGGTCGTCTTTCGCGACGCGCGGCAGCTTCTCCATGTGGCCGGCCATGTCGTACCCGAGGAACCCGACGGCCCCGCCCTGGAACCGCGGCAGACCGGGTACGGCGACGGGCTGCACATCCTTCAGGAGCGTCCGCAGCGCCTCCAGCGGATCGCCATCCGGGAGCCGCTCGGTCCGCCCGGCGCGGCGCACGGTGATCCGGCCGTTCTTCGCGCTGAGGACGACGAGTGGGTCGCTGCCCAGGAACGAATAGCGAGCCCAGTTCGCCCCCCCCTCGACGGACTCGAGTAGAAACGCATATGGCCCGGGTCGCAGCCGAAGATAGGCGGAGAGCGGCGTGTCGAGGTCCGCCGGGAGCTCGGCGAACACCGGCACAAGGTTCCCCTGAGCCGCGAGACGCCGAAATTCGTCTCGCGTGGGCGACAGCGAGGGGATGGCTATGCCAGCGGAGCTGATGCGCGGCTCGGCGGCGCGCTAGACGCCCAGCGCGGCCAGCTTTTCCTTGAGCTTTGCACGCGGGACGGCTCCGACCACCTGGTCCAGGACCTTCCCGTCCTTGACGAACAGGACGGTGGGAATGGACCGGATGCCATAGCGAGCCGCCAACCCGTGGTTCTCGTCGACATTGACCTTCGCCAGCGTCAGTCGTCCCGCGGCCTCCCGTGTGAGCTCCTCCAGCACGGGCGCGATTGCCTTACACGGACCGCACCATTCGGCCCAGAAGTCCACCATCAGCACCCCATCGGACTGCGCAAGCATTTCATCGAAATTCTGCTCGGTCAGGTGGACTGTCGAGTCGCCCATGTGCTCTCCTTCAATAAAAAGTCAACGACCACGCTAACATGGACAGCGCCTGGCGGCAAGGCCAGTGGTGGGGCAGGTGCATCTAATACTTGTCAGTTTGACACCTCTGCATGCTAGAGTCGCAGTACGGTGGATCCAGCGAAAGTTCTGGTCGTCGACGACGAGCGCTCTATCCTGCTCCTTCTCAAGGAAGCCCTCAGCCAGTGGGGCTACCAGATCACGGTGGCGTCCTCGGCCGCCGAGGCCCTCAACCTCCTGAAGTCCGAGCTCTTTGATGCCCTGATCACGGACATCCGCATGCCGGACATGAGCGGTCTCGAGCTCCTCCGCGAGGTCAAGAAGCAGGACGAGTCGATCGAAGTGGTCATGATGACGGGCTACCCCACGATCGCCTCCGCCGTCCAGGCGCTCAAGGAAGGCGCCTACGACTACCTGTCCAAGCCGCTGATCCTGGACGAGCTCCGGCACCTGATGTCACGGATGATGGAGCGGAAGTTCCTCCGAGGTGAGGTCTCCACGCTACGAGCGCGGCTCGGCGAGGAGCTGACCGTGAACGAGCTCATCGGCACGTCGGCGCCGATGGAGCGGGTGAAGGAGATCATCGGCAAGGTCGCCGTCACCGACTCGCCGGTGCTGATCGAAGGCGAGAGCGGCACCGGCAAGGAGCTGGTCGCCGCCGCCATCCACCGTCTCTCATCGCGTGCGAAGCGCTCGTTCATTCCGGTGAACTGCAGCGCCATCCCGCAGGACCTTCTGGAGTCCGAGTTCTTCGGTCATGTGCGGGGCGCTTTTTCGGGCGCGGTCGCGGACGCGCTCGGCCTGTTCCGCGGCGCCGACGAGGGCACGATCTTTCTGGACGAGATCGCGGAGCTGTCGCCGGCCCTCCAGGTGAAGCTGCTGCGCGTGCTGCAAGAGATGCAGGTGCGGCCGGTCGGCTCGACCAAGGCCTACCCCGTCGACGTGCGCGTAATCGCGGCCACGAACCGCGACCTCGAGCGTGCGATGACCGAAGGCTCGTTCCGCCAGGACCTGTTCTACCGCCTGAACGTGGTGCGCATCGTCCTGCCGCCGCTCCGCGAGCGCCGCGATGACATCCAGGCGCTGGTGAGCCATTTCCTCCGTCGTTTCAACCGGCGATTCCATCGCGACGTGCGCGGCATCGCGCCCGACGCCCTCGCCGCGCTCACCGCGTACACGTTTCCGGGCAACGTCCGCGAGCTCGAGAACTTGATCGAGCGCGCGTATGCCATGGGCGCACGCGATCAGATCCAGCTGAACGACCTCCCGACGCTCAGCAAGGCGGCGGCGGCGGCGCCGCCCGTGACGTCGCCCGACACGGTGCCTGCCCTGGGAGATGTCGAACGCGAGCTGATCCTAAAGGCGCTCGCAGTGTTCAAGGACGACAAGGAAGCCGCCGCGAAGGCGCTCGGAATCTCTCGCCGCACCATCTATCGCCGTCTCAAGGAGTACGGAGTCCTCTAGCTCTCCGCCCGCGTCGCGCGACACGCGTGCGCGCCCGTCGTAGATCTCCGATGCCACGGTGGGACAAGATGCCGAATCGCGTCAGAACCTTGGTGTCCGGCTGACACCGAGCGCGGCGACAGCGAGCAGTATCGTGGCTATTTTCACGGATTTCCGCTTTGGCACTCGCGCTGCATTGGTCCGGCCCCATGACCACGGCACTCGCCGGTCCAACGCCCTCGACGCTCGAGATCGGACTAGGACTTTCCTCGCGCTGCTCCGGACCTGAAGCCATCGCTCGTGCGGCCTCGATCGCAATGTCCCGACTGCACGGTGCGGCTCCGGACCTCGCCCTCGTCGTCACCGCCGGGTCACCGGTGGCCGACGCCGGCAAGCTGGCGCGTGGTGTCCTCGGACAGATCCAGATTGCGGGCGGAGCGACCGCCGCGATTTTGACGGATGACGGTCCCATGAAGGAAGGCGCGCTCGTCGCCTGCGTCGCGAACGCAGACGGCGCCGCGAGCGGGGTTGCGGCCACCGCGGGACGCGATCTCGCCGATGCCGGCAAGGCGGCCGCCCGACTGATTCTGTCGGGTTGGCCATTCCGCGCGCGCTATCCGCGCGGCCTCGGCATCGCCTTCGCGCGTCCGGCGACGGGAGACTCGGCACAGCTGTTCCTGGATTCCTGGCGCGACTTCATGGGGCCTAAGATGCGTACCGTGTGCGGTGTTCTGACGTCGTCTGCGCTGTATGCTGGCACGCCGGAGCGTCCCCCGCTCGTGAGCGTGGCCTGCGTGGAAGCCCCGTATTCGACCGGACTCGGCTACACGGACGCGACGTGTGCCGACGGCGGCACGCCGTCGACCGATGCGCTCGTCCACGGCGCCGCGGACGCGACGCTGACGGCCGTGAAGCGGCTGGATGGCCGGCCAGCCAAGCTCGTCCTGATCATCGAAAGCGCCGAGCGTCATGCAATGCTCGGCGAGGCCGCGCGCACCGAGTGGGCGGCCATGCGCAGTCAGATTGACGAGGCCACCCCGTGCGTCGGCTGGCTGGTCCACGAGGTCGCCGCGTACGGTCGAGGCGTTCAACCGACGGCGGCCCGCGGCTCTCTGGTCGTCGTCGCGCTCGGCGACGCGCCGCGCGCCTGATCGCACCCGCCTGGTCCTGAGACGTCCCCGGCTCGGTGAGGCGGCCGTCGTTGCCGGCGCCTTCCTGCTCGGTCTCCGACAGATCAGCGACTCCGACGTCTGGACGCATCTCGCGCACGGACGCGCGCTGGTGGCGACGCGCGGATTTCCGGCTCACGAGCCCTTCACGTTTCCGAGCGCGGCGATGCCGTACTACAACACGGAGTGGCTGTTCGGCGTGGCGCTGTACGGCGTCTACAGCCTTGGCGGGCTCGGCGCGGTGGTCGTCTTCAAAGCCTCGCTGCTCGCCGTCACCGCCGCGCTGCTGTGGCGTACCGCCATCCTTGCGCCGGACGAGCTCGCGGCTGACGACGGTCTCCACGATGTCCTGGCCGTGGCGGTCGTGCTGGCCGCGTTGCTCGCGATGCGGTACCGCTTCGTCGAGCGACCGGACGTCGTCTTGATGGTCTTCGTCGCGGCCACCGTGTACGCGCTGGACGCCTTCATCATCGGCGCTCGGCGACGCGCGCTCTACCTGCTCGTTCCGATGGCCGTCGTCTGGGCCAACGTTCATCCGAGTGTGATCGTTGCCGGAGGGCCGTTTGCCGCGGCCGTGGGCGCCGGCCTCGTGCGCTGGGTGCTCGCACGGCGCCACGGTGATCCGGCGGCGGCCCAGACGCTCGGGCAGCTCCGCGTGCTGGCGGCCGTCGGCGGCGGGGTCATCGCCGCCTCGCTGCTCAACCCCTATGGCTGGGACGCGATCACGCTGCCCCTCAGGCTGGCCGGCTCGGAATGGTTCACGCACGAGGTGACTGAGCTGCAGCCCCCGCGGCTCGGCGAGCATCCCATCGCGCTCGCGCTGGGCGTGCTGCTGGTCGCCACGCTGATTCTGACCATTCGCCGGGCGCCGATCGGGGCGGTGTTGCTGGCCGCGCCGTTCGCATGGCTCGCTGTGTCCGGGACGCGCTTCGTGTTCCTCTTTCCGCTGGTGGTGGCTCCGCTGGCGGTCCGCGGGGCGATGCACGTGCTGGGCACGGCGCCGTGCCGGCGCTGGCGCCGCCCGCTGACCACGGTGGTGACCGGGGCGGCGCTCGGCGTCATCGTCGCCGTCACGCTCGCCATCGCCAACATCGGTCCGCTCGCGGCCAGCGAGCGACGACCCGGGCTTGCCGTCGATGCGCGCAGTGTTCCGGAAGGCGCGCTCGCGTATTTGGACCGAGTGGGTGTGAGCGGCCGCGTGTTCAACGCGTTCCATTTCGGCGGGTACATCGCGTGGCGAGACTTCCCCCGGCGCGCGCCGATCATCGACGGCCGCGCGTGGGTCCCCCCCGAGCTGGTCGAGGAGATTCACTTCGCGCGCGCGTATCCCGCCCACCTCGCACGACTCCACGCCTCGTACGGCTTCGAGGCCGCGATCATGGACTATGCGAGCTTCGCGGGCGAGCCGCTGGAGGAGGTCGCGCCCGGCGTCGACGCCGGCCTGAATTCTCCGGCGTGGGCGCTCGTGTACTGGGACGATGTCGCGCTCGTGTACTTGCGGCGGGCCGGTCCCTTCGGTGCGGTCGCCGTGCGCGACGAGTATCGTCACTTGCGGCCGGCGAACGGTGCCGCCGCGCTGGCGCGCGCGCTCGGGGGCGGGGCGCCCGGGGACGCCATCGCGGCCGAGGTCGCCCGCAACGAGCGCGAGACCGGGTCCGGCATGGCCCGAACGCTGGCCGGCGCGCTGGCGCTCCACCGGCGGGACTGGGATGCCGCCCTCGTTCGGTTCGGCGCTGTTCACGAGGGGCCGGGTCGGCTCTCCGCGCTGCAGGGCATGGCGCTCGCCGCCGGCGGCAAGAACGACCTCGTGGCTGCGCTGGCCGCCTACGACCGACTCCTGTCCGAAACCGACGATGCGACAGTGGCGTCGTACGCCGGTGTGGTCGCTCTGACCGCCGGCCGAAACGGAGACGCCATCCGTTACCTCGAGCGCGCGCGCCGGCGTGATCCCGCCCTGCTCGCCGTGTACCCGACGCTGCTCGAGGCGCATCGCCGACAGGGTGACACGGATTCCGTTCGAGAAGTGATGGCCGTGTATGCGGCGGCGCAGATGCGCAGCCGCGCGCGGGAGCATGCCGCGCGTGGGCGAGCGCTGCTCCGGTCGCAGCGCGCCGACGACGCGGCACGGGAGTTCGCGGCCGCTCTCACGCTCGATCCGCGCGATGCGCGCGCCCGCAGCGGTCTCGCGTATGCATATGCGCAGAGCGGACGCTTCGACGAGGCGGCCATGGCCCAACACGCGGCCCTCGAGGTGGATCCCCGCCTGGCCTCGGCTCACTATGGTCTCGCGCTGCTCGACGAGCGCCGCGGCGATCTGGCCGCCGCTCGGCGCCACTTCGGCACCTTCGTGCGGCTGGAGCCACGGAGCTATGCGGCGTGGCAGGTCCGCCAACGGCTCGCCGGCCGCGCCGGGGCGCCGCGGTAGCGCCGATGCGAGCGCCGGCTGCCGCACAGCCGCTGGTCTCCGCCATCGTCGTGAACTGGAACGGTCTCGCCTGCGTCGACGCATGCCTGACCTCGCTGCTGAGCCAGACGTGGCCGGCGCTCGAGGTCATCGTCGTCGACAACGGCTCGCGTGACGGCTCACTCGAGCTGCTCCGCTCGCGGTACGGATCCCGGATCACCCTCATCGAGAGCCCGGTGAACCTGGGCTTCGCCGGCGGCAACAACCTCGGAATCCGCGCCGCCAAGGGCGCGTACGTGGCGCTGCTCAACAACGACGCCGTGGCCGAGGCGGACTGGGTGAGAGCGCTGGTCCGGGCGGCGGAGGCCGACCCCGCCGTCGGCATGTGCGCCTCGAAGATCCTGGTCCTCGACGCTCACAAGCTCATCGACAGCGCCGGCTTGCTCCTGTCCGCGGACGGGATCGGACGCGGCCGCGGCCGGCTCGAGCCGGACGGCGACGCGTATGCGCGCGGGGAGGACGCGCTCGTTCCGAGCGGCTGCGCCGCGCTGTACCGCCGGGCGATGCTGGACGAGATCGGGCTCTTCGACGAAGACTTCTTCGCGTACTGCGAGGACGCCGACCTCGGGCTGCGTGGCCGACTCGCGGGCTGGCGGTGTCGCTATGCGCCAGACGCCATCGTGCACCATGCATACTCGCGGTCGAGCGCGCCGTACTCGACGTTCAAGGCCTTTCACGTCGAGCGCAACCGCTGCTTCGTCCTGCTCAAGTGCTTCCCCTTCGGCGCGATCGTGACCAGCCTGCCGTACACGCTCGCGCGCTACGGACTGCAGGCGTGGGGGGCGGCCACCCATCGCGGTGCGGCGGCGCGGCTGGCGGAGCGCGCGTCGCCGCTCGTCATACTGGCGCTGCTGCTCCGGGCGTGGGGGTCTGCTCTCGTGCTCGCGCCGCGCATGCTGGCGCGGCGGTGGCGTCAACGGCGACTGCGACGGCTCACCGCGAACGAGTGGCGACGCGCCGTCCGACCCCATCGCCTCGCTCTGCGCGAGCTGGCACTGAAGGACTGATGCGCTGCCTCATCTGCGGCTCGACGAGCCTCGGCGCGCTGTACGAGGGCATCCGCGATCGGTACGGCGTCGCCGACGGTGAGTACCGCTTCCTGCGCTGCCACGCCTGTGGCTCGGCCACGCTCGACGCGCCGCCGGCGGCAGAGGATGTGGCGGCGCTCTACCCCGCGCGGTACACGTTCAATCGCGCCGACGGCGAACGGTCGGGGCTGCGCGCGACACTCGCGGCGCTCGAGTGGCGGCTGTTCTACGAGCCGACGTATCGACGGCGAGTGACGCTGTTCCGCCGGCTCACGGGGCTGCGCCAAGGGCGGGTGCTCGAAATCGGCTGCGGCCCCGGCCTGCTTCTGGCGCAACTCCGTGACGCCGGCTACGACGTCGAGGGCGTGGAGCTCTCCGCCGCCGACGCCACCCAAGGTCGCGAGCGCTACGGTCTCGCCATCCGTGAGGGACGTGTGGAAACGCTTTCACTCGAGCACGATCGGTACGACGCCGTCGTCATGATGAACGTGGTCGAGCACATCCTCGACCCGGCGGCCGTCGTGGCGCGCGCGTATGAGGTGCTCCGCCCCGGCGGATGGGTCGTGGCGGGGGTGCCCGTCGTCGACAGCCCATATGCCCGGCTCCTGGGTGCGTCATGGGGCGCGGTGACCGAGGCGCCGCGGCACGTCTCGATCCCGTCGTTCGAGGGAACGGTCGGACTGCTTCGGCGGGCCGGCTTCGCCGAGGTGGGCAGCGCACCGGCGCCGCTGGCGGAGCGCGCCGGTGGGCTGGTGCTGTCGCTGCTGCCGTCGGCCGCGACGACGGTCTCGTACGGACGGCAGGCGTCGCTGAGTGGCGTGGCCCGTCGCTGCGCGGCGGCGCTCATGATGGCCCCCGCGCTCGTGCTGGCGGGGCTGGAGGAGCTTCCGTGGCATCGTCCACGGCGCACCGAGATGATGCTGTTCTGTGGGCGCAAGCCCGACGGAGGAGCCCAGCGTGTATCGTGAGACGCGCATCCACGTCGTGATCCCTGCCTACAACGTCGCCGATCGCATCGGGGCCGTGCTGAAGGCCATCCCGGACTACGTCGATGCCGTCACCGTCGTCGACGACGGCAGCCGTGACGGCACCGTCGAGATCGCCGTCGCGGTCTCCGAGCGCCGACTACGCGTCCTGCGCCACGACGCGAATCAGGGCGTGGGCGCAGCGATGGTCACCGGGTTCCGCGACGCGCTGCTCGATGGCGACGGCATCGTCGTGAAGATGGACGGCGATGGCCAGATGGATCCGGCGATGCTCGACCGGCTGCTCGATCCAATCGTGGAGGGACGGTGCGGCTACACGAAAGGCAATCGCTTTCTCTTCGCCCGTGAGCTGTCGGTGATGCCACGGCACCGCCTGGTCGGCAACTTCACCCTGACGTTCCTGACCAAGCTGGCCTCGGGGTACTGGCACGTCTTCGATCCCCAGAATGGCTACCTCGCCATCGCGTCCCCCGCGCTTCGGCTGCTGGAGCTCGAACGGCTCTCGCGACGCTGGTTCTTCGAGAACGACATGCTGATCAACCTGAACGTGTTCAACGTGCCCGTCGCCGACGTGCCGATGCCGTCACGATACGGCGACGAGCGATCTTCGATGAGCATCGGTCGGGTGCTCCTGTCGTTCCCGTTCCACCTGTTCCGGGGATACTGGTCGCGCTTTTACCGGAAGTACGTGCTGCGCGACTTCTCGCCCATCGCGCTGTTCATGCTGGCCGGCCTGCCGCTGCTCCTGTTCGGTGTGCTCCTCGGCGGCTACACGTGGTTCCAGTCGTGGCGACTGAATCGATTCGCGTCGACGGGAACCGTCATGCTCAGCGTCTTGCCGTTCATCGTGGGGTTCCAGCTGGTGCTGCAGGCGCTCGTGCTCGAGATGCGCGAGAGCCCTGGCCCGCGCTGAGCCTCAGGCGGAGACGAGCCGGGCCGGGTCGCCGGTACGGATCGTGCCCTCGCGCAGCACGCGCGTGTAGACGCGACTCCAGCCCGGGTGGCGCTTCTGGGAGACACGGGAGAACTCGCCACCCACGAAGGCCGCCTTGATGTTGAAGCAGGGGCTCGTATAGCGCGTGACCTCGAGGAGCACGGCCTCGCCGAGCGACAAGCGAGCTCCTGGCTGGACGCGCGGCCAGTCCAGGCCTTCGACGGTGACGTTTTCACCGAGCGTCCCCGGGGCGATCGCGTGCCCCTCGGCAGTGAGCGCGCGAATCGCCTCCATGGAGTACACGCAGACGGCGCGCTCGGGCCCCCCGTGGTGCTCGCGGTCGCGATGGGCGTCGCCCTCGAGGCCGTCGTGCGCGACGTGGGCCGTATCGATGGGCCGCTTCGGCACGCCGCCCGCGGAGATGCTGATCTGGACGATGCGGCCGGTGGCGCTCATGGGCCGGCCTTGCGGCGGATCATCCGCTGAATCTTCAGCTCCAGGACGACCTCGTCGCGCTGGTTCAGCACCCGGTGATGGTAGGTGACGATGCCGCGATCGGCCTTCTTCGTCTCCCGCTTGTCGAGTACTTCCACCTCCACGC
>Ga0209382_10002580_pt1 | contig 26049 bp, 24 predicted proteins | sample SoiMetdeltSBSDD5_FD_187599 | JGI IMG/M metagenome (GOLD analysis project Ga0209382, IMG submission 187599) | Bulk soil microbial communities from a Populus tree surrounding site in Tennessee, USA - Soil MetaG P. deltoides SBSDD5 (SPAdes) (version 2) | ecosystem: Environmental > Terrestrial >... | reverse complement strand
CGCGCACGTCGGTACCCTTGGGCATGTAGCAGTCCGTACGCGAGCCGAAGCGGATCATACCGAAGCGCTGGCCGGCCTCGAGCTTGTCGCCGGGACCGACGCGGCAGACGATGCGGCGCGCCACGATCCCCGCCACCTGCACGACGGTCACGCGTGCCTGCTCGCCCTGGATGCGCACCGCACATCGCTCGTTCACCTCACCTGCCGCGGGATCATAGGCAGCCACGAATCGGCCCGGCGTATAAACAGTGTCGCTCACGAGCCCCGCGATCGGCGCACGATTGATGTGCACGTCGAGCGGCGAGAGAAAGATCGACACGCGGCGTGACGGCCCGACGAACGGATCCACCGCGTCCTCCACCGACGTGACCCGGCCGTCGGCCGGCGCCAGCACGCCGTGGGTGACCGCCGGAATGGCGCGCTCGGGATCCCGAAAGAAGCCGAGCGAGGCCGCCGAGGCGGCCCAGAACGGTGCGGCCAAGCGCCGGCGGCCGAGCAGCGTGAAACCGAGGGCGGCCACCGCCGGCCCGAGAATGAACGGCCAGCCCTCCCTGGCCACGGGAATCCGCGATGCCATCACTCCCTCGGCGGCTTGATCCAGGACATCATCGAGCGCAGCCGCTTGCCGACCTCCTCGATCTGATGATCGGCGTCGCGCCGGCGCATGGCCAAGAATCCCGCGCGATGGGCCTGGTTCTCGAGGACCCATTCGCGCGCGAACTGGCCGGACTGGATCTCGCCGAGGATCTTCCTCATCTCGCGCTTCGTGTCCTCGCTCACGACCCGCGGGCCGCGCGTGTAGTCACCGTACTCGGCCGTGTCGGACACCGAGTAGCGCATGTACGCCAGTCCGCCCTGGTAGAAGAGGTCGACGATCAGCTTCATCTCGTGCATGCACTCGAAGTAGGCGACCTCGGGCTGGTAGCCCGCCTCCACCAGCGTCTCGAAGGCCGCCTTGATCAGATGCGACACGCCGCCGCACAGCGTGGTCTGCTCGCCGAAGAGATCGGTCTCCGTCTCTTCCTTGAACGTCGTCTCGATCACGCCCGCCCGCGTGCAGCCGACGCCGCGGCCATAGGCGAGCGCGAGATCGCGCGCCTTGCCGGAGACGTCTTGATAGACGGCGACCAGTGCCGGCACGCCCGGCCCCTGCGTGAAGAGGTCGCGCATCACGTGCCCCGGCGCCTTCGGCGCGATCATGCTGACGTCGACGTCCGGCGGCGGCACCACCTGGTTGAAGTGGATGTTGAAGCCGTGGGCGAACATCAGCATCTTGCCCTTTCCGAGGGCGCCCTTGATCGACTCCTCGAAGACCTGCCGCTGGCTCTGGTCCGGGAGCAGGATCATCACCACATCGCTCATCTTGGCGGCCTCGGCCACGGTGGTGACGCGGAGGCCGTCCTTTTCCGCGCGGCCCCACGACTTGCTGCCCTTGTAGAGACCGACGACGACGTTCTGGCCGGAGTCTTTCAGATTCAGGGCGTGCGCGTGCCCCTGACTGCCATAGCCGATGATCGCGATGCTCTTGTTCTTGAGCAGGCCGAGATCGGCGTCCTGGTCGTAGTAGATCTTCGCCGGCATCGTTGGAGCGTCCTTTCCAGTGGTTGCTGTGTCAGTCCGCGAAGCCGACCACGCGCGGGTCGTCGGCGACGCGCGGGCGGGGCTTTGGTGTCTCGGTCTTGCGCGCGCGGGTCTTGGGCCCTCGCGAGAGGGCGACCTTCCCGGTGCGCACGATTTCCTGGATGCCCATGGGCCGCAGCAGCTCGAGCAGCGCCTCCAGCTTGCCCTCGTCGCCGGTCGCCTCGAGCACGAACGAGAGCGGTGTGACGTCCACCACCTTCGCGCGGAAGATGTCCGCCGTACGCATGATCTCGGCGCGGTGCTGCGGCTCGGCGTTGACGCGGATCAGCACGAGCTCGCGCTCCACGTGGCTCTCGTCGGTGAGGTCGTTCACCTTGATCACATCGATGAGCTTGTGGAGCTGCTTCATGACCTGCTCGATCACGAACTCGTCGCCGGAGACGACCAGCGTCATGCGCGAGACGCTGGCGTCCAGCGTCTCGCCGACCGAGAGGCTCTCGATGTTGTAGCCCCGGGCCGAGAAAAGCCCGGCCACCCGGGAGAGGACGCCGAACTTGTTCTCGACCAGCACGGAGATGGTGTGCTTCCGCGGCTCGGTTCCGTTGCCCGTCATCAGAAGCCTGTCTGCGACTTCTCCGCGCGGTCGCGCACCTCGCGCGTCGGCGGAGCCAGGATCATGTCGGTGTTGGCCCCGCCCGCGGGAACCATGGGAAAGACACACTCGTCCTTGTCGACGCACACATCGAGGACGACCGGTGCCGGCGTGCCCAGCATCTTCTCCACCGCGCCCGGCACCTCGCTCGGCCGGCTCACGCGCAAGCCCATGCAGCCGTACGCCTCCGCGAGCTTCACCCAATCAGGAATGCCGGGCAGGTCGATGGCGCAGTAGCGCTCCTTGTAGATGATCCGCTGCCACTGCCGGACCATGCCGTGACCGCTGTTGTTGATGATCACCGTCTTCACGGGCAGCTTCTCGGTGAAGCACGTCGCCAGCTCCTGGCTGTTCATGGCGAACGAGCCGTCGCCGTCGATGTTCACCACGAGGCGGCCGGGATGGGCGGCCTGCACGCCCATGGCCGTCGGCAGGCCGTACCCCATCGTGCCGAGTCCGCCGGAGGTGAACCAGGCCCGCGGGCGCGTGAACTTGTAGTACTGCGCGGCCCACATCTGATGCTGGCCGACGCCGGTCACGATCATGGCGTCGCCGTGCGTCTGGCGAGAGATCTCTTCGATGACGTACTGGGGCTTGATGACCTCGTCGCTCCACTGGTAGCGGAGCGGCTGCTTGGCGCGCCACTCGGCGATCTGCCCGTGCCAGGCGTTGCGCGCATCGCGCGCGGCGGCGGCGGCCTCGCCGCGCAGCTCGTCCTTGACGGCGGCGATGAGGCCGGTGAGCACGCGGCGACAGTCGCCCACGATCGGCACGTCCACCTTGATGTTCTTCGAGATCGACGAGGGATCGATGTCGATATGGATGATCTCGGCGTTCGGCGCGAAGGCATCGACCTTGCCGGTCACGCGGTCGTCGAAGCGCGCGCCCACCGCGACCAGCACGTCCGAATGGTGCACGGCGAAGTTGGCGTAGTACGTGCCGTGCATGCCGAGCATCCCGAGACTCAGCGGGTGCTCGGACGGAAACGCGCCGAGGCCCATGAGGGTCGTGGTGACGGGAATCTGCGTCAGCTCCGCCAGCTCGTGGAGCTCGGCGTGCGCGTCGGCGGAGATGACGCCGCCTCCGACGTAGAGCACCGGCCGCCGCGCCCGCACCATGGCCCTGGCGGCGCGCTTGATCTGTCCGGGGTGCCCGTCGTAGTTCGGATTGTACGAGCGCATCAGCACCCGCTCCGGCCAGACCAGCTCCGCTTCCTTCACCAGGATGTCCTTGGGCAGGTCGACGTGCACCGGCCCCGGCCGCCCCGTGGAGGCGATGTGAAATGCCTCACGGATGATGGGGCCGAGGTCCTTGCCGTCCTTCACGAGGAAGTTGTGCTTCGTGCACGGCCGCGTGATGCCGACGTTATCGGCTTCCTGGAAGGCGTCGTTGCCGATCAGGTGCGTCGGCACCTGGCCCGTGAATGCCACGATCGGAATGGAATCCATCATCGCGTCTTGCAGGGCCGTCACCAGGTTGGTGCACGCCGGCCCCGAGGTCACCAGGCAGACGCCGACCTTCCCCGTCGCGCGCGCATATCCCTCGGCGGCGTGACCGGCGGCGGCCTCCTGCCGCACGAGCACGTGGCGAAGACCCTCGAAGTCATAGAGGGCGTCGTAGATCGGCAGCACGGCGCCGCCGGGGAGTCCGAAGACGATGTCGACGCCTTCGCGTTTCAAGCACTCGAGCACGATCCGCGCACCTGGCAATTTCAACGTGTCCTCCCTGTCCTCCATGGGAGCCCCGAAATGGCCCCCAAACCTCCAGCGCTCGGGACGCCGCGGCGGAGCCGCGCCGCCCCTCGACCACCCGCGGGGCCGCTACGCATTCGGTGCCCTTTCGGCGGAAGCCTCGCGCGCGCGGAGCCGCGCCTGCGCCGCGCTCAGTCGCGCGATGGGGATCATGAACGGCGAGCATGACACGTAGGTCATGCCAACCTTGTGACAGAACTCCACCGACGACGGCTCGCCACCGTGCTCGCCGCAGATGCCGATCTTCAGATCGGGCCGAGTGCGGCGCCCCCGCTCGATGCCGATCCGTATGAGCTCGCCCACGCCTTCCTGATCGAGCACGGCGAACGGATCGTGGGACAGCAGGCCCCGTTGCAGATACTCGGGCAGGAACTTGGCGACGTCGTCGCGGCTGTAGCCGAACGTCATCTGTGTGAGGTCGTTGGTGCCGAACGAGAAGAACTCCGCGTCCTGGGCGATCTTGTCGGCGATCAGCGCGGCCCGCGGCACCTCGATCATGGTGCCGATCGTGTACTTGCAGGGTCCGCCCATCTCCACCAGCACCGCGTCGGCGACCTTCTTCGTGTTGTCGTACGTCAGCTTCATCTCACCGACGGTGCCGGTGAGCGGGATCATGATCTCGGGCTCCACCTTGACGCCCTGCTCGGCCACCGTGCAGGCGGCCTCCATGATCGCGCGCACCTGCATCGCGTAGATCTCGGGCGACGTGATGCCGAGTCGGCAGCCGCGATGCCCGAGCATCGGATTCGCCTCGCGGAGCGCGTCGATCTTCGCCAGCTTCTCGTCGAGCGCCACCTTGCGGGCCGGGTTGATGTTGAGCGCTTCCAGCCGGGCGCGCTCCTCGAGCATCTCCCGGTACTCCTTGGGATTGGCCAGGAACTCGTGGAGCGGCGGATCGAGCAGCCGGATGGTGACGGGCAGTCCGTCCATCGCCCGGAAGATCCCGATGAAGTCCTCGCGCTGGAACGGCAGCAGCTTCTGCACGGCGGCCCGGCGCGACACCGTGTCCGGCGCCATGATCATCTCGCGCACGATCCGGATCCGGTCGCTCGCGAAGAACATGTGCTCCGTGCGGACGAGGCCGATGCCCTCGGCGCCGAACTCCCGCGCGCGGACGGCGTCCTGGGGCGTGTCGGCGTTCGCCCGTACGCCGAGCTTCCGGTATCGGTCGGCCCACGCGAGGAGCTCTTGCAGCTCGGGAACCGGCGGCGGCGGGATGCGCTCGACGCGATCCAGGATGACCTCGCCGGTCTCCCCGTCGATGGCGATGATTTCGCCCTCGCGCACTGTCCGGCCGGCAGCCACGAGCACGCGACGCTCCTCGTCGACAACGATATCGCCAGCGCCGACGATGCACGGCTTGCCCATTCCGACGGCGACAACGGCGGCATGCGAGGTCCGCCCGCCTCTGGCCGTCACGATGCCTTGGGAGGCGTACATCCCGGCAACGTCCTCGGGCGACGTCTCGGGACGGACCAGGACGACATCACGCCCTTCCTTCGCCCATTCCACTGCCCGGTCGGCGTCGAAGACGACGCCGCCAACCGCGCCGCCGGGAGCCGCGGGCAGCCCCTGTGCGAGCAACCGGCCGTCCCGCACAGCGCGCTCCTTGTCGGACGGATTGAGGATGGGAACGAGGAGCCTCGCGAGCTCGCGCGGGGACAGACGCAGCAGCGCCGTGTGCTGATCGATCACCGCTTCATGGACGAGATCGACGGCGACCCGCACCGCCGCTCGAGCCGAGCGCTTGCCGCCGCGCGTCTGCAGGAGATAGAGCGTCCCCTCCTGGATCGTGAACTCGATATCCTGCATGTCCTTGTAGTGGCGCTCGAGCCGGTCCGCGATGGCGAGCAGCTCGTCGTAGATCTCGGGCATCCGCCGCCTCAGATCGTCGATGTGCTCCGGCGTGCGGATCCCGGCCACGACGTCCTCGCCCTGGGCGTTGGCGAGGAACTCGGCGTAGAAATGGCGCTCGCCCGTGCGCGGGTCGCGCGTGAAGCCCACGCCGGTGCCCGAGGTCTCGCCGAGGTTGCCGAAGACCATCGACATCACGGTCACCGCGGTGCCCCAGTCCGGCGGGATGTTGTTGATGCGCCGGTACTCGATGGCCTTCTTGCCGAACCAGGAATCGAACACCGCGCGGATCGCGAGCTCCAGCTGCTCGCGCGGGTCTTGCGGAAACGGCGTGCTGGTGCGCGCGGCGACGACGTCCTTGTAGGTCTGCGTCAGCTTGCGGAGCTCCGCGGCTGGGACCTCGGGATCGCTCTTGACGCCGAGGCGTGATTTCAGCGCGGTGAGATGCTCGTCGAACGCCTCACGGCGGATGCCGAGGACGACGTCGCCGAACATCGTGATGAATCGCCGGTAACAGTCCCACGCGAACCGCTCGTTGCGCGTCCACGCCGCCAGCCCTTCGACGGTCGTGTCGTTCAGACCGAGGTTGAGGACGGTCTCCATCATGCCGGGCATCGACACGCGCGCGCCGGAGCGAACCGACACGAGGAGCGGCCGCTTCGGATCACCGAACACGAGACCGGCGTCGTGCTCGAGCTTTTCGAGGGCGCTGGTGACCTGGTCGAGCAGGCCCTCGGGGAATGCTCGGTCGTTGCGGTTGTAGGCCGCCCACGCCTGCGTCGTGATCGTGAAGCCTGGTGGGACCGGGATCCCGAGGTTCGTCATCTCGGCGAGCTCGCAGCCCTTGCCGCCGAGGAGGTTTCGCATCACGGACGAGCCTTCAGCCTTGCCGCCCCCAAAGGAGTAGACGTATTTCGTCATGGGCTCGGGTCTCCGTGCCGGATGGCCAAAAAAGTCTTTCAATCCTATTGGATATCCAGCACTACTGTCAATTCGGGTGACAACCCCCCGCCTCCACAAATGCGAAAGGGCCACGGGTCGCTCCACCCGTGGCCCCTGATTCGCTTCGATCGCCACGGGGTCTCTCGCCTGCCCGTGGCGTTCCGCGCGTCCTAGGTCGCGGACACTCCGGGCAGGCCCGGCAGCAGCAGGCCCAGAATTAGCCCGAGCGACGGAATCCGCGACGTTCCCTTCATGGCCTGCGCAGTGTACCGGCCATCACGGAGACCGTCAAGGCGACGTCTTGCCGCGTGCGCGGGCGGCGGCCTCCTCGGTGCCGAGGACGAGCGCCTCGACCGCCTGCAGATGCTCGATCATCGCCTGCCGCGCGGCCGGTTCGTCCCGGTTCCTGATGGCGGCCAGCACGCGACGATGGTCGTTGTGCGAGCGGTCGGGCCGTCCGGGGGTGTTCAGCGATTCCTCGCGGCTCTGGCGTAGCAGATCCATGACGGCGTGGGCGATGCGGGTGATCGCGCGGTTGTGCGCGGCGGCCCCGATGGCGGCGTGGAACTCGGCGTCCTGCTCGAGGCCCGTGCGGCCGGAGGCGACTTCCTTCGCCTGCGATTCCAGAATCCGCTCCATCTCGTGCACGTCCTCTGGCGTCGCCCGCCGCGCCGCCAGCGCCGCCAGCGCCGGCTCGATGAGCTGCCGCGCCTCGAACAGCTCACCGAGGGCTTCGCGCTGTGAGAGCATGACCAGCGCGAGCGGCTCGATGAGCGATTCGACCGACACCTCGCGCACGAACGTCCCCTCGCCGGGGCGGATCTCCACGAGCCCCAGGCTCTCGAGCGCGCGCAACGCCTCGCGGACCGATGTTCGGCTCACGACGAACTTTTCCGCGAGGTCGCGCTCCGGCGGGAGCTGATCACCGCTCTTGAGCCGGCCCTCGGCGATCATGCTCTTCACCTGCCGCACGATCTCCTGGTAGATGCGCGTCGATTTGACGGGCGCGATGCCCATCTCCGGGTCACCGCTGCGCCGGCGAGCGTCCTCGGCCATGGCTCAGTGTCCTGCCAGCGTGGGCGGCAGCGGCGAGGTGCCGCGGAGTCGACGCCACCACGGTGTGAGGACCGGCATGAACAGGAAGAATAGCGCAAGGGCGGTGATCGCGCCGGCGATGGGCCGACTCACGAACACGCCGAGCGAGCCCTGCGACATGATGAGGCTCTGGCGCAGCGCATTCTCCGCCAGATCACCGAGCACGAGGGCGAGCACCAGCGGTGCCAGCGGGTAGTCGAGCTTCTTGAAGACGTATCCGATGACGCCGAAGATCAGCATGTACCAGATGTCGATCATGCTCGAGTGCACCGCGTAGGACCCGATCGCGCAGACAACCACGATGAGCGGCGTCAGGATGGCGAACGGGATTCTCAGAATGGCGGCGAAGAGCGGCACGAAGGCCAGCACCATGAGCACGCCGATGATGTTGCCGGTGTACATGCTCGCGATGAGGCCCCACACGAAGTCCGGCTTTTCGGTGAAGAGCAGCGGACCGGGCTGGAGCCCCCAGATGATGAGGCCACCCAGCATCACGGCGGCGGTCGGAGAGCCGGGGATGCCGAGCGTGATCATGGGCAGCATCGCCGCCACGCCGGCGGCATGCGCCGCCGTCTCCGGCGCCACGACGCCCTCCAGCTCACCGTGGCCAAATCGCTCGGGGTGCTTGCTGAAGCGCTTGGCGAAGGCGTAGCTCATGAACGAGGCGGGGGTGGCGCCCCCCGGCTTGAAGCCCATCCAGAAGCCGATGAAGGCGCTGCGCATGAAGGTACGCGCGTAGCGGGGTAGCACCTTCCACGTGTCCAGCACGACCCGCGGATTCATCCTCGGCGAGGCGCCGCGAAAGGTCAGCCCCTCCTCGACCGATAACAAGATTTCGCCGATGCCGAAGAGCCCGATGACCGCCACGATGAAGTCGAAGCCCTTCATGAGGTCGGTCACGCCAAACGTCAGCCGCAGCTGACCGGTGACGATGTCGAGCCCGACGGCCGCCAGCGTGAAGCCAAGCACGATCGAGACCAGGGATTTGAGCGGATGGCCGCCGCCGAGTCCGATGAAGCTCGAGAACGTCAGGAGCTGGATGGCGAAGAATTCCGGCGGGCCGAACCTCAGGGCGACCTCGGCCAGGATCGGCGCGAAGAACGTGATCAGGATGATCGAGAAGAAGGCGCCGACGAACGACGACGTGAACGCGGCGGTGAGCGCCTGCGCGCCCAGCCCGTGCCGGGCGAGCGGATAGCCGTCGAACGTCGTCGCCACCGACCACGGCTCGCCCGGAATGTTGAACAGCACGGACGTGATGGCGCCGCCGAACAGCGCGCCCCAGTAGATGGACGTGAGCAGGATGATGGCCGAGGTCGGCGGCATGGTGAACGTCAACGGCAGCAGGATCGCGACGCCATTGGCGCCGCCGAGGCCCGGCAGCACGCCGATGACGGTGCCGAGGGTGATGCCGATCACCGCGACGAAGAGATTGAACGGGGTGATGGCGACCTGGAAGCCGAGGAGCAGGTTCTCGAGACCCATTGCTCAGTAGCCGAGCCACGTCTCGAGCGGCCCCTTCGGCATGGGGACGAGAAACCATCGCTCGAAGATGAAGAACGTCACGATGGGAATGCCGGCAGCGAGCAGCACGATCGTGGTCCATCGGTGGCCGCCGACTCCCCGCATGTAGCCGCCCAGGTAGAGCACCGAGGCCACGTAGAGCCCGAGCCACTCGGTGAGCACGACGAGACCGATGGCCGGCACCAGGACAATGAGCACCGGCCGCAAGCGCTGGCGACTCACGAACGGCGTCCGGGCTCCCCGTCGCCACGCCTGCACGAGCAGGGTGGCGGCGGTGAGCACCAGGATGGTTCCGAGCCAGAACGGAAAGAAGCCACTTTTCGGGCCATCGCTTCCCCACCCCGCGCCAAGACGCAGCGAGTCCGCGATCACAACGGCGCCGACCGCCAGGATCACGGCGGCGGTGATGAGGTCGACGGTGCGAGTCATTTCTTGAGGAGTCCGCCCTTGGTCATCAGCTCGCGATGCAGCGCCTCGTTCTGCTCGACCCAGCTCACGTACTCGGCGCCGGTCGCGAACGCAGGCTTCAGTGCGCCGTCCTCCATGTACTTCTTCCACTCCGGCGTCTCCGTGATCCTCTTGAGGAAGCCTACGTACCACTCGACCGCTTCTTTCGGCATCTCGGGTGCGCCGAAGATACCGCGCAGCATGAGGTAGTGAATATCGGCGCCGAGCGCCTCCTTGATGGTCGGGATCGCCTTCCAGTCCCCCACGGTGACGCGATCGGTGTCGAACACCGCCAGCGGCCGCACGCGGTTGGCCTTCCAGTGGCTGACGCACTCGGCGGGATTGTTGACGGTGGAGTCGACGTGCTTGCCGACGAGGTTCACGCAGACCTCGCCGCCGCCCTTGAACGGCACGTAGGTGAACTTCACGCCCTGCGTCTGCTCGAGCAGGATGGTGATGATCTGGTCCTCCTGCGCGGCGCCCGTGCCACCCATCTTCATGGCGCCGCCCTTTTCCTTGACGGCCGCGATGTACTCCTTCGCCGACTTGTACGGAGTCTCGGCGTTCACCCACAAGATGAACTCGTCCAGCGCCAGGCGCGCGACCGGCGTGAGATCGCGCCAGCTGAACGGCACGCCGGTGTGAAGCGGCGTGGTGAACAGGTTGGACAGCGTGATGATGATCGTGTGTGCGTCGCCCTTCTTGCTTTTGACGTGGAGGAAGCCTTCGGCGCCGGCGCCGCCCGACTTGTTGACGACGACGAGGGGCCGCGGGGAGAGGCGATGCTTTTCGGCGATGCCGTGAATCAGTCGCGCCATCTGGTCGGCGCCGCCGCCGGTGCCGGCGGGCACCACGAACTCGATGGGCTTGGTCGGCTCCCACGCGGTGGCGGGAGTCGGCGTGGTCAGGGCCACGGCCAGTGTGAGGGATGCAAGCATGACCGACACCAATGCGCTCTTCATCGGCGCCTCCTTGCAGACGTTATGAGCCAGCCCGTTGGGCACCGCCTGGACCGTACGAGCGCGGTGCTACGCGGCGCGGCAGCCGCAAAGCAAAACGGGGCCAGACGCGTTCTGCGTCTGGCCCCGAGGCTGACCGGTGAAGCGCTCACCGACCGCCGCGCGGTTACTTCACGTCTAGCGCCGCCCGAGCGGCGTCCAGTCGCTTGAATGGGATCACACCCGGAATTTCCCACCTGTCCCACATCTCGTCGACCTTGGCCTGGAAGTACCCGAGATCCTCCTCGGTGAAGTGCGCGAACCGTCCCTGCTTCAACAGGTATTCGCGCACGGGCTTCCGCGCCCGGCCGTCGACGATGGCTTTCGTCTTGCCGTAGAACTTCAACACGCCGTCCTCGATCTCGTACAGCGGGAAGAGGCCGGTCTCGATCGCCAGCTCGCCCAGCTCGTGCGAGAGCATGGGGTCGTAGTCCCAGCCCTTCGGGCAGGGATCGAGCGAGTGGATGAACGTCGGCCCGCCGATGGTGAGGGCGCGCCGCACCTTGTTCATCATGTCCACCGCGTACGAGGCGCACACGGTGGCCACGTAGCGGCACTCCGGATGACCGGCCGCCATCATGCCCGCCATGTTCTTCTTCCAGCGGGTGTGGATCAGCCGCTTCACCTTGCCGGGCGGGCTGAACGTGGTGTTGGCACCATACGGTGTCATCCCCGATAGCTGGATGTCGGTGTTCGCGTACGACTCATTGTCGTAGAGCAGGATCAGCGAGTTGTACTCCTTGTGGGTCAAAGTCGCCGAGATGGCGCCCACGCCCATGTCGGCGCCGCCACCGTCGCCGCAGAAAGCGATGACGTTGATCGGTTCCGACTTCATCTTGCCTTTCCGCATCAACACCTTGAGGCCGGCCGCGGTTCCGAGCGCCGCCGAGCCCGAGGAGCCGAGCTGCGTGTGCATCCACGGCACCACCCAGGGCGTTGTGTAATAGGTCGTGTTCGCGACGTACATGCATCCGGTGGAGCCGAGCACGATCGTGCGCGGTCCGGCCGCCTTGACCATCAGCTTCATGACCAGTGCCGACTCGCAGCCCTGGCAGGTGCGATGGCCCGAGGTGAAGTATTCCTCCAGCGTGACTTTCTTGATGCCGCGGAACGGCTCGAGGACCTGTGTCGCGTTGCCGAACGTCGTCTCCGCCATTCGTCCCTCTCCTATTCGCGCACGCCGAGCCAGTGCGTCCGGGCCTCGGCCTTGCCAGCCTTCGCCGCCGCGTAGCACATGTCGGTCGCCTTCTTGACGTCTTCGAGCGTTACCTCACGGCCGCCGAGGCCACAGATGAAGCTGAGCAGCGGCGGGCGCCTGTCGGCGTTGTACAGCGCCGCGCGGATCTCGTTCGCGACCACCCCGGAATTGAACGGCGAGCCGAATGAGTAATCGCGGTCGACGACGCCGATCGCCTGCGCCTTCGACACGGCCGCCACGAGCTTCTCGGTCGGAAACGGCCTGAACCATCGGAGGCGCAGCAGGCCCACCTTCTGACCCTGGCTCCGCATCTCACGGATGGCAACCTTCATCGGCAGCGAGATCGTCCCCATGCCGACGAGCACGATCTCGGCGTCGTCGAGCATGTACTCCTCGAACCACGGATTCTCGGGACCACGGCCGAAGACACGCCGGAAGTCCGCGTACGCTTCCTCGATGACCGTCGTGGCGCGCTTCATCGCCTCGTCGTTCTGCCGGCGGATCTCGATGACCCAGTCCTCGTTCGCCTGCGGCGCCACCGTGATGGGATTGTCCGGGTGCAGCAGCAGGTCGCCGCGGTCGTAGCGCGGCAGGAAGCGGTCGACCTTCTCCTTGGGCGGCACGAGCGTGAGCGCCTGCGAGTGGGTCAGGAATGCGCCGTCGGCGGAGATGGCGAGCGGCAGGAACACGCGACGGTCCTCGGCCACGCGGTAGGCGATGAGCGTCGTGTCGAGCGCCTCTTGCGACGTGTCGATCCAGCAGAGCATCCAGCCGAGATCGCGGACGACGAGCGCGTCGTTGTGCTCCACGCCGAAGGCGCCGGGATCGTCGAGCGCCCGGTTGCCCACGAGGGCCACCATCGGAACGCGCAGCGGCGGCGTCACGACCAGACACTCCATCGCGTACATCCAGCCGACTCCGGACGACCCGCAGAAGACGCGCGCGCCCACCGTGGAGGCGTGCTTCACGATTTCGAACTGACTGTGCTCGCCCTCGGCCACGATGTACTCGGCCACCAGCTGGCCATTGGCGATCTTCTTCGCGATCGCCTGCATGACGGTGTCGTAGGGGCGGATCGGGTACGCGGTGACCACGTCGAGGTCGGCCAGCGCGAGCGCCTCCGCCACCGCTTCACTGCCGGAAATCAGAAGCTCCTTGTCGTCGCCGACGGCCGGAGCCGCTTTGGTCGTCACAGTCGCCATGTCGTCTCCTACACCGTCTTGTGGGCGGCATTCTCGCCGGGAATGCCGGCCGTGATCTCGGTCCCGCCCGCGTCCAGGTCCCGCTTCAGCTCCTCGTCGTACTGCCCACGGAACCGGAAGCCATGCGAGCGCACCGTCGCCTGCTTGTCGCCGATCTTGGCCCCGAGCCACGTCTTGTAGGCGGCCTTGTCGCGGCGCCACATCTCCCACTGGCTCGCGTTGTCCTCGAACACGGCCTCGTTCACCATCGTGATGCAGTTCTCCACCGGGCAGACGGCTTCGCACACGCCGCAGCCGCAGCAGGCCTCCATGGCCGCGTCGAAGGTGCCGTCCGGCATGACGTCGAACACCGAGTCCGGGCACGAGATCCAGCAGAGGTTGCACTTCACGCAGGTGTCGAAGTCGATGACCGGCCGCATGGTGCGGGTCGTGTACTTCTTGAAGTACGGATTGCGCTCGGGGACATACCCCTGCCCGCCTTCCTTCGGCTTGCCGATGGGAATGGCCGGAATGCTGACGCCTTCGCGCATCTCCCACCACTTCGGCATCTCGAAGGCGTACGGCACCTCGGGATTGCCCTCGGTCATCTTCACCTCGCGCGTTTCCAGACGATCGTGGGCCTTGCGCGCGGAGGTGACTTTCAGGTCCGAGCCCCACTCCATCTCCGGGATGGCCTGCGCGACGCCCTCGAGCGACAGGAAGTGCGGCGCGATCTTCGCCAGCGCCCCCAGCACGCGCACCTCGGTGTGGTCCTCCTTGTGGACCCACAGGCCCGAGAACGAGGCTTTGGCGCGGATGACGGCGAGTTTGTACGGAGCGTCCTTCTTGTGGATGTCCTTGAGAAGGCTGTCGAAGGTCTGCAGCGACGTCATCAGGACGGTGCCGTTCGGCACGGTCAGCTTGTTGATCGGCTGCAGCCCGTACCACGCCCACGACTCGACGCCCTTGGACAGCGTGTCGTCGAGCACAACCGTGATGTCGGTGTGCTTCGGCTCGTACCGCGCCATGTTCTGCTCGAGCTCTTCGACGCTGTCGGCGACGATCGCGAAGTCCTTCGCGGGAATGCCGTTCCGCTGCGGGCTGTCACCGTACCGCCCGAACGCGATGCCCCAGCGACCGGATCTCCGGGCGGAGAGCACGATGCCACGGCAGATACGTGCGGCCAGATTCTTCTGGAAGATCCCCCGGTAAACGACTTCAACAATCAGGGCTGACATACCGTCCTCCGTACTGGTCGGCTGGTTGGACCGGAACGATACGCCCGATGTCCCGGCGCGGTCAAGCGCTCGGTCGTTTCCTCAGGCGATCAGCGTCCTCAGGCGACCCGCGCGAGGAACTTCTGCAAGGCCTGGGTGAACGCCTCTGGCTGCTCGAGGTTCGACAGATGCGAGGCCGGATCGAGGATGACGAGCTCGGAGCCCTTGATCCGCTCCTGGATCGCCTTGGACGCGGCCACCGGGGTCCCGACATCCTGCGCGCCCACGATGATGAGCGTCGGCAGGGTGATGACCGACAGCCGATCCGTGAGATCGAGCGCGCGGATGGCGTGGCAGCATCCCGCGTACCCGCGCGCGCTCGTCCGGCGGATCATGTCCCGTACCGGATTGACGACGTCGGGTCGCGCCTCGACGAACTTCGGCGTGAACCAGCGGGCGACCGTCGGCTCGACGTGCGGGTCCATCCCTTTCGCCTCCGCGACGGCGATCCGCTCGTCCCAGAGCGGCTGGGCCTCCGTGGGAATGCGGCTCGACGTATCGCAGAGGCTCAGCGACTGGAGAGTCTCGGGCGTCGACAGGGCGAGCGTCTGGCCGATCATGCCGCCCATCGAGAGCCCGACCCAGTGCGTGCGCGCGATGCCGAGCGCCTTGAGAAGCCCGCGAGCATCGTCGGCAAGCTGGGACAGCGAGTACGCGCCCGCCGGCGCGTCGGTGCCGCCATGGCCGCGGGTGTCGTATCGCAGCACCCGGTATCGGCTCGCCAGCGCCTTCGCCTGCGGATCCCACATCGACAGGTCCGTCGCGAGCGAGTGGCTCAGAGTGATCGTCGGAGCGCCGGCGGGCCCCTCGAGGACGTAGTTGACGTCGATGTCGTTGACCCGGATTTTCATGGCAGTGTCGACTCCAGCGCCTCGGCCGCCCGCGCATCGTTGGGCCGTCTGCGCTCGCGAAGAAATTGAACGATTTTCCGCCTTGTTTCAGGCGGACGATTCTGTCCCAGCTTGAACTTGATCCGGACGCGCTCCACCGCCAGGCGGACCGCCGCCAGCTGCCGGAGCGCACCCCGGTAGAGCGGATCGTCGGGATCGATCGCCCGGAAGCCGCCCTCCGGCTGATAGCGCGCCATCAAGCGCTCCTGCTGCGCGGCGACCGCTGCGGGATCGTCGACGACCCTCGCCGTGCACTCGAAGATCACGGTGCGATGATACGCCGTCGCCGAGCCGCCGTACTCGGCGTGCACCCAGTAAGACGGGATGACGCCGAGCGGCTCGTCCAGCTCGAACACGCAGCGCGGCCGCGCGCGAAGGTCGACGGCCACCTCGTCGTCGCGCACGACGTGCAGGTCCACGGTCGTATCGGATCGCACGAACGGATAGAGACCGACGTGCGGGATGCCGTCGGCGCCGACCGTGATGAGACGTCCGAGCTCCTGCGCGTCGACGAACCCGTCCACCTGGGCGGCCGGAACGTCAGCGTAGTAGGCGTGGAAGATCACGCGGCCACACCCTGGCGGGCCGCCTCGACCATCTGGCAGAAGTACGCGTGCACCGTCGGATCGTTGGTGAGCTCGGGATGAAACGTCGCCACCAGCACGGTCCCCTCCCGGGCCATCACGGGCTCGCCGCCATGACGCGCCAGCGTCTCCACGCCGGGCCCCGTGCGCCGGATCCGCGGCGCCCGGATGAACACCATCTCCAGCGCAGCATCGCGTCCGCCGAGCGTGGCCCGTCCCTCGGCCTCGAACGACTCGCGCTGGCGCCCGTACGCGTTGCGCTCGACGTCGACGTCGATGAAGCCGAGGGAGAACTGCCTGGGGCTTTCGACCGCGCGCGCGAGCAGGATCAACCCCGCGCACGTGCCGAAGATCGGCCGCCCCGCACGATGAAATTTCTCGAGGGCCGGCACGAAGCCCCAGGCGTCCATGAGCTTGAGCAGCGTCGTGCTCTCGCCCCCGGGCATGATGAGCCCGTCGAGATCGGCGAGCTGCTCGGGCTTGCGCACCTCTACCGCCTCCGCGCCGCAGCGCGCGAGCGCCGCGGCGTGGAGCGAGAAATCGCCCTGCAGGGCGAGCACGCCGATCTTCAGCCGCGGCGCGCTCATCTACCAGCCTCGTGTCTGCATCAGGTCCTTGTCGGCGAGCTTGGAGGTCTCGATACCGACCATGGCGTCGCCGAGATCCTCGCTGACGCGCACGAGGACGTCGGGGTCCTTGAAATGCGTCGTCGCCTGGACGATCGCCTTGGCGCGCTTGGCCGGGTCGGACGATTTGAAGATGCCCGAGCCGACGAAGACCGCCTCCGCCCCGAGCTGCATCATCAGGGCGGCGTCCGCGGGCGTGGCGATGCCGCCCGCCGAGAAGTTCGGCACGGGCAGCTTGCCGGCCTGCGCCACCCAGCGGACCAGCTCGTACGGCGCGCCGAGGTTCTTGGCCTCCGTCATCAGCTCCTCGGGCGAAAGCGTGGTAAGGCGGCGCATACCGCTCACGAGGGCACGCATGTGGCGCACGGCCTCCACGATGTTGCCCGAGCCCGCCTCCCCCTTGGTACGGATCATGGCCGCGCCCTCACCGATCCGGCGCAGGGCCTCGCCGAGGTCCCGGCAGCCGCAGACGAACGGCACGCGGAACGCGAACTTGTCTATGTGGAAGTGCTCGTCGGCCGGTGTCAGGACCTCCGACTCGTCGATGAAGTCGATGCCGAGCGCCTCGAGAATCTGGGCCTCCACGAAATGGCCGATGCGTGCCTTGGCCATGACGGGGATCGTCACCGCCTTCTGGATCTCCTGGATCTTCTTCACCGGCGACATGCGCGCGACACCGCCGTCCTTCCGGATGTCCGACGGCACGCGCTCCAGCGCCATCACCGAGGCGGCGCCGGCATCCTCGGCGATCTTGGCCTGCTCGGCGTTCGTCACGTCCATGATGACGCCGCCCTTGAGCATCTCGGCCAATCCGATGTGCTTTCGATCCGCGATCCGCAGTCCAGTGCTCTCAGCCATATATGTCCCCCTGTTCGCTACACGAGTGGTGCCGCCACGCGCTCCAGTCCATCCCGTCGCGCGGGCTCTCGCCGTGCGCTCTTGATCACCTCGGCCAGCCGCTTCACGCCCTCCTCGATCTGCGCCGCGCTCACCGCGGAGAACGACAGCCGCAGCGTCCGCTCGCCGGCGTCGCCGACCCAGAACGCCGCGCCGGGCGTGAACGCGACGCCGCGTTCCACCGCCCGCGGCAGGAGCGTCGTCGCGTCGAGGCCGGCGGGCAGTGTCAGCAGCAGCGAAAATCCGCCCTGCGGCTCCGTCCACGTCACGTCCTCCGGCATGCGGCGCCTCAGCGCCCCCAGCAGGACAACCCGCCGGCGGCCATACTCCGCGGCGACGCGCACCACGTGCCGGTCGAGCAGCTTGCGCTCGCAGAAGCGGTGCACGGCCGCCTGGATGAGCGCGCTCGTGTGCAGGTCGGCGAGCTGCTTGGCCGCTTGCAAACGCTCGGCGATCACCGGCGGTGCGACGAGCCATCCGAGACGCAATCCCGGGAACAGGATCTTCGAGAACGTACCGATGTAGATGACGACGCCGTCCCGATCGAGGGCCTTCAGCGGTCCCGGAGGCCGCTCGCCATAGTAGAGGCTGCCGTCGAAGCCGTCCTCGACGATCGGCACCTGGTGGCGTGCCGCGGCGGCCAGCAGGCGCACCCCGACCTCGCGGCGCATCGTGAGGCCGGTCGGGTTGTGGGCGCTCGGCTGGCAGTAGAACATCTTCGGCGCATGCCGCTCGAGCACCCGCTGGAAGACGTCCACGCGCGGGCCGGCATCGTCGCGATCCACCGGCACCAGCTGCGCCCCGAACGAGCGGAAGACCTGCATCGCGCGCGGATACGTGGGCTGCTCGATGGCCACCGCGTCGCCGGGGTCGAGCAGGGTCCGGGCGATGAGATCGAAGCCCTGCTGCGACCCGTTGACGATGAGGATCGCCTCCGCGCGCGCCTCGAGGCCGAACCGCAGCAGATAGGTAGCCAGATAGCGTCGCAGCGGCGGATACCCGCCGACCGGGTAGTACTGCAGCAGCGACTCGCCCTCGTCGCGGACGACTTCGTTGAGCACGCGGCGGAAGGCGTCCGTCGGAAAGAGTCCGCTGTCGGGCATGCCGCCGGCGAACGAGACCAGAGTCTGACCGCTCACGCGCGGCGCCATCGCCCGCGCGCGCTCGGCGTCCGCCTCGACGATCCGCGCGCTGCGCGACAGCAGGCCCGACCAATTGATCGGCGGCGTCGCCACCATGTCCGCGCCCGCCACCGCGGCGCCGTCGGGCGGTCCCGCCACGAACGTGCCCTGCCCCACGTGGGCGCGCGCCCAGCCGGCGGCGACCAGCTCCTCGTACGCGAGCGCGACGGTGGCGCGATTCACGCCGAGCGACTGCGCGAGCTCGCGCGTGGCGGGCAGCTTCACGCCGGGCGCGAGGAGTCGCTCCGCGATCAGCCGCTCGAGATGCGCCTGAATCTGGCGCGCGAGCGGGACGGGCTTCTCGCGATCGAGCGGGATCTGCATACCAGCCATTCTTCGCACTTCGAGCCCGTCGTCAAGCGCCAATTGGCTGGGACTCGACCGGGCCATCGTGCCGCCGCGTATACTGGCGGAAATCCGTCGTTGGGAGGCGAGTCGATGGCAAAGGAAATGAAGGAGTTCGCGGGGTTGTTCTACCGGGAAGGCGCGCTCGACCCGAAGACCATGCAGCTGGTGGCGCTGGCCGCGATGGCCGCCGCCGGCTGCACGTCCTGAGTGCCCGGACGCTTCGCGGCTGCGAAGCAAGCCGGCGCCACCGAGGATGAGCTCAGCGAGACGCTGATGTACGCGATGCGCGGGCGGGCGCGTGCCGCCTGGTCGACGATCAAGTACATCCCGGAGATCGAGGACATCAACAAGGGCTGGAAGACGACGTACGAGCGCGAACACAGCAAGTGAGCGGACGCGCCGGCCGGCCTCCCGGCCGGCGCGATCCCAGAGGGGCCGTGTGATGAGCGTGGGCGAGGCACCGATCAAGCAGGCGGTGAAGTGGATCGACGATCAGCTGCACGATAATCCCAAGGCCGACCGGACGAGGCTGATCGACGAAGCCTCCCGGCGGTTCGATCTCACGCCGCTCGACACGGACTTTCTGACCCGCCATCTCGCGGAGCGCGCCCGCAATCCGAAGTGAGTGCGAGCGGCCTAGCGCATCCGCACGATCGTCGCGCCACGGCCGCCGCGTTCCTCGGGCGCATCCGCGAACCCCGCGACCAGCGAGTGCGTGCGCAGCACGCTCTGCACGATTCGACGCTGAACGCCGATACCGCGGCCGTGGATCAGCCGCACCTCGCGGAAGCCGCGCGCGTGCGCCGCGTGAAGATAGTCGTCGACCACGGATGCCACGTCGCGTGGCAGGAAGGAGTGCAGGTCGAGGCTGTCCTCGATCGGCAGCTCGGTGGTCAGAGCTGCGGGCCGGCGAGCACGTGCTGCTGCCAGTGCTGGTAGGTCAGGGAATCCTCCCCTGACAGCTTGCACTGTCAGAACGTGGCCGCGCGCTCGAAGAAGGTGACGTCGACGACACCGACGTGCTCGGCTCGCGCGGTCTCCGCGACCTTCTGCGTCACCATCTGCCGCACGAACGGGATCGGAATGCGGCCGAGTCGATGGAGGACCTCGTCGGTGCAGCGCACGCGCGTTCCCGGCAGCACCGGGCCTTCGGCCACGAGGGCGGCCGCCTCGCCCTCCGGATGCTCGCACGTCTCCGGCACCAGCTGCTGCAGTCGCATCGAGACGTAGTCGGTGACCCAGGTCTGGATGGAGGTCTTGGCCTCGCTCAGGCGATCCGCGGCCGCGCCGTCCAGCTTGGTATCGAGCGTGGCCAGGAGGCTCTCCAGGCGACCGAGCCGCGACTCGAGCGCGGCCAGACGGCGGTCCAGATCGTGCGTGTGGTCGCTCATCGCTCCTCCGCGCGTCACGCTAGCACAGGGCGTCGAGCGTGCCAATCCGTGACGCGCTGATAGGCGTCGGCGACACGCAACACGGTCGCCTCGTCGAACGGCCGTCCGACGATCTGCATGCCGATCGGCAAGCCGGCGGCGGTGAAGCCGCAGGGCGCGGAGCAGGCCGGATGGCCCGAAAAATTGAAGGGCCGCGTCAGACGGATGAGCGCGGAGCGGACGTCGGAGGCGCCGTCGCCAAGCGCGACCTCGCGGTCGTCGATGCCAGGCGCGGTGACCGGCGTCGCCGGAGCCAGCAGCACGTCGTGACGGGCGAGCGCCTCGTCGACCTCGCGGCGCATCAGCGCGCGAGCCTGCTGCCCACGCACGTAATGCACGCCGGTCACGAAGGCCCCGGCCATCAGACGCGTGCCGACGGCGGGATCGTAGTCGCCCGCCCGCGTGCGCAGCCACGCGGCGTGATAGGACATCGCCTCCGTCGCCACCACCGCCAGCGCGCCGGCCGCCACGTGCCGCACCCCGGGAAGCGCCACTTCGTCCACGATCGCACCTGCGTGCTCGAGAGCGCGGGCCGCCGCCTCCACGGCCGAGCGAACCTCGGATGTGGCGCTCTCCAGGAAGAAGGCGCGCAGCAGCCCGACACGGAGCCCACGCACGTCGCCGCTCAGCGCCGCCGTGTAGTCCGGCACGGGCAGCACGCTCGACGTGGGGTCGGCCGCGTCGTAGCCAGCCATGGCGCGGAGGGCGAGGGCGGAATCGGCAGCGTTGCGCGTCATCGGCCCGACATGGTCCATCGACCACGAGAGCGGCAGAACGCCGGCGCGGCTGACCCGGCCGTAGGTCGGCTTGATCCCGGTCAGGCCGCAGAGGGAGCACGGAATGCGGATGGACCCGCCCGTATCCGAGCCGAGGGCGACCGGCACGAGCCCGGCCGCAACGGCCACGCCCGAACCGGACGACGAGCCGCCCGCCATGCGGTGCGTCGACGCGTCCCAGGGGTTCCGCGCATGGCCGTAGTGTGCGTTGCGGCCTTCCGGCCCATAGGCGAACTCCACCATGTTGAGCTTCCCGAGCGTGATCATGCCGGCTTCGCGCAGCCTGCGGACCACGGTGGCGTCAGCCGCCGGCACCCGGTCGGCCAGGATCCTGGAGCCGCCGGTCGTCCGCACGCCGGCCGTGTCGTAGAGGTCCTTCAACCCGAGCGGCACGCCGTGCAGCGGTCCCAGCGGCCGGCCGGCAAGCACGGCCGCCTCCGCCTCCCGGGCGGCAGTCATGGCCGCCTCCGCGGTGACGGTGATGAAAGACTTGAGTGATCCGTCTAACGACGTGATGCGCTCGAGCTGCGACCGCACGACCTCGACCGGCGACACCTGCTTCCCCGCGATGAGCCGCGCGAGCTCCGCGGCCGAGGCAAACGCAAGGTCGGCCATCTCAGAACATCCGGAACTGCGTGGTCGGCTCCACGTCGGCGAGCGGCAGCTCTTCGAGTCCGGCCAGCAGGCGCCGCGAGGCTTCGACCATCGGTCGAATGGCTTCGAGCTGCGTGTCGCTCCACGCGAAGCCGGCCAGGCGGGCGGCGGCGCGAAGGGCGTCGAGGTCGAGCGGCTCGCTCATGGGCGGCAGTCTAGCATCGGATGGCGAGGCGGTCTTATGCTGCAAGCAGGTCGCCTGCCGTGATCCGCCGTCGCACGATGGTCCTCGCCGCACTGGTTGCGATCGTCGCGGTCGCCGCGCTGGGCGTCGCGGTGGTCGTGATGCTGCCTGACATCGTTCGCCGGGCAGCGGTCTGGCGGCTGGAGGCCCTCACCCAGCGCCGCGTCACCATCGATCGCGTCGAGGTCAACGTCGCCACCGGCGATGTGGCCGTACACGGCCTGTCGATCGCCGACCGGGACGAGGGGGGCGAGCTGGCGCGCGCCGAGGTCATCAAGGCGCGCGTGCATCGCCGCTCGCTCCTCGCGCTGCACGTCTGGATCGAGGACCTGCTCGTCGAGCGCTCGTCGGTGCGCATCGTGCGCTTCGCGGGCAACCGCTTCAACATCTCCGATCTCCTCGAGCGTCCGCCCCGGGCACCGAGCGGGATCGGCGTCACCATCGACCACCTGCGCGTCGCCGACGGCTCCGTCACGCTCGAGGACCGCACGCTTCGGCCGCCGCGCACGTGGAAATCCGAGCGCATCGCCATCGAGGCGCGCAACGTCTCCACCACGCGCGCGGACGGCACCGCGGACGGCTCGACGATCGTGGCCGGCGCACCGGTGCACGTCCACGTCGAGGAGCTCCGGCTGGTGCCGGTCCATGTCCGCGCGCACGTCACGGTCGGCAACGTCGATCTCGCGCTGCTGCGGATCTATCTGCCGGGCAACGCCGCGGTCCTCCCGGAGCGGGGCACCCTGGCCGCCGGCGTCACCGTGGTCCACGACGACCGCGACGGCACCGTCATCAGCGCCGGCGCGCGCATCCGGCAACTGGCACTCGAGGGCCGTGGCCAGGCCGCGCCGGTCGCCACGTCGCCGGAGACGCTGGTGACGCTGAACGACCTGCACCTGAAGGACGGCGGCTTCGCCCTCGCGCGTGTCGAGGTCGAGGGCGACGTCGACGTCACCGAGGCGCTGGCCGGCCCCCCGGTGACGTACGGCTTCAAGGGGACGCGGCTCGTCGCGGAGGCAATCAGCTGGCCCGGGAAACAGCCGGGCCGTCTCAGCTTCAGCAGCAGGCTGCCGGGCAGCGGCACGCTCGATGTCCGCGGCACGGCCCAGTTCGAACCTTTGCGCGCCGACGTCCAGATCAAAGCTGCCGGCGCCGACCTGGGCCACGTCAACCGCTACACGACCACCGCCGCCCGGCTCGGCGGCGTCGGCGATGTCGACGCGCGCCTGGTGGCGACATGGGATCGCGCGCTGCATCTGACGGTGACCGGCACGCTCGGCGCGAGCCGCGTGACGATCGCCGATTCGCGCGCGCCGACGACGCCTCCGGTGATGACGGCCGAGCGCATGGAGGCCACCGGGCTCGACTACGATTGGCCGGCGCGCCTGCGGGTCGCCACGTTCAGCGTCCGCCGTCCGTCGGCCGTCCTCGAGCGCAACGCGGCCGGCGCGCTGGCGCTGTCCGAGCTCTTCGTGCGCCAGACACCTGTGGGCGAGGTCGGCGCCACGCCGGAGCCGTCGCCGGTGACGCCCGACGTGTCGGTCGGCGAGCTGCACGTCGACGGCGGAACGGTAACGCTGGTCGACAACACCGTCACGCCGGCTGCGCGGCTTCAGGTCGACAACGTGACCGTGGCCGTGCGGGACGCCGCCTGGCCGGTGCGGGCTCCCACGCGCGCCGAGCTCAGCGCCCGGCTGCCGGGCGGGGGCACGCTGACCGTGTCGGGGACGGCCGACGTCGACGGCCAGCGCGCGCGCACCAAGGTCGTCATGAAGAACGTCGACCTCGCGCAGGCGCAGCCGTTCCTGCCGTTCCGTGGGCGGCTCAGCGGCCGGGTCGACGCGGATCTCGACGTGCGCGGAGGGCTCGAACCGCTCCGGCTGCGCGTTCGGGGTGACGCGGTGCTCAACGAGGCGGCCGTCGAGGACCTCGGCCAGCCGTTGCTCGCTGTCGAGCGATTGGCGCTGACTGGTGTCGACTTTCGCTGGCCGCTCCAACTCGAGGTCGAGGAGCTGAGCGTGCGCCGTCCGTGGGCGAAGATCGCGCGCAACACGCGGGGCGAGCTGACGCTGCGCGCAGCGTTTCTGACGCGTCCCGGTCTCGGCGTCCGCGGTGGCACGACCGAGGCCGGACCGACGCCGTCGGCGGCGCCGACGCCGGAGCTCCTCATCAAACGCACGCTGATCGAGGAGGCCGCGAGCTCCGTCATCGACGACTCGGTCGAGCCGGCGGCGCGCTTCGAGATTCGAGGCACGCGCGTGCAAGCCCAGAACATCGCCTACCCGGTGAAGGCGCCGGCCAGGGTGACGATCGCCACGCCCATGCCGGGCGGTGGTCGACTCGAAGGTCGCGGCACGCTGCGCGTCGATCCCGGTCGACTGAACCTCCGCGCGACGCTCACCGGCGTGGCGTTGGCGCCCGCGCAACCCTACCTTCCGGTGAGCGCGCGCGTCACCGGCACGATCGACGGTGATGCGCGTGTCGCGGTCACCTTCGAGCCACTGACGATCACCGTCCGCGGGAACGCGACCGTCGGCGAGCTGGCCGTCGGCGACGAGCACCGCTCGCTGCTGACCGCGGGACGGGCGGAGGCGAAAGGCGTCAACGTCGAATGGCCGGGGCGCGTGCGCGTGGAGAGCGTGGCGGTCGAGAAGCCATGGCTTCTGCTCGAGCGCGACAGCGCGGGACATTTCCCGCTGTTTGCCCTCCTCACCCTGCGTGACACGCCGGTGCCGCGACGGAGGCCCGACGATCCGGCGACGCCGCGCCCGCCGCTGCGCGTGGAGGTCGGCACGGCCAGCTTCGTCGACGGCTTCGCCCGCTTCGTCGATCGCGTCCCCACCCCGGATTTCGCCGAGGAGGTGTCGGCGGTCAACGCCACCGTGGTCGGCTTCAGCACGGTGCCGGGCACCGTCGCGCGGGCCACGCTGCGCGCCACCGTAGGACCGAACGCGCCGCTGGCGATCAGCGGAGAGCTCACGTCCCCGGCGGGCCCCCGCCGCTACGATATCCTCGTCACGCTGGGCGGCTATCCTGCGCCGCGCGCGAATCCCTATCTTCAGACGCTGTTCGGCTGGCGAGCCCGGCAAGGCACCATCACCCTGGCCGCGCATTACACGCTGAACGGCGACCAGCTGGAGGCGACCAACGACGCCGGCGCCGAGGCCCTCGTCGTCGAGCGCGCGCCGGGCGGGCAGCCACCGACGTGGCCGATCGGGCTGCCCCTCGACACGTTCGTCGCGCTGATGAAGAACCGCGACGGCGACATGCAGCTGTCGGTGCCGATCCACGGCGCGCTGTCGTCGCCGAAGTTCGAGCTCGGAGACGCCATCGCTACCGCGCTCCGCGGCATCGCGGTCAAGACGGTCACCTTGCCGTTCAGTCTGGTCGGCCGCGTCTTCGTGAAGGACAACGAGCGCGTGGAGTCGTTGCAAGTCAACCCGGTCCTCTTCGAGCCCGGCACGGCCACGCTGGCGCCTGGCATGACCGGGCACCTCGTCAACCTCGCGACGTTCCTCAAGGACAAGCCCGCCATCCGGCTGCGGGAGCGGCCCGTGCTCACCGTCGAGGACGTCACCCGGCTCAAGCGCGTGGCCCTTCGCGAGCGCATCCGCGCCGGCGCGGAGGATCGCACGCCGGCGGCAATGCGCGACGCCCTCACGGCGCTCTACGTCGAGAAGTTCCCGCGCCGTGCGCCGGCCGCTATCGACGAGATGATCGCCGCCCTCGCCGAGCACGATCCCGCGCCGACGGCCGCGACCCAGGCGCTGGCCGAGCGTCGCCTCCAGGTGGTGCGTGACGCGCTGGCCGAACGCGGCGTGGATCGCACGCGACTGCCCGTCGTCGACGCGGCCGCCGCCGTGGAGACCGAGGGCACCGGACGCGTCGAGTTCGAGATCACCGAGTAGGGTGCTTCGATTTCCCGAGGGCGCCAAGGCTCCGCCACGGCGTCCGAGCCGCGCGGGAGTTGGGGGGGCCCGGA
>Ga0209382_10002577_pt1 | contig 26065 bp, 19 predicted proteins | sample SoiMetdeltSBSDD5_FD_187599 | JGI IMG/M metagenome (GOLD analysis project Ga0209382, IMG submission 187599) | Bulk soil microbial communities from a Populus tree surrounding site in Tennessee, USA - Soil MetaG P. deltoides SBSDD5 (SPAdes) (version 2) | ecosystem: Environmental > Terrestrial >... | reverse complement strand
AAAGGGACGGACAACGTGGCGTTGAAAACGGTCCAGCTGTACGCCAATGGCGTACTCGCGAACACGCTATCGTGCGCCAGCGCAAGCTGCTCGGGCACCGTGCTCTGGATGAGCGGCTCGCTGCCGGACGGCAAGCATACGCTCACCGCCGTCTCGACCGACTCGTCCGGCAACCGCACGACATCGGCGCCGATCACCATCTACAAGTAGCCAGCTCCACCCACACGGCGGAGACGCGCGCGGGTCTCCGCCGTGTACTGCTCACGCGGCCTCGGCCTCCGGCGCATCCACCGCTTTTGTCCACTGCACGGTGTGCCGACCGGTCGCGAGCCTTGCGAGGGCGACCACGGTCGTGCCGTTCAACAAGCAGAACGCATACGGCACGGCGAGCAGGCGTGCAATCCGCCCACCGCCGCGGCGCCCGAGCCCTCCGGCGATGGCCGCCCCGTAAAAGACGAGCTGCCCGGCAAGCGCTGCGGCATGCAATCCCGATCGTGGCGCGAGAATCGCGCTCGTGCCGAGCGCGGCGACCATCAGGAAGGGCGCAACGAGCCGCAAGGCCTTGTGCGACACGGCCTGCAGCCACAGCCGATGCGTCGGCACCAGCAGCCAGCGCTCGCGGGTGAACAGCTGCGCCACGCCCCCGATGGTCCGCACCTTGCGCGTATACTCCTGGCGCGCGGTGGTAGCCGCGTGATCCCACGCATGCGCGCGTGCATCGAAGATGACGCGAAACCCGCGCCGCGCGATCCGGACCGGGATGAGCACGTCGTCGAGCAGCGTGTCGGCCGGGATCGGTTCGAAGAGCCGGCGGCGGATCGCGTAGATCGCCCCGGTGGCGCCAATGGTTGAATCGATCGCGCTCTCCGAGCGGCGTATCAGCTTCTCGTAGCGCCAGTAGGCGCCGACGCCGTGGCCCACCGCCACTCCGGCCTCGTTCAGCAGCGTCAGCTCGCCGCTCGCCGACCCCACCGTTGGATCGGCGAAGTTCTCGGCGAGCCGGCGCACGGCGTCCGCGTCGAATCGCTGGCGCGCGTCCGCAAGTACCACGACCTCGCCGCGGCAGTGCGGCACCGTGTCGTTGAGGATTGACGGCTTGCCCCGGCGCCGCCGATACACCACGACGCGCACGGCCGGCCCCGGATGCGCTGGCCGCTCATAGCGACGCGCCATCTCGACCGTTGCGTCGGTCGAGCCGTCGGAGGCGACGACGATCTCGAGGCGGTCAGGCGGGTAGTCGAGCGCCAGGCAGTTCTCGATGCGAGCGCGGATGACGGCGGCCTCGTTGTGCGCCGCGATCATTACCGAGACGTCGGGCTCGACGTCCGCGCGGCTCACCGGCCGAGGCCTCAGGCGCGCGACCGCCCACACCAGCATGGGGTAGCCAACAAACGTGTAGACGAGCGCCGCCACCGCCGTCCAGAAGGTTAATTCGACCACCGGCCTCATCCCGCAACAGACCGTCGGATGCGATCGAGCCCGTCGAGATCGGCGCCGGGATCGCGACCGCCGGCTGCGCCCTTGAAGCGGCTGCCGGGGCGCAGACGCCAGTCGCGGTGCTCGGGATCCACAAACCCGGCGTCACGGATGCCACCCACGGTGGTGTTGCCGGCGTACCGGGGCGCATCGCTTCCGATGAAAACGTTGCCCTCTACGCGGGCGCCAGGGAACAGCGCCCGGAGGGTCGGCTCGCCGACCGCGACACCATCCCCTTTGATGCCGTAAGTGCCGTGCAGCGTCACGTTGTGACGGAACACGAAGCCGGTGTGCGGCGGACCTTCGGCCGTGATGACAGTGCCGGTCGGGAAGGCGGTGTTGTGCTCGATCACGACACCATCGGTTCCGGTCAGCAGCGTGAAAAGACGCCCGTCGCCTCCCCACGCCCGTCCGTCGATTTCCTCGAAAAGATTGTTCCGGATGACGATGCGGCGCGTCTGCGCGGTCGGCGCGCTGTCGTCGTGGCCGCTGATCTTCATGCCGGAGGCGGCGCCTCGCACGATGTTGTCGGCGAAGGTGACATCCTCGACCACCGACCACGGAGCCCGTCCGTCCTGCCGCGGGGAGATCAGCACGGCTGTCCCGGACTGCGCCTGTCCCCACGTGTGCTCGAGCAGATTGCCGGCGACCACGACGCGCCGGGCGTTCTTGAGCTCGAACAGGTTCTTGACCGTCCACGGCTCCCGGCGCCACGCGAGAGGCTTGGCGAGGTGGTTGCCGCGAATCTCGATGTCGCTTGGCACGAGATTGGGAATCGCGGGATCCGCACCGCCGAAGAGGATGTTGATCCCCGCCGCCTCGAGGTAATTGTTCGCGATCTTGAATGGGCCAGGACCATTCCAGCCCGCGATCGCCTGCGTCTCCTGGCCCTGCGCCTTCCAGTCGGAGAAGTGCGACTCGATCACGGCCACGTGGCTCCCGTTCAGCGCCAGGCCGCGCTTGCCGCCGCGTCCGGCATCGCCGTGGACCCAGCACCGGTCGATGATGATGTGATGGGGCAGATCCTCCACTCGCGTCTCGTCGCCGTTCCCCAGGCGTACCAAACCGGTGCTGTATGCTCCGGGCGTCACGGTGAACTCGATACCGACGAAGCGAACATGATGCGCGCCCGGAGCGGTCCGCACGGCGGCGCTCGAGCCGTCGCCGCCGATGATCCGAGCCATCTTCGGCGCATCGGCGGGCGACACGCGGCGGCCCGGCGTGAGGCCGTCGGCACCCCTGGAGCGGATCTCGATCCAGCCTTCACCCGTCACGCGCGGCAGTGTGAGCGGTCCCTTGAACGTCGCGCCCGCGGGCAGCACGATCGTGTCACCGCCGCGCGCGCCATCTAGCACGGCCTGGAGATCGCCACCCGCGGCCACTGTCAGGACGCGGCCGCTCTGCGCGACCGGCCGTGTATCCACGACGGCCGGCGGTGGTTGTGCGCCCGCGGGGCCGGCGAAGACCCGCGCGGCGGCCGCAGCGCCGGCGACAGCGAACGCCGCGGCGGCCACCGCACCGCGTCCGACGGCGTTCATGCGCGCACCGCCGTGTCCTCGATGTGATCGCAGATCTGCTCGACTCGCGCCTCCCAGCTTTCGCGCGTCATCGCCGCCACGCGAGCGCTCCGCGCGGCCTGGCCGTCCTCCGCAAGCGCCGCCTCGATTGCGGCGACGAAGCCATCGGCCCCGTCCGCGAGGCGCGCCATCCCGGCATACTTGCGCACCTCCGGCAGGTTCGAAGAGACGACCGGCAAGCCCGCCGCGAGGTACTCGCGGAGCTTCAGCGGATTGGCGCGGACGGTGAGCGCATCGATGCGGAAGGGAATGATGCCGACGTCGAAGCTCCGGCAGTATGCCGGCAGCGTCGCATAAGGCTTCTGGCCGAGGAGGTGGACGTTCGGCAGCGTGCGGAGCGCACTGGTGTCGACGTTGGCTTTGCCGATCATGAGCATCGTCCAGTGGGGTCGCCGTCGCGCGATCTCTGCGATGAGCTCGAGGTCGATCCACTCGGCAATCAGGCCAAAGAAGCCGATGATCGGCCGTGGCAATCCCGTCGTCTCCGGCGGCGGCGCGAGCGTTGCCGAGAGCGCCTGCGCGAAGTGCGTGACATCCACGCCGTGGGAGACGAAGTGCGTGCGCGGGTTCCACCGACGCCGCTCCTCGGCGAGCGTCTCCGAGGACGCCAGCACGAGGTCAGCGCGCCGGACCAGCGCCTTCTCCATGGCGCGCAGCGCGTCGCGCGGCACGCCGGCGAACGCGGAGTACTCGTCGACGCAGTGGTAGATCACACGCGACTCGCCCAGCCGGCCCACGAGGCCGACGGTGTTGGGCAGGAACGTCCAGAGGATCGGCCTGGTCAAGCCAGCGCGCCGCGCGAAGTGGCGGATCGAGGCGGTGAGCAGCAACGTGTTAAGCCGGTCGACGCCCGGCACGCCAGGCAGCGGCACCGCCAGCGGGCTCGCCACGTGGAGGTTGGCGTTGACCCGCACCAGCCCCCGAATCAGCTGTCGACCCTTGGCCAGCAGGCGGCGCGCATCGCGGCCCGAAACGGCGGGCCGCCGCATGCCGATGGAGTTCACCCAGAGGATGCGGTTCTTCTCCGACAGGATGCGCATGATGTGCGTCTTGCTGGTCGGATCGCCGTTCCAGTCGTGAGCAAAGCAGATGATCGACTCGTTGCGAATCATTTCAGAAGCCTCCGTGCTGCAACGGCGACCGATGCCGGTGCGCGTAGTCCGCGGTGGGCGAGCCAGCCGTTCAGGCGCTTGGCGCTGCGCCGAATATCGAGTGCCGCCAGCGTTGCCAGCCGGTGTACGCTCAGCGGCGGCTCGCGGAGCGGATCGGCGGCGGCGAAGCTCCACGTCGCACCGACGATGCGATGGGCGCCTCGCTCGAGCGCGCGAAGGATGTCGCCCGCCGCACGTGCCTCGCACTCGACCTCGAGTACGAGGCCAGGGTCGGCCTCCAGCCGGTGCAGATCGGCACCGGCCATCGGTACGAGTCGCGCGCCGTCTCGGTGGAGTTGCGCGAGGCGCTGCAGGGCATCGGCTCCGGGGTACCACGGCCCATCGGCCTTGCCATTCCAGACTTCCCAGCCGCCAAGCTGATCGAGCTCGGTTCCGGACACATAGGCGGCTGCATTGCGATACACGGGATGGGCGAGGACGGGAAAGCCGCCTGCCGCCCGGACGGCGGTCGCGATGGAACCCACGTGCCGATCGCGCACGAGGCTCCGGACGCCGTAGCCCAGGACATGGACGAAGTCGGGCGTCGCCTCGCACTCGATGCCTGCGACGATGAGGATGCCGCTGGCGCGCGTGAGGGCATCGCACTGCGCCACGAAGGCCGACATTGTGTCGTCGGTCATGGTGCGAGTGTGTTCGCTCGTGAGGATGAAGTGGAGCCCGCGGGCCTGCGCCCACCCCACGATCTGGTGGAGATCGTGACAGCCGTCGTAGGACCAGCGCGAGTGTACGTGCGCCATGCCGCGGAGGATCATGCCGCCCGCCCCGTCGCGAGGGCGAACGTAACCGCTCGAAGCCACTCCCGGCGTCCGGGCTCGGGATCGTCCGCGACCCAGTTGAACGAGTTCTTCCACGGATGCAGGATCGTGCCCGCCTGACCGAGCGTCTCCAGTCGCTTGCCGCGACCCTGTGCCATGACCTTGATGAAGTGCTTGAGCTCGGCGACGGCGTCCCGGCCGACGACGCCAGTCGGGTACGCCGCGGGCGGCTCCGGCGTATCGCCGGTGGCAACCTGGTAGAGGTAATACGGAAAGTCGACGTCGCATGCGAGCGCGAGCGGCAGGGAGCCCCAGAAACGGCCGTTGATCTCGAGCAGCCAGAAGGTGTCCGATGCCTGATCCCACTTGAACTCGACCATGGCGACGCCGTGCCAGCTGAGCGCATGCAGAATGCGGTGCGCGCTTTCTATCAGCCGCGAGTCGCAGGCGGTGCTCACGGCGGCGGTCGATCGGCCGCCGCGGAGGTCGAGCTCGCGCAGTCGCTGGTGACAGAACCACACAATCGGCTTCCCCTGCTTCCACAGCGTGTTCACGCCAGTGCCACGGCCGCGGACGAGCGCCTGAATCACCGGCTGGGGCATGGTGCCGTCCAACGCGCGCCACGCCGAAGGCAGTCGCGCCGCCGACTCGACGACCAGGTAGTTGGCCTTCACGAGATGTCCGCCGGCGAGGAAGTTTGTCTGCCGCGGCTTCACGACCACCGGGTACGGCAACGACGAGGCCAGGCGGGCCGCCTCCTCGGCGTCCGCGGGGCACCAGGTGCGCGGCACCGACACGCCGACCGCCTCCGCGAGCGCAATGGTGCGCTGCTTGTCGAGCGCCGTCGCCAGGGCGTCGCGGCCCGGCATTGGAATGCGGACCCACGAGGGCAGACTCTCGCGCGCGGCCGCGATCAGCTGAATCGTCCGCTCCGTCGTGGGAAAGACGATCGGGTACCTTCCCGTCTCGAGCAGGCGTGTGAGCGCGCCGATGAATCCGTCGGCATCGCGCGTCGGCGACGGAAGCGTGATCGACTCTGCCGTCCACCGCGAGTAGCTGGCGATGTTGAACTCGCCGTCGAAGGCGCAGACGCCGACCGGCACGCCGCGTCGCCCCAGCGAGCGGACGACGGCCAGGCTCGCATTGGCGGGCGCGTCGGTGACGAGCACCGCGGACTCGCGGGTCACGACCTCTCCTGGTGGCTCAGCGCCGGCGTCGGTGACGCGACGGTGTCCCGGTAGCGCGCGGGTTGGTGACCACCGAAGAGCCGCAGATAGAGCGGATGGAGGCGGTTCCACATCGGGGCGAGGATGAGCTCCTGGAACCGGTACTTCAAAGCTGACATCACCAGCTCACCGCTCCGAACCGACGCGAGCTCACCGCCCCAGCCCTTCTTGTACTGATAGACGGAATAATGCGGATGGTTCGGATCGTCCGTCGGTGTGACGGCGCCCATGTCGAAGACCGTGCAGCCTCTTGCGCGCGCAAAGCGCATCGCATGCCAGAACATCGCCGATGGCCCTTGCTTCGGTGTCAGGGACCTGTTGCGGGTCGAACATCCATGCAGGTAAACGAACCGGTCGCTACTCACCATGAACAAGCCGCCTGCCACGGGTATGTCACCCGCGCGTGCGATGAAGATGGCGGCCTGGCAGCGCGGCACCATCTCGCGCAGGATGGCCTCGAAGAAGGGCGTGGGATACACGGAGGCCAGGTCGTGGCCGCGCATGCGGTCCCCGGTCTGCGCCGCGAGAGCCAGATAGTCACGCAGGTCCGCGGCCGTACGCACCTCGGTCACCGAGACCGAGGCCATGCCCTTGCGGATGTCGCGGCGCACCGCTGCCCGCACCTGCGCGAGCATCGCCTCGTCGTGGAGGCGCAGATCGTGTACGAACACGTGGTAGTTCACGCGTCGCAGCGCGCGCCAGTCATCGGCCATCGCGCCCGTCACGCCCCACATGGCGTCGCCCAGCCTCACGTGCGACACGCCGAGCTGGCGGAGCTTGTCCACGAGCGCCAGCAGGAAGGCGGCGTCGCGGGCATGCGCATAGACCTTTGCCCGCGCGGTCCAACCGCGCAGGAGCGGGACGGGAACGCGCCGGATCAGCACGAGCGCGATGCCGCGCTCGTCCTCGGCGAAGAGCGGTCGGTGGCCCAGTGCGGTCGCGGCCTGCGCGTATCCCGCCGATTGCATCGGGAACTCGATGCGCTCGTCCCACCGAGAGGGCGGCGTGTCGACGAGCTTCATGCGAGAGTGGCGGCCGGCCGTCCGCCAAGGCGCCAGAGCAGGGGGTGCAGGCGCTGCCACAGCGGTGCCACGACGCGGTCCTGAAGGGCCACGACTCGCGGCGCGAGCTGCACCTCGGCGTTGTAGAACGTGACGAGGCGCCCGCCCCACTTCTTCTTGAACTGCCACACGCCGTGGCGCGGATCGTTGACGTCGTCGGTGGGGGTACAGCCCCCGAAGTCAAACCGTTTCAGCCCGAGGGTCTTCGCCTCGCGGATGGCCGCCCAGAAGCAGGCGGCGGGTGCTTGACGCGCCGTATGCGTGCGGTCCCGAGTGGAGGCGCCCTGGTAATAGAGCATGGTGTCGTCATGGAGCAGAAACAGGTGGCCGGCGAGCAGCTCGCCCCCGTGGCGGGCCAGGAGGAACCGCGCGTGACCGGCTGGTACCATGCGGCGCCAGATCTCGACGAAGAAGGCGAGCGGCAGCTCCGTGAAGCGTGAGCGGGTGCGGATACGATTCGCGCTGTCGGACGAGAGACGATGATACGCCTCCACGTCGGCCAGGCTGCGTGCCTCCGTCACCTCGACTCCCTCGCGCTCAGCCTTACGGATCTTCCGCTGTGCGCCGTCCATGCCGGCGAGGAGCGAGCGGTCGTCGCGGGTGATGTCGAGGACGGGCGTCTGCCGGGGGATCACGGTCACCCGGCGGCCGGGCAAGACGACCTCACCGCGCTCCCGCGGACCGCACATGGTATTGCCGATGCGCACGAACGGAATCCGTCGCCGCGCCAGCGCCGCGATGACGTCGATGAGGAAGGCGGCGTCCTCGCCCGACGGGTAGACGTAGGCGCGGCCAAGCAGCCCGAGCGCCGGCAACGGGTCGCGAACCTGCACGAGAGCGGCGGCGTCGCCTCGCCGGGCGTAGTAAGGGCGGTAACCGAGATGGCGTCCGGCCTCCGCAAACTCGGGGAGCTGGACGGCATAGCGTGCGATCGCTTTCCAGTCGGGAGGTGGAGATGCCGAAAGCGTGACCGGCATGCTCGTCACCGTCTCGCCAACGCCATCAACAGCCAGCCCAGCTCGTAGGGCCGACATTCCAGATCGCGCTCCAGATGGCCGCGCGTGTTCACCATCCTTGCGAGCCGCTCACGCGCCCGTTCCAGGCGCGCAAGGCTCAACAGCTTGAAGACATGGATGAGCCTGCCATGGGCCACACGGCGGCGGATCGAGCGCCAGATGACGCCAAAGTCTGCGTCGATCATCGACTCGCCAAGCTCGTTGGCCCCAAAGATCCACGTCACACTTCGCTCGATCGCATCGTCGAAGCACCTGCCGGTCGTGTCGGCCACGGCCCGAAGCGCCATGGGGCCCATGCCGTGCTGGTGGACGGAGTAGACCGGATAGCGGTCGACCACTGCACCGGTGCGGACGTCGTAATGCCACGCCCACTGCCCGAGCGGCCCCTGCGCAGTCACGATCTGTTCGGCGCAGCGCTCCGCCATCACGAGCGCGGTACGGTTGTCGAAGGCGCGGTGGTAGTCGACCCCGGCGTGGATTCCGTAGACCTGGCTGTCGAAGAATCCGAGTTGGCGGCGGAGACGGCGCAGCACGGGGCCTCCCGCGCGTCCGCCGTAGCAGAAGAGACCGGTCGCCTTCACCTGGTTCGCGCGCAGAACTCTGTAGGCGGTCTGCGCCCGGGCAGGCAGGTCGCCGCGCGTTGGTGCCAGCTGCGCCATCCGCGACATTCCGCTCACGAGCCAGGCAAGCTCCGTAGACGTAAGGTCGGCGAGGCCGTCAGCCGTCGTCGGGATCTGCGCAAGCACCTCGTCGTGCGTCGGGGTCAGGTGCTGGTAATGATCGGACAGGCACCACAGAAGCAGGCCAAGCTCGCCGGCGTTCACGATTTCGTGCCAACGCTGAGAGATCCCCAGGACGAGCCGGTCGACATCGAGCCTCGGGCCGAACCCAGCGCGAGCTGCCGCCGCGAGGCCGATCGCCGTGATGCAGCTGTAGCGGAGGGACTGTCCGGCCGGCCCGGACGGGCGCACGGTGAACACGAAGAGGCCAGTGCGCGGATCCAGCATCCGTGGTAGCGCGGAGAGCGCCGCCTCCACCAGAATCTCGGTATTCTTCACCGCTCCACCGCCGGCCATGCTGTCTCCCGGTAAAATCTTACGAGACAAAAATCCGTCGCCACCAGCCAAGGACGATGAGCGCCAGCAGTGGCTCCATGAGATTTTCCGTGCGCTCGCCGTGACGGCGGACGATCCGTGCCACCTCGGCGTTATCCACGAGGCCATCGAGCGCGCGCTCGTCGACAAGCAGACGCCGCGCCTGTCGTCCGACGTCATCCGAGAACCGCGCGCCGCCGCCGATTGCGAAGCCGACCTTGTCGCGCGCGAGGATCGCAGGCGGTATCAGATCCGTGAATGTACGACGCAGAAGCACCTTGCCGATCGCGCCGTCGATCTTGAGCGACTGCGGCACGCGCCATACCCACTCGACGACCTTGTGGTCGAGGAACGGCACGCGCAGCTCGAGTGATGCCGCCATCGTCATCTTGTCGGCTTTCACCAAGAGGTCGTCGGGAAGCCAGACCTTCTGGTCGTAATAGAGCATCCGCTGGAGCGGTGAAAGTGCGCGCGTGCGCTCATAGTGCTCGGCGGCGGAGTCGACGGCGGGCCCGCCGCGGCCCAGGAGCCGCTCGCGCTCGTCCTCGGTGAACACCGAAGAGACCCCGCGATAACGCTCGGGAATGGAGCGGCCGATCCACGCCGCCGCCTGCGCGGTACGATGCGTCCGAGCCAGCCGGGCGAGTGATCCGAGCGGCGGCAGCCACCCGAGCGGCCGGGCTCGCAGCACGCGTTGATAAATGTTGTAACCAGCCAGATTCTCGTCCGCGCCCTCGCCGGACAGCACGACGGTGACGTGCTGGCGGGTGAAGCGCGAGAGCTGCAGGAGCGAGACCGACGGCGCTTCCGCGACCGGCTCCTCCATGGCCGTCACGGCCTCGGGCAAGAGTCGCCAGAACTCAGACAGATCGATCTCCACTTCGCGGTGGACGCTGTTGAAGCGCTCCGCGGCCAGGCGTGCATACGGCCGCTCGTTCACTCCCTCGCGGCCCCCGTAGCCGACGCAGAACGTGCGCACGGGCTCGCTGACCATACCCGCCATGAGGCCGGTGACGGTGGTCGAGTCGATGCCGCCGGAGAGAAATACACCGAGCGGCACGTCACTCACGAGCTCGCGGCGGACGCTGTCGGTGACGAGGTCGCGGAACGTCGCCACGCACTCGCGCTCGGACCACGTTTCCCCGTCCAGCGGCACGTCCCAGTACCGGCGGATCTCGACGCCGTCGCGGCTCACCACGGCCAAGTGTCCCGGGGGGAGCTTGGCGATGCCTTTGAAGGCCGTCCGGGGTCCGGGTACGTAACGCTGTCCGAGATAGTCCCAGAGCGCGGCAGGATCGAGCTCGGCGCGCACGCCCGGCCACGTCAACAGCGCGCGGATTTCGGAGGCGAAGAGGAACAGCCCGTCGACTGTCTGCGTGTAGTAGAGCGGCTTGATGCCGAGCGGATCCCGGGCGAGTAGCAGCCGGCGTCGCCGCGCGTCCCAGAGACCGAACGCAAACATGCCGCGCAGGCGCTCGACGGCCGCGTCGCCGTGGACCTCGTATGCGCGCAGCACGACCTCGGTGTCGCCCTTCGTCCGGAACGTGACGCCGCGCGCCTCGAGCTCGTCGCGCAGCTCCTGGAAGTTGTAGACTTCGCCGTTGTACGTGAGCCACAGTGTCTCGTCGGGATTGGTCATCGGCTGGCGGCTGCCCGCCACGTCGATGATCGACAGCCTCCGGTGACCGAGGCCGACGCCCTCGCCGATGAAGAGGCCCTCATCGTCCGGGCCGCGATGGAGCATGGCATCGCGCATCCGAACGATGTTGATCTCGCTGACCCGACGTGTGTCCGGGCCTGGCGGTCTCAGACTCATGACCCCGCAGATACCGCACATGGCTACGCCCTCTCGAGTAGCTGTTCTTCGTCCATGGCCACCCAGTCAGCGGCATGATCGCGCCGCATCAGCATCCCTCCGTTCCAGTCTAGACTGCGTGCCTGCACCGCCAGGAAGCGGCGGACGTCGCCGCCCACGACACGCGCGTGGAGCAGCTCGCCGACGAACGTCGCTCCGGCGGCGGCCAGCCGGCGAGGCCCAGCAGTCGAACAAAGGACCAGATCCGTGCTGTCCCCGCGATGCACCGTGATCGCGAGGCCATGGTCGAGTTGCTGGGTATGCACCACCGGACGAACATCCAGAGTGCGGGCGCACGGCGCCAGCACGTGGGCTCGCACCGCGGGCGTCACCAGCATGTCAGTCGTGGTGAGCGTGGGCGCTGGACGCCGTTCGCCATAGTCGTCCGAGTGCCATCCCTGGCGCGTGCCCGCCGCCATTGCTGCAATCTCCACGTGGGTCCGGGGCTCCTCGAATCCCGCCGGGACGATCAGGAGGCCCGCGGTCGCCTCTGGCGGTGCGGCGAAGACGGCCACACCGGCGCGCTCGATCTCGAGCCCTGGCGCGAGCTGGAAGAGGAACTCGCCGCTGTGCGTTCCCGCGCCGGTGAAGCGGTCGATGCACACCCAGTACTCGCCGCCTACGCCGAGCAGTGTGCGCTCGTGAATCAGCGGAACGGGCAGACGACGGTAGCCGTCGTGCTGGGCGGTGACCAGCGTGTAGTCCGACGTCGAGACGTGGCGCAGGATGCGCGAGGTGTAGCGGGTCGCCCACCGGAAAGTGCCCGCGGGCTCGGCTTGCTCGCGGCCGTCGATCACGACCGTGCTGTGGGCGCGCGTGCCGCGGAAGTACTGGCGCCACGCCGGCGCCCCGTTGTAGACATGGGTGCCCCGATCCACGATGAGCGCCCGGCCCTGCGCGTAGAGACCGAGGCCGAGGCAGCCGGCGTGGCCGTGGCCGCCGGACAGCATGCCGAGGTCTCCGGCATCGAACAGTGTCCATCGCTCGTCGCCGGCTACTCGCCGGCGGTCCACCGCGAGCGCCGCCTGCGGAAAATGTCGGCTGCCGCGCGGTGCGGCAGCGCCGCCCAGGCGCTGCACGCGCTCCAGCCCGTCTGGCCAGAGCCACGCCGCCTCGATGCCCGTCGCGGGCAGACCCGCGCGCAGCTCGGCGCGTTCGGTGACGACGGCGCCGCTCGCCAGCAACTCGTCGACACGCGAGAGATTCGGCGCGCCGAGTCGCAGCGTCCGCCCGCCGTCGGCATCGCCGACGTTCGGTAGCGAGCCATCCGGCCGCGTGAGCCACGCCAGCGCTTCCAGCATGCGCTCGAGCCCGCCACGGACGGTCGGGGCGAGCGTCACGTCGTTGCGCTCGGCCACGATGACCGCCAGTAGATACAGCTCCACCGCGTAGGCGTGGTAGTACGTCGACGCCTCGCGGTAGAACCCGTCCTCGCCGACCTGCACGTCGATCTCGCGCTCGAGGATGGTGCGTGCGCGATTCCGCCACTCGGCTGCCACCTCGAGCTCGGGCAGCGCGGTGCCGACGACGAAGAGCGCCAGCGCCTCGGCGAGCAGGTGCGTGTTGGGGCTGGAGTACGTCGAGAGATTCGCGGCGACGTGTCGTGCCTGCGCCACGAGCGAGCGCAGCACACGGAGGCAGAGGTCCGGGGTGAACCGCGGCGCGTGGACGACGAGCGGGAGCGCCCACAGCCATCCGAGCACCCGGAGCGCCGGCTCCATCGATTCGAGCCAGTGGATTCCGATGCCGGTCGCGTTCTGCTCGATCCATCCGGCGAGCTGTTCGGCAACCTCGTCGGCGTATGCTGCATCGCCCGTGAGCGCTGCCGCCGCACCGAGAACCAGGAAGTGCTGATGGCGGTTCAGCTCCCAGATGACCTTGCCGTCGCCGAGTCCTCGATCGATCCGTCCCCAATGCCGCGCCGGCCACCGGAAACCGGTGACGGGGTCGCGATGCCAGTCGATCCGCGGCCCGAGCTCGCGCACGCCGTAGCCGAGCAGGCGAACGCGATGTGCGCGAAGCTCTGCGGCCTCGGCGACGATCCGCTCGGCGCCGCCGGCGGCGCGCAGGCAGCCGGCAAGGCGCGCGGGTGACCAATCCTTTCCGTAGAGGCGCACCGCGAGCTGCTGCCCGAGGGCAGGCGCAAGGCCAGCGCGCGCGGTCGAATCTGCGTCAAGCCGTGCGACCCACGGGTCGTCACGGTCGGCCGCCGCCGCCATCCACGGCAGCCAGCCCAGCCGTCGGCGCATCTCGACGGCGGCGCGGTGCCGCACCTCGGCCGGCGACATCCGCGCTACCCGCGCGACCGTGCGCCGCACGCGGCTCCCGCGCAGGATTCGTCTCATGCCTCGACTCCAAGGGTGCGGTACAGGCTCAGGAACGCCTCCGCCATACGCGCGGGCCCATAGGAGGCAAGCACCTGGCGCCGGGCGGCCGCACCGAGGTCCGCCGCCAGCGCGGGATCCTTCAAGACCCGACCGATGGCTGCGCTGAGGGCCGCCGCATCGCCGGCGGGCACGAGCAGCCCGGTCACGCCGTCACGCACCACGACCGGAACATCGCCGACGGCCGTGGCAACCACGGGACGCGCCGCGGCCATTGCTTCGAGGACCGCGTTGGGCATGCCCTCGCTGCGACTGGACAGCACGGCGACGGCGAATCGGTTGATCGCCGCCCACACCGCGTCCGGTTCGAGCGCTCCGAGGAATGACACGCGACTGCCGAGGCCGAGCGTGTCGGCGAGCTGCCGCGCGGCCGCTTCGTCGTCCCCGGCGCCCACCAGGTGGAACTCCGCAGTGGGGACGGTCTCCACCACGCGGGCGGCGGCCTGCAGGAACGTGGTGTGATCCTTCGGCGGCCGGAAGTTCGCGACCATGCCCACGATCGGATCGTGCGCGGCCGTCACAGGACCGCGCTCGACGACGCAGTTTGGAATGACCACCAGCGCGTCCGGTCGGACACCCTCCTGCTCGATCAGCCGCGCGCGGAGCGCCTCCGCGTTCACCACGGTGCGATGCGCGAGCCGACAGACGAGGCGGTCGACGCGGCGCTGGGCCGGCGTGAGATGCGTCGCGAAACCGCGTCGCCCGGCGACGAGCGCGCGCGCGCCGGCCAGGCGGCCGGCCAGCATCGCGGGGAGGTTCGTGTAGAAGCCGTAGCTCTGCACGACGTCGGCCCGGTGCTTGCGGATCACTCGCGCCAGGCGCACCACGACCTTGGCGAACCCGGGGCGGAAAAAGCCGTGGACGCCGAGCCGCTCTGTGGTGACCGCCGGCCCGGTCAGGCCGGCGGCGAGCGGCCCCGAATGGCAATAGACCACGTGGTTCACCACGTCGCGATCGGCCAGGGCGCGCACGAGCGCGACGACCTGCGCCTCGGTGCCACCGAGGCGCAGCGTGTCCAGGAGGTGGACGACCCGGAGGCTCACCGCGGCGTCGTCTCTCGCATTCCGCGATGCCAGAGCTCGAAAACCAGCAGCGACCAGAGCTGCGCGAGGTAGCCGCTCCGTCCGGTCCTGCGGAACTGCGCGAACAGCCGCTCGGTGGCCGTGCGATCGATCCAGCCGTCGGCCAGCGCGCCTCGGCCGAGCAGGTGGTCGCCCAGGTAGTTGGCGAGCCCCTCTCGGAACCAGAACGCGAGCGGGACGCTGAAGCCCTTCTTCGGCCGCTTGAGAATGGGCTCGGGCACGACATCGGCCAGCGCGCGCTTGAAAAAGTGCTTGCCGCCGCCGTCACCGAACGCGAGGTGAGCCGGCAGGCCCGCCGCGAACTCGACGAGCGTGTGGTCGAGCAGCGGCACGCGCGCCTCGATGGAGTGCGCCATGCTCATCCGATCGACCTTGGTGAGGATGTCGCCCGGGAGATAGGTCGCGACGTCGAGATGCTGGAGGCGGGCGGGAAACGCGAGCCCCCGACCGCGCGCAACGTGAACGGGAAAGACTGCGTCGCGCTGCGCCAGCGCCTGGAGTGCGTCGCCCGTGAGCAGGCCGGCGAGGGTCGCGTCGCTGAAGTGCGTGATGCCGGCCAGGTAACGCTCAGTGCGCGGCAGGGTCGCGTCGTGAAGGAACGCCTTGCCCGGCGTGCCCTCGGGCAGCGCGCGGCTGACCGCGCCGACGACGGGCGCCAGGTGCAGGAGGCGCACGAGCCCGAGCCCGCGCCGCCGGCGGTCGACGACGTACCGCTCATAACCGGCGAACATCTCGTCACCACCGTCTCCGGAGAGGACCACCTTGACATGCTCGCTGGCGAGCTGTGAGACGAAGTACGTGGGGATCGCCGAAGCGTCGGCAAATGGCTCATCGAAGTACGAGACGATATGGGCGATCCGGTCGACGCTGTCGGGCCGCACCACGAGTTCGTGATGATCGGTGGCGAACCGATCGGCGGCGATCCGCGCCCACGGCCGCTCGTCATAGGCCGACTCGTCGAAGCCCACGGAGAAGGTCTTGATCGACCCGCCGTATTCGGCGGCCATGTGGGCCACCACTGACGTGGAATCGACGCCCCCCGAGAGGAACGCGCCGAGCGGTACGTCGCTCACGAGGTGGCTCTTCACGCTTTCCGCCAGACGCCAGCGGAGCTCCTCGACGAGCGCGGAGGGCGAGCCCAGGTGCGGTTCGGCGAAGAACGGCGTGAGATCCCAGTAGGGCTTCGGCCGGCCCACCACCCGGCCCTCGCGGACGAGCAACGTGTGAGCCGGCGGCAGCTTGCGCACGTCGTCGAGGATGGCGAGCGGGTCGGGTACGTAGCCCCACCGCAGGAAGGCCAGGGCGGCATCGGCGTTCACGCGGCGCTCGACCTCGGGGACCCGTAGAATTGCCTTCAGCTCCGAGCCGAACACGAAGCCGGCCGACGTCTCCGCATAGTACAGCGGCTTTATGCCCAGGCGGTCACGCGCGACGAACAGCGTCCGGCTGCGCGCGTCCCAGAGGGCGAGGGCGAACATCCCGCTGAGATGTTGGATGCACTCCGCGCCGTAATCTTCCCAGAGATGGACGATCATCTCGGTGTCCGACGTGGTGGCGAGAACGTGCCCGCGCTCAACGAGCTCGCGAGCCAGCTCGCGATAGTTGTAGATCTCGCCGTTGAACACGACCTGCACGGACCCGTCCTCGTTGCCGATCGGCTGCTGCCCGGTCTTGAGATCGATGATGCTCAGGCGCTGCATCCCGAAGCCGAAGGCGCCGTCCGTCAGCAAGCCCGAATCGTCGGGGCCGCGGTGTCTGATGGCGTCGCCCATGGCCCGCAGCGTGTCCGCCTCGACGCCGCGCCCGCGGTCGGCGAAGTAAATGCCGTAGATCCCGCACATCTCAGGCCTCGACCTCACGGGCCGGCTCGGACGTCGACATCGCCTCGATCCGGGCTGCCATCACCGTGACCGCGGCCGCGAGGCCCGCTGGGTAATAGAAGTAGAAGTGGTAAGGGACGGGCGAGAACAGCGCGCCGATGGCATATGCCACCACCGCCAGCTCGACACCGCGCGCCATGTGCGCGACCTCGAAGCCGTCGGGATGGCGGGCCAGCCGCCGCCGCGCGGCACGCGCGGCCCCGAGCGCCGAGAGCACGAACAGCACGTACACGATCATCCCCGGGACGCCCATTTCCGCACCGACCTTGAGGTAGGCGTTGTGCGCTTCGCGGTCAGGGCCGTCGCGGGCCACCGTGACGTGGCGGCTGTTGCCGATGCCGAAGCCTAAGAGCGGCCGCTCCGCGATGTAGCCCAGAGCCGTTCCCATGAGCTCCCAGCGCTCGGACGACGATCCGGAGGCGTCGGCCTCTGAATCGAAGATCGTGGTGAGTCGATCCACGTACTGCGCGGGCGCGAAAACGGTGAACGCGATGGCGACCAGGAGCACCGCGCCGATCGCGCGGACTCCGCGCGTGCGTGCCGCCTGCGCGGCCCAGACCATCCCGACGACGCCGAGCGTGACGAAGCCGCCGCGCGAAAACGTCGCCACGATGCCCGCCACCACGACGGCCATCGCGACCAGGAGCAGCGTGCGATTGCGGCCCGGGCGAACGGCGGGCAAGAGCCCGAGCCCCAGTCCGAGCAGGATGTTGAGCGTCAACGCCAGATCGTTGGGATTGGTCGCGAGCGGTGAATTGAAGCCCGCGATCCGCTGGCCGGTCGGATCGAGCTCGCCGCTGCGATACTGATTGATGGCATACACGGCCGCGAACGTGCCCCAGGCCATCATGGAGCCGAGCAGAACCTTCAACCGGCGCGACGTATCGACGACGCTGGCTATGAGCAGAAAGACGACCAGGCTCTTGCCGAGCTGATCGAAGAACACCTCAACGCTGCCGCCGGGCCAGAAGCCTAGCGGAATCGACAGGATCGCGCAGGCGACGAAGCCGATGCCCCACTGCACCGTCGACGTCGCGGGAAGGCGCCGGCCGCTCATCAGGTAGGCCACGATGGCGACGCCCATCGCGAGCTTCGCGGGCATGAGAACGGCCAGCCCCGGCACGAAGTTCTGAGGGGCGACGAACAGTACGAACGTGAACATCATCAGCCCCCAGAACGGGACCGAGGGCTCCTCGCGGCGAGCGGACGAATCTCGCGATGAGCGCTCCTCCGCCGTCAGCGGAACATCCGGGACGTCGCCGAACGCGATGTCATGCGCCATGCAAGCCTCCTCGCGCGTGGATCTGGTTCAGGTACGGCGGGATGATGAAATCGCGGTACTCGTCGGGATCGCCAGTGCATCCTGCCTCGGCGGCCTTCACGATGTTGTAGAGCTGGCGCGCCGTCACGTAGTGCAGGCGGAACCCCGGACGATCGCGGAAGCGCGCCTCGAGATAGGCGTGCATATGTTCCGCGGCGCCCCCCAGGAGCGCATCGAACGAGCGCTCCTCCGCGCCGTGGCAGGAGACCTTCACCACGACCCATTCGGGACGGCCCCGGACGTGGATGCCAGTGCCTACCCAGCGCTCGATACGATCCGGCGTCCCGGGCCACCGACCCGTGATCTCGGCGATATCGAGCCTGGGAAACACGCCGAGCTTGCGCTGTCGCCAGTTCGACGTGAGCGGTCCAGTGATCATGAGGAGCCCGTCCTGGTCCTTGCGCCCAACGGCGGCGTCCTCGCCCCAGTCGTATGACTTCGGTCGCAGCGGGTCGTCGATCGCGTAATAGATCGCGTTGACCTTGCGGGCCTGGCTCCGCTCCGGGGCGGTCGGCATGCTGAAGTCTGCGTAGCAGCCCGTCTCCTGGAGGATCGTCAGCTCGTCATTGACGCCGCATTTGCTCGGATCGCCCAGCCCGTTATCGAGCGCCAGGTTGCCGTGGATGAACGCGTACGTGCGCCGCCGAGGCGTCTCATTCGAGAGCAGCGCGCCATGCGCGTTGAAGTGCTCGATGCCCTCCTCGAGGCGCGCCCGGAGCGACGACGACGTGTCGCCGCCGTGGTGGAGGTGGACCTCGATCTCGCCGAGACCTTGCGCCACCAGCTGGGACAGTTGATCCAGGTACTCGGCACGATAGGCCTCGACCGGGTAAAACCATGTGTGCTGCGGCGCTACGCCATCCGAGTCCCAGTGCCGCGCCGCCAGCCGCGGGTAGGCGTCGAGCCACGTGCGCATGCGTGACCGCTCGCGGCTGACGGTCGAGCGGCGCGCCGCCACCGGCTCGAAGTGGTCCGTCTTGCAGAAGAGAACATGGACGAGACCCGCCGACGGACGGCTGATGGCGGACCGCGCAGCGAGGACGGCCCGTCGTAGCGCGCTCATGCCGCGACCTCCACCGCCGCGCCGAGCAGCGTGTCAACGATGCGCGCAGCCGCGTAGCCGTCCCAGAGCGGCGGCGCGGTCGGCGTGGGGCCGCGGTGCGCCAGCGCGAAGAGTCCCTCGTCGACGATGCGACGTGGGGCGACTCCGATGACGCGGTTGGTGCCGTGGCTGACGGTGACCGGTCGTTCTGTGCTCTCGCGCAGCGTGAGGCACGGCACGCCGAGGATGGTCGTCTCCTCCTGGATGCCGCCCGAATCGGTGAGGACGACCGCCGCACCGCTCACGAGCGCGACGAAGTCGAGATAGCCGAGCGGTTCTGTACACACGAGCCCGCGTTCCGGGACCGGCTCCGACGGCCTGAGCCACGTCACTCCCTCGCACGCCAGGCGCGCTCGCACGCGCGGATGAACCGGAAAGATCAGCGGCAGGTGGCGCGCGAGCTCGTGGAGCGCGCCGACGATCTCGTGGAGCTGGCGCGGATCATCGACGTTGGCCGGCCGGTGCAGGGTCACGGTGGCGTAGCGGCGCCCACGCTCGAGGCCGAGGTCGGCGAGCGCCGTCGATGCCTGCCAGAGCGGCCGCGTGATCCGCAGCGCGTCGATCATCACGTTGCCGACGAAGTGCACGCGCTCGGCGGGGATGCCCTCGCGGGCCAGGTTGTGCACGGCGGATTCTTCGCTGGCGAAGAGCTCATCGGCGATGGCGTCGGTCGCGACGCGATTGATCTCCTCCGGCATGCGACGGTCGAAACTGCGCAGGCCGGCCTCGACGTGGCCGACGCGGATGCCCTGCTTGACGGCGACCAGAGTCGCCGCCAGCGTGGAGTTGACATCGCCGACCACGAGCACGAGGTCCGGCCGCACCGACTCCAGCACGGGCTCGAGCCGTGTCATCACCTCGGCCGTCTGCCGCGCATGTGACCCGGAGCCGACGGCCAGGTTCACGTCCGGCGCCGGGATCGCCAGCGCAGCGAAGAACGCCTCGGACATGCGGGCGTCGTAGTGCTGGCCCGTGTGCACGAGTACGGGCTCGATCTGTGGCCGCGCGGCCATCTCGCGCAGAAGCGGCGCAATCTTGACAAAATTCGGCCGTGCGCCCACGACGCTCAGAATCTTCATCGAGTCCTCGCCCTCACAACCGTACGACCCGGCCATCCGGAGCCTCGAGTCCCCAGGTGGCATTGCGGGCATCGACGACCAGGCGCGCCGTGGCCACCACGTGCGCATAGTCGAAGGCCGCGTGGTCGGCCAGGATGAGGACGCAATCGGCGTCGGCGAGCCGCTGATCGGACAGCTCGACGCTCTTCATCTCCATGCCGCCCAGGATGGCCGTCGCGACCCATGGGTCCGCGTACGTGACATCGGCGCCCTTGGCGCGCAGCGTGGCCAGGATTTCGAGCGCCGGTGATTCGCGCGTGTCGCCGACGTCGGCCTTGTACGCGACACCGAGGGCGAGGATCGACGCACCGTTGACGCTGCGCTTGCGGCTGTTGAGCGCTTCCGTCACCAGCTCGACCACATGCTCGGGCATGTGCTGGTTGATCTCGTCGGCGATATGGATGAAGCGTGGCTCGTACCCGCTCAGGCGCATCTTCCAGGACAGGTAGAAGGGATCCACGGCGATGCAGTGGCCGCCGATGCCGGGGCCCGGATAGAACGGCATGAACCCGAAGGGTTTGGTCGCGGCCGCATCGATGACCTCGCGGCTGGACACGCCAAGCCGCCGGCACATCAACGCGAACTCGTTGGCGAGGGCGATGTTGATGTTGCGGAAGGTGTTCTCGTACAGCTTGGCCAGCTCGGCCACCGTCGGGTTCGAGACCTCGTACACCGCCGGCACGATCGTCCGGTAGAGCGCGGCGGCCAGCCGTGTGCAGGCCGGGGTGGCGCCACCTACGACCTTCGGGATGTCGCGCACCTTGAAGTGCTTGTTCGCGGGGTCGATCCGCTCGGGCGAGAAGGCCACGAACACGGAGTTGCCGACATGGCCGCCGCGGTCCGTCAGCATCGGAATCAAAAGCTCGTCCGTGGTGCCGGGATAGGTCGTGGATTCGAGCACGACCAGCTGTCCAGGGTGGAAGTGGGCCGCCACTTGCTCGGCCGCCGCGACCACATACGAGATGTCCGGGTCCTTCGACTTCCGCAACGGCGTCGGAACGCAGATGATGACAACGTCGCTCTCGGTCAGCACCGCGGAATCACCCGTCGCCCGGTAGCGCCCGCTCGCGAGGAACTCAGCCAGCTCGGCATCGGCAACGTCGGGTGTCGGCGACTGCCCGAGGTTGAGGGCCGCGATGCGATCGCGGTCGGTGTCGACGCCGACGGCGGTGAAGCCGGCGCGCGCATACTCGAGCGCGAGCGGTAGGCCCACGTACCCCTGGCCGATGACGGCCACGCGGGCGGTACGCGTCTCGATCTTGTGGGCGAGCTGTCTTTCCATCACGTCGTGGCTCCTTAGGCGGCGTCCTTGGTTGCGGCGTGGCGCGCATCGTTGGTGATCGGCAACGTGTCGGCCAGACCCGGCCGCCGGTCGGCGCTCATCGATCCCAGCCCGGCCACCACCACGCCGATCGTGTCGACGAGGATGCGAAGGTCGAGCCAGATCGACAGATGTTTCAGGTAGTACAGGTCGTAACGCATCTTCTCGGTCTCTTCCGTGAGGTCGTTCGCGTAGCCGTAGCGCACCTGCGCCCAGCCCGTCACGCCCGGCCGGACGGCCGCCCGCAGGGCGTAATACGGGATCTCTCGCGCGAAGAGCTCGTAATTGACGACCGGGTGCGGCCGCGGCCCCACCAGGTTCATGTCACCGCGCAACACGTTCAAGAACTGCGGGAGCTCGTCGAGCCGGAACTTACGCAGCACGCGACCGACGCGCGTGATGCGGTCGGTGTTGTCGCGGACCCACGCCGAGACCTCGGCGTCGACCGGTCGCATCGTCCGGAACTTGATGAGCCAGAAGCGCTTGGCGCGCAGGCCGATTCGCTCCTGGCGGAAGAACACGGGCCCGCCCGAGTCGAGCTTCACGGCGAGGGCGATGAGCGCGATCAGCGGCGCCACCACGATCAGCGCCGCGGCGGCGGCAGCGAGGCTGAGGCCACGGCCGATCGCCGCGTGGCCCCGCGCGACGCGGAATCCCTTGGCGAAGACGACGCTGGCCGCGGGCAAGACCTCGATGGCGAGCTTGCCCGTGATGCGCTCGTACACGTCGACGCCGTCCTCGACGCGGATTCCCCGGGCGCGGGCTTCCAGGAGCACCGGCATCACCTCGGCGCGGCGTCGCTCGTCGAGCGCGACCATGATGCGCTCCGGATGCACATGCTCGACGATGCTCGGAAGCTGCGCGAGCGTGCCGAGCACGGGATAGCGGAATGGCCGACCCGAGGTCGGCGGCACCTCGGTCACGAGGGCGACGGCCCACCGCAGGTGCGGCCGGGCGGCGATCTCCCGGACCAGGCCCTCCGCGAGACGTCCACCGCCCAGGATCAGCACGCTCTGGGCGTAAGGACGCCGGCGAAGGATGCCGTAGCAGCATGCCCGGCCAACCACGAGAAGCGCGATGGCGACTGCGAGACCGGTCACGAGGGCCGTGGCGTCTCGGGTGTCGATGCGCAGCACGATGTCGCTGACCGCCACCGCGACGATCACGAGCCCCAGCGCCCTCACGAAGCGCGGTGCACAGTCGCGGAAGCTCCACGCGACCCGCAGGTCGTACAGGTCGCAGTAATAAAAGGCCACTGCGCAAGCGATCGTCAACGCCAGGGCTTCGGCGGCGGGCCGCAATAAGAGCGTGAAAAGGGCCGCGAACATGACGGCGGCCTCCATGATGGCCAGGGCGACGGCCATCAGATCACCATCGGCGCCGAGCAGGGCATGTCCGGCGTGACGATCAACAGAGCATCCACGGCGCTCTTCAGGGGGCAAACGTGCTGCCAAATCAACTTTGTCGGGCGATTCCGGGCGAACCCGGTCTTCGGCCGGGTAACGATCGAGCGGGATAGGGTCCGGGAGGGCCCTAATGCGGAATGCGTTGCACACGGCAGGGTCATTGCATTCGCAGTGAACGGCATTGAACAATCCACTGGTTATCCGCGCGCGGAAGCGCGGACGGAACGACGACGCATGCGGCTCAGGCGCTGCCGGACAAAGCCGGCGACGGTCCGCAGGTCGCGGCGCTCGACGGCGCCAACCAGGATGCTCAGCATGATGACGACCGCCACGATGCTCGCCTTCATGGCCAGCGACACGATGAGTGGCTCATGCGGCAGCAATCGCGACAGTGCAAATCCTGCAAGAGCGAGGCAGACGACCTTGGAAAGCGCCGCGAAGTCGGGCCGCTGCGGCCACAGCCGCTGGGCCAGCAGATACGTGAGCGTTGCCATGACCACGAGGGCGATGAACCGCGACGTCGCGGCGCCGAGCGCGAAGTACCGCGGCACGAGCACGGCGTTGGCGGCGATGTTGACGGCCGCCGTGACGAGTGCAACGGCGCCGAGTAAGGCGGTACGATTCTTCACGAGCAGCCCGGAGTTGAAAAAGAGCGACATGCCCATCACGACGTGGGCAGCCAGCAGCACCGGGACCACGGTTGCGGCGGAGTGGAATGGCGGCGCCGCCATCATGTGGATCACGTCATCCGCCGCGATGGCGAACGCCAGTCCGGCAATCACGATCGTGAACGTGAACGCCTGGAACGTCCGGCGGTAAGCGCGCTGCGCATCGGGATCGCGGGCGAGCTCGAACTGTCCGGGGTCCCAGGCGTCACGGAAGGGCATGATGATCACCAGCAGAAGGACCTGCGCGCACTGTATGGCGAGCGCGTAAATCCCCGTTGTCCCGAGCGAGCCCTGGTGCGTGAGGAACACGCCGTCGCTGCGGTTGACGAGCAGCCACGCGAACGGCATGAGCGTGAGCGGCGCGCCATACGCGACCATCCGCCGGGCGAGATCGAGCGACACCCTCAGCCCGACCTCGCGAAGCGTCGTCCACGCGAGCAGTGCCGAGAAGATGCCGTACGTCAAGATCTCGCCGTAGAGGATGCCGGCCACTCCCCACCGGAGGATCACCACCATCACGATGTTGCTTGCCAGCGTGAGACCAAGCATCGAGAGGGAAAGCAGCGCCACTCTCGTGGCACGCTGCCGGACCCGCAGGTAGGCGAGACCGATCTCCATCGTGTTGGTGAAGAAGAGCGACATCAGCCCGAGCCGCAGGAAGTCCGCGTGGGCCGCGTCGCCGAGCACGAGCGTCGCCAGCCATGGCGCGGCCAGCATGCCGAGCCCGACGCCGGTGGCAAGGACGAGGGTGCCCGTCACGTAGGCCGTGCTGACTGCCGCCGGGTGCCGTCCCTCGCCCCGCTCGCCCGTGTAATGCCGGATCATCGCCGTCGTCAGCCCGAGCGAGCACACCATGCCGATGAGGTCCACCCCGACCGTGACCATCGCGCGGATGCCGAACTCTTCGGGGGACAGGACTCGCGTATAGATCGGAAGCATCAGGAAGCCGATGAGGCGGCTGGCCACCGAGCTCAGGGAGTAGACGAACCAACTGCGCCAGAGCCGCCGCTCCGTGGCCGGGGCCTCCACCCCCGGCGAGGTATCGGCATCCGCGAGGTCGTGCGCGGTTAGCGCCATGAGAGTCCGGCGTCGAAGGTGCAAGCCGCCCGCCAGGAGTCGCCACGCAGATCCCCCAGTCTGGCCCTTGGCTGAGGCCAGGGCCGCTGGCGCTGGCAGGCACAGCGGGAAGCGCCGGGAGAATCTCGGCATCGAATTTCCCCAAATCTGTAACTGACTTCGGACCCGACTCCCGTTTTTGAATGTCTTCGGCGGGCGCGATTCTTGCCGGGCAATGGCGGTATCTCGTTCCCGAGGTGAAACATGGCAGTGCTCCTGCTGTCGTATCCCCCAGCCTTGGCGAGCCTGGGGGGGCTTCCGCACGGAAGTCGGGGAGGGCTCATGCGTGCGATGCTCGAGCGGCCGGCGTGCTGCACGCCTCTGCCCCACCGCACACAGCCGGCGTTGACCAGAATCCTCCTTGTCGCGCCGGCGCCGCCGATGATCGGCGGGCAAGCCGTGCAGGCGCAGCGGCTGCTCGAGAACCTCCGTCGCGAGCCGCATCTCCACGTCGAATTGCAGTCGATCGCCCCGCGATTCTTTCCGCGGCTGCAGCGGATCCGCTATGTCCGGACGGTGGTGACCACCGCAAAGTACGTGTTCGATCTCTTTCGGAGGATCCCGCGCGCCGACATCGTGCACGTGTTTGCGGCGTCGTATTTCGCGTTCGTGCTGACGGCGGTGCCGGCGATCCTGATCGCCAAGCTCTTCGGCAAAAAGGTGATCATCAACTACCGGAGCGGTGAAGCGGAACAGTTCTTTGGCAGCTGGGGAAGACATTGGCTCCGGATCGTACGGCTCGCCGACGAAGTGGTCTCGCCCTCCGGGTATCTGGTGGACGTGTTCAAGCGGTTCGGCATTCGGGCACGTTCGATCTTCAACGTCATCGACTCCGGCAAGTTCACCTTCCGCGACCGAGAAACGCTGCGCCCCGTGTTCCTGTCGAGCCGGATCCTCGAGCCGCTGTACAACATCGACTGCATCCTCCGCGCGTACCGCATTCTCCTCGAGAGGTTCCCGGACGCGCGTCTGATCGTCTGTAATGACGGCCCCGAACGCGAGCGGCTGGAACGAGCGGCCCGAACCCTCGAGCTGCGTAACGTCGAGTTCATCGGGCCGATTCCCCACAGCAAGATCGGCGACGTGTACGACGTGGTCGACGTGTACTTGAACTCCCCGAACTTCGATTGCATGCCCGGCTCCTTGATCGAATGCTTCGCTGCAGGGGTGCCGGTGGTCTCGACGAGGGCTGGCGGCATTCCGTATATCGTGACGGACGGCGAGACCGGTTTGCTGGTGAACACCGACGATCACGTGGCGCTCGCGGCACGCGCCATCTACCTGCTGGAGAATCCCAGCGCCGCGCGCGCAATCATCGAGAAGGCGCGTCGGGAGTGCGCGAGATACACATGGGCGGCGATCCGACCACAATGGCTGGATCTCTACGAGCGGCTGGCGGCCCGACCTGGGCGCGCACACCGCGCCAGCGTAGGTG
>Ga0209382_10002576_pt1 | contig 26076 bp, 24 predicted proteins | sample SoiMetdeltSBSDD5_FD_187599 | JGI IMG/M metagenome (GOLD analysis project Ga0209382, IMG submission 187599) | Bulk soil microbial communities from a Populus tree surrounding site in Tennessee, USA - Soil MetaG P. deltoides SBSDD5 (SPAdes) (version 2) | ecosystem: Environmental > Terrestrial >... | reverse complement strand
TTTCCCCGCGAGAATCGCCTGATTCTCGGGCGTAGACCACCTGTAGGTCCCGAAAAGCCAGCGCTGCCCGCGATCAGGGCAATCGATGCACGGTAGCGATCGCGAGCCGGAGCGCAAGTACCCATCGAGGCCTCGGCAAGAGGCGCGGGAGCGTGCGACTCATATGCTGGACGCATTTGGCACGGACCCTCTTCGTGACGCGCAGCACGAGTCGTTCTTGCTCAGGCCGCGCGCTCGTAAATGTGATGAAGGCCGCCGAGCACGGGCGTGGCCCGCACGTCGGCGGCCGGCTCCGGTTCGACCGCACGCGGGACGGGGGAGTCCTGATCCTGGGCCTATTCGGTGCCACACAACCTGCGCCTCGAGGCTTCCGTCCGGCGAGCCTTCCACCTTCGTCCCTTGGTGGCGGTCGGCATGGTGGCCGCTCCGAGAGCGCACGGCACCGAGTGTCGGTCCGCGAACCCATTAACTTCAGCGCACATGGACCCGGAGGGCGGGCCAAGACCTCACGAACGGGCCTTCCGCCCTTTTCCGCCCGGACACCAAGGGTGGTCACGAGGCGGAATTCTCGGCTTTCCGTCCCGTGGGGACTTCTGGTCTACCACGATTGGACATTAGTGCCGCCTTATCGCCTTGACGAGACTCGACAATGACCAACCAGTTGCAGCTGCCAGTATTGATACGATTGCGCATGCGATCGCAAGCACGATGAACCCAGCAAACCATGGAAGCAACTGGTTTGCTGAGGAAGGCGGGTCGCACCACATTGAGAATACAACCTGCGGCACAATCATAGCGGGACTTACAAGCCATATTCTCCAGGCCTTCCTGTCAATGGCGCCGAACACGAAGGCTGCCAGCACCATGACCGGAATTCCGATAAACTGATACTGGCGCGAATCCATCGCATGCCCCCCCGTGAAGGCAACAAGGAGCAGCCATACGCCGGAGCCGAGCAAACCCGCGATCAGCAGCTTCCGGCCAAATCCGGTGCTCTGTTTGTTGGCTATCATTCAGGCTCCCATCCGCTCTCGGCTCCTGACATGTACTCCTGATGCATCTGTTGACTCCGTACCCTCTTCCGCCGTGCCCGGTGTGACGCGACCTCTACCTTGCGTCCAACTGTCCAGCTGGGCGCCAGTGAACACGCGATAACCTGTTGCACGCCACAGCCCTGGTTGACTACGCGCACTCCCGAATGCGGGCCCGACATAGTTACTTCCATTGCAGTCCTCCATGGGAAGGTGAGTACGGCAGGTGCCATCGTCCGGCTTCGGCTTGCCCCGTCACTCTGGATGGCTGTTCGATAGCCCAGTGATACACGCGACATGATCGGGTCACTTTGTCCCAGCGCAGTCAACACTGGTGACCGGCGATGGGCTTCCACTGGACGGCAACCTCCACTTCCATCCCCCTGGCGCCAACCGCCCGCCTCGAGAGCGCGCATCGCACGCCGCGATACAAATAGCTATTCCCGTAGCGCACTCGCAACCTAGGCCTGCTTCCCGCCCGGTGCGCGGGGGAAAGTCGCAGGCCTGCTCCTAGCTCCGATAGCGCTCCTTCGCTTCGGCTCGGGAATCGGAGTGTGTCCTCGCGAAGCAGTGAGGACGCCAATCGCCTCATCGACGTTGGGAGAAAATACGTGCCGCTGTATCCTTCCGTTGCGAGGCTTCGTGCGACTCCATCCCACGAGCTGTGGCGTTCCGGCGACGATCTCCAGGCCCCATATCAGGTTTTCGAATCGACCCGCTGCACCAGTATTGTAGTACCAAGGGAATGTCCACATCCCTGGCTTCCGAATGTTGTCCGAAAGATACGCCGGTTCGAATCGCACTTCGTGAGAATGGCCAAGCACCAATCGGGGACGATGCGTTTCATCGAAACACTGCTCAAGCTTTTTCTTAATGAAGAATTCATCCATGTGCCGAAACTTGAAGAAGTCATCTCCGGTTTTCACTTCTTTGTCGATTGCAGCCTGTGGATCGTTGTGCTCGAAATACTCCCACGCGATGTTATGCTTAAAGAGCAACTCCCATGCGTCCTCGTCGTGCAGATTACGGATTAGGGCGCCGGCACCGGCAGCTGCGGTACGCGCGAGCTTCAAAAGCCCTCCAAGGATTCCCTCGTGCTGCCACTTGTAATCGTCGCTCACCAGCAGATTGTTAAAGGGCAGGTCGCCGTTAGCCCATCGATTCGTCTGATCCCTCCATCTCCAGGTTCGATCTGGCCCCTGAAACGCCCAACTCATTGATTCGGAGATCGTCTCGCCTACGGCAGATGCGTATTTGGGGTTTGTCGAGGTGTCGAACTGGTGGCCATGCATGATCGCATAATCAACTCGTCCATCAGTCTCGAGCAGCACAAGGTCATAGGGTGCTGCCATCTTGGGAAAGACGCGTCGCAGGGCTTCAAGTAGGACTTCCTCCTGAAGGTCATAGTCGTGATTGCCAGCGACTTTGAAGTACCGACCAGCGACGTAAAAGTCGCGCAGTATTGCATACAGCGGCTTGTTCATCCTGTCGTTCAGGATTCGCTCCAGCTGGCGGTAGCGGCATTCGAGCCTGCGCGCTCGCAGTTGCTGGTCGGACATCCCCATGCGAGATTCGAATTCGCCCTTAGTGGGTTCAAAAATTATCAGCTCCTCCACATCTCCATTTTCGATCAGCGTGAATCCTGCTTCAAAGTATCTCCTGATCACTTCGACATAGAGTTCGCGATTTCCGCATGCGGTAAAGAAGCTTTGCCGATTGCTAGCGTCCGCCCAGTGGTGGTCAGAGAATACGACGTAACTACTCTCATGCGTCGGGGCATGATGGACGAATCGGTGCCCCAACTCTTTGGAAGAGTTCCCTCTAATCGCACTCGCGAATAGGTCAAACTGGCGACTGGTTTCTCGCTGTAGTTGATCGTGATGGGTCAGGGTGAAGTCATCAACTCTCTCGCGCCAATTCCATCCCGCTTTGAATACAGCCTTCTCTGATTCCTTCAGGGCAAATGTCAGAGCAATCGCTCGGGCAGCTTGCATTTCGAGTCCCATGGCATGCACCTCCGTGAGTGCTCACGATACCCTTTCCTCGGTGGAGGTCGGGCTCAAGCAACGTTCTTGCAGTGAATGTGGTGATCACGTTATTCCATCCGCTTCGCAGGAGGGGAGAGGCGCACCGCCTCCGGTTCGTCTGACCAGTCCGTAGTCCTCGAGCACGCGCCAGGTCGCCTCGCGCTCTGCTAGCCGTCGAGCACGGGCCCCGACGGTGCCGAGCACGGCGTGCTCACGTGCGCGGCAGACGGCGTCATTGAAAGCTCTCCAGTCGAGCACACCCTCCCACGAGGGCAGTATTCTGTCAATCTCGGCCGCCGTGCGGGCGCCCAGCCGCGCGCGGAGCCGGTGTTCGTCGAGGAGTTCGCGAGCCGCCAGCAGCCGCTGCTCGGCCTCCTGTGCTGCTCCAAAAGTCCGCCGCGCGTGGAAACGGGCCGGTGGTGTGGCGCGAGCAGGCTGGTGTGGTGTCGCGCGGCAGGCACGGCGCGCCTCGATCGGTGACGTTGCGCGGTGCGGACGGAGTGCTGCTCCGGCTACGACACATGAATTCGAGTTAGAATCACGCCGCGCGACGATACCGGTGATGCAGGCCGCCGAGAACGGTTGTGGCCCGCACGTTAGCGGCTGGCTCCGGATCGACGACACGCAGGATGGGAGTTCCCGTCCAGGGCCTCCGTCCCTCCTCGGCTTCGAGGTGCGGTCGCCGGGGAAGCCGTCCCAAGGGAACTGAGCGCGCTCATGGCAGCCAGGCCGCCCAGGCCTCGCCACGGCCATGCTGACCCGTTGGTTACCATGTCGGGCCACGTGGCGGGAACCCCGGCATTCCGCCTCGTGGGGAGTTTTGGTCTACCACGGATGGATCCGGCCACTCTGCGCCGGGAGCTGGCGCTGTACGCACACTGGTACAACGACCATCGGCCGCATCAGGGCCTGAGGGGCCGGACTCCGGACGAGGTTTACTTCGGCCGCGCGCCGGCGAACGAGTGGCCGCGTCACGAGCCGCGCGCAAGCTGGCCGAGCGACGGCTCGTGTGCAGCCCCGTCCACGGAGATCCAGGGTCGGCGCGGGGCCGTGCTGCGGCTGGAAGTCGGCTACCTGGAGGGTCGCCGACACTTGCCCGTCGTGCAACGGCGCCGGGCGGCGTGATGAGCTGCGAGGCACGCGGGAGCGTGGACGCCTGGAAGGATTGTTGGACCGGCACACCGTGTTCCCGCGGCTTTCCTCAAGCTTGACACTTATGTTAAGTAGGCTAAACTGTCTCCCAGCGTCTGCCGAAGGAGTGCCAGTGCCCGCCACCCTCCCGCCGTTCACCGCCGAGGGCCTGCTGCCCCCTGGCGACTACGAGCTGAGCCTCGCCGAGCTGGCAGGTTCCATGCTCGTCGAAGGGCCGGTCGGCCACGCCCCGACGTGGGATGCCCCTTGGCGCGCCGTCCTCGTCGGAAGCCTCGGCACCCTCGTACGCCAGCTCTGGGTCGTCGGCATCGACCAGATCTTCGCCGACGGCTCGTTCGTCGAGGACAAGGACCATCCGAACGACATCGACGGCTACTTCGAGTGCCCCAGCGACCGATTGGCGAGCGGCGACCTCGTCCGCTCCCTGAATCGCCTCGACCCCAAGCGCTGCTGGACGTGGGACTCCGCCAAGCGGCGCCCGTACCGCGGCTACCCCAAGAAGCAGCTCCCCATGTGGCACGCCTACCGGGTCGAGCTGTACCCGCACATCGGCCAACCCGCAGGTATCCGCGACCAGCATGGCCACGAACTCACCTTCCCCTCGGCCTTCCGGCGCTCGCGCGTCAATGATCGCCCGCGGGGCATCATCAAGATCCGTCCGGAGGCCTCCCCATGATCCGCACCGAAGCCGAATACCGCGAGGCGCTCGCCCGTCTTGACGCCGAACGTCAGCGCCTCCGAGACCAGGACAAGCAACTACGCGCCGAAGGCGTCTCGCCCGCGGCTCGAAAGCGACTCCTCGATCCGCAGCGGTCGTTCTCCGACCAGCTCGCCGAGGAGGTGGACAGCTACGAGCGCCTCAAGCGCGGCGACGTGGGGGAGCTGGAAAACCTCCACGGCCTCGGGCGCCTGCTCATCGCCCTGCGCATCGCTCGTGGAATGACCCAGCGCGACCTCGCCGAGAAGTTGGCCGTGCACGAGACGCAGGTCTCGCGCGACGAGCGCAACGAGTACCACGGCATCACGGTCGATCGGGCGAGCCGCATCATGGACGTGCTGAAGGCCGAGGTGAGAACGAGCGTACGCCGGGCGTCGAAGGCCAGGCGACGCGGGCGCAGCAACGCGACCGGGAGGATTGTTCCAGTCCGAAGGTCATTGACTCCCGCTGGGCGCCGGCGCGGCTGACGACGGCCGTCACGCTGCCGCGGCTCAGTTCTCGCGGGGCGGCAGCGCTGTCATGCTCCAAACCTCCGCCGCGACGCGGCGTGGGCTTTCACGAAGACTCGACGGCTTGCTGCGATCATCGGAAAGCGCGTGGACGGCGTGGCCGCGGGTCGGGTCGTCCTCCGCCGGCGACGCCTCCGTCTCGCGTCGTTGGCCGCCATTGCATTCCTCCCGTGGAGCGAGGGAGGCTACGGCGAGCGCTGGCGGGCGCACAACCGGACCCGCCCTGACGGCGCGGCTCGCCGAGGCCGCGGTTTCCGCCTGAGGGGGGTAGACTGCCCGACCGAACTGCTCTCGGAGACGGAGCCCGGGGCTTTCCGCCTCGTGGGGAGTTTTGGTCTACCAAAGCGTATCCGGGATGAAGATCGTCCTCAGCCGCAAGGGCTTCGACGCCTCCCTCGGTGGCTGCGCCAGCCCGATCCTCGAGGACGGCCGGCTCCTCTCGCTGCCGATTCCCGAGCAGCGCGCGCCGATCACGTTCGACGACATCCGGCATGACGGGGCTTCGCCCGCTCAGCTCGTCGCGGACCTGACGCGCGGTCGATGGTCGGGCTCGATGGCGGCCCACCTGGATCCGGATCTCCGCGCCGACGCACTGCCGCGCGAGGCCGGCTGGCGACCGATGTTCGGTCAGGCGGATGCCGCGCAGCGCCACCTCGCGCGGCGCGGCGTCGGGCCCGGCGACCTCTTCCTTTTCTTCGGCTGGTTCCGTGAGGTCGAGCGGCGTGCCGGTCGATACCGCTACGTGCCGCGCGCTCCGGACGCGCACGTGCTCTTCGGGTGGCTGCGCGTGGGAGAGGTCTGGCACGTCGACCGGCGCCTGCGCCGGCAGGCCCCGTCCTGGGCGCGTTCGCACCCGCACGTCGCCGCGGACCTGGGTCCGACCAGCTTCCTGTACGTCGCCGCCGACGGCGAGGACGGCGAACCGGACGCCGGCGTCTTTCCGACGCTCGTGGACGAGCTGATCCTCACCGCGCGCGCCGAGACGCGACGGCACTGGCGCCTGCCTGGCTGGTTCCACCCGGAGGATCGCCCCTCGGCCCTGAGCTACCACGGGCGGGCTTGGCGCTGGGAGCGCCGGGGACGTCACGTGCTGCTCACGACCGTGGGCCGAGGCCAGGAGTTCGTGCTGGACGCGGCCGACTATCCGGAGGCCGACGATTGGGCGCGCAACCTCATCGCGGTCGGGGCGAGCCAGGGCCGCCCGGGCAGCACGGGGCGGCCGGGTTTGCCTCCCGAGTTTCCTCGCGCGTAGGGTGTGCCAGCCCGCCTGCGGGGGATTCCGGATCCACCAGCCGGCGATGACGGATCGTGCCGCATGCCAGTCGCGCCCAACTCCGCGCCACGCAGCGTCGTTCTCATCGGCATGCGCGCGTCGGGCAAGACCACGGTGGGGCGGGAGCTGGCCAGGCGCCTCGGCCGGCCCTTCGTCGATGTCGACGACCTCATCGCCGAGCTGGCCGGGCGGCCGGCCGACGACGTGCTCGCGCAGGACGGCGAGCCGGCATTCCGGGCGCTCGAGGAACGGGCCCTGCGGCTCGCGGCAGGGCGGCGGGGGGCCGTGGTGGCCACCGGCGGCGGGTCGGTGCTGCACGACGCGGCCTTCGCCGAGCTGGCGCGGGGCGCCCTGGTGGCCTGGCTGGCGGCGCCGGCGGAGCTGCTTGAAGCACGACAGGCCCGGCGCCCGCGGCCTCGACTGACCGATCTGGCCCCGCGCGCCGAGCTGCTGGCGCTGCTGGCGCGTCGCGAGCCGCTGTATCGGGCCGCCGCAAGCCTCGTGATTCCCGTGGGCGAGCCGGGCGCGCCCGATCCTATACTGGCGCTGCTCAGGGCCCTGCAGGAGGAGACCGCCCCTTGACCCGCCGGCGCGTCACCACGCCGCTGCTGATCGCCACGCTGCTGGCCGCCGGCGTGACCGCGCGCGCGCGTCCCGAGCCGTGGGACCCGCCGACGAGGCAGGTCGCCGATGACGGCGTTCCGGCGCAGGTGAAGGAGCAGCGCGCCATCGTGCTCGACGCCGAGGCCGAGGTGGGCAGCATCGCCGCCGCGGCCACGCACCTCCTGGACCGCGGCGACACGGCCACGCTGCACACCGCGCTCACGGGCGAGGCCGTCCGGCCCGCGCTGGGCGTGTTGCAGGCGCTGGGCGTCGCGGGCGCGGAGAGCGCCGAGCCGCTCATCGACGACGTGCTCGCGCTGGCCGCGCGCAGCACCGGCACGCCGGCGCGCAAGGCCGCCGACGACGTGCTCGATCGCCAGCTCGCCGGCGCCGCGACTGGAGCGTCCGCGCCGCCGCGCGTGCGCCGCATCCTGGGCTGGGTGAGCGATCCTCTGCTCGACCTGTCGCGCCGCACGGTCGTGCTGGCCGCGCTCGGGCGCTCGGGCGAGCTGGCCTACGTGGAGCCGCTGGTCGCCGCGCTGAGTGGCGACAGCCCGGCCGAGGTGCGCGCCGCGCTGCGCTCGCTGACCGGACACGACCTCGGACCGGAAGCCGACGCCGCCGTGTGGCGCGCGTGGTGGGCCGAGCATTCCCGCTTCACGCGCGAGCAGCTCCTCGAGCAGGCGCTGGAGCTCCGCGCGCAGGAGCTGCAGGTGGTGCGCGACGACGCCGGCCGCGCGGAGCAGGCGGCGACGACCAAGCTCGTGAACCTGAAGATCGCGGGACTGGGCGAGTCGGTGGAGGGCCTGCTGGCCGGGCTGGCGGACGAGCACGCCGACGTGCGCCTCGAGGCCGCGCGGCGCCTGGCCGGCAAGGCCAACGACGAGCGCGCGGCCGCCGCGGTGCCGGTGCTGCTGCGCCGCCTCGGCCACGCGGCGTCGCCCAACGGCAACGGCAACGGCCACGCGCCGCAGGCGGAACCGGCCGCGACCGCGACCGGCGACGCGGGAGCGGTCGAGGCCGACCCGCGCGTGCGCGCGGCCCTGGTCACCGCGCTGGGCGTGCTGGGCCGCACGCGCGACGAGTCGCTGCCGGGGATCGACGTGCTGCCGGCGCTGGCCGCCGAGCTGAAGTCGCCGCACGCCGCGGTGTCGTCCGCGGCCGCCGCCGCGCTCGAGCAATTCCACGACCAGCCGGCCGTGGTGATCCCGCTGCTCGAGTACCTCGCGCAACTCCCGGCCAGCGACGCGCCGGAGGTGGTGGAGACCAAGGTGAAGGCGCTGCAGGCCATCGCGGCCAACTCGCCCTCCACCATCATGCCCGACCTGTTGCCCTTCACCGATCTGAACCAGCTGCCCGAGGTGCGCGCCGCCGCCGTGCGCGCGCTCATGGCCTGCGACAACATCTCCACGGTGCTCGACAACCTGTTCATGATCTACAGCAGCGACTCGTCGCGCGACGTGCGCTTCGGCATCGCGGCGTCGCTCGGGGACCGCTTCGACCGGCTGGCGAGCAACAACGACACCGAGGTGCGCACGCGCATGGTGGGCCTGCTCGGCAACCTGCTGAACGACCCCGACGCCTCGGTGCGCGCCCAGGCCGCCGAGGCCCTGGGGCGCAGCGGCTCGCGGTCCGCGCTCACGCTGCTGGCCACGCAGGCGCGCCGGGAGACCGAGCCCACGGTGCAGCTGCGGCTGGTCGGTGCGCTCGGCGCGCTGCGGCAGCCGGAGGCTGCCGCAGCCATCGGCGCCCTGCTCGTGTCGCGCAAGGACAAGGAGGGCCACGCCGCGCTGCTGGCCGAGGCGCAGAAGGCGCTCGAGCTGCTGGCCAGCGATCGCGCGCCCGAGCCGTGGCTGGCGACCGCCGAGTCGCTGCACACGGCGGGAGCGCACGACCTCGCCGCCTACTGTTGCCGCGAGGCCCGGCGTCGCTTCGTCGACGTGCCCGAGCACCGCGAGGCCGTGGGCCGCGCGCAGGGCCTGCTGGCGCTGGAGCTGCTGCACGATGGCCAGGCGCGCGAGGCGCGCACGCTGCTCGAGGAGCTGGAGACGGCCGGCGCTCCCTTCCCCGCGCGCGACGAGCGGCTGCTGGCGCTGGCCGACGCCTGCGAGCGGCTCGAGGACTGGGGCGCGCAGGCCGACTGGCTCCTGCTGCACCTGGCCGAGCTGCCCGCCGGCGACGTGCGCCACGACGCCGACACGCTGGCCGCGGTGGGCGCGCTGCGCAAGAAGGGCCGCAACGCCGAGGCGGCGGGCCTGCTGCGCCCGTACGTCGAGGCCAACCCCGCCGACAACCAGGCGCTGTTCGACCTGGCCATCCTCGAAGAGGCGCTGGACCGTCTCGACGAGGCGCGCCTCGACCTCGACCGGCTGGTGAAGCGGCTCCCCGAGAGCGACGCGCTGCGCGAGCAGGTGCTCGAGGCGCACCGGCGCGTGGCCGCGAGGCAGGTGGATGCGCCCGCGTCGCCCGCGCCCGACGGCGGGCAGCAGCAGGAGTCCGCTGAGGGGTCCGGGTTCGTGCCGTCCGAGGGCGGGACGGGCGACGGCGCCGACGGGGCTTCGAGCTCGCCCTGAGCGGTGCGTGGGCGAGATCCGTCCTAGACTGAGGCTCGAAACAGACCTCAGCAGGTGAGCATGCGAACCATCAACGTGATCGTCGAGCGGGATCCCGATACGGGTCTGTTCGTCGGTTCGGTGCCCGGCTGGCCCGGGGCCCACAGCCAGGGAGCCACGTTCGACGAGCTGGAGAAGAATCTCCGCGAGGTCATCGCCATGCTCCTCGAGGACGGCGATCCGAGGCTCGAGTCGGAGTTCGTCGGACTCCAGACCATTCAGGTCGCGTAGTCCGTGGGCTCACTGCCGGTCCTGAAGCCTCGCGAAGTGGCCGCCAAGATTGCGCGGGACATCGGATTGACTGCCGAGGAGCTGCTGCAAAGGGGCTGATGGCGGCCAACCTGTTGGCGTAACGCCGACCGGCCTGGTGCGACTCTATCGAAGTGAAGAGCGGTCGCAGCCGCGACTCTCAACCCGGCCTCGCGGCGTTCGCGGCGGAGTACAGAACGGCGCGGAAGCTGCTGGTGGGGGGCGACGGGATCCCGGTGGAGGAGTTCCTGCGCGAGCCGGCTGTCCACTGGCTCGGGACCTGAGCGCTCGGGCGGATTCCCTGTATCACGGCGTCGTGCCCAGCAGGCCATTGGTCGCGGCGTAGCCAACGGGCCCCGCGGGATCCGCGATCCAGGCCTGGAAGAAGACGCTCGTCCCGGCCGGAAGTCCCGAGTACCAGGTGCCCGAGCCCGCGAAGGCGCCGCTGGCGCCGAGCGGCAGGCCGAAGATCAGCACCGTCGGGTCGGGCACGAGGACGCCGCCCTTGAACGGCGCGTCGATCTCGCTCGCGCCGAACACGAGCGTCGCGCTGCCGAGCGGCAGCGCCTGCGCGATCTTCAGCGTGAGGGGCGTGCCCGGCTGCAGCGTGCCGAACCCCGCCAGCGAGGGCGCGCCCGCGCTGCCGGCGAGCGCATGCCCGACGTCCAGCCACGGGCTCGGCGTCTGCCCATGCAGCACCGTGACATGCTCGGGGAACACCAGGCCCGACGGGCCGCCTCCGGTGAACTCGCACAGCGCGACGATGTCGCCGTAGCCGTTGCCGTCGAGGTCGTCGACGAAGCCTTCGAGCGGCCGCCCGCCCGCGAGGAAGGTGCCGTGCACCGTGAAGTTCCCTGCGCCGTCGTTCAGGAGGCAGGTGGCGTCGGAGGTGCCGGCGTCGAGCACCACGATGTCGGGGTCGCCGTCGGCGTCCAGGTCTCCGATGGAGGGCCGGCCCCCGAACGGCTGGAAGGCGACCACCGGCGCGTAGCCTCCCGCCACGGCGAACATCACCCCGACGAACCCGTTGTAGTCGCGGCCGACGATGTCGACGTCGCCGTCCGCGTCGAGGTCGGCCGGCACGAGGAACTCGCCCAGCCCGGTGTACGGCGTGTTGGGCCCGAAGGAGCCGGCGCCATCGCCGAGGCAGACGGCGAAGCCGCCCGCCGAGCGCGCGATGAGCGCATCGAGATGTCCGTCGGCGTCGAGGTCGACGAGCCTCAGCTGCTCCGCCCCCCCGAAGCAGCAGGGAAACCAGAGGGGCGGCAGCGTAGTCGGCGGGCCGAAGGCCCCGCCCCCGGTGGCGAGGCGCACGGTGAGCACGTCGGGCGAGGTGTTGGCCGTGACGAGGTCGTCCAGCCCGTCCTCGTTCACGTCGCCGAGCGCCAGCGCCTCGCTGAACGTGCCCAGTGCGAGCAACGGGAGCGCGCTGAAGCCGCCCGCGCCGTCGCCGAGCAGCACGGCCGCGCTCTCCGTGGAGAACTGCCCGTCGAGCAGCACCGCCACGTCCTCGTCGCCGTCGCCATCGACGTCCGCGACGCCCAGGTCCTTCGCGTGCACCGTGCCCACCGGCACCAGCACGGGCGGCAGGTAGCCCGCCGCGCCGTCGCCGCGCATCACGCTGAGGTCCGAGGAATAGGAGTTCAGCGCCACGAGGTCGCGCACCCCGTCGTCGTCGAGGTCGGCGATCGCCATGCGGAGCGAGACCGAGCCGGAGGTGGGCCATGTGTCGTAGGACGGCGGCGGGAACGAGCTCGCGCCGTCGTTGAGCATCACGCGTATGTCGCTCCATGCGCCAAGATCGAGGTTGCGCACGGCGGCGTCGAGGTCGCCGTCCGCGTCGAGGTCGGCGACCGCGACGTCCACGCCGTTGCTCCCGCAGTCGAACTGGGTGAACGAGAGCGTGCCGCCCTGCCCGTCGCCCAGGGTGATGTCGAGCTTTCCGAGGGCCAACACGACGTCGAGGTTGCCGTCGCCGTCGAAGTCCACGGCGTAATCGCCGCCGAGCCCCGGCAGCGGCGTGTCGAAGCCGCCCATGCCGTCGCCGAGCAGCAGACTGGAGCTCAGGATGTCGAGGTGGCCGTCGTTGTCCATGTCGGCGAGCTCGACGCGGTCCAGGTTCCAGAAGGCGACCGGGCCCGCCTGAAGGTTCATCGGCAGCGCGAAGAGGCCGGCGCCATCGCCGAGGAGGATCGAGAGGCTCGAGGGCCAGTAGGCATTGGCGCTGACGAGGTCGGGGTCGCCGTCCTCGTCCACGTCGCCCGCCGCCACGTCGAGCGGCTCCGCGTCGGACTGCGGATCGACGTTGCCGACCGGGAAGGTGACCGCGGTGGACAGCCCGCCGAGCCCGTCGCCGAAGAGGACGCGGACGACGTCGTCGAGCTCGTTCGTGGTGACGACGTCCAGGTCGCCGTCGCCGTCGAAGTCTCCCGCCGCCAGGCCGTGCGGCAATCCGCCGGCGCTCTGCGCGCCCGCGACCGAGAGTCCGCCCGTGCCGTCGCTGACCAGCACCTTCACCATGTGGCCGCCGGACTTGGCGATCCCGACGACGTCGTCCAGGCCGTCGGCCCGCATGTCCGCGACGAGGAGCTTCTCCACGAAGCCCTCCGGGATCAGCGGCAACGGCGCCAGCACGCCGCCGCCCGCCGAGAGCAGGCGCGTCACGCCGGTGTGCTCGCCGGCGACGACGTCGGGCAGCGCGTCACCGTCGAGGCGCAGCGCGACGATCGGGCGCCCCTCGCTGGCCGTCGGATACACGCGGTCGGGGAAGAGGTCGACCTGGGCGCGCAGGCCCCAGGCGCACGCGGCCCAGGCGGCTGCGGCGAGCAGCCCGCGCCGGGCGATGGGAAGGCGGTGGAGCATCGCGATTCTCCGGCAGCAGGCGGGCGGCCGCCGCTACGGTAGCGGGGCTTCATGCGCGGACAGGCCCCGGCGCCTGCGGCCCGCGCCGACACGGACTCTAGCTGAAGTCGCGTGAGACGAGGACGTACTCTCCCCGCGCCGTCCTGATGAAGTTCTCGCCGCCTTCGGAGGACGTCCGCGCCCTGCGAGCCACGTGGAAGCTGCGCCCCGAGACCTTGGGACGGCTCGGCGTGGCAGGCTTCGAAGTGCAGGAGATCTCCGGGATCGAATAGCGACCTCACCCCTCCGCGAGTTTCGCGGCCTTGCTCAGAAGGTAGTGCCGCTCCGCCAGGTTTCCGTTGCCCTCCGCCGCGGTCCGGTAGTGGCGCAGCGCCGCCTCCCGATCTCCCGCGAACTCGTGCAGGTGCGCGCGCGCCGCGTCCAGCCGATACCGATGCCCGGCCAGCCGCTCGTCGCCATCGAGCGCCGCCAGCGCCCGGAGTCCGGCCGGAATCCCGTGCACCATCGCCGTCGCGATCGCGCGATTCAGGGCCACCATGGGATTGTCGGACATCCGTTCGAGCAACCCGTACAGCGCCAGGATCTGCGCCCAGTCCGTGGCTTCGACGCTCGCGGCCTCGTCGTGCAGCGCCGCAATCGCCGCCTGCACCTGATAGCTACCCATCCTCCCTCGCGCGAGCGCGGTGTGCACCAGCGCGGTGCCCTCCGCGATCGCCGCGCGATCCCAGCGTCCCCGATCCTGCTCGTGCAGCGGGATCAGCTCGCCCGCCGCACCGGTCCGCGCCGCCCGGCGCGCATCCGTGAGCAGCAGCAGCGCCAGCAGCCCTTCCGCCTCCGCGTGTCCCGGCGCCATGCGCACCAGCATCCGCGCCAGGCGGATCGCCTCGGCCGACAGCTCGACGCGCAGCAGCCCCGGTCCAGCGCGGCTCACGTAGCCCTCGTTGAACATCAGGTACAGCACGCGCAGCACGGACTCCAGCCGCTGCCCACGCTCGGCCGCGTCCGGCAGCTCGAAGCGCGCGCCGGCTGCCCGGATCGACTGCTTGGCCCGGCTGATCCGCTGCGCCATCGTGGCCTCGGGCACGAGGAATGCCCCGGCGATCTCGGCGGTGGTGAGGCCGCCCACGGCCCGCAGCGTCAGCGCGACGGCCGAGGCGGGGCTCAGCGCGGGATGGCAGCACATGAAGAGCAGCGCCAGCGTGTCGTCTCCGGCCTCCGCGAATGTGTCGTCGTCGCCCGGCGACGCCGGCCGCACGACGGAGTCCGCCGGGATCGCGGCGGCCGCCTCGCGCCGCCGGCGGGCCTGCTCCGCGTCCTGCTGATCGGCGAGCCGCCGGCACGCGACGTGGAAGAGCCAGCCGCCCGGGTTCTGCGGCGGGCCGCGCTGCGGCCAGTCCGTCGCGGCCGCGAGCAGCGCGTCCTGCACCGCGTCCTCGGCCGCGGCGAAGTCGCCGCAGCGGCGGACGACCGCGCCCACCACGTGAGGCACCAGTTCGCGCGGTCCGGCCAGGCCCAGGTCGCCCTCGCCGGGCGCGCCGCCGCGCGCACCGGCTTCCATCACACCTCCGGCGCCGACATGACCTGGCGCACCTCGATCGGAATGCCCATGGGCGCGCCGCCCGGCCCCGGCGCGACGGACGCGCGCGACGCGATCTCGTAGGCTCGCTGCGCGGACGGCACCTGCACGATCCAGAAGCCCGCCAGGAACTCCTTGCTCTCCGCGAACGGCCCGTCCGTCACGAGTGGCATGCCGGCCTGCTTCGCGCTGACCACCTTCACCTTGTCCGGCATGTCGAGGCCCTCGGCGAGCACCAGCTCGCCGGCGCTCGTCAGCTCCTCGTTGAGCTTCAGCATGAACTCGACGTGGGCCTTGAAGTCGGCCGGGGACCACTTGGCCAGCAGCTCGGTGCAGTTGCGCGGGGCGTGCATCATGAGCATGAACTTCATGTCGTGTCCTTACCGTGGGAGCCCGCGGATCGCGGGCCGTGGAGTCAGCGCGCGGGCGCGGCGCCGCCCTCGCGCCGCCGCTTGCTCGCGTCGCCGTCGAATTCCTTGCGCGGCGCGGCCTGGTCGCGGCCGACGCGGCCGGCCGTGATCTCCGCGCGCGCGAAGCTCTCCGGCCGCACCGGCGCGCCGGCGAGGCCGCGCAGCAGGGCGAGCTGGCCGACGTGCGTGAGGGCGTCGGCCACCGGCCCCTGCAGGATCTGCGGCACCGGCCGGTCGCCGGGCGCGGCGAGCGCCTCGTCCAGCGCGGCGAGGCCGCGGAAGAAGCGCTCGACCGCCGGCTCCCAGGCCTCCGGGCTCACGGGCTCCCAGCGCTCGGCGCCGCGCGCCAGGCTCGCGGCCCACTCCATGAGGTCGCCGAGATGGCCGATCAGCTCGAGCGGCGTGCGGGTGCTTTCCGTGAGGCGACGGTCCGCGGCGTCCGCGGGGAAGCCGCGCAGCACCTTGTTGGCGCGGTAGGCGAGCGTCGCCAGGGCGTGGCGCAGGAGCGGGGTCTGGTCAACGTCCTTCATGGGCCTCCTTCAGTTTCGCGATGTCGAGCTTCTGCATGCCCATCATGGCCGCGCCGACGCGCCCGGCGCGCGCCGGGTCCATGTCCGACAGCATGGCCGGAAGGCACGAGGGGATGATCTGCCACGACACGCCGAAGCGGTCCTTCAGCCAGCCGCAGCGGGACTCCTCGCCGCCGCCCTGCAGCAGCCTGGCCCACAGCTCGTCCACCTCGGCCTGCGTCTCGCAGTCCACGTAGATGGAGAAGGCCTCGTTGAGCCGGTAGGTCGGGCCGCCGTTCAGCACCATGAACTCCTGGCCGGCGAGCTGGAAGCGCGCGCCCATCAGCGCGCCGGCGGGCACGGGACCGCCCGGCCCCCAGCGCGACTCGGAGAGGATTCGCGAGTCGGGGAGGAGCGAGCAGTAGAAGCGGATGGCCTCCTCGGCGTCGTCGTCGAACCAGAGGAAGGGCGTGACCTTGTGCGTGGAGCGCATGGTGGCCTCGGTCTGGGGAAGGGCTGGCTGCGGCACGGGCGACGGAACGGCGAGCAGCAGGGCGGGGACGAGCAAGGGAAGGATCGATTTCATGGTGCTCCTCGGGCAAGGGGGTATGGGTGCGATCATCCCCAAGTCGGAGCCGCGGGTTCCGATTCGACATGCGGGTACCGGCATGTCCGGCGGGGCCGGATCCGGCATCCTGAGCGCTCCGCACGAGCCGGGGCCGCGTGGCTCGGCAGCGCGAACCCCGTGGCGGGGACCGGCGTGCGGCCCTGCCGCCCCTCTGCAATGGAGCCGCCATGATCTGCATCACCGGCGCCGGCGGGACCGTCGGCAGCGAGATCGTCCGTCAGCTCGGCGCGGCGAACGTGCCGTTCCGTGCGGCCTTCTTCTCGAAGGACAAGGCCGAAGAGGCCCGACGCCGCGGTCAGCACGTGGCGCTCATCGATTACGGCCGCCCCGACACGCTACGCGCGGCTTTCCAGGACTGCGACAGGCTCTACCTCATCGGCCCGAATGTGCCGGACCAGACGCGGCTGGAGCTGAACGCCGTGCAGGCCGCGCAGGCGGCCGGCGTGCGGCACGTCGTGAAGCAGTCGGCCATGCGCGCCGACGAGGAGGCCTACGTGGTGGGACGCATCCACCGGGATGTGGAGCGGGCGATCGAGGCCAGCGGCCTTTCCTTCACGCACCTGCGCCCGAACAGCTTCATGCAGAACGTGCTGACCTTCATGGCGCCGACCATCCGGGCCGAGGGCGTCTTCTACAGCGCCGCCGGACCGGCGCGCATCAGCCACGTGGACGTGCGCGACATCTCCGCCGTCGCGGTGCGCGCGCTGACCGAGGCCGGCCACGAGGGCCGCGCCTACACGCTGACCGGTCCCGAGGCCATCAGCTACGACGAGCTGGCCGGCGAGCTGTCGGTGGCGGTGGGGCACGCCATCCGCCACGTCAACCTCGAGCCCGGTGACTACCGGCGCGGGCTCATGGCCGAGGGCCTGCCCGAGGGGCTCGCCGACGTGATGCTCGACTTAGAGCGCTTCTTCCGCGAGGATGGCGCGAGCAGCATCTCGCGCGACGTGCAGCGCGTCACCGGCCGCGCGCCGCGGCGCTTCCAGGACTTCGCGCGCGAGTGCGCGCCGCTGCTGCGCGCGGCGTGACGGGGCGGGAGGCGGAGATGAAGCGCGACCGCAAGGTGCTCCGCGACTGGCTGGCGATCCCCGACCGGATCGAGGCCGCTGTTCGGGCGCGCCCTGGCCGATCCGTCGACGTGCGCGGCGGAACCAACGACGTGTCGATGCGCGAGACGGCGCATCACCTGGTCGAGGCCAACCTCGTGGCCGTGAGCATGGTGATCGCGGCGCTCGGCACCGACGGTGGCCGTTTCGACTGGACCTGGCTCATGCCGAACACCGCCTGGATGCGCCGGCTGCGCTACGAGAGGGTGCCGGTCGCGCCTTCGATCGCCGCGCTGCGGGCCGTGGGCCGGCACGTCGCCGGCGTCATCGAGGCCACCGGCGACGGCCTGCAGCGCAGGGTCGAGCTGTGGGACTCGCCCGGCGCGCCGCACTACAGCAAGACCGTGGCCCAGATCCTCGAGATGGAAGTCGCCCACGCGCGCGAGCACCTGGGCGAGCTGCCCGCGCCGCGCGCCCCTCGCCGGCCGCGCCGCCGCGCGGCGCACGCCTGATGCTGCCGCGCGCGAAGGCGCCGCGTGATGCCCGCAAGCCGTCCGGGCGCATGCGCAGCGCGCTCGTCGCGAGCCTCGCGCTCGGCCTGGCCGTCATCGCGGCGTGCAGCCCGCCTGCACCGGCCGTCGCGCTGCCGAGCCAGTTCGTCGGCACGTTCGGCACCGGGAACTCCGGCCTCGGCAGCCAGACGGTGGAGATCGCGGCCGACGGCCGCTTCACGCTGACGGAGTTCTGCTGCACCGGTGGCTCGAACACGTCGGGCATCGCCCGCCTCGAGGGCGACGTGCTGGTGCTGAGCGACGACCGGGACTGGTGGGAGCCGCAGGCCGAGCCGGCGCGCAGCCGCCACCGGCTGTATGCCGTGCCATGGGGCACGCGCACCTGTCTCGTGCGTGACGACCGCATGACCCTGTTCTGCAATGCCGTGAACAACGGCGACGAGCCGCGGACGGGCGGCGCCGGGCTCACCTGGTTGCGAGCGGGTGACGAGGCCTTGCCCGCACCCGGCCTGCCGCGTGTGCCCGAGCCCTGGCGGCCGTTCCTGCTGACGAGGCGACTGGAGGCGCTCACCGTGGAAGCCGTCGAGGAGCGGGGCGCCTGGGTCGAGCTGGGCACGCGTGACGGCCTGCTCGAGGGCCTGACGCTGGTGCTGCACGACGTGCCCACCGAGCAGCGAGTCGTGGACCTCGGCGCGCCGCCCTTCCAGGACAAGCGCTTGCGCATCGTGCGGCTGGAAGCGCGGCGCAGCCTTGTCCAGACCGACTATGGCGGCGCCGAGCCGCAGCCGATCGCGTCCGGCCTGCTCGTGTCGTGCGGAGTGGACGCGGCACCTTGAGCTCGTCGCAGGTGGCCGTCAGCATGCCGCTTCACGGCATGGCGACCGCGCGAAGGCCCGGCTCCGCTGCAGGTCCAGTCCCCTGCCGGCCGATGAACGTTCCATGCTCGCCGTCGGCCGCATGCTCGCCGGACTCGTCGCGCTCCTGGCGGGCGCCTGCGCGCTGCTCGCGTTGGTCGCCGCCTTCAGCGGTCGCGTCGACCTGCTGAATCTCTCGCTGTTCGCGGCGATGGCCGCGATCGCCGGCCTCGCCGGATGGTTCGCGCTGCGCGGCGACGACCCCGCGGTGTGCGCGCGCTGGGCGCGGGCGGGTCGCTGGGCCCGCAACCTGGGGCTGTTGTCCTTCGCCGTCGGCTTCTTCGGCCCGCTGGCGTGGGCGCCCGACGCCAACCAGGGGCCGCTGCTCGGCATCTTCATCACCGGGCCGCTCGGCTTCGCGGCCGGCGCGCTGCTGGGCCTGCTCCTGCCGCCGCGCGCGGCCGGAGGCGCCGGCACCTGAGGCGAAGCGTCACGCGCCGCGCCGCATCCGGCGGCCCGGCGGGAATACCGGACGTGAGTCACCGTCCATGTCGGCACACACGTCGTGCTCGTGAGGAGTTCCATGCAGCCCCTGCCACGCCTCATCGTGCTGGCCGAGATCCTGTTCAACGCCTCGGTGATGGTGGCGGCTGCCTTCGGCCTGCTGTTCATCTGGCATCCGCTGGAGAGCGAAGTGGTGCAGAAGGTGTTCGGCTCGATCCTGGTGCTGCTGGCGGCATCGGCGCTGCTGCTGGCCGGCTATCGCACCGTGAGGCCGCCTCGCGCCGGGGGCTGAAGCGCTGCGCGTGTTCCTGTCGGACAACGGCCCAGGCTCCGCCGCCATCGCCGCGCGGACCGATGTTTCGCCGACGTTACGTCGTCTTGCGCCGTCGCGTCACCGCGCCGTAGCGTGAGCCCGCAGCATCCCGAAACCCGTGCGAGCGGAGGTCCGCCATGACCAAGTCGCTGCTGCCCTGCCTTGCCATCCCGCTGCTGCTCGGACCGGCGCCCGGCCCGCCCGTGCCGCCCGCCGACGAAAGCTTCACGCGCGACTTCGCCGTGGCCGACGGCGAGCTCGTGCCCACGGGCCGCAATCCGTGGTTCATCCTCGAGCCCGGCTACGCGCTCACCTTCGCGGACGGCGGGGACGAGCTGGTCATCACCGTGCTCGACGAGACGCGCACGGTCGCCGGCGTGACCACGCGCGTGGTCGAGGAGCGCGAGAGCGAGGACGGCGAGCTGGTCGAGGTCTCGCGCAACTTCTTCGCCATCAGCACGCGCAGCAACGGGATCTTCTACTTCGGCGAGGACGTGGACATGTACAAGGACGGCAAGCCGGCCGGCCATGCGGGCGCCTGGCTCGCGGGCGAGAAGGGCGCGCGCTTCGGCCTCATCATGCCCGGCCAAGCGCTGCTGGGCGCGCGCTACGTCCAGGAGATCGCCGAAGGCGTGGCCATGGACCGGGCCGAGATCGTGAGCCTCGACGAGAAGGTCACCACGCCGGCTGGCGACCTCGAGGGTTGCCTGAAGACCGAGGAAACGACGCCCCTCGAGCCGGGCGTGAAGGAGTACAAATTCTACGCGCCGGGCATCGGGCTGGTGAAGGACGGCGGCATGGAGCTGGTGAGCCACGTCGCGGCCGCGGCGGCGAAGTAGCCGCGCGCGATCCGGCCACGCGCCTTACCATGTCGCGACGCGCCGCCGGCCGGGCGGCGCGGCCGGAGGCGGGCGCAGGGCCGCCCGACGCCCGGCGCCGCACCGGCCGCGGGAGACGAGACATGAGCGCGCCGACGACCGACACCGACGTGAACATCTACCCCTCGCTCTACTACGACGACGCGCCCGCGGCCATGGCCTTCCTCGAGCGGGCCTTCGGCTTCAAGACCCGCATGGTGGTGCCCGGCCCGGACGGCACCGTGATCCACTCCGAGATGAGCTTCGGCCCCGGCGTGATCATGGTCGGCAGCATCCGGCCCGACCGGCCCTGCGCCAGCCCGCGCACCCTCACGGGCGTGCCGGCGGGCCTGTGCGTGCGCGTCGATGACATCGACGCCCACTACGCGCGCGCCAAGGCCGCCGGCGCGCGGATCACGCGCGAGCTGAAGGACGAGGAGTACGGCTCGCGCGGCTACATGGCCCGCGACCCCGAGGGCCACGGCTGGTACTTCGGCAACTACCGGCCGGGCGCGTACTGGACGACGTGAGCGGGAGGTCGCCCGAGGCAGTGCCCGCCGCGCCGCCCCGCGCCAGACGCCGCCGGCGGTGGCGCAGGCTGCTGCTCGGGGCGGTGGCGCTGTTCGTGCTGCTCGAGCTGGCCGTGCGCGTCGTCATCTCGCTGCCTCCCTGGTCGCGCCCCTTCTTCGCCGCGCCGCGGCACATCGTCTATCCCGAGCTGGCGGCCGCCGAGGAGCTGCCGCCCGCCGGCGAGGCCGCGACCATCGAGGTCCTGGTGCTCGGCGGCTCCACCCTCGACCCCGTCTGGAGCGATGTCGCGCTGCGCCTGCAGCGCAAGCTGCAGGAAGCGCTCGCGCCGGCGCCGGTACTCGTGCACGACCTCGCGCGCGCCGGCCAGACGACGCTCGACACGCTCTACAAGCTGCGCCACCTTCAGGAGCGACATTTCGATGCCATCGTGGTCTACGACGGCATCAACGACGTGCGCTTCAACAACTGCCCGCCCGAGCTCTTCCGCCGGGACTACGGGCAACTGGTCTGGTACCGCGTCCTCGCGGGCTTCGAACCCTCGCCCGACGAGCCGCTGGCCGAGCCGCCGCGCTCGCCCTTCATGCTGCCGACCGCGCTGCGCCACCTCGGCCTGAGCATCGCGCTGCGCTGCGGCTGGCTGCACGCCATGACCCCCGGCATGCTGACCGCCGACTGGCTGCAATGGGGCGCCGACCTGCGCACGCGGGACACCTACGCCGCCAACCTGCGCGGCGTGCTCGCGCTGGCGCGCCAGTCCGACACGCCGCTCGTCCTGCCGGCCTTCGCCACGTACGTCGTGCCGGACTACGAGCGCACGGCCTTCGAGGCGGGCCGCCTCGACTACGCGCCCGGCGGCCTGCCGATCGAGCGCTGGGGCGCCGTGCAGGACGTGCTGGACGGTCTCCGGGCGCACGACCAGATCGTGCGGGCTCTCGCGGGCGAGCCGGGCGTGCTGCTGGTGGACACGTCCGCCGTGAGCGCCGAGGGCGGCCGCGCCTTCGTCGACGTGTGCCACTTCACGGCGCGCGGCAGCGCCATCTTCGCGACGCTGCTGGCTGACGCCCTGCAGCCGCTGCTGGCGCGCGAAGACTGAAGCGCCTGATCGGGCCCTACACCCGGAACCCCGCCAGGTCCTGGGCCGTCACCTTCAACCCGAGCACGTGCCGCGCCGCCCGCGCGGACGACGCGGCCTCCTCCTGCAGCAGCTCGCCGTCCACGCCCAGCACGTGGAAGGTCTGGCGCCACGTCGCGTACACGAGGAACAGCCGGCTGTCGAGGTGCCGCAGCATGCGGCGCAGGCTCTCGCGCTCGGCGGCGCCGGCGTCCACCATCCCGAACAGCCGGCCGAGCGGACGGTGCGCCTCGCTGTCGGCCAGTCGGCCGGCGATCGGCCGCGCGTAGGGCCCGGCCACGTCCGCCAGCAGCCGTGCCGGCAGCGCCGCCAGCTCGCCCAGCGTCGCGTAGCCGGTCACGATGAGCGACGGCACGTGACCCGAGGCGAGCACCTCCAGGAGCGGCGCCTCGAACTCGCGCAGCGTCTCGTCGGCCGCCAGCCGCTCGCGCGCGGCGTCGCCGGCCTCCGCGTCCAGCAGCTCGCGCAGCGCCGCCGCTCGCCCCACCTGTTCCCGCAGCGTCGCGCCCCACGTGGGCTCGGCCGTGCGCAGCGCCAGCTCCTCCAGCGTCTGCTCGAGGTGGCCCTGCAGCCGGCCGAACAGGGCCCAGACGTCGCGCTGGCACTCCGGCGCGTCGGGCGTGAGGAAGCCGAGGTCCTTCTAGTTCGGCGCAGTCATGGGACGCCATCCTAGGACATGCGCAGGGTGATCCCGCTCGCCCGACCCGGCCGGGATTCGGCCGATGACCCCGGCCGGCGGGCCCGTAGAATCGCGCCGCGTGATCTCGACCCAGGAACAGCTCGACGAGCTCGTGGACCGGCTGGCTCGACAGCCCGAGCTGGCCGTCGACTGCGAGATGGACTCGATGTACGCCTACCGCACCAGCCTGTGCCTGGTGCAGGTGGGGTGGGAGGGCGGCGAGGCGCTCATCGACGCGCTCGTCGACCTCGACCGCCGGGGCCTCGGCGCGCTGCTGGCCGACCCCGCCATCGCGAAGGTCTTCCATGGCGGCGAGAACGACATCGGCCTGCTGCGCGCGCAGTGGGGCTTCGAGTTCGAGAACATCTTCGACACCATGGCCGCCAGCCAGGTGCTGGGGCACGACGGCGTGGGGCTGCAGGCGCTGCTGGCGCGCCACTTCAACGTGCACGTCAGCAAGAAGTTCCAGAAGGCCGACTGGCGGGTGCGGCCGCTGCCGCCGGAGCAGGCCGAGTACGCCAAGATGGACGTGCGCTACCTGCTCCCGCTGCGCCGCATCCTGGCCGGCGGCCTGGCCGAGCTGCGCCGCGAGGACGAGGCGCACAGCGAGTTCCGGCGCATCGCCCGCGCGCGCATCGAGGAGCGGCCCTTCGACGCGGACAACTGGGTGCGCATCAAGGGGGCGCGCGAGCTGCCGCCCGAGTGCCGCGGCACGCTGCGCGCGGTGTACGTGGCGCGTGACGAGATCGCGCGCGAGCTGGACCGCGCGCCGTACCGCGTGCTCAACGAGTCGTGCCTCGTGGACCTGGCGCAGGCCCAGCCCGACTCCCTGGCTGCGCTGCGCCGCAGCGTGCCACTCGGGCGCAACCTGCACCAGGAGCACGTGCAGCGCCTCCTGGACGCCGTGCACGCCGGCCGGCAGGTGACGGACCTGCCGCTGCCGCGCAAGTCGCGATTCGGATCGACCGACCGCTTCGGCTCCGGCCCGCTGCCGCCCGAGCAGCTCTTGCTCTTCGACGCGCTGCGCGTCTGGCGTGCGCGGCGCGCCGCGGCGCGCGGCGTCGACGTGGCGCGGGTGGCCACCAACAGCCTGCTCTCCGCCATCGCCCGCTCGCGTCCGACGACGCCGACCGAGCTGGCCGCCGTGGAGGGCATGGAGGAGTGGCGGCTGCGCGAGTACGGCCCGGAGATCCTGGCGGTGATCCAGGGAGAGCGCGGAGCCGCGGCCACGTGAGCCGCGGTTGCCTCGTCGCGGCGCTGGTGCTGGCGCTGGCGGTCGGCCTGGGGCTGCTGTTCGTGCCGGGGGAAGCGGTGCGGCAGTGGTGGGACGAAGGCCACGCCGCGGTGCCGGAGGGCCCCGACGGCGCCGCGCTCACGGCGCAGGCGCTCGGCGAGCGGGCCCAGGGCCTCGACGTCGCCGGCCAGCACGCCGAGTCGGCTGAGCTCTACGCGCGCGCGGCGCAGCTCGCCGCCGAGTCGGGCGACGACGGCCTCGCGCTGCGCATGCGCGCGCAGGGCGCCGTGTGCCTCAAGATGTCGGGCCAGGTGGAGGCGGCCTGGCCCATCATGCTGGCCGCGCTCGAGGAAGCGCGCGCCCGCCGCGACAAGCACACCGAGGGCCTGGCGCTGGGCAACCTCGCGAAGATGTCCAGCCTGCGCGGCGACCTGCCGGGCGCGCTGGCCTACCTGGACCTCCTCGTGGCGCTGACGCGCGCGCAGGGCGACACGCTGGCGGCGGTGCGCAGCCTCGAGCAGGGCGCCATCGCGGCGCTGTCGCTGGACGACACCGAGGGCGCGCTGGCGCGCATCGCCGACGGCCTCTCCTTCGACGACCCGGAGTCGGCGCCGGACAGGGAGCGCCTGCGGGCACTGCGGGCCACGGTGCTGTTCGCGAGAGGCGACGACGAGGGCGCCTTCGCGCTCTCGGCCACCCTGCCGGAGACGCCGGCCACCCTGGCCAACCGCGCGCGCATGCTGGCCAGCGTGGGCCAGCACGCCACGGCGGCCGAGCTGGCGCTGACCGCCGGCGACGGCTTCCACGCCGAGGGCCCGGCGCGCGCCGAGGACCGCGATCGCGCCTGGGTCTTCGCGGCCAGCGAGCTCCTGGCCGCGGGCGAAGACGCGGCCTGCGCCGAGAAGCTGCGCCTCTTCATGGGCGGCACGCAGGACGAGCTGGCGCTGGCGCCGTTCCGCGTGGTGCGCGCGCGCCTGGCCATGCGCCAGGGCCGCGCGTCGGATGCCGTGGAGGACCTGCAGGCCGCCGCCGGAACGCTCGCCTCGAGCGCCACGCCCGACGAGCGGCTGGACGTCGAGCTCCTGCTGTGCGTCGCGCTGGCGCAGGCCGACCGCGCGGACGAGGCGGTCGCCCGCGCGCGCGGGCTGACGCCCGTGGCCGGAAGGCAGCTCGTGCTGGCGCCGCTCCTGGCCGCCGATCCGCCGGGCGACGTGCTGTGCACCGAGATCCTGGACGCGCTGCATCCCGAGCAGGTGCGGCCCGAGGACGCGTCACTCGCGCACCTGCGCGCGCTGTGCCCGGAGCCGCTCCCATCGCTGGCGCTGGCCACGCTGGCCTGCGGCCTGTCCGATGCCGAGCGGTTGGCTGGCCACGACGCCGAGGCGGAGGCCACGGAGTCGGTGCGGTCCGCCGCGGCCGACGCACTGGGCTGGCACGCGCTCGAGGCCCGCGCGCGGCTGCCCGGCCTGCGCGACGACCCGGGCGACGCCGACGAGCGGCGCCACGTCGCCGAGTCCTGGGCGCGCGGCGAGCTGCCCGAAGGCGAAGCCGTCGTCGTGGTGCTGCTGGACGACGCCGCGGCGCAGCTCCTCCTCTTCCTGCCGGGTCGCGGCGCGACCAGCTTTCCTCTGCCGCCACCCGCCCTGCTCCACAGCCTGGCCGCGCGCGCGGTCGAGGCGCTGCGCGGCGAGGGGCTGGCGGCCGTGGTCGAGGCCTCGGTCGCGCTGACCTCCGCGCTCCTGCCGGCGGCGGCGCGCACGGACCTTGCGCCGTTGCCGCGCTGGACGCTGATCCTGCCCGACGAGCTGCTCGGCCTGCCGCCCGCCGCGTGGGTGCTGACGGCGCCGGAGGCCGGCCAGTCGCCGCGCTTCCTGGTCGAGGACGAGCAGTGCCGGCTCCTGCCGCACGTCCCGGGCCGGCCGGTCTCGCCGGCCACGCCCGCGGCGGCGGCGTGGCTGGACCTCTCCGCGCCGGCGGTCGCGCCCGGACGCGTGCCGGTGGCGGCGGGCGCCTGGACCGCGCGCTACGGCACGAGCGTGCTGGCCGCGCCGCCCGCCGCGCCGCTGCCGGGCGCCGTCGTGCTGTCGGGCGAGCAGGCCAGCTCGGTCGCGCTGCGCTCGGCGCTGCCGTCGTGCGGCGGCGTGCGGTTCGCGCTGCCGGGCGCGGGCGCCGGGCGGCTGGGCGGCCTGCTCCTCGCGCCGGTGGAGGGCGCGCCCTTCGGCGACGAGGCGGCCGGCCTGCTGCCGTGGCATCGG
>Ga0209382_10002575_pt1 | contig 26077 bp, 25 predicted proteins | sample SoiMetdeltSBSDD5_FD_187599 | JGI IMG/M metagenome (GOLD analysis project Ga0209382, IMG submission 187599) | Bulk soil microbial communities from a Populus tree surrounding site in Tennessee, USA - Soil MetaG P. deltoides SBSDD5 (SPAdes) (version 2) | ecosystem: Environmental > Terrestrial >... | reverse complement strand
GCTGAGCTTGACGGGCTCGCCGACATGCTGACGGTGCAGTTCCCGTGGGGCTCGCTGCTGCGCGGCCTGCTGGAGGCGGACCCGTCCATCGTCTCGGGCATCGCCCGGCTGCTGAAGCCGGGGGCGGTGGCAACGCTGCTGCTTTCGGTGACCGAGCGCGACCGGGCCGCGATCGGCCGGGATTCGGTGGACGAGGGGACATTCTGGGCGCTGGCGCCTCGATACGCCATGCACGACGTGCTGCTGTGCGAGGTCCGGCCAGCGACCGCCGAGGAGATCGTGGGGTCGCACTCGACCTGGGCGAAGCGGCTGGGCGCGGGGAGCAGGCGACCGGCCTGGCTGGTTCGGTTCGAGCGCGCCGAGGTGGGGAAGTCGGGAATCGTGCCGGAGCTGGCGGCGGCGACCTGACCCCTGGGCAACGCCGCAGCCCGCGAGAAGCTCGGAGATTGGCCGCTCAGACTCGACCGTTCGCGGCGCCCCTGGGGCGGTTGACGATCGTCAGGTCGGGATCGCCTCGGCGGAGCGGGCCGAAGCCGGCGCAGCCTGGCGGATGATCCGGGCGAGGTTGTCCGGGGCGAAGAACTCTTGAAACGGCACCGTGCCGGCGTTGACGCCGAAGTATCGCTCGGCGTCGTCGGGGTTGTTCCGCAGGGCGGCTCGGAGCCGGAGCTGCTCGGGCGAGGGCGGATCGAGGGACGCCAGCCGGCAGTTCAGCTCGTAGAGCGGCAGCACCTCCTCGTTCCGGCGCCGCTCGTACTCGGCGAGCGCCCCGTCAAGCGGCTGGCGCCCACCCAGGCCCGCGTCGATCGCCTCGGCGAGGAGCTCGGCGTCACGCCAGGCGTCGGAGATGCCCTGGGCCAGGTACGGGTCTTTGTGGTAGCCGGCGTCGCCCACCAGCGCCCAGCCCGGGCCGTACGGCGTGCGGAAGAAGCTGGGGAGGTCCGCCGTGCCGACGAACGGCTCCTCGCGCCGGCCGGCCCGGACCCGCGCCGCGAGCTCGGACACGAGCTCGCGGGCCGCCATGACGGCGCCTTCGACGTCTGCGCGTACCTGGTGAAACATCCGATGCGGCCAGGCAACGGCAATGCTGGTGCGGGCATCGTTGGTCGGAAAGACGAAGATCACCTTCCCCTCACGCCAGTAGATCTCCAGTCCGACGGTTGGGACGCCGCTCCAGCAGCTGGCGTAGTAGCAGGCCAGCGCCGGGCCGACCCGGTACATGGAGGCGCCGACCGACTGCGCGACGGTTGAGTGCATGCCGTCCGCGCCGACGACGATACGAGCCCGCTCTACGATCGGCGCCCCGCCCGCCGACCGGCCGCGGATGCCGACGACCTGACCGTCGTCCATCTCGAGCGCGTCGACCGAGAACTGTTCGCGCAGCTCGGCACTGGCTTCGCAGGCCGCGTCAACCAGTAGCTTGTCGAGTACGTACCGCCTGGGCGCGTAGGCGTCCGCGACGCCGTCGAGTGGGGCAGCGCGGCCGGTCAGAGGGAAGTCGCCGTAGTCGATCACCCGCTCGCGGATCGGCGGGCAGTTGGTGGCGATCAGGCGTTCGAGCAGTCCCCAGCGCTTCAGGCGAACGATGCCAGCCTGGTGGATATAGTGGAGCCGCATGCTGTCGCTCGGGAACGTGGCGCGGTCGACCAGCAGAACCCGATACCCCTTCCGCGCGAGCAGCATGGCGGTCGGCGATCCGGCGCACCGTGCGCCAACTACGATGGCGTCGTACACGATACTCCTCCCAGGCCGCGCTGGCTGTCGGCTGGAGTCGGCGGAAGCCGGCCGAGTTGCCCGCGCCTCGGCCGGACAGCACCCGGGTCGTGCCGCCCTGCTCGATCGTCAGGACCGGCGCCCGGCAGCCGCACGTCCAGCGTACGACGCGGGTGGGCGGGGTGCTGCCGTGGAACCCGAAGGTCGAGTGTTCGGTTTCCACGGTGGTTCGGGCCGGCTCGGGTGCCTACACTCAGACGAGAAGCCTGCCCGGCCCCTGGCGCTGACGGGTGCTGGCAGCACGGGCATGCTGGTGTGAGGAGTCCAACATGGAGGAGGAGATTCGTACCGAGGCGGCCGGCCCGCCAGTGGAGGGCCTGATTGTGAGTGCCAACCCAGATCCGGTCGGCGACCCCGACGACGAGGGTGACGCCTTCATCGGCGAGCCCGGCCAGGTCTAGATCCAGGCTACACTCCCGGTCGTCACCGTGCGATAGCGCACCGGTGTTGACGTAGACGGCGCAGAAGCGCGAGCGCCCGTCGACAGCATCCTGGCACCACCCACCAGCGGGGAACCGCCATGGAGCAGCGCTGGCGAGCCGCGACGAACACGTTCGTCGGACGTGAGCGAGAGCTGGAAGAGCTGCGCATGCACCTGACCGAGACCAGCTCTGGTCAGGGTCGGCTGTTGCTGCTCGTCGGCGAGCCCGGCATTGGCAAGACGCGCACGATCCGCGAGCTGGCGGCCGAGGCGCACCGTGACGGTGTGTTGGTGCTCTGGGGCCGCGGGTACGAGGGCGACTGGTTCAGACCGTACGGCCTCTGGGTCGAGGCGCTGGCCGGCTACGCGCGGAGCCTCGGCGTCGAGCGGCTGCGAGCGCTGCTGGGGCCATCCGCCGAGCTGCTGCTCCGACTCGTCCCGGGCCTGACCGACGCGCGGCCCGACAGCCCGACGACCGCGTCAACGGCGGCCCAGCAGGGCCGGTCAGAACTGTGCGACGCTGTCACAACCCTGCTTCGCCAGGCGGCCAGTGAGCGGACCGTCCTGCTGGTGCTGGACGACCTGCACTGGGCAGACCGCGACTCGCTGGCACTGCTGAGCTACGTCGCCCGCGAGCTACCGCGACCAGAGCCCGCCGCCGGGGCGCGCCTGATGCTGGTGGGCGCGTATCGAGAGGAGGAGCTAGGCCGCCAGCACCCGCTTGGGGAGATCCTGGCCGAGTTGAAGCACGAGCCGGACTACGAGCGGATCGTGATCGGCGGGCTCGGCGAGCCGGCGGTCGCCCGCTACGTCGCGGCGGTGGCCGGGCACGATCCACGGCCGGCCGTCGTCAGGCGTATCCATGCCGAAACGGCCGGCAACCCGTTCTACCTGCGGGAGCTGGTCCGCCATCTGCTCGAGGAGGGGGTGCTGCCCGGCGTCGACCTCGATCCGACCACCGAGCGCGACGATGGCGAGCCGCGGGTGCCCGAGGGGGTACGTCGCGTCGTCGCCCGGCGGGTTTCGCGCCTGGCAGAGAGCACCCGGACAGCACTCCAGGTCGCGGCGGCGTTTCCGCGCGGCTTCGAGCTCCGGGTGCTGCCCGCCCTGGTGGAGCAGACGGCTGACGAGCTGCTGGACAGCCTCGACGAGGCCCGGCGGGCCGGACTGATCCGGGCCGTACCGGGCCGCCCGGGACTGTACCGTTTCGTGCACGCGCTGACCCGCCACGCCGTCTACGACGAGCTGAGCGCCAGCCGGCGGGCTCGACTTCACCACCAGATCGCCGAGACGCTCGAGCGGTTCTACACGTCGAATCCGGAGCCCCACCTGTCCGACCTGGCGTATCACTACGCGGAAGCGTTGCCGGTCGGGGACGCGGCGAAGGCGCTCGGATACGCGATCCAGACGGGCGATCGGGCCGCCAGGATGCTCGCGTACGAAGAGGCGGCACGCCACTACGAGCGCGGCCTGAGGATCCTCGACCTGGAAGTGTCGCGGGATGAGTCGCCGTCGCCCGAAGCCGAGCTTCGTCGTTGCGACCTGTTGCTGGCGCTGGGCGAGACGTTACGCCGGGCGGGCCACGGTGCGCTGGCCCGGCCCTCGCCGGCGAAGCAGGCGCTGCTCGACGCCGCCGAGATCGCGCGCCGGCTCCGCCCCCAGATCGGCGGCCACGAGGCCGGTGTGCGCCTGGCACGGGCGGCCCTCGGGTATCGTGGGGTGCTGGTGGACGCTGGCGCCGTCGACGCGGTCCGGATCGCGCTGTTGGAAGAGGCACTCGCCGGCCTGGACAGCGGGGACAGCGGCCTCCGGGCGAAGCTGCTGGCGCGGCTCGCCGCCGAGCTCTACTTCGCCGACCAGCCGGATCGGCGCATCGCACTCAGCCGGGAGGCGGTGGCGATGGCCCGGCGCGTCGGGGACCCGGCCGCTCTGGCGTACGCGCTGCAGACGAGCCACCTGGCCCGCTGGGTGCCGGACAACGTCGGCGAGCGGATCGAGATCACGGCCGAGCTGCTGGAGCTGGCCGAGGCTGTCGGCGATCCCGAACTGAGACTGCTCGGGCAGGGCTGGCGCGTCCCCGACTTGCTGGAGCTGGGTGAGATCACGGCGGTCGACGCGGCCATCGCGAACCACGCCCGGCTGGTCGAGACGCTGCGGCAGCCGTTCTACCGGTTCAACTCGACGATGTGGCGGGCGATGCGGGCGCTGCTGGACGGTCGATTCGGCGAGGCCGAGGAGCTGTCGCTCCAGATGCTCGCCATCGGCAGGCAGATCCAGGACCCTGACGCCGAGCTGCTGTTCGGGGCACAGCTCTTCATGCTGCGGCGCGAGCAGGGGCGCCTCCGGGAGATCGAGGAGGCGATGCGGGCGCTGGTGGCAGGGTACGACGCCGTTCCGGCGGCCCGCTGCCGGCTGGCGTACCTGTACGCCGCGCTCGGCCGCGAGGAGGCGGCCCGGGCGGAGCTGGACCGACTGGCCGCCCGCGACTTCGCCGATCTACCGCGTGATCTGACCTGGCTCGGCTCGACGACGCTGCTGGCCGAGCTGTGCGTACTGCTGGGCGACACGCGGCGAGCGGAGCTGCTGTATGCGCTCCTGCTGCCGTACGCGGAGCGCGTTGTCGTGGTGGACCACGCCATTCTCTGTTGTGGTGCCGTGTCGCGCTGTCTCGGTTTGTTGGCGCAGCTCCTCGGACGCCGTGAGAGGGCGGACCGACATTTCGAGCACGCGTTGCGGCTTCACGAGCGGCTAGGGGCCCGTCCGCTGCTGGCGCGTTCGCAGTACGAGTACGCCCGGATGTTACTGGCGGAGACCCGGCCAGGTGAGACGGAGCGGGCGCTGGTGTTGCTCGACCGGGTGCTCGACGCGGCCCGCGAGCTGGGGATGGACGGGCTTCACGAACAGGCAGCGGCGTTGCGGGCCACGATCAGATCGAATGACAGGCTGCTTCGAGTGAGTCAGACAGGCCCGAACGGTACATGCTCCGTGAGCGCCCCGGGGCAGCCGCATGCCGGAACGGGTGGGCCGCGACTGACGCCGCGCGAGCGTGAGGTGGTGACGTTGCTCGCCGCGGGGCTGACCAACCGTCAGATCGCCGAGCGGCTGGTGGTCGGCAACCGGACGGTCGAGATGCACGTCAGCAACGTGCTGGCCAAGCTGGGGATCACGAGCCGCGCCCAGGCCGCGATCTGGGCGTACGAGCACGGCCTGGCCACCGCTCGCTGACGCCGAGGTACACGGGGCAAGCGGGGGCAGCTCGCCCCTCACTGAAGCTCTGTACCAGGTCTTCGGTTTCCACGGTAGGCCGGCCGCGCCGCTGTCCGTACGCTGAGAGGAAGAGACCACCACCGTACAGGGGGGCGGCGATGGAAGAGCAGACCGTGGCAATGGCCGGCAACGAGGCGCTGGAGGCAGACATCGACGATGCCGATCTCGGCGATGCCGCCGAGAAGAAGGACGGCAACAACCTGATGGACTGGTACGGCCAGGACTGACCGAGTCGGCCCGGAGGAGCTCCTCCGGGCCGACGGCGCGTCTGGGGAGGCGCTGATGTCGGGGCAAGACGGGGTGTGGAGGCCGACCAGTATGGTGGCCACATTGGAGGAAGTACCGGCCGTCCGGCGGTACTTCGACGCCTGGAACCGGCGCGGCCCGGACCTGGTGGTCGCGGTGTTCGACGATGACGGCACGTACGGCGACCCCGCGACGGCCGGCCCGCTCAGCGGTCGTGCGATCGGCGCTTACGCGGCCGGGCTGTTCGCCGCGTTCCCGGACCTGTCGTTCGAGGCCGTCGGCGTGCACCCGACCGGTAACGGGCGGGCGGTCGTCGAGTGGCTGATGCGCGGCGCCAACACCGGGCCGCTGGCCGGCAATCCGCCGACCGGCCGCACGGTGGCCCTGCCCGGGGTGGACGTGATCGAGACAGACGGCGAGCGGGTCCGCTCGGTCCGGGGGTACTTCGACCAGAAGACGCTCGCGCAGCAGCTCGGGCTCCAGGTGATCGTCCAGCCGACCAGCATCGGACCGGCCAGGTTCGGGACCAGCGTCCGGCTGACGACCGGCAAGCGCACCCGGCCCGGCGCGTTCAGCGTCACCTGGCTGGAGGCGCCGACCGAGGCCGAGCGCGACACGGTGCGGGCACGTACGCGGGCAATGTTCGGCGATCTCGCCGCGATGCCCGGCTTCATCGGCCTGGTGCTGGCGGCCGTCGGCGAGCGGATGATGACGCTGAGCGCCTGGGAGAGCCCTGAACACCCCCGCCAGCTTCTGAGCGGCGGCCCGCACAAGGAGGCGATGGCCTGGTTCTTCGGGCAGAGCGCCTGCACCGCCGCCTGGACCAGCGTCTGGGCGGTGGAGCGCGCGAACCCGCTCTGGGTCCGCTGCCCGGCCTGCGGCGAGTTGACGAGCTGCGACCAGGGCGAGGGCGTGTGTCGCTGCGGGTCCGCGCTGCCCGAGCCCCCGCCGTACTGGTAGGAGAGAGCGCCCGACACCGTGCCTGGCCAGAGACACAGGCCTGGCGTCGACTCCAGACGGGAGGTGCACGTGGCGACGACATACGCCTTCGACAACGCCTGGCGTCAGGCGCGGGAGCGACTGGCACTCCTCGAGACGTGCCCGGATCCGGCGACGACCCGGCGGATGACCGCCCTCGGCGTCGGCGATGGGTGGACGTGCCTTGACGTCGGCGCCGGCGGCGGCTCGGTCGCCGCCTGGCTGTGCGGCCGGGTCGGCGCCAGCGGAAAGGTCGTGGCGACCGATATCGACACGCGGTTCCTCGACGCGCTCGCGGAGCCGAATCTCGAGGTCCGTCGGCATGACGTCGTCACGGACCCGTTGCCGACCGCGACGTTTGACCTCGTCCATACACGGATGGTGCTGATGCACCAGCCCGAGCGCGAGCAACTGCTCGCGCGGCTCGTGGACGCGCTCAAGCCCGGCGGGTGGCTGCTGGTCGAGGAGCAGGATCTCTTCCCGATCAGCGCCGTCGCATCCGGACTGTACGCCGACACCTGGGCGGCGTTTCACCGGGCCGCCCGGAGCCACGGCGCGCGCGGAGACTGGGCGCGGGAGCTGCCGTCGTTGCTGGCGAGACAGGGCCTTGACCAGGTGGGCGCCGAAGGGGACGTCCCGTTCTTCGCGGGCGGCTCGCCGATGGCCGAGTTCTGGCGCCTGACCTGGGAGCAGCTCCGGGTCGGGATCGTGAAGGCCGGCGCCGATGAGCAGGACGTCGAGCGGGCGCTGTGCCTCCTCGCCGACCCGGAGCAGCAGTTCATCGGCCCCGCGATCGTGGCGGCCTGGGGACGCCGTGCCGGAGGGTGACGCGGGCACGACCGGGGTCTTTCGTGCCTCCTGCAAGGGTATCGGGCCGAGCTACCGGCGTGAGGGGCGCAGCAGCGGCGCCAGGTTATGACGAGTCGGTGACACGGAGTGAGAAACGTGGACGAGCAGAGCACGGATGTGCTGAGCGACGAGGCGCTGGAGGCCGAGGGCGAGGATCAGGCCGACCTCGGGGACGCCGCGAAGAAGAAGGGCGAAGGCTTCGTGGAAAAAGAGATTGGCTTCTGAAACCCCGGCCCACAGATTCACACCAGCGAGGAGAGAGCGCCATGGACGAGCAGGCCATCGACGTGATGAGCAATGAGACAGCCCTGGAGGGCCAGGCTGATGACCAGCCCGACCTGGGCGACGCCGCCCAGAAGAAGGGCGAGGGGTTCATGAGCAAGGAGATCGACCTTTGAGCAGGTCGCGTCGTCACCCTGGCGCGCCCCTGTCGAGGAGCGGCCGAGATGGCTGATCTGCCCCTGGTGCGCGCCCTCTCCGAGCGGGCCCGGCGCTTCGCTGCGCTCCCGGCCCACAGCCGCGTCTCTCGGCTCGCCAGGGACGTGACGAACACCATCAGCCTGTGTGGTGCCGTCCCGGACCTGGCACCGCCGGTCTCGGTCCGGGCCGCGACCGTCGCGGCGCTACGCTCCGGGCTGACCCGCTACGCCCCGGTCAAGGGGCTGCCGGCCCTCTGCGAGGCGATCGCGGCGAAGCTGCGGCGCGAGAGCGGGCTGGCCTACGACCCCGAGACCGAGATCCTGGTGACGAACGGCTCGCAGGAGGCGCTGTTCCTGGCGGCCCAGGCACTGCTGGATCCGGGCGACCTGCTGCTGGTGCCGGACCCGCGCTACCTCGGCTACGACCTGGCGGCGCTGGGGGCCGGCGGCGACACCGCGCTGGTGCCGACCCGCCCGGAGGACGGCTACCGGCCCCGGCCGGAGGTGGTCGAGGCGCGGATCACCTCCCGGACGAAGGGGCTGGTGCTCTGCTCGCCCCACTTCCCGACCGGCGCCGTCTACACGGAGCAGACGCTGCGGGCGCTCGGCGGACTGGCCATCCGGCATGACCTGGTGGTGATCAGCGACGAGCTGTACGACCGCCTCGTCTTCGACGGCGCCGTCCACCGCTCGATCGCCGCGCTGCCGGGCCTGTGGGAGCGCACGATCGTCGTCGGCGGCGTCTCGAAGGCGTACGCGATGGCCGGCTGGCGGATCGGCTGGCTGGCCGCGCCGGCTCCGTTCATCCGGGCGATCGAGACGCTGCGCCACGGGCTGAGCATCTGCCCGTCGCCGTTCGCCCAGCAGGCGGCGGCCGAGGCGCTGAACGGTGGTGAGGCGTGGCTGGCGGCCACCCTCGCCGAGTACGCCGCGCGGCGGAGGCTCGTACGGGCGGTGCTGGACGAGCTCGGGCTGGGGTGCCCGTGGAGCCGAGGAGCGTTCTTCCTGTTCCCGGACGTGCGCACGCTCGGGCTCGACTCGCGGATGCTGGCCGAGCGGCTGCTGCGCGAGGCGCGGGTGGTGGTCCAGGCCGGCGCGAGCTTCGGGCCGGCTGGCGAGGGCGGGCTGATGCTCTCGGTCCTTCAGCCGCGCGACCGCCTTCAAGAGGCGCTGAGTCGGCTGGCGGCCACGATTGAAGGTCTGCGAGCGGGGACCGTGCCGGAGGGCATGGCGGCGACCGCGTGAGAGCCGCGGTCGGGTGGGCCGCAGAATCGGCCAGGGGAGGCGGTGATGGACGACCAGAGTCAGGTGGAAACGACCGATGCGCTTGACGCCGTGAACGACGTCGATGAAACCGACCTGGGCGATGCCGCCCAGAAGAAGGGCGACGGGTTCATAGGGACATCCATCGACATCTGACGAGAGGGGAGGTGGGTATGAACGAGCAGACCACCGACGTGATGAGTGACGAAGAAGCCCTGGAGGCTGAGGACGAGATGGACCTCGGGGACGCTTCCAAGAAGAAGGGCGAGGGGTTCGTGGGGAAGACGATCGACCTCTGATGCGCGGGAGGAAGGCATGGACGAGCAAGTCACCGACACGCTGAGCGACACGGACGCTCTGGAAGCCGAGACCGACGACGAAGCGGGCCTTGGGGACGCGGCCAAGAAGAAAGGCGACGGGTTCATCCAGAGCGATGTCGACTTCTGACCCCGGCCGGCCGGCCAGGACTGGCTGCGGCGGCCCGGCCCCGATGGGCCCGCCGAGTCCGAGGCTGAGCGGCGGTCAGTTGCCGGTTCGGCGCTCGTCGTGCGCGCTACAAGCGTATCGGACCGAGCAACCAGCGCGAGGGAGACCGAGGTGGTTCAGGTCGACAGCGCGCCGACGGCGGCGCGAGATACGGGGCAAAGGCGCGGCACGGTTCGAGCGACGCCGCCAGCCAGCAGGCTTCATCTTCAACGTCGCCCGCCGCGGCTCAACGTTGCTCGCCAACATGCTGACGGTGCAGTTCCCGTGGGGATCGCTGCTGCGTGAGGTCCGGCCGGCGACCGCCGAGGAGATCGTGGGGTCCCGCTCGACCTGAGCGAAGCGGCTGGGCGCGGGGAGCAGGCGACCGGCCTGGCTGGTTCGGTTCGAGCGCATCGAGGCGGCAGGAGCGGGAGCGATGCCCGATCTCGAGGCCGCGACGTGACCGCGCGAGGGTACGGGGTGATTCGTTGCCGATCCGCGGGTTTTCCCGCATGACGGGCAACGAGATAGTAGCGTACTCTCGTGGGTAGCCCGGGGGCAGGGCGGCCCCTTTCTTCCCTCGGGCACTCACGGCGTTCGCCGGGCACAGAGGGGGACTCAGATGGCTGACTCAGGGCTCTTTGGCTCCGTCATCCTCGAAGTGGCCGTTGGCCTGTTCTTCGTGTACCTGCTCCTCAGCTTGATCTGTTCGAGCATCAACGAAATCTTCGCATCTTTGTTCAAGCTGCGCGCACGAAACCTGGAGCAGGGCCTCCGGAACCTGATCTGCGATGAGATGACGTTCAGTAAGGTCACGGCGCATCCGCTGATCAAGGCGATGGGCAACACGCGCACCGACGCGAAGGTCGTGGAGCTGGCGGCCGGCAAGGACTATTCGGGGAAGCCGAGCTACATCCCATCACGGGTCTTCGCGCTGGCACTGCTCGACTCGATGATGCCGGAGCGGGGACAGGAGATCACGGTTGCCGCCCTCCGTGAGAAGACGACGACGCTGATCGGTACGGACGACGCGCGAGCGCGACAGATTGGCGAGGCGGTGAACGCCCTGATCAGCGCGAGCCGCGATCCGACGCGGGTAGCCCAACGCCTGGACGACGTCAAGCAGATGATCGCACAGTTGTCCGCCGCTTCGGACCCGGACCAGGAAAAGAAGCTGAAGGAGCTGGCGGCGATCGTCTCGCCGGCCCGCCGGGTCGGCGAGATCAAGATGGCCGTCGAAGAGATCCTGCCGGAGGGCGACGTCCGCACGCGAGTGCTCAGTATCGTCGATGGCGTGGAGCAGCAGCTCTCCGATGTCGAGTATCAGCTCGACACGCTCCACAGAAACGTCGCGCAGTGGTACGAAGATGCGATGGACCGCGTCTCGGGCACGTACAAGCGGAAGACGCAGACGGCGCTGTTCGTCATCGGCCTGGTCGTGAGCGTCTTCCTGGGGGTTGATTCGGTGCGGATCGTCACGAACCTGTCGGTCAACCCGACGTTGCGGGCTGCGATCGTCGAGACGGCCGATCGGCAGACGGGGCCGGGGGGAGCGTTCGCGCCGGGCGGGGCCGCCCAGGGGCAGGCACCGGCGGCGGGAGGGCAACCGTCGTCTACGCCGGGCGCCGGGACGCCATCGCCGAGCATCGGCGAGCTGGTGAACCAGCTGAACACGTTCAGCGCCCTGTTCGGGTACAGCGACATGCCGACGCGAGACGCGCCCGAGTGGAGCAACTGGCTGATCTGGAGGATCCTGGGGACGGCGATGACGGTGTTCGCCGTCTCGATGGGGGCGCCATTCTGGTTCGACGTGTTGAATAAGGTGGCGAACCTGCGAGGGGTCGGCAAGCGCCCGGACCCGATCGCGGACCCCAACGCGACTCCCGCGCCAGCCGCGCCGGTGGCGGTGGCCGTGACGAGCGCCGGCTGAAGCACGCGAGCCTCGTGACCCGTCCGAACGGCTGCCGGGTGGTCGGCTGGTCTCAGGACGGGCCGGGGAGCTCGTGGATCAGCTCCCAGAGGCGGGTCGGGGAGAGCGGCATCTCGGCGATCCGGACGCCGAGCGGTTGAAGGGCGTCCTCGATCGCCTCGGCGAAGAGGGCCGGCACCGGGATCGAGCCGGCCTCGCCAGCGCCCTTGACGCCGAGCGGGTTGAGCGGGCTCGGCGTCTCGAGGTGGCCGACTTCCAGGGCCGGGATCTCCATTGCGGTCGGCAACAGGAAGTCCATGAAGCTGGCGTTCACGAGCTGACCCGTCTCGTCGTAGATGAGGCGCTCGTAGAAGGCGCCGCCGATCCCCTGGGCGATGCCGCCGTGCATCTGCCCCTCCACGATGACGGGGTTGACGAGGGTGCCGCAGTCGTGGACGGCGACGTAGCGCAGGATCTCGAGGTCACCGGTGGCGGGATCGACCTCGACGATGGCGGCGTGCTGGCCGGAGGCCCAGGTGGCGCGCTCCGGCGCGAAGTACCCTCGGGCTTCGAGGCCCGGCTCCTCGCCGGGCTCCAGGACGGCGCCAGCCCGGGGCTTGACCAGCCGGAGGGCGGCCTCGGCGGCCGACTTGTCGTAGGCGTAGCGGATCGGGTTGGCGGCGGTGGCGAGGGCGCCAAGCGTCAGCGCGCGGTCGGGCGCGCCGGCGACGCGGGCGGTGCCGTCCACCAGCTCGACGTCGTCAGGGTTCACTTCGAGCAGCCTGGCCGCCAGGCTGACGACCTTCTCGCGGACCTTCGCGGAGGCGACCTGGATCGCATTGCCGGCGGTGACGAGGGCGCGGCTGGCGTAGGTGCCGGCGCCCCAGCCGAAGCGGGCGGTGTCGCCGGTGACAACGGTGACGTCTGAGGGGTCGCAGCCGAGCTCGGAGGCGACGATCTGGGCGAAGCTGGTCTCGTGGCCCTGGCCCTGACTGGTGACGCCGGTGGCGCAGAAGACGTTGCCGCTCGGGTCGATCCGGACGTGGGCGCCCTCGTACGGGCCGATGCCGGTCCCCTCGACGTAGGCGGCGAACCCGATCCCGAGGTAGCGGCCAGCTTTTCGGGCTTCGGCCTGCTGCGCTCTGAAGGCGGGCAGGTCGATCATCTGCTCGGCGAGGGCGAGCCCGGCCGGGTAGTCGCCGCTGTCGTAGCGTGTCGGGGCGCCGTCCTGGAACGGCAGGCCGACGTCCCAGGGCATATCCTCGGGCTGGACGAAGTTGCGCCGTCTGACCTCGTTTGGCTCCAGATCGAGCTCACGGGCGATCCGGTCGATCATCCGCTCCATCACGAAACAGGCGTGCGGGCGGCCGGCGCCTCGGTACGGCGTGACCGAGACGGTGTTGGTGTAGACGACGGTGATCTCGGAGCGGTAGTTGGGGACTTTGTACGGGCCGGGGAGCTGGGTGGCCGTGATAAGCGGCGTGACCATGCCGTACGGGGTGTAGGCGCCGGAGTCGTGGATCAGGCTGTCCCTGATGCCGAGGATCCGGCCCTCGGCGTCGACGGCGATCTCGGTCTCGTGGAGCTGGCCGCGCTCCTGGCTCGCCGAGATGAAGTGCTCCCGGCGGTCCTCAGTCCACTTGACGGGCCGGCCGAGCTGCATGGCGGCCCAGGGGACCAGCACCTCCTCCGGAAAGAACATCAGGATCTTGGTGCCGAAGCCGCCGCCGACGTCCGGGGCGATCACTTCGACCTTCAGCTCTGGGAGGCCGAGCATGGCGGCCAGCCCGTTCTTGATGGTGAGCGGTGCCTGGGTGGAGTCCCAGACTTGCAGGCTGCCCTGGCGGCGGTCGTAGACGGCGACGACGCCCCTGGCCTCGATCGGGCTGCCGCAGGAGCGCTCGACGTGGAGCCGCTCGCGGAAGATGTGCGCGGCCTGGGCGAACGCGGAGTCCGGGTCGCCGACGACCTGGGTGAATCTTGCGGCGACGTTCTCTGGCACGTCGTCGTGGACGAGCGGGCGGCCGGGCTCGGCGGCCTGCGTGAAGTCGACGATGGCCGGCAGCGGCTCCCAGTCGACGTCGATCTGCTCGATGGCGTCCTCGGCGAGGTAGCGACTGTCGGCGACGACCATGGCGACGGCCTCGCCGATGAAGACGACCTTGTCGACGGCGAGGGGACGCTGGGTCCGGCCGTGGGTCAGGCTCGGGTGGGGGACGACGAGCGGGGCCGGCTGGTTGAGCGGGCCGAGGTCGGCGGCGGTGTAGACGGCGTGGACGCCGGGCATCTCCCTGGCGCGGGAGGCGTCGATGGAGCGGATGCGGGCGTGGCCGTATGGGCCTCTAAGGATGGCGGCGTGGAGGCAACCGGGCGGCTCGACGTCGTCGACGAAGGAGCCGAGGCCGCGCAGCAGGCGGGGGTCCTCGTTGCGCTTGATCGGGGCGCCGATGCCGCGGGTGGTCACCCCTCACCCCCCGCCCCGCTGCGCGGCGCGAATATCGGCTTCGCCGACATCCTCTCCCGTGCGCGGGAGAGGGGGAGCCCAGGCGCATCAGCGAGGCGGTCGGCGGCGAGGCGGACGGCTTTGACGATGTTCTGGTAGCCGGTGCAGCGGCAGAGGTTGCCGGCGAGGCCGGTCCGGATCTCCTCATCGGTGGGGCGGGGGTTCTCACGGAGGAGGGCGACCATGCTGATGAGGATGCCGGGGGTGCAGAAGCCGCACTGGAGGCCGTGAGCTTCCCAGAACGCCTCTTGAAGGGGATGGAGCTGGTCTGATGAGGGGGCGAGACCTTCGACGGTGGTGATGGCGCACTCGTTCGCCTGGACGGCGAGCATCAGGCAGGCGCGGACGGGCTCGTCGTCGAGGAGGACGGTGCAGGCGCCGCAGACGCCGTGCTCGCAGCCAACGTGGGTGCCGGTGAGCCCGAGCTCGTGGCGGAGGAAGTCGGTCAGGAGCAGGCGCGGCTCGACGGAGCGCCGGTGGGGCTGGCCGTTGACGGTGAGGGAAATGGCGACCCTGGACACGGCCCTCACCCCAGCCCTCTCCCAGAGGGAGAGGGAGTTAGGTGGGCGCGCTGGCAGGCGACAGGGAGGGCGCGCTCCAGCAGCACGCCGGCCAGGTGACGGCGATACTCAGCGGTCGCCTGGACGTCGGTGGCCGGGTCGATGGCCGAGCGGAGGGCGTCGACGGAGGCGCTGAGCGCGGCTGGCTGGACCTGGTGGCGGTCGGTCACGGGCGCGCCTGCGAGAAGCGACTCGGCGGCCGAGGCGCGGACGGGTACGCCATCGACGCCGGTCACGACGATACGGGCCTCGGCGATCCGGCCGGGATCGCGGGCGGTGCTTGCTCGGGAGTCCGCATCGAGGGTGATGGCGACGCCGACGCCGGCGATGGCGTAGTCGCCGTGGCGGCGCGCAAACTCCAGCCAGGCGTAGCCGGTACCTGGCGTAGCCTTTGGGAACCAGACGTCGGTCAGGATCTCGTCGGGTGCCAGGGTGGTCGCCAGGTAGCCAAGGTAGAGGTCGCGGGCGGGAAGCGTTCGGGTGCCGCGCGGCCCCTTGATGGTGAGGCGGGCATCCAGGCAGACGGCGACGGCTGGCAGCTCGGCGGCCGGGTCGCCGTGGGCGATGCTGCCGCCGATGGTGCCGCGATTCCTGATCTGGGGGTGCCCGACCCAGCGAATCGCCTCGGCGAGCAGCGGGACGTCGCGGCTGACGCGGTCGTCGCGCTCCAGGGCGCTCTGGCGGGTCATTGCGCCGATCGTGTAGCCGCCGTCGCGCTCGGCGATGTAGGTCAACTGCTTGACTCGCCCGAGATCGACCAGCCGTTTCGGGGAGGCGAGCCGCATGTTCAGGAGCGGGATCAGGCTCTGTCCGCCGGCCAGGACCTTGGTGCCCTCGTCGGCATGAGACAACGCGTCAAGCGCTTCGTCGAGCGAGCGCGGCGCGACGTACTCGAAGGGGGCCGGCTTCATGGCGCGGCAACTCCGAAGACGGGATCGAGGCACGCGGAGACGGCCATGATACCGCTTCGGGCGACCCGGACGGCCTTTCGTGCGCACCCTCTTCTCATCTCGGTTCATCGTCGCTACAGCGCATTGCAGCGGAATCGATCCTGCTAGCCTGTCATCCCGAGCAAGGCAGGCGGGGAACGCCGGATATTTGAAATGACGCAGTCTGGCATTGAAACCGGAGCGGACTTGTCACCCTTCACTGTCATCCCGAACCGGAGCGAGCTTGCGAGCGGAGGGAGGGATCTCGATCTCCCGTGCAGGTCAGCGTGAGATCCCTCCTGCGTCGGGATGACAATGGGGAGGTCGGGATGACATTGAAAGTGTCGGGATGACATTGGGAGTTGGCGGGCTCCCAGGAGACACAGGATCGGATCGACGCCGACGAAATCCGCTGTATGATGCACAGTATCGTGAACGGGAAGAGCTCGATGGCTGGATTCTATGAGGTCTGGGACTACGAGTCCCGGAATCTCATCAATAGCTTCGAGAGTGAGGAGGCGGCCGTCGCGTTCCTGGGCCGGCAATACGAGCAGAATGGGCCGGACGGCGTTCGCGAGCTGGCGATCGTGTGCCAGGAGCCGGACGAGTTGGGTGAGCATGAGCCACGGCTGATCCTCGAAGGCACGGAATTTCTGGCCCAGCGGGCCACGCCTACCGTGAGGCCGACTGACAGGTCGCGCCGAACGGCCTGACGCTCCTGGCCGGGCGCTATCCTATGCTCGTCGAGGCGTTCGCCGACGGCTGATCGGCAGCGGCCTCGTCAGGGGCGACGGGCGGCGGGGTCCGGGCCAGGACCACGGCGCCGACGGCCATCATCAGCGTGCTCGCCGTCCAGGCGGGCGTGTAGCTCCCGGTGGTGTCGAGCACGTAGCCGGCGAGCGGCGGTCCGGTCCCGCCGAGCAGCAGCATGATCGGCATGACCGCGCCGCGGATGCTGCCCAGGTGGCCACGTCCGAAATACTCTGCCCAGAGGTAGTTCTGCATCAGCATCGTGCCGCCGATCCCCAGCCCGAAGACGATCATCGAGATGAACATCACGACGTGATCCGCCGCGACGATCGTCAACGCCGAGGAGATCGCGAGCGCCACGAAGCCGGCGGCTCCCAGGTAGCGGGCGGGCACCCGCGAGACCATCATGCCGAGCCCGACGGTGGTGACGCCGACGGCAGCCGCGTCGAGCGCGGTGGCGTAGGAGATGAGCGTCGGGTCGAATCCGCGATCCATGAAGCTCGGGATCCGGTGGACGCCCACGCTGTTGGTCGCCATGTGGACGAAGCTGAAGACGAGCACGAGCCGCCAGAACGCCGGGCTCCGCATCGCCTGCGCCCGGGTCCAGGAGTACTCGTCGCGCCGGCTGACCGTAGCCGGCTGGCCAGCTTCCGCCTGACGCGCTGACGGTCGGGGAGGGCCACCATCCGGCAGCAGGCCCATGTCTTCGGGCTCGCGCCGCACCAGGACGATCGCGAGCGGCAGGATCAAGCTGGTGCCGATGATCGCCAGATAGATCCAGGCCAGGCGCCAGCCGAAGTCGTCGATGAAGATCTGTGTCAACGGGATGAAGATCAGGCCGCCGATCGGATTGCCGAGCGACATCACGGCCAGCGCCTTGCCCCGCTTGCGGACGAACCACTTTGTGACCGGCACGGTCGAGATCAGGGCGCCCGGCCCGCTCATGCCGACGACGCCCATCAGCGCGAAGAGGACGATGATCTGCCAGCCGGCGTCCACGAAGGCGAGGGCAGCGACCGCCAGGCCGGTGATGAGCGCGGAGATCGTCAGCAGGACGCGTGCGCCGTAGCGATCCAGGAGCGAGCCGACCTGCAAGGCGGTGATCGCGCTGGCGATCTGGCGGGCGGACTGGGACCAGCCGAACGTCGCCCGGCCGATGCCCAGCTCGTCGCCCATCGGCTTGATGAAGAGGCCGAAGTTGAGCGTCCCCAGCGCCATGCTGAGGCCGCCGACCGCTGCCATCACGCCGACGATCACCCAGCCGTAGAAGAAGCGCGGCTCACGCTCAGCGTGCGGAGCAGGCGTCACATGTCACCATGGCCGGGCCGGGCACTGTCCCATTGACGAGTTGCATCGGGCCTCCAGCGCCGATCGTACAGGATGCGCCCTCTACCTGGGATCGGCCGGGTCAGGTGGGGATCGTGGTCCAGCCTGCGCCCGCGCGGATCGTGTCGAACGCCTCCTGGAAGCGCCAGCCGTCGCGGAACGTCAGATACTGCCCGCGCGGCTTCCCGACAATATCGCCGACGAAGTCGCGAGCGAGCGCCGTCCACTTCCGCTGGAACTCGTCACCGACCTGGGGGTGCGCGTCGAGGATACGCCGGGGGACCGGCAACTCCTCCCATCGGTCCGGCGGGTCGCCGGCCTTACTCGTTCGTGGCGACCATCGTCTCCATCTTGATCGGGGTGTTCTGAGCGTGTCAAGCAGCGCGATGCGGCGGGCGGAGGATAGCAAGAACGGGCGGGGAGTCCCCCGCCCGTTCAGGGTGTGCCGTTGACGCCGGCTAGCTGTGGCTGGCGGCGTAGTGCTGGGCCAGGATGTCCTCGCCCCAGTCGCCGTCGAAGGTCCGCCAGACGGAGTGGATATGGTTGGCGTTGTTCTGGGTGTTGTCGTACTCGACGACGAAGGTCGGGCCCTGGATCGCGTAGTAGTGGCCGGCGCCCTTCTCGACGGGGCCGCCCCAGGCGAAGGTGATCCCGTCCAGCCCGGCCCGCTCGACTTTGTCCCACTCCTGGGCAGCAACCTCGTCGGCGACGCGGCCGATGTAGTGCTTGACAATGCCGACCAGCTTGTCGCGCTGCTCGCCGGAGAGGGCGCTGTAGGCGATGCCGCGCGGCAGGATGAAACGGTCCAGTGAGCGGTAGGCGTCTGTCATGATGTCCGGTGGGGCCTCGGCGCTGAAGACGGCTTTCTCGCGGTCTGCGCCCTGAAGGCTCTGGACGAGCGCCCGCGGCAGGTCCTCCTCTTCGGGGAGAGCGCGCTTGCCCTGGTGCGGCCCGAAGCGCGCCTGGGCCGGATTCGCACCCAGGAAGCAGGGGGTCGCGGCGACCATCTCACGATCGACGATCGTGAAGTGGAAGGCGATGTGGTGACCACCGGCCCGCCAGGCCCACGGCGCCGCGCCGCCAGGCTCGCCGAAGATGCTGAACCAGTACAGCTCGCGGTCGCGCACGCCGAGGAAGATCCGGCCGTCGGCCCGCTCGTGCTCGCGCAGGACGTTCTCGAGCTCCATGATCCAGCGGGCCTGCTCGGCGCTGCGCTTGCTCATCCCGGCGTCGATCAGCGCCAGCGCGAGCTGCTGCTGCTCGGTGGTCATGTTGATGATCCGCAGCCCGTTGCGGTCGAAGAAGCGCGAGTCGCCGCCCTGAGTCGGGCGATAGTTCCAGGTGTAGCGCTCGTCGCCGGCGAACGGGAACGTGGCTTCCTTGCGCTGGGCCGGGTTGAGCGAGTCGAGGAATCGGGTGGCGGCCTCGGCCATGGCGCGGGCGGTTGCTGGAGCGCGGTACGACACGGAAAGATCGACGGCCATCGGAGAGCTCCCTCCCAGTAGCGTGGCGCCATCGCCGCCACGTCGCGGCGGCCCGGTGTAGACAGTGTAGACCGGGGCCGACGCCAGCGCCCAACCTCACCAGGTCGGCCGAAGGCGAGGGAAGCCCCACCCCCGGTCATCACGCATGCCGGGTTAGCCGAAGGCGAGGGAAGCCCCACCCCCCGGTCACCGCATCGGTCGGGTAGCCGAAGGCGAGGAAAGCCCCACCCCCCGACCCCCTCCCCATTGCGATGGAGAGGGGGAGACCACCTGCATCAACCGCGTGGGAGAGGGGGAGAAGAACACGCGTCCCTGATATCCTGGAGCACGCCGGGCAGGTCACGGATGACGCGATCAGCAGTGAAACGAATCACCGTCAAGCCGCGAGTTCTGAGGTAGTCGTCGCGTTCGATGTCGTACTCGCGTTGCTGCTCGTGAATCGGCCCGTCAAGCTCGATGACGACGCTGGTTCCTGGACACACTAAATCGACGATGTAGGGTCCAATCGGATGCTGCCGACGAAACTGCCGGCCGTCGAGGCGATGATCTCTCAGCACCTGCCAAAGACGCCGCTCGCTCGGGGTGGCCCGTCGACGGAGATCCCGCGACGCTTCGCGCCCCCAGAGCCTTCGCCCCGGCGTGCCCCTGTCATCGCCCGTCATGGTCTCCTCTGGCCTCTCCAGGCTGCCCCGGCTGTCTCTCCGGTCGCAACGCATCTCTCTCCATCGCGCCGTCAAACTGGCTACTCCGGGTGCTGGCAATGGTAGCTCGCGCCGCTGGATGACGTCTCCCCCTCTCCATCGCAATGGGGAGGGGGTCGGGGGGTGGGGCTTCCCTCGACGTCGGACCCCGGAGATGTCTACGGGACCATCTGCTCTTCGGCCTCGATGTCGGCGTCGATCTCGGCACGGTGGGCGGCATAGAACGCTAGCGCTTCGGTCACCTGACGTTCGCTCAAGTTCCACTCCTCAGCAATCTGAGGAATCGAAAGCCTCCATGCCCGCTCGGCGATCACCATCGTCTGAACCCGGATGCCGGTCCCTCGTATCACCGGGGTCGGTTGGCCTGACGCACCCGATCGGTAGGTGATTCCCGGAAAGGCCGGATCGTCGAGACTCGGGAGCACGTTGCCACCTCTCATCGCCGCTGAGCGGAGGATCCGTAGAACGGTATCGCACCGCGAACAGGCGGCGCTCGCGGAGGCATTGACCTGACCTGGGATCCCACCTAGAATGTCGGCGTCAACCCGCTGGCGCATGGGTGCGCCCAGATGAGCCATTGGAGGCCGCGTTCATAGCCGACGCTCGACGTCGGAGGTCTGGAGGACGAGGATGTCATCCGCCGATGGGCTGCCCCGGCGTTTCAGCCGGCGTACGGTCGTTCGTAGCCTGAGTGTCGCTGCCCTTGGGATGGCAGTGGCACCGTTCGTGGCGGCCTGCGGTGGCAGCGCCGCGCCGCCGGCTAAGCCGTCCGACAGCACGCCCGCGAAACCGGCCGAGCCCGCGAAGCCAGCCGAAGCGGCCAAGCCGGCCGCGCCGGCCGCCGCCGGGCAGGCCACCTCCGCCCCGGCCGCTGCCGCTCCGGCCCAGCCGGCCGTGAAGTCCAGCGCCGAGGTGCGGCTGCACGTCCGCACCGGCAGCGAGGCCGACACGCTGACCGAACGGCTGCCGGAGCTTGAGCAGAAGACCGGCATCAAGACGAAGATCGAGAGCTTCCCGAGCGCCGAGTACCACACGAAGCTCCAGACGCTGATCGCCGGCGGCCAGATGGGCGACGTCTTCTGGACGATCGTCCACCAGGGCTGGGGCCCGTACTTCATGTCGAACGGCGTGGGCCTGGCGCTCGACGACCTGGTCAAGGCCGACAACTTCGACCTCAACCAGTACTACCCGGCCGCCATCCAGGCCGTGAAAGTCTTCGAGGACAAGGTTCTCGGGCTCCCCTTCAAGCTCCAGCCGTTCGCGATCGGCATCTACTACAACGCGACGGCGTTCAACGAGGAGAAGGTCACACCGCCAACACTGGAGACGACGCAGGACGAGTTCGTCGAGATCGCCAAAAAGATGACGAAGTCGGAGGGCGGCAAGATCTCGCGCTTCGGGTATCTGCCGGCCCAGATCGGCACCGGGTACGAGTCGCTGGTGACGGTGCTCCGGCCGTTCGGCGCCGACGTGATGGACAAGGACGGGAAGAAGGCGACCGTCAACACGCCGGAGGCGGTCGCCGGCGTCAAGTGGATCCACGATCTGGTGTTCGCGCACCGCGCGTCGCCGAAGGTCCAGGAGCTGAGCGGCGACCCGGCGACCCTGCTCGACTCGATGTTCGTGGCCGGGCTCGGCGCGATGTACCAGGCTGGATCCTCGGCCAAGAGCCTGCCGACCCGCGTCAAGGAAAAGTTCGAGGTCAAGAACACGATGATGCCGATGGGGCCGGCCAAGAGCCGGGGCTCGATGGCTGGCGTCGACGTGATCATGATCAACAAGGCCACGAAGTTCCAGCAGGAATCGTGGGAGCTGACCAAGTTCCTCTGCGACAAGGAGACGGGGATCCGGCTGGGTGAGGGGCGCGGCGGCGCGTCCGGCACCTGCGGCGGGCGGCCGGACTCGTTCAACGACCCGCGCCTGCTTGCGAACCCGCTCCACCAAGTCTGGATCAAGCAGGCTGAGGAGGCCGGGCCGCTCTTCATCCCGGCCAACTTCCGGGGCGGCGAGATCGACACGCTGGTCAAGCAGAAACTGGGCGGCCTGTTCAACGGGGACGAGAAGTTCGAGCAGAAGTTCTTCGACGACTTGAACAAGGAGATCCAGCAGATCCTGGACAAGCCGAAGCCGTAGGCCACGGCCCTCAATCACTCCCACCATGGGGCCCCTACCCCACGGCCCCAACCCCCTCCGCTGCGCGGCGCGAACATCGGCTGCGCCGACGTCCCTACCGTGGGAGAGGGGGCCGTTGTCGAGGGAGGTGTTCATGGCGACCATCGCGCAGACCGGGCCGCGGCCCAGGCGGTCGACGCTCGCCCGCCGCGAGGCCGTGGAGGGTCTGCTCTACATCTCGCCGTTCCTGCTCGGGTTCTTGATCTTCACGGCCTACCCGATGATCGCGTCGTTGTACCTCAGCTTCACGAAGTACAACATCATCACCGCGCCGACGTGGATCGGGCTGGAGAACTACCAGGAGGCGTTCTTCCAGGACGCGCAGTTCTGGACGTCGCTCCAGCGGACGCTGTACTTCGCGCTGCTGAACGTGACGCTGGGCGTGCTCGGGTCGCTGGGCGCGGCGATGCTGCTCAGCCAGAACTACCCGGGGACGACGACGTTCCGGACGCTCTTCTTCTTGCCCTCGATCACGCCGATCATCGCCTCGGCGATCCTCTGGCTCTGGATCTTCCAGCCGACGCTCGGGGTGCTCAACTACCTGCTCAGCCTGGTGGGGATTCAGGGGCCGCCCTGGCTCCAGTCCGGCACCTGGGCGATCCCGTCCGTGGCGATCGTCGGGCTCTGGGGGACGATCGGCGGGAGCAGGATGATCATCTTCCTGGCGGCGCTCCAGAGCGTGCCCCAGGAGATGTACGAGGCCGCCGAGATCGACGGGGCCGGCTCGTGGCGGAAGTTCTGGCACATCACCCTGCCGCTGATCTCGCCGACGATGTTCTTCAACATCGTGCTGACGATCATCGGCTCGTTGTCGGTGTTCTCGCTGGCGTACATCGCGACGGGCGGTGGCCCCAACTACGCGACGTACTTCTACGTCTACCACCTGTTCAAGAACGCCTTCGAGTTCTCGCGGATGGGGTACGCGGCGGCGATGGCCTGGGTCTTCTTCCTGATCGTGTTGCTGCTGACGGCGATCCAGTTCAAGCTCTCGAATCGCTGGGTCTTCTACGCCGGCGGCGAGTCTGCTGAGGGGGCCGACGATGCAAAGTAGTGCCGTTGCCCTCCCACAGGCGTGCACCAGGAGTCGAGCGCGGACGCTGGGCCGGGTACGGAACGCCGTCATCTTCTACGTCAGCGTGGCGATCCTGTCGGTCTTCTTCTTCGGTCCGTTCGTCTGGACGGTGATCTCCTCGTTGAAGGAGGCGCACGAGATCGCGACGTTCCCGCCGACGTTCCTGCCCAAAGCCTGGCGATTCGACAACTACCCGAACGCCTGGAGCCGGGTGCCGTTCCTCAACTTCTACGTCAACTCGATCGTGGTGACGGGGCTGGCGACGTTCGGGCAGACGGTGACGGCGACGCTGGTGGCGTACGGCTTCGCGCGATTCCGCTTCCCGCTGCGAGGCCCGCTGTTCATGCTGGTGCTCTCGACGTTGATGGTGCCGTGGGAGGTGACGATCGTCCCGAGCTTCCTGCTGTTCCGGACCCTTGGCTGGCTGGACACACTCTCGCCGCTGATCGTGCCGCACTGGTTCGGCGGCGGGCCGTTCTTCATCTTCTTGCTGCGCCAGTTCTTCCTGACGATCCCGCGCGATTATGACGAGGCGGCGAAGATCGACGGCGCCAACTCGCTGCAAGTGCTGTGGGAGATCCTGGTGCCGCTCTGCCGCCCCGCGATCACGACGGTGGCGATCTTCGCGGCACTGTTCCACTGGAACGCGTTCATCGAGCCGCTGATCTTCTTGAACACGCCGGAGAAGTTCACGGTATCGTTGGGGCTGCGCTACTTCCAGACGACGCCGATGGACGCCGGCGAGCCGAAGGAGCACTTGCTGATGGCCGGGACGGTCATCATGATCGTGCCGTGCGTGCTGCTGTTCTTCGCGGCGCAGCGGTATTTCGTGAAGGGGATTGTGTTGTCGGGGTTGAAGGGATAGCATGAAGGTTACACGGCTCGAGACGCTGCTGCTCGACAACGTGCCGCCGTATCGCGGCGGGCGCAAGTTCCTGTTCATCAAGCTGCACACGGATGAGAGGATCGTCGGGCTGGGCGAGCGCGTGACCGGCGGCGTGACGGACCTGCGGTCGCAGATCGCGCTGCTCGAGGAGCTGGGCGAGCAGTTCGTGATCGGCCAGAACCCGTTCAACGTGGAACTGATCTGGCAGCGGATGTTCTCGACGCCGCACGACTACCGGCATCCTGGGATGAGCCGGACGCCGGCGATGTCGGCGATCGAGATCGCGCTCTGGGACATCATCGGCAAGGCGACGAACCAGCCGATCTACAACCTGCTGGGCGGCCGGTTTCACGACCGACTTCGGGCCTACGCCTACATGCCGTCTGAGGGGGTCTGGGAGCAACCGGAGAAGGCGGGCGATATCGCGCGGCAACTGGTGGCGGAGGGCTGGTCGGCCTGCAAGACCGATCCGTTCACGCCGACGTTCCCGTACCCGCGGGACTGGCCGCTGAAGGCGATCAAGCACGCGGCGAGTATCTTCCGCCACGTCCGCGAGGCGGTCGGCGACGAGCTGGAGATCGGCATCGGGACGCACAGCCAGTTCAGCACGGCCGGCGCGATCCGGGTGGCGAAGATCTTCGAGGAGTACAACCCGATCTGGTTCGAGGAGCCGGTGCCACCGGAGATGGTCGAGGAGATGGCGCGGGTGGCGGCGCAGACGAGCATCCCGATCGCGGCTGGCGAGCGACTGGCGACGAAGTACGACTTCGCGAATGCGCTCGAGAAGCAGGCGATCGGGATCGTACAGGTGGACGTGGGGCAGTGCGGCGGGATCCTGGAGGCGAAGAAGATCGCCGCCATCGCCGAGTCACACCACGCGCTGATTGCGCCGCACATGTACGTGGGGCCGATCGCGGCGGCGGCGGCGATCCAGCTCGACACCTGCTCGCCAAACTTCATGCTCCAGGAGTTCAACACAGGACCGCTGCACCGTGACCTCTTCGTGAAGCCAATCGTGGTGGAGCAGGGGTACATTACGCCGCCGACCGGGCCGGGCCTGGGCCTGGAGCTGGACGAGGCGGTGGTGAAGCGGCACCTCAGCCAGTAGCGCTCGCGCAGCGCCGTCGCCCCGTGGTCGCATCGTGCGGGCGGCGGAGTGGAGCCGGTCCCCGGTGAGGGCGGCCTCGACGCCGTGGCCGGCGGCGCGTCAGCGCGCGCCAGCAGTCTCCAGGATCGCGGTGACGGTGGACTGGCCGCGCCGTCGGGCGTGGGCGAGCGGGGTCACGCCCTGGGAGTCGGCCAGATCGACGTTGGCGCCGGCCTCGACCAGCAGCCGCACGACCTCGGTGTGACGCGGGCCGCCGTCCCCCAGGATGATCGCTTCGAGCAAAGCGGTCCAGCCGAGCCGATTGACGTGGTCGATCGCGATATCGGTGGTCAGCAGCGTGCGGATGACCTCGACGTGGCCGCGGTCAGCCGCGCGGATCAGGCCGGTGCCGTTGTAGCTGTCAGTGCGATGGACGTCCGCGCCGTGTGTAAGGCAGAGCAGCAGCAGATCGTGGAAACCGTCCGAGGTGGCGATCAGAAACGCGCTCTGACGGGTCCGGTCCTGATGATTGACGTCGGCACCGGACGCGACGAACAGGCCGGCCACCTCCAGATGGTTGGCGTAGGCCGCATGGACGAGGGCAGTCGCACCTGTCCCATCGACAGCGTGGACGCCAGCGCCAGCGGCGAGCAGCGTCCGGACGGCGTCGACGTCACCGCGTCGGGCGGCATGGATCAGCTCGCGGTCGGCATCGGCCAGCTGCTCCGCGGCGTGACTGCCAGGCGCCGGCACAACCGCCGCGACGAGCACGCCCACGCCGAGCACGACCGCGCCGGCCAGTCCGAAGATCATGGTCACCTCGCGGGCAGAAGGAGGCGCTCAATCAAGCGCCTGGATACACGCCCGACACCAGTATAGGGCTCGCACGGTTGGGTGCCCGTCAGTTTTCTGCAGGCGGAGCGGGACGAAGAGGGAGGAAGCGTCGCTTCCAGGGATGGGCCGTGGTGGGGCGACCGTGGACGATCGTCTTTGGGACGGGCGGCGACGGTGAGGTGA
>Ga0209382_10002574_pt1 | contig 26082 bp, 14 predicted proteins | sample SoiMetdeltSBSDD5_FD_187599 | JGI IMG/M metagenome (GOLD analysis project Ga0209382, IMG submission 187599) | Bulk soil microbial communities from a Populus tree surrounding site in Tennessee, USA - Soil MetaG P. deltoides SBSDD5 (SPAdes) (version 2) | ecosystem: Environmental > Terrestrial >... | reverse complement strand
TTGGGGAAATCGGGGCGCCACCCATGGGCCGGACATCGCCCATCACTGCAAGGCGCGAGACGTCGCGAGTCATGACAAGGGTTTTCTCTCCCCAGCACGACTGCGTTCGTAGCGGAAGCGCCTGCCTCCACTCCTGCTTTTCGCGCAAAGCAGAAGCGCGGGCTACTCCCGCAGCCCGGCGGCTTCGAGGATCTCACCTCGATCCGCGTAGGCGCGGATGTGCCCGACCTTCCCCCGACCTCGTGCGCCCAGAGACCGGTGCGCTAGCGGCAGCTGATCGCAATGCTTCGCGGCGTGAGCCGCAGACCGCGATCGCGCAAACGGTGGGCCGGGAGACGCGCTTCACCTGACACTCATCTGACTGTCACGGGCATTTCATCCCGCTTCGGGACACTCGTGCTCACGTGAGTCGAGCTGCCGGTGTGTCCGGCATGACCCCGAGGGGGAGATCATGAGCAACTGGAAGCAGATCGCCATCGTCGTGACCATTTTCGGACTGGTGGTGGGTGTCGCGGCATGCGGCGGTGGCGGCGGCCCGGCGACCACCACCGGTCCGAGCGAGGCGGCGTCCTCTGGGGCGGGACTGCCTCAGGGGAGCGCGCCGGTCGAGCTGGATCCGGCGGAGTTCACGACCCGGATCGACAATCCGTACTGGCCGATGAGCCCGGGCAGCAAATGGGTGTACAGGGAGGCCGACACTCACGGGACGCTCGAGAAGGCGGTGGTCGCGGTCACTAACCGCACGAAGACGATCGCCAACGGGGTCGAGGCCAGGGTGGTCCGGGACACGGTCACCAGCAACGGTCAGCCGGTGGAGGTCACGCACGACTGGTATGCGCAGGACTCCGCGGGCAACGTCTGGTATCTCGGCGAGGCCACGGCCGAGTACAAGAACGGCAAGGTCACGAGCCACGCCGGCTCGTTCGAGGCCGGGGTTCGCGGTGCTCAGGCTGGGATCGCGATGCCCGCGAATCCCCAACCGGGCATGTCCTATCGCCAGGAGTACCTCAAGGGAGTGGCGGAGGACAGGGGCGCGGTGGTGACGGTGGGCCAGGAGCAGGTCGAGGTGCCCTTCGGCTTCTTCAAGAAGGACGTCCTGATGACCCGCGACCTGGTGCCGACCGAGCCCAAGGTGCAGGAGCTCAAGTTCTACGCGCCGGGTGTCGGACCATTGCTGTCAGTGCATCTCGACGGTGCCGGCGGCCGCGCGGAGCTGGTCAGCTACACGCCCGGCCACTGAACCTGTGCCGCGACGGGGGCGGCACCGGCTTCTCCGGTGCCGCCCCTCAGAGCGACGCTCTGTCGAGCACAGCTTCGCGGCCAGAGCGAGAAACGGCTGGCGACCCGCCGGCCTTCATCGTCATTTCATGTCGGCCTGCGTATGGTCAGCCCCTCGATTGGTCCAGGACCGGAGGAGGTTGGGAGATGACCACCGCAAAGCGCGTCTGCCTGAGTCTCGCTTTGGCAGCGCTGATCGCCCTTGCCGGCAGCGCCTTGACCCTGGCCTCGGGGCCCGCTTCGGCCGCCGGCCACCGGAACGACCACGCGCGCCACGGCCGTTCTCTGTACGTCAGCAGCGGCGACACGAACAGCGTCCTGGCGTACGACGGCAAGACCGGCACCTTCCAGCGCACGTTCGCCAGTGGCGGCGGCCTCACGGAACCCGAGGGCATCGCCTTCGGTCCCCACCGCAGCCTTTACGTCAGCAGCCGCAGCGATCAAGTGCTTCGTTACGACGGCAAGACGGGCAAGTTCATCGATGTCTTCGCTAGCGGCCACGGCTTGGTCGATCCCGCCGGCATCGCCTTCGGCGGACCAGGCAAGGACCTGTTCGTCGCCTCGGGCCTCACCGACGACGGCCGCGGCAACCAGATCCTTCGCTTCGACCGCAAGACCGGCGCCTTCGAGGCCGTCGTCGATCCTGCCAACGCGGCCGGACTCGACGACCCCGAAGCGTTGGTCTTCCGGCGGGGCCTGCTCTATGTCACCAGCACTCCGGAAACGTCCCCTAGCGAGGTCCTGGTCTACAACCCGAGGAACAATTCGTTCGTCAAGAAGCTCGTCCCGGCAGCGAGCAGTCACATCCGGGATGCGAGCGGCATGGTCTTCGGCCCCAAGGGCGACCTGTTCCTCAGCAGCGCCGAGACGAGCCAGGTCAAGCGCTACGACGGTAAGACTGGCACCTTCAAAAACGTCTTCATCCGCGCCCACCGCGGCGGCCTCAATGAGGCCGAGGGCATGGCGTACGGCCCGAAGGGCCACCTCTTCGTCGCAAGCGAGCTCGGCAACGCGGTGCTGGAGTATGACCGCCACACCGGCGCATTCGTCCGTGAGTTCGTCGCCGCGGACAGCGGCGGCCTAGGGGAGCCGACGTTCATCACCTTCGGACCCTCTCCAAGGAAATGACCAATCCCGGCCGTCTTGACCCAGGCGAACGGTGACAGGGTCGCTCTCGTGATGCCGCTTGCTCCGGGCAGAAAGCGATTCTCTCTGCCCGAATCCCAGGTAATCGTGCGTAATCCCTGGTAATCCGCAGGGCTAAGCTGTCGGGGAAGATAACGCCGCATACAGCTTGTTGATGCGGTTTTTGGGCTTCCTAAGCTCCTCGCTTCACACGCGAGAGGTCGCTGGTTCGAAACCAGCCGCGCCCATTCCCGATTGGCGCCGGGGCTGGTTTCTCACCCACTCGCCGTCCGGGCTCGTTCGAAACCAGCCGCGCCCATTCCCGATTGGCGCCGGGGCTGGTTTCTCACCCACTCGCCGTCCGGGCTCGTTCGAAACCAGCCGCGCCCATTCGCAAAAAGCCTGCTATCAGCCTGCTTTCTGAGACACGAAGGCGCAGGAATTAGGGCCGACCACGGGCTCAGAATCGGCTTTCTGCCCAATTCTGCCCAAACGAGCCGGCGAGAGTCTGGCACTTCAGCACCTGGACGCGAGACTGAATGATCCGCATCCGCTCGCACCAGGGCGTCAGGTTCAGACCCCATCTGCGTCCCGACCGAGGCGAGATCGTTTGCGGTTCTCCTAGACGCGGCCACCGCCTCGACTGGTCGCCGGTCGACATCGTCGGTGAAATGCTCCATCCACCGATCAAGCGCCCCACGGGCAAACGCCTCATAGCTCCACGACGCCCGGCGGAAGCTCCGGCGCGAGCTGGCGGAAGAACAGCCGGTTCCCGCGTAATCACGCGCGGGTACGATCCCTCCACGTCGATCGCAACGCGCCGGAGCCGCCATGACCGACCGCACGACAAGCCTCATCCCGAGAGGTACCTGGGCAGTCGATGCCACCCACTCCAGCGTTGGTTTCGCCGTCAAGCACATGGGCATCGCCAACGTGCGCGGCAAGTTCACCGAGTTCGAGGGCACCTTGGAGGTCGGCGAGGACCTCGCGAGCTCCTCGGCGCGGGGGACCGTGAAGGTCGCATCCATCACGACGGAAGAGGAGCAGCGCGACGAGCACCTGCGCTCAGCGGATTTCTTCAACGTGGAGGAGTTTCCAGAGATCACGTTTGAGTCGAACCGGGTCGAGGCGATCGACGACGAGTCCACGAGTGTGGTTGGCAACCTGACCATGCACGGCGTCACCCGAGAGGTGAAGCTCAAGGCCGTGGTGCAGGGCACCGACATCGACCCCTGGGGCAAGGAGCGTGCAGGGGTCGAAGTCGTGGGGGTCCTCAAGCGCAGCGACTTCGACATGAAGTTCAATCAAGCGCTCGGCAGCGGCAACGTGCTCGTCGGCGACAAGGTCAACATCTCGTTGGACATCTCCGCGGTCAGGGAGGAGTAACCGGGTCACTGCGTCAGACTGATTCCCGTGGAAGATGATCTGGCCGAGCTTCGGCGAGCAGCAGATGTCATGTCGGCTATGGCCGGAGCAGACCGAAGGGCCCTATCGGCGCGACATGCACCCCGAACGGCGGGACATCACCGAGGGCCGTGACGGACTGCCGTTGCGCGTAGCCTTGCGGCTGCTCGACGCGGGGACCGGCAACCCACTCACTGGCGCTTTGGTGGAAATCTGGCAGGCTGACCACGCGGGTCGCTACTCGGGCTTTCGGCCGTTCCGGACGCGGCCCGGCCAGATCGTCACCTCCGCGTCGGTCCCACGCGACGTCGTGGCTGCGTCCGAGACGTTTCTGCGTGGTTGCCAGCGCACCGATGACCGTGGGTTCTGCGTGTTCGACACGATCTATCCTGGCTGGTACCCGAGCCGCACGGTGCACATCCATCTCACCGTGCAGGCCGGTGGCCACCAAGCGGTCACACAGCTGTACTTCCCCGACGACCTCACCGATGAGGTGTTCGCCCGCCCGCCGTACGCCGGGCGTCCATCCCGGGACACGACCAACGCCACCGACAGCATCTTCGTTGACGGTGGCGAGCGCACGGTGCTGCATCTCGTCGGCGACGCCGTCGACGGCCTGACCGGCTTGCTTTGCCTGGGCGTCGAACCGCATCCGGGGTCGTCGGCGCAATCCGGTCCCACCGTGGAGAGCCATTGAGATGGCGCGCAAGGCGCCGGACGCGAAGCCCCGGTAGAACACGGACCTGGCGCCGGGTGGCAGGAGCGCGGCCTACTTGATCGGCTCGAGAAGCGCTTTGATCTGCCGATGACGGTCTTCTCGCTCCCGAGCATGCGGGAATCCCTTGTACGTCTTCAGCGTCCCGGTAGGCCCGCCGGTCCCGCGCGGGCGTCTCAGCTCGGAGCGCCGGCCTGGCCCTGCGCTGGCGCCGGCGCCACCTCGCGCCGATACGCCATCCACTCCCGCACCGCGATCTGGATCGAGGCCGCCGTCGGGATCGCGAGCAACGCACCCAAAACCCCGAAGAGCGTCGCCCCGAAGAGCACTGCCACGAGCACGGTGAACGGTTCGATCTCCACGGCCCGGCGCTGGATCTGGGGCTGGATCACGTAGTTCTCGACCTGCTGGTAAACGACCGCGAAGATGACCCACACGATCAGCGCGATCGGGAAGTTCACGAAGATCGTCACCAAAGCGACGAGGACTGCAGCGATCGTGGCACCCACCACGGGTAGCAAGTCGAAGAAGAAGACCAGCAACGCGAGCGGCGCCGCGAACGGCACGCCGAGGATCTTCAAGACGATGAACGCGCTGACGCCGGCGATCGTCGCCTGCAGCAGCGCCCCCCGGAAGTAGGCCCCGACCGCCTGGCCGATGTGGTCGAGGGTGCGCTCGATCCGTTCGGCATGGTCGGGGTCCCGTGTGGTGAGGAACCACGCGATCCAGCGGCGTCCGCCGGCAACCATGAAGATGCTGAAAATGAAGATCGTGATCCCGGCGAAGATGGAGTTCACGATGCCGACCCCGATGTCGCGGAGGATGCCAGCCGCATCGCCGATCTTCGAGGGCAGCTTGTCCGCCTCCTCCGCGAGCTTGCCGGTGATGTCGTACTTGTCGTTGAGGTTCCTGAGCGTCTCGTTCTCGTTGACGAAGTCCGTGACGTCCTGCGCGTACTCAGGTGCGTTGCTGCCGAGGTCTTCACCCTGGGAGACGAGCCCGGGGATGATCAACGCGCCGATGCCAACCGGGATCAGGATGAGCGCGATGTAGACGAGGGCGATCGCCAGCCCGCGCCTCATCCACTGCGACAGGAAGTTGACGGGGCCCGAGACGGCGATTGCGATGAAGGCCGCTATCACGAGCCATGACAGCGGTCTCCGCAACAGGTAGATCAAATACAGCACGAGCGCGACCGCGACCACGATCAGGACGCTGCGCAGGATCACGCGCGGAGTGGACTCGGCAGCGGGCATGCTCACTCGGCGCCCTATTCGCCGATCCGACGGGCTTTCCTGGACACGGTCCGCGCGCCCTGGCCTATGCGACCACCGGCGTCTCGAGCCTTCGCAGGTCGGGGGCTGCGATCGTAACGACGTCGCCGGGCTCGATCCAGCGCTCGCGGCGCACGGGGAGGGTGACACGGGTGCGCGACCCGGGCTGTAGACAAATCCTAGGGTTTCGTGGGCAGAAAGCCGTTCTCTCTGCCCGAATCCCCGGTAATCGTGCGTAATCCACGGCAATCTGCGGGAAGAAGCCACGGGAGCAGATCGCCCATTCCCGATAGGCGCCGGGGCTGGTTTCTCACCCACTCGCCGTCCGGGCTCGTTCGAAACCAGCCGCGCCCATAACTCACCAGGCTCGAGTGAAGCCAGCTAGGCCGTGGCCGGCGGCTCCAAGCTGTCCTCCGGCTCGATCCGTGCGCGCACATACCCCTCCTGCGCCGTCGCCGGCTGGTCCGGCAGCATCGCCTCCTGGGTCGCCGCGACGATCGGGTCGTCGCGCCACGTCGTGGGGCTGTCGCGGCGCGTCCACGACTGGCGCTTCGGCAGCGCGCTGACGACCGGCAGGCGAATCGTGCTCGGATCGACCAGCGCCGGGCCGATCCGGAAGGACGGGCTGATCCGCGCGAGCGCCTCGGCGGTCCAGTCGCGAAGAAGCGCGATCGACTTGCGCGGCAGGATCCCGGAGGTCGCGTGGACGCTGGCCCCGGGATCCATCAGCATCGTGAGGCGCACAGGCCTATTCGGGCGCATCGCCACTGTCGGATCGCTCACGATCCACGGCTGGCGGATCGGGCGCGGCTCCAGCGCTCCGGTCTCGGCCGGCGTCGCGTCGGCTCGCTCCAGGAAGCCCGTATGGCGACCGGCCGGCAGCGCCTCCTCAGGCACCTTGGCGTGAACTGGGAAGAAGCGCGTGTAGTCGTCATCGATGAAGTAGCCGAGCAGGCCGTCATCGAAGCGGGTCAGCGCTCCGAGCCGGACGTCGAAGCTCCGCGCGGCAAGGGCGAGGAATGCGCCGTCACGGGCGTCACGGTCCTCCGCCGAGAGTTGCGGATATTCGTTTGCGTCCGAGGGGACGTCCAGCAGCAGCGACGCACGCACGATCGCGATCGGGCGACCCGTGAGCGACGCGAAGTACTCGCGACCTGCGGTACCGAACGGGTCGACCGTCCACAGAGTCGTGTCGATCACGCGAAGGAGCGCCGACAGCGGCGATTCCGACCGCGCCCCGCGCGCGGCCCGGTCGGCGGCGTCGCGCTGCACGAGCGCGGTCGCCAGCGCCGCGGCGTGGCGATTCATCGACTCGGCCGGACCAGCGCCGAGCGGGGCGGGCACGCCCGGCGCGCCCTCCCAGACCACGCCCTGGGTCACGAGGTCATGGCGCAGCTGGCCCTGGGGCTCCCCGGTGGGATCGAAAAACTCGAGCGCATCGTCCACGTGGTCCGGAAGGAGCCAGGCGCAAAGCGGACTGGCCGACGCTTCGGGGTTCTCCTGGTCGATGCGCGCCTCCGCGTCGTCCTCTCCGGCGTCGAGCAATCGAAACTGCAGTCGGGCAGGCGAGGTAATGCGGGGAGGCAGGTACAACTGGCCCGGATCGCCGTTTGGGCCCCGCAGCCCCTCGCCCAAGTCGAGCGCGGCCAGTTGCGCAGGCGGGATCTCCAGCGCGCGGCCGAATGCATCCACCACGCGGAGCCTCCCGAGGCGCGCGACGCCGCCGCGGATGAGGCGCGGGGGGCTCGACGGCGCCGGGGGCGATTCCGGATCGATGGCCACCTCGTCCTCGATCCCGAGGAGCTGCTCCCGCAGCCCATCGAACCCTCCCGCGAGCACGTCGAGCGTCCCGGCGACCTCGCCGATTGCGCGTAGAAGCTTCTGATCCTCGGGGCCGACGACGCCCTGGCCGGCCTTGTCGAGCCGGTCCTCCTCGGCAAGGAACGTGGCGACCTGGTCGGCGAGGGACTTGGTGGCCGAGGCCGTCAGGAGCGAGCGGCCCTCGACGGTGACGGTGTCCTCCCCGGGGGCTCCCGCCGGCCGGGGCTCGTAGTCGAGCTCGCTGAGCTCCCAGCGGTCGAGCCGATCGTCGACCTTCAGCTCGAGGCGCCACTCGAGGTAGAGCGGCACCCAGGCCTGCCGAAAGGGGGTCAGGGCAACCGGGGAGGGCAGGACGCCGTCCGCCACGGACAGGGCGCACAGCCGGGCGGCGTCGGAGCCGGGTACCGTGGCGCGGAGACGCAGCCGGGTCTCGGCATCGAGGCGGGCGCGGACGGAATCCGGCGGCAGGCCGCGGCGCTCCGCCGCGAGCTTCGCGGTCTCGTCGGTCGCCGTGTGGTCGGTAAGCGCCGCCTCCGCCAGCAGGTCCTCCACCTCGGGCGGGATCCCTCCGTGCTCGAGGCCCTGCGCCAAGAGCTCGGCTCCCGCCACCACGCTCGATAGGGCTGTGACCTCATCGCCCGAGAGCCGGCACGCGAGCGCCCCGCTCGGCGTGTGGATGCCGTCGTGACCGTGGCGCAGCGAACGCTCCAGGCCCTCGAGGCAGATGGCCGGGTCCTGTGGGTAAAAGAACCGCGGCGCAGCGCGGCGAACCGTCTCGTAGGTGATTGGCCGCTCGGCGCCGATCAGGCGCTCGGGCCGCGTCTTCAGGTCGAGGACGTCCGTGATCGTCGAACGGTCGGCGCCCAGCCACTCGAACTCGACCGCCGCCCGGGCGGCCTCGGCGACGCGCGCCAGGCCAGAGACGCGGCGCGCTTGCGCGTCCGCCTCCTGCGCCGGGGCCGCGAGCGGGTCTCCCGAGCGCACCCTCTCGAGCACCGGGTCGCCGCCCGGGGTGGAGCCGAACGCGCGCGCGTGAAGCTCCTCCTCCAGCGCCGGGACCCCGTCGGTCTGATCGAAACGGGCCACGAGGCCGTAGGCGAAGGCGGTCTGAAGGCGCTCCTCGAGGAGATCGTCACCGCCCGGCAGCACGCCGGCGGTGAGGCGGGCCAGCGCCTCCGTCCCCGTCGCGCCCGCGGCGAGTCGAAGCGCTGCCGCGTCCGGCCGGGGATCGAGCCGGGCACCCGGGTCCACTGTCACGCCGTGGATCGCGCCGTGGTAGAGCGTCTGCGAGGGAGACCACGGTGTAAGCGCGAGCGCGAGCAGCCGGGCGTTGCCGACGAGCTTCGCCGGCGCAGCCGGGAACGGCACCCAGGGCGCCTCAGCGTGCTCGCTCCGCTCTGACGCGACCGCCTCGCCCAGCTCCGGCCCGGCGGCGACCCCCTCGACCGCCCCCGGCGATGCCCGGAGATCCGGTTCGAGCTTGGCGGCGATTCCCGCGAATCCCGCGGGGCGGGCCTCGAGGCCGGCCTTCTCAGCCGCCTCCTGGCGGCGGCGGCGCTCGGCGGCCAGGCGCGCCAGGCTGCGGGGGTCGAGCTCCCAGCCCAGCTGGCGAAGGAGCTCGTCGAACTGAGGTCGTCCCGGGGTGGGACAGATCGGATCGAGCTCCGGCTTCGAGTACCACCCGGCAACGAGGTAGGCGACGTCGCGCATCTCGAAGCGACCCTCCAGGTCGTCGTGCATCGCGAAGCGGTCGACGACGTTGTCCCAAACCGCCGCCCACGCTGGGTCACCCCCGGCCACCGCTGTCAGCTGCTCGGCGCTGAGGCCCGGCGGCTCGGTGGCCTCGCCCTGGGACCACTCCTCGAGCGCCACGCGACGCGCCCGCTCCGACTCGATCACCCAGGCCTTGACCGCGCGCGGGGGGCCGGGCTCGAGACGGGCGACCAGCCATCGGTCGGGCAGCGGGCGCATCTGGACCCCCGCGGTCTCGTCGCCGGTGCCCCTCGTGAGGGCGTCAGGGAGCGCCCAGTGAAGGTAGACGCCCGGCGGCCGGGCGGTGCCGTCCGTGAACGGCGGCGGCCCAACCTTGGTGCCGGGCTCGCCGCCGGCGAGAAGCGTCGTGGCCACGTCGGCGTGGCCGACGTCCTCGCCCGGCGCCACCGCCAGCGCCCGCACGTCGACGGGCACCAGCAGGCGCGGGTCGCGCACGAGCGCGGGGTCCCAGGTGGCGATCACCCTGGGGCTCAGACGTGCCTCGGCGACGCGCGAGAACGAACCTGAGGTGACGCTGTTCAGGTCCATGCGCTCACCCCTCCAGATGCAGCCGCCGCCGGAGCTCCTCCGGCGCGATCGTCACGCGAAACACCTTCCCCATCCCACCCGCCGGGGCGCCAAAGGTCTGCTTGAAGGGAAACTGCAGCAGCTGAAGCGCCATCTCGCCCGTGCCCACGGCGCCGTCCGTGCCGGCGGCCACCGTGTTCTGGAGCCGGCACCTGAGCTCCGCAACGTCGATTACCCCCGGCGAGCCGGTGCGGAACGGGACTCGCACCTCATCGTCGTCCGTCGGCTCGCCGGTGTCGGGATCGCGGACGACGAGCCGTCGTGAGTTCGGGGGCTGGCCGGCGTCGAGGTCGGGCTCCTCGACCCCGAACTGGATGCCGGCTCGCGGCTCCTCGACCTCCACACGATCGGGCACGCCGTCCATGAGCACGAGCAGGATGGCGGGCGCGAGGCGCTCCATTCGCAGGAGCTGGACCTCAGACCCCTGGCGGCAGGCGCGAACTTGAAGCGCCGGCCAGCCGGAGACCGCGCGGGATCGAAGCAGGAGGCCTGTCACGACCTCGCCGCCGTCTCCCTGCATCGGCTGCTGCTCCGCATCCTCCGCCCACACCTTCCGCTCGTGGCGGTCGACGGCATCGCGCACCTCGGCGTGCAGCGCCTCGAGCCTGGCGCGATCCCGGGTTGTCGCGGCGCCCATCGACAGCGCTCCGTCAACCGCCGCGTCGGTCCAGTTCCTGTTGACGTAGAAGAAGCGGATCGACTCCTTGGGGAGGAGCGCCTCATCGGGCACCAGGTAGGCGAACGGAACTCCGTAGAGCAGCCGCAGCCGCGCGAGCCAATCGATGACCGGGGCGGGAAAGCCATCCTCCGCCTCGGGATCGGGGGCCTCGACCGGCGAGACTGCGGCGCCCCGCATCAGCTCGAGCGCGACGTCGCTGTGGAACATGGTCCCGATCATCGGATCCCCCTCTCCGCCTGCCTGGCCATCTCCTCGACGGTCTCGTCGAGACCCCCGCGCAGGCCCTCCAGCACCGACGGATCCCTGGCGAGGACTCCGGGGTCGGTCTCGAGTCCCGCCGCGTCGAGACGCGTGTCGCTGAACGCGGCGGTCGTCACCCCGCGGGCCAGCACCTGCGCCACGGCCTTGGGATCGACGCCCAGACCGCGGGCGATGGCATCGGCGTCGCTTCCGTCGAGTAGGTGTTCGACGTCCCCGGGCTGGACACGGGCCAAGCGCTCCGCCTCGCTCCCCACACCGGCGAGGACATCAGCGCCGAGCCGGCGACCGAGGGCGTCCTGCAGCTCCCCGACGCGCTCGAGCAGCCCGATGTGATCGAGCACGCTGCGGGCCCGATTCACCTCGTAGCCCGACCGGCGCCACGCCTGCAGCTCGGCGACGAAACGCGGATCGGCGAGGGCCAGGAGCCGGCCGATCTCGAACGCCGCCGCTTCCGAGAGGTCCTCGCGCCGGTCCTCGGCTATGCACCGCGCCTGATCGGCGACCTGGTACGGCGGCTCGTCCCGATCGCGTCGCCTGACCTCGCGGGGAGTGAAGGCACCGCGATACCAGGCCACGGACGGCTCGCCCCCGCGAGTTAGGTGGGCGAGGGTCGTGTGGCCGGTGGGCGCCACCTCGATCGGCCGCACTGGCGCGGCATCCGGCGAGGGCTGCTCGGGTGGTTCGGGAACCGTCCCCAGGAGGCCGACGTCGAGGTGCGTCATCAGGTACTCGAAGTCCCCGCCCTCATCGCAGGTGAACTCCCAGTGGGCGAGCACCGGGAAGCGAAGAGCCTCGACCAGGGTCTCGAGCTTCGAGACATCGAGGTCGTGGGCGACGAAGCCCGCGAACCTCCCGGCAGGGGTGGCGGCGCCGGCCTCCGCCCCGGGGCCCGCCGGCGTGGCCGCCTCCGCGGCCCGGGCCCAGCCGACCGTGGGGAGCGCGCGCTTGGCCTCCCCGGTTGGCGTCGGGGTGAGGAAGCTGCTTGCCTCCCCGGCGCGGGCGGCCTCGACCGCCGCCTCGATCCGGTCCCGAGGGAACAGGCGAGGATCGCCCTCGATCGTCTCCGAGAACCCACCAGCGCCGGGATCGGGCAACTCGCCGATGCGACCCTCGAGCGAGACGAGGTATGCGCCGTAGCGAGTCTGGGGACGGGGCAGGCGGCTCGAGATCACCACCGCCACGAAACCATCGTCGTCGGAGGTGGCGAATTCGGTGTCGAGGAGGTTCACCTCGCGCACGTGGCAGAGCATCTCGACCTCGTTCTCGCGCGGGAAGACCTTGTCCACGACCGTGCGCGAGACCTCGATCACGTCGCAGGTGCCGGTCTCGCTCACGCCCATGCGCGAGCGCACGTCCGCCGGCATGGCCTCGTCCACCGGCACCCCGGTGCGGAAGTTGCCCTCACCATCGGCGAGCACCACCAGCGCGAGCCACGGCGCGCGCGTCTCGATCGGGTCGGCAAGCGTCCGCGGCGCGCGCTCCCAGGGCAAGGTACGACGCTTGAGCGCGATCTGCGGCAGGCGGTCGCCGAACGCGCCGACGGCGTTCGGGGGCGGGAACACGCTCAACACCTCGGCGCCGGCCATCGAGAAGCGCGGGGCGTCGACCACGAGGTGGCGCTCTACGGGGTCGATGGGCCCGGCGGCCGATACCGACTGCTCGAGATGAACGGTGTGGGCACCCGCGTTCAACCGCGGGCGAATCGACGGATACAGGCGCATCTGGCCCCTCTCCGGCGGCTTCATGCGGTCACCTCCTGCATCGCCTGCCATTGCACTTCGCTCACGCCGAGCGGGGACCGCAAGCTCGGGTCGAGGAGCGCCTCGAGGCCACGGTGAAGCAACTCGTCGGCGAGGACGTCCGGCGCGGCGCTCGACGCGATCACCGCCGCGAGCGTCCAGCGCTCATCGGAGGCGATGGTGGCGATGACCGCCGTCGCCTCGGGGTCGGGCTCGAGCCCGAACACGCGGCAGGTCCGCACTCCGGCGACCACCGTCCCCGGCTCGGTGCCGTCGCGCGTCGCGCCCTCGAGTCCGAGCACCAGCCCGTCGAGCCCGGCGTCCACGTCAGGCGCCGGCTCCAACGCCACGAGGAGCGTCCGGGCACCTGCGGGAAAGCGCGTGCTGACCGTGGCGCGGCCCGCGACGGCGTCGGCGGCCGCGATGATGGCAGCGGTAACGGGCTGGAGATCGCGGAGGGTCGCGGGAGCGGCGCCGGTCACGACCGCGCCGGGGGCGGCGAAGGCGATCGCGGACAGTTGCCGCAACCGGGTGCCCGCGTGCCAACCGGCTGCGGTCGGTGGAGCGCCGGCGCCCTCGGCGCGGCCATCCCCCACCACCGCGATGCGGCTCGCTCCCTCGGGGAGCTCGAGCTCGAACGCCTCCCCCGAGGCTTCCGCGAGGAGCGTGCCCGCGCGGTCGAGGGCCAGCGCGCGGGCGAGCTGGTCGCCCTTCACGGTGAGGACCGGCCGTGGGTTGTCGGCGTCGAATGCCGCGTTGGGGAGATCCCAGACCTGGACGTCGCCCGGGGTGAGCGGGACCGGCTTTCCGGCGGCGAGTGCCGCCTCGAGCTCCTCGAGCGCGGCGGCGACCGGATCCGAGGCCCGCAACCCCGAGCGCCCCTCGATGCCGGCGCCCGCCACGCGGGTCGCGGGGCCACCGTCCGGGGCGGCCAGGGTGCCCGCGATCGCCTGCGCCGCCGGGGGAGCAAACGCCAGGCGCGCACCGCCCGGGATCACCGTTCGCGCCAGTGACGGCGGCGCTGCCCGGGGGACGCTGGCGGCTGCCTCGTCGACGCTCGTCGGCGCAGGTCCCCGAAGCGCGGGCGCTGGGCCCTCGCGCAGAAGCGCCACGAGGCGCGGCGGGAACACGCGGCGATCGGGCGGGTCCGGCGGCTCGGGCGGGGGCACCGGCTCCACTTCCACTGGAGCCTTGATCGCATCGACCATGCCCTGGGTGAGCGGCGCGAGCCGCGGCGGCGCGACCCGCTCGACGGTCAGTCGGCGGGCGCTGGTGCCCATCAGCTCGGCGGCGCGGCCGAGGATTGCCCCGGCCGCACGCGGCTGCGCCGCGGCATAGGCGGCAGCCCGATCGGCGTCGGGCTCGAACTCCGACCGGTCGGCGATCTCGTCGCCGAATGGGAGCGGAAGCGGATGGTCGGTGGTCTCGACCTGGAGCAGGCTCACCACGACCTCCGCGGGCGGCGGCTGCGACTCGGCCCCGAGAATTACCCCAGTGAATGCGGGACGCACCTCGGCCGCGGGCGGCGGCCCGTCGGGGTGAAAGCGCCAGATCCCCTGCGGGACGTTGGTGGTGACCGTCTCGCACCGCAGCCGCCCCGTGCGATCCGCGGCGCCGGCGGCGTCCTCACTCACGCGCACGGCGTGCCGCGAGGTGACGTTGGTGACGAACATCGGGCCCAGGTCGATGTGCTCGGTCGTCATCGGTGCCAGGCTCGACTCCTGCGCCGGATCGCCGAAGGCGACCAGGTTCGATGCCGCCCGCGTCTCGGTCCGCAGCGCGAAGTCGGGAATCACGCGCCAGGGGTCCGCGACCTGGCCCGTGCCTGGCTCGCGCCGGCCGGCGCCCGGATCCGGGATCAGGAGCCCCGCGGTTACGGCCGCGCTCATCGTCGCCCCGTCGGGGTCGCCCGCGACCAGGTAGCGCTCCTTGAACTGCGCCCAGCCGATCTTGTCGCGACCGTTCTCGGCGCCGGTTGACCCGAAGCGGACCGTTACCGAGGTCACGTCGAGGTCGAGCGTCGCCCGGCCGCGCAGCTCCGGGCCCCAGACGTGCACCTCGGCGCCGATCGAGAGCGACAGAGTCACACCGATGTCGCCGTCGAACGGGATGTGGACGCTGATCCGCACCCCGGCGCTCACGCGCACGTAGCCGGAGACGTCGTAGAAGAACGGGTCCCAGGAGACGAGCGCGTCCATGCCGTACGCGAACGAGGCCCACACGCGGCCGGTGTTGTACGCGGCCTCCAGCCGGCCCCCCGCCATCACGCAGGTCGCCGTGAGCGCGAAGTAGGACTCGCCCTTGATTGCCAGCGCGTCGCTGACCGACCAGTTGAAGCCCAGGCGCGGGACGTCGGGAAACTTGGCCGGCTTCGCGAAGCGGGGGTGATAGCCGCCGAGGGTGAGGACGAACTGGCCCTCGCGAAACCAGATCACGAACGCGAAGCCGCCGGTCAGCCGGCATGAGGGGTTGAGCAGCCACGAGTTGTCCGTGAGCTGCGCCTGGATCGCGAGCACCATCTCCCGGGTTGAGAACCGAGCGCGCAGTGCGAGCTCGATCCGCGCCAGGGGCAGCGCCGGCGGAATGTCCATCCGCGAGAGGCCGAGGAGATTGACCTCGACGCCGTCGCCGATCTCGACGGAGAGAACGGCGATCGACTCGACGAGCGCAAACGACCGAAAGCGCACCCCGGCCGCGCCCCAAAAGGCGCCGCGGGCAGGCGGGAAGTCCTGCCCCACCAGCTCGAGCGCCGACATCGGGTCGGCGGCGAACGGGGAGGCAGGATCCATCGCCGCGACGAGCGGGAAGCGCGGCACCTCGTTGACGTCGGCGGGCAGGGCGAGGTCGCGGTTGAGCCCCAGGCCGCCGCCCAGCCCGGTGATGAAGAAGGCGGGGGGCCCACCGAGCGGGTACGACAGTGCGGCGAAGACAAAGAGCGAGGTGTAGGTGCGGTCCGACCCGGGTGACTCCGGCAGCTCGGCGTAGCCGCCCACCGCGCCGAGCTGGAACTGGCCCGCCCTGACCTGGAGCATCCCCACGTAGTCGGGCGGCGCCGGTGCGACACCGGGCCGCTTGCGAAGGCCACCGGCCATGGCGATCGCGCCGCCCTCATACCCGACCGCGAGGCCGGCGAGGTCGATCCGCCAGTCCGAAAGCTCGAGCGGTCGCCGCCAGGAAACGGACAGCGAGAGGTCGTCGACGCCGACGGTCAGGCCGGCCAGCGAGACGCCGCCGTCCATCAGGAAGCGCGCGCGGTCGACCGGTTCGGTTCCCACCCCAATCTGCTCGACGTAGAGCGGCCCGAAGCGCTTCTGGATCGGCAGCCACCAGGGTCCATCGCCCTCGCCGGCCGAGAACGAAACCCGCGCCGGCGGCGAGCCGTCGCGGAGGATCACGAGCTGCGGTGAGACCGCCGGCCGCAGCTCCTGCTGGTCACCAGCCGGGCGCTCCTCGGCGCCGCCCGAGAGGATCTTCGCGGCCACCGGGTTGCCGCCGCCGGCGCGGCCGAGCGGTACCCCCAGGTTGACGAGCAGGATCCGCCCGCCCGCGCGGGTCACGTCGGCGCCGTCGCGCTCGTAGACGCCGTGGATCGCAAGCGCGTCGATCGACGCGACGAGATCGACCAAGTGGCCGCCCTCCTCGCCGAGCGCGCGCAGGCCCAGTCCCCTGATCCTGATCGTGGGGTCGACCCCGCCGGTGGGGAGCGAGGCAACGAGCAACTCGACGCCCGGCTCGCCGGCGGCGAAGCGCTCCATGCTGGTCTCGAGCTGAAGTCGCACGCCGCCGGTGGCGAAGAGCTCGAGAGGACGCGGCAGCGACAGTCGGGCGCCGTAACGGGTTCGGCCGGCACCGTCGTCCTCATGGATCAACTGGACCCCGACCGGCAGCCCGCCGGGCGCGAGCGGCGCCGTCAAGGCGTCCGCGAGCCCGGCGAGAAGGGCGAAGATGCGCGAGGCCAGGTCGGACGGATCGAGAGCGTCGGGCGCGAGCTCGTAGCCGCCGCCAGTCCGGATCAGGATCCCGGCGGCTTCCAGCACGCCGCCGAGCGTCGCCGCCACCCCGGGCAACGCCCGGTCGAGGCGAGCGACGACCCGCGGCGCCCGCAACAAGAGGTCGGTGGCGAGCGGCACCAGGTAGGCCCCGACGGCCGCGGTTGCGCAGGGGCCGATGTCCGGCGAGTCGGGGCCTGCGGCGGGTCGGCAGACGAGCTCGATCCCGCCGCCAGCGAACGAGAGCCTGGCCACCAACGCGCGGCGCTCGACGGCCCCCGGGGGTGCGAGCCACACGCCGGCCTCCGCGCCCGTGCGGTCGATCCGGGCCAATGGGAGGGGGGAGACCGATCCCAGTCGCAGCAGGGCCGGGTCGGTGACCTCGGCGGCGACCTCGAGCTCATCGAGCCCACCGTCGGTCGCGCAGGCGCGTGCGTCGAGCGCGAGGCCGGCGACGGGTGCCGCACCGGTGAGGAGTGCGCAGAGCCTGAGCGGTCCCGCCGACGGCACCTCCAGTTCGATGCTCAGATGGTCGAGCGGGCGAACGGCGAGGAACGGGACGCCCGTCGCCGGCCGCAGTCCGGCCGCCACGCTGGCGGCGGGGAGGATCGTCGCGGCGAGCTCCGCGGCGCGTGGAAGCGCAGCCGCCGCGTGGGTACGGACGCGGGGCCAGGGATCGGCGGCGAAGTCGCGCACGGCGCTGGCGTCGAACTCCCCGCCGCTACGAAGCGCGAGCTCGTCGCCGGCGTTCGCCACCGCCGGTCCGAGTGGTGCTGGACATCCCGCCAGGGCGTCCAGGGCCAGCGGCAGGATCGCCTCGAGAGCGGCATCCGCGGAGAGGGCGCCGAGCGCGCCCAAGCCGCCACCGCGGGGCACGAGTGGGATGACGGCCTCGGCCTGGTCCGCTACACGGACTCGCAGGCGGGCGCTCGCCTGATGCCCGTCGAAAGCGGCATCGAGCGCCAGCGAGTCGATTCCGTCGAGGTCATGGAGCCGCACCGTGGCCTCCAGAGCAGGGCTGACCACAGGCCCCGGGGCGATCCGCAGCACGAGCTCGCCGTCGAGCGAGACGGTTCCGCCACCGGGTGGCGCCGCCCAGTCGATCGTCAGGACCGCGTCGTCGCCGTCGGCCGCGGCGCGCGCCCGCAGCCCCCACGGAAGCGGCAGCGCTCCCGCCGGGGAGGCCGGGGCCACCAGGCCGCGCAGGGCGTCGAGCAGGCGGATGAGGGCGGCCGGGGTACCGGCGACGTCGGGGCGCGAGAGCCAGCGGCCGGGATCGTCGAGCAGCGGTGCCGGGTTCGCGATCGCAGAACGGCTGAGGGCGAGCGCGTCGAGCACCGGCGCCAGCGCGGGCTCGCGCGAGCGCGCCCACTCGAGCGCCGTGCGTAGCAGCTCCCCCAGCATCAGCAGGCCGGCGCGGCGGCGGATTGCTGATACGTCGGGGTCGGGAAGGAGCGCGAGCCCGTCGAGGGTGAGCGACCAAGGCTCGGCGTGAGCCGTGTCGAGGGTGCCGACGAGCGGCGGGGTGGTGGCTTGGCCGTGAAGGCGCCCGTCTCGGTCGAGCGTGATCTCCGCGGTGAGGGGACCGGTGGCCGCCCGGAGCTCGGCGTGCGGCACCGGTCGCAGGGCAAGCGCGAGGCTGACGCCTGGGGAGAGCGGCAGGACGATGGCACCGTCGGCGGCCGGCGCGGGCGCGCCGAGCAGCCGCGCGAGCACGGCGGGAAGCGCCGCATCGCCGGCCGCGCGCTCACGAAGCACACCCGCGGGGTCGAGCATGAAGCGCTCGATCCCGTCCGGTGGCAGGGTCGCGGTGCGGTCGGGCGCGATGGCAACGACGCCGAGCGCGGCGAGCGCGTCACCCAGCGCCGCGATACCCCCGGTCGCGGGCAGTGGGCCAAGGCCGCGCATCAACTCGCCGAGCAGCACCCGCGCCTCCGGCGCGAGCGAGTCCCGGTCGATCGTCCAGGTCCGAGCCGGGGTGCCGAAGACCGACGCCTCGTGGAGCACCGCCCGCGCCTCGACGTCGAGCGGGTCGAGCCCCGCGTCGAGCTCGAGCTCGGCCCAGCGCAGACGCGGTCCGGGACCCTGGCCCGCATCGCCCACGACCCAGCCGCCGTCGCGGGTGAGGGTGGCACGGGCCCTCAGCCGCCGCCGGGGGTAGAGCTCGAACCTCAGCTCGACCGGTTCCCGTACCTGACGCAGGGCAAGGCCGACGGCCGATGGGGGCTGTAGATCCGGGTCGAAGCCGCCGAGTCGCGAGGCCGCGGCCACCAGTACCGCGCGCAGGAGTTCGGTGAACGCCGCCGGGTCGGTCTGGCCGACGACGGCACGGGCGCTCGAAACCGAGGCGTGCAGCGGGGCAAAGGCCGGCGGCGCGAAGTCGGAACCCGGCCACGGCGCGCGTACGGCGCGACCGTCCGACGCCGCCAGCCAGCCATCGGCCGCGACCTCGAGCGCGTGGAGAGGCTCGCCGAGCGGAATGGCGGGATCCGCCACCAGGTCGCGAAGCGCGAGCAGGGCGCGCAGCCCCTCAGCGGGATCGCCGGGGACGAGGGGATCGAGTCCCGCTCCCGAGTGCGGGGTGCCCACGGTCACGAGGTGGGTGACCCCGTCCTCGGCCGCGAGCGCCCGGGCCACGAAGCCGGCTGTTGAGTGGGCGATCAGGCAGACCGCGCCGCCGGCCGCGGTGCGGATCGCAGCCAGGGCCCGTCGCGCCCGGGCCACCGTGGCGTCGAAGCCCCCGGCGGCCTCGCGGGTCGGAAGGCGCACATACCAGGGGCCCGTGGTCGGGATCGTGGAGAGGTCGAAGCCCTCGGGCGGCAGCCCGGCCGCGGTGAGGTCGACCTCGCCCGCCTGCCCGCGCCAGGGGCGTACCCCGGGAAGGGCCGCGCACAGGTACACGTGCCGGGCAGGAGGCGGCGCTCCCGGCGCCAGGTGGACCGCCGGATCGAAGGCCGCCGGGAGGTCGAGGTGACCCGCGGCGATCGTGACCGACGTCCACGGCGCTTCCGCCGGCGCCGCGTCAGCCGCGCGAACGATGCCGTCGCCCCGCTCGAGGTGGGCGCGGATGGCGGCGAGCTGATCGCCGAGCCTGGGCCGGGCCGCAAGCAGGTCGCGCACCTCCGGGACGAGCGCGGCGGCGGCTTCGAGGAGCTCGGGCGCCTGGTCTGGATCAACCGGGTCGGGGAGCAGGTGGTCCACGAGCTCCGGTATCGCCGCAAGCGCGGGCCCGTCGGGCTCGAGCCACAGGAGCACCTCCGGCGCTCCGGGCAGCGGCCGAAGCGCCCACGGGTCCTCGGGCGTGCCGGAGCCCGAGAGGGTCCCGTTGGCCAGCCAAGCCAGCGCCGTGAAGACCTGCTCGGAGTGCAGGAGCTCGTCGCCCCAGAGCCGCAGCGCGCCTGCGGGATCGCCGGCCATGAGCTGGAGCGAGAGGCGCGGGAGCGCTGCCGGGTCGAGGCTCAGCTCGAGGTCGGGTAGGGATGGGGGGTGGACCGCGATGACGCCGCTCGGTACCCAGCCGGCGATCAGCCCCAATTGTGCGGCGGGGCCGCCCAGCGCGTCGAGCGCCTGGCCCGCCAGGCGCTCGAGCGCGTGCCATGGAAGCTGGGCGGGCTCAACGGGCGGACCGGTTCCGTCCCAGTCGACGTCGGGCAGCGCTGCCTCGATGCCGTCGAGCCTGAGCCTCGGCCGGTCGACCCGAACCGCGGGACGGGCTCCCTGGCCGGCCGTCCACGTGATTCCCGCTCCGACGGAATCGACGAGCAGCGCCAGCGGGCCGGCGTCGAGGACGAGGTCGTCGCCGAGCCGAGCGATCGCCGCGTGCTCCGGCGCCCACGCCGCCCGGTTGGGGCCACCGGCGGGCATGTGAAGCGACAACAGCTCCGATCGCGCCTCGAACGCGAGCTGCTTCCCGCCGACCGCGACGGGCGCCGGCGCTACACGGGCCCCTAGATGGAGCATCGGTCCGGGCCCGCTCCAGGCGAGGAGGTCCACCTTGCCGCTCGCGTCCTCGGCGACGGTCAGCGCCCAGGGGCTGCTCGGCGTTCCGGCGCCGCTCACAATCCCCGGCGACGGGCCCGCGGTCCCGATCAGGACGGCGAGCTCGCCGGCCAGCCGCGCCCAGGCGCCGGGGCGGCCGAGGACCTCCGTGTGGTAGTCGGCAACCGCGCGAAGCGGGTTGGCGAGCAGATCCGCGCGCCTGACGAGGAGCGGCCAGGGATCGGCGGCGGCGACCCCATTGGGGCGGACGAGGCCGGAGAGTGCGGCGAGGGCCCGGCCCTCCGGCTCAGTTATGAGCGCGTCAGTGAGGGCGTCGAAGACCTTGTCGACGGCTCCCGCCACCGCTCCCGCTACCGCCTCGGCCGACGTCAGGTCGATCGCGTGATGTCGCGTTCCATCGATTGAGACGTCGGCCTCGAGCACGGGGATCGCAGCGCGGCGCTCATCCAGCCCGACGCCGGCGTGTAGCGAGTAAACGTCGACCTCGATCCCCTCGATGGTCGTGTTGACGAGCGGGTCGCCCTCGAGCTGGACCAATGCGAGCAGCTTCGGCAGCGCGACCGCCGCCGGCGGAGAGCTCAGCCGAATGGCGGCGAGCTCCGCCTCGCCGACGGCCCGACCGAGCCCACCGTCGACCTCGACCCGCACCCCCGGTCGCAGCACCGTCAGCCCGGTTCCAGGGTCGCGGGTGACCCGGAGGTTGAGCGCGACGCCGGGGCTAGCGCGCACCTCGACCTCGTAGGGGTCGGCGTCGGAGCCGTCACCACCAACCGGCGGGGCGGCTGCTCCGGCGAGGCCAGCGAGCTCCGCGAGCCACGCCCGCACCGCGGCGGGGTCCGCGATGAGGGTGCGAGCCCATGTTTCAAGGGCTGGGAGACCGCCGGACACGAGCGCATCCACTGGCAGGGCGGGGATGGGGCTCGCCGGGTCGGCGCTCACCCCGATCAAGGCCAGCAGGTGCGCCAGCGTTTCGCCGGCCTCATCCGCGCGGGCCGCGAGCAGTCCGACCGCGATCTGCACCGCCTCTCGGTCCAGCTGCGACGGATCTGAGATCACGAGGTCGCGCTCAGCCTGGCCGGGCAGCCGCAGCCCGGTCAGCGCCACCGAGAGGGTGGCGGCCGCCCTGTCGCTGGTCGGCAGCTGGGCATCGACGCTCAGGCCGCGGAGATCGGCGGCTGCGCCGGGCCCGGCGAGCCCGCCGGGCGCGTCGACGGCGACGCCCACCCGGACCACCCCGTCGAGCGAGCCGAGGAGCAGGTCCGCGGGGGCCGAGGCAGGAAAGCGCACCAGCGGCAGGAGCAGCGTCGTCGAGTAGTTGAGCTCCGTGCCATCGAGCGCGTCGCGGGCCGCCATGCGCGCACCGAGGCCGACCCAGACATCGTCGCCGTCCTCGCCGACGACGGCGTAGATTCCGCCAGGCACCGTCGAGGAGGTCGCCAGCGCAAGCCAGCTCTCGCCCGCTGGGACGTCCCGGAGGTCGAGGTCCTCCGCGTTTGCCTCCCCCAGCGCCCGGCGCGCCAGGTCGAGCGCGGCCTGGCGCTGGGCGGGGCTCCGCAGGACGGCGGTCAGGCGGGCCGCCGGGTCCTCGAACCACGCTGCGTTCAGCTCCGGTCCGCCGTCACCGGGGACGAGGATGCCGAGCGCGAGCCCGAGGTCGACCAGGTCCTCGCCCAGGTCGCGCACACCGGTGGTCATCCGACCTGCCCGGGGCCTGGCGACTTCAGGGGCGGGTGCTCGGCTTGCGGTAGCACCTGGAGGCCCTCCTCCCCCGCCACGAGCGCTCCGGGCCGAAGCTGCCGGCCGGCGACGTCGCCGCCGGACGCGCGCGCGGCGGCGCCGGCGATATCGAGCAGGACCTGCCAGGCGGCGGCCACGATCGCCTCTCCCCAGCGGTCGACGAGCACTGCCGGCCCCCGCGGCTTCGGCTCGGTCAGAACCACCATGCCGGCGGGTCGCTCGATGGAGCCGACGGCGAACGGCACGACGACCTCGGCGCGCCCCGTCTGCTCGGCCTCGACCACCAGGTTGATGAGCAGCAATCCCTCGCGCGTCACCGCCCGGGTGGCGTCCAGATGGACGAGGACCTCGGAGCCGGCGGCCTGCCAGACCACCCGCGGCTCCTCGGCCGCCCCGACCGCCACCCCTACGAGCGCCTGTAGCACGTCGGCATTCAGCAACACTGGCGAGCCGAGCCGGCCCGGGGGCAGCGGCGGGCCGGGAACGAGCTCCGGGCAGAGCCGCCGCAGCTCATCCAACAGCTTCCGGCAACGCGGGTCGGGATCGTTGGTGCCGGACTTGCCCATGATGGGCTCAGGCAGTGCTGCCCCAGATGTCCTCGTGCTCGATGCCGCCGTCGAGGTAGGTCCATTTGATGCGGTGGAACATCAGCCCCACCTCCTCGAGCGGCGGTCGCGTCGCATGCGCGGGATCGAGTGCATCGTCGAGGAGCTCGCGGAACGAGACCATCGTGCCCTGGGTGATCTCGACCTTGAAGAACTCGTTAACGGAGCCGCCGGCCTCCTCGCGAAAGAAGTGGAAGTCCGCCTCGAGGACATGGCTCTCGGTGAACGCCTTGGCGATCAGCGGAGAAGCCTTATCGATTCGCTTGCGGAACACAATCGGCTTGTAGAGGCGCTGACCCGTGACCCCAGCGGCGGTGACGGGCCTGGTCCCCGGCTGGGAGTAGTCGACAAGCTCAATCCCATCGCCAGGCGCGAAATCGTGCTCGCTCGGCTCCGCCTCGATCGTGTTGCCATTGGCGCGGAGCACGATGAACGCCGGCTGGGCCATGGACACCTCGGGTCAGCGGATGAACTCGAGCCCCCAACGGAGGCGAATTGAGACTAGCCGCATCCAATGCGCCGCGCAAGGGCCGGAAGGTCCGAAATCCTGTCGCGGGGCGGAAAAGGCTCGAAACGCTCGTGGGACGCTTGATTGTCAAAGTCGAAATGGCGAATCCGCTTAGGAACCTTCAACGGGAGAGGCGCCTGGCCGAGGGCGAGTTGGCGGCGTCTCATCACCGTGTTCTGGAGGTGCGCCTCCGGGGCCCAGCCATGCTTGAGGACTAACGTTCCAGAATCTAGACCTGTGGATCGGTAGAAACCTCACCGTGGACGACTTCACGATCGGGGTCGTCGCGAGCTCGCGGAAGGAGCACGAGCGGCGGCTCCCCCTGCATCCCCGGCACCTCGGTGAGATCGATCCGGACTTGCGAAGTCGGATCCTTCTCGAGGAGCGCTACGGGGCGCCATTCGAGGTCTCGGATGAGCAGCTCGCCGCTCAGGTCGGCGGGCTGCTGCCGCGTGGGCGTCTGCTCGAAGAGGTGGATGCGGTCATCCTGCCGAAGCCGGTCCCGGAGGACGTGGCGGCGATGCGGGAAGGGCAGATCCTGTGCGGGTGGGTACACCTGGTCCAGGATCCGACCCTCACCCAGCTTGCGATCGAGCGGCGCCTGACGGTCATCCCCTGGGAGGCGATGAACCTATGGTCCGATGACGGATCGTTCCGGGTCCACGTGTTCCACGAGAACAATGAGCTGGCCGGCTACTGCTCAGTTCTCCATGCGCTGCAGCTCCGGGGGCTCACCGGCGAGTATGGGCGCCAGCTGCGCGCAGCGGTCGTCAGCTTCGGTGCCACCGGTCGGGGCGCAGTGACAGCGCTCATGGCGCTGGGCGTCCGCAGGATCTCGGGGCTGACGCGGCGACCCGTTGAAGCCCTCACGGATCCCATTCACGGCGTCGAGATGCTCACGTTCGCGCGCGACCCGGACCACCCCTCACAGCCGCTCGAGCTCGACGGGCCCCACGAGACAGTCGCCGAGTTCCTGGCGGAGCACGACGTGATCGTGAACTGCATGCTTCAGGACACCGACCGGCCACTCGTCTTCGTCAGGTGTGAAGAACTCGACCTCTTCCAACCGGGAACGCTGTTCGTCGACGTCGCCTGCGACGAGGGCATGGGCTTCGAGTGGGCGCGGCCGACGAACTTCTCGGAGCCGATGTTCGACGTCGGCGGGGGGCGCTTCAACTACGGCGTAGACCACAGCCCGTCGCTCATGTGGGACTCGGCGACCTGGGAAATCAGCAGGGCCCTGATCCCTCACCTGGATGCCCTGATGTCCGGCGCCGATGGCTGGCCGGACAGCGAGACGATCAGCCGGGCGATCGAAATTCACGACGGCCGAGTCCTGAATCCGAAGATCCTGTCGTTCCAGCGCCGTCAGAGCGACTTCCCACACAAGCGGACGTCGATGGGTGCCTGATGCGCGCGGAGGATGGTGGCGACGAGCCTGGTCACGGTGCGCGCGTTCACGCCTGCCGCGTGCTGGGTGCTGCTCATCGCTCGAAAGGAGCACTCTTCACAGAAGGCACAGGCGCGCCGACGCCAAGAAATGTCACTCGGGTCCGATGAGCAGAACCGCCGCTGTGCCCAGCATGGCAACTGCCGTGGTGCCGTGCACGCCGTAGGCGGTGGCCTTCGGGCCGTTGCCCCGGAGCACGATGATCGCGTCGCCGATCGGGATGATGCTAGCTGCGACCAGGTACCTGCCCAGAACGTGCGGCTTACCCCCCGCGAGCAGGACGAACACGACAACGCCAGAGGCGATATCTCGCACGCCCTTGACGGCAAGGTACGGGTCGCTTGCCGGGCCGCCTTGCTCGGTGGTAATCCCGTATTGGGCTGCCGCCGCCCGCGGCACGGCGAGGAACCGGGCGCCGATCACGATGATGCCTGCGCCCAGCAGCCCAGAAAGTCCGTAACCGATCTTCGTCAGCACCCACCCACCGAGTAGTTCGACGCTAGCAACCTCGCTGCCGTTGCCGAGCCGACCGCTTCTGCAATGTCGCCGATCCGTAGTGCCGCGACGAGTGCATTCACGTCGCCCTGGGCGAGCCACTTGGCGCCGGCTCCAGGTTGCTTCGACGGCGCCAACGGCGCCGTCCGCGCGTTACTCCGGCGGGCGCAGGAGCTCGCGAGCGGAATCCGCGTCCTCTGGCCTGACCATGATCTGATGGGCTCCCACCGTCGCCAGGCCGTCGCCGGCCCCAGCGCCACGGTTGGTCAATCGCGGCAGACATTCGATACCCGCACTACGCAGCCTCGAGCAAAGCAGCTCAGCTTCGGGCTCGGTCCCGACTACCTCGACGACGACCAGCTCGTCCATAACAACGCGACGCTATCCGAATGTTGAGACCTAGGCCTCGTGGCCGGGGTGGTAAGCGGGTGGCGGGGTGACTCAGCCGGCTCCTGCTTTCAACGCGAAAGCGGAAGTGCCCAGGGTTAGCGGGATCAGGCTCGGGATCGCCGTGGCCGGCTGCCATGATTCCGCTTTTCCGTGCCGAGATTCAGGATGAGTAGCAGGGTGTGACGGTAACCGCGCAAAAGGTTGTTGGCCTCGGGGGCTCGCTTCGAGAGTCGTCCCGTAGTCGAGCAGCGCTTGCGGTTGCTCTCGAAGGCG
>Ga0209382_10002573_pt1 | contig 26083 bp, 17 predicted proteins | sample SoiMetdeltSBSDD5_FD_187599 | JGI IMG/M metagenome (GOLD analysis project Ga0209382, IMG submission 187599) | Bulk soil microbial communities from a Populus tree surrounding site in Tennessee, USA - Soil MetaG P. deltoides SBSDD5 (SPAdes) (version 2) | ecosystem: Environmental > Terrestrial >... | reverse complement strand
ATAACGTTAGTAAGCATGAGTTTGCCAATCTTGCTTCGAGCGCTGGCTGAGCCGACGCGTCAAAACGACCTTAGTCGACAGGAAACAGATCCCGGCGCGCCCAAGCTCGTGTCATTTCCCAGTGGCGACCTGACCCTTCATGGTTTTCTTTACAAACCAGAAGGGGACGGCCCGTTCCCTGCGATTATCTGGAATCACGGCAGCGAGAAACTCCCAGGCCAACAACCCGAACTCGCCAGGTTTTATACGAAGCAGGGCTTCGTGTTCTTCACACCTCACCGCCACGGCCAGGGCCGGTCTCCCGGCGCCTACATCGAGGACCTCATCGAAAAGTATGCGGCGACCGAGAAAAACCGAACCTCGGTTGGGAAGTACGTGGTGAAACTACAGGAGGAATATAACCAGGACGTCGTCGCGGCGGTTGAGTGGTTGAAGGGCCAGTCCTTCGTAGATCAGCGGCGTATGGTCATGTCCGGCTGCTCCTACGGGGGCGTCCAAACGCTCCTGGCCGCGGAGAAAGGTCTTGGGTTACGCGCTTTCGCCCCATTCGCTCCCGCCGCAAAGTCGTGGGCCAACACTGAACTGCGGAAGCGATTGCTCGAAGCCGTCCGGAACGCCAAGTCGCCATTGTTTCTCATTCAGGCGCAGAATGATTTCAGTATCGGTCCGAGTGAAGTTCTCGGCCCGGTGATCAAACAAAAAGGCCCTCCAAACCAGGCGAAGGTCTATCCGCCCTACGGAACTACCCCTCAGGAGGGGCATTACGCCTTTGCGACGAAAGAGGGTGGCATCGCCATCTGGGGATCGGAGGTTCTCGATTTCTTCCGGGCGGCGAGTCGATAGGGCCAGGTCATTGTCGCCATGAGAAAAGTCATTAAACGGCAGCGCCCCGTGTCTGTGATGACCGCGCCAGCAAAACCAGGTACGCTTAGGGGGCTGTGGGCGCGAGTTGTTTACTCGCGCCTCTTTCCTGATTAGACTCCTGATCAGACAAAGCCAAAAACTGGGCGATTAAACAAATCGCCCCACACCGTACACCCATTTGCAAACCGCCATAAGGAGGCAAACCGATGTTTGGAAAGATTCTCACCGCCCTGACATTCACATGCGCTCTTTGCGTAAGCGCAATGGCGCAGGACGCCAAAAGCGTTCTCGAAGCGGCAATCAAGAACATGGGCGACATCAAATCCGCTCAGTATTCCGGCAGTGGCGCTCAGTTCAACCTGGGGCAGAGCGTGAGTCCCGATGCGCCGTGGCCGCGCGTCGAACTTAAGAGCTTCACCCGCACGGTGGATTACGACAAACAAGCCTCGCGCAATGAAACAGTCAATGCGCAGGGCGCATCGACTGTCCAGTTCCTCTCAAGCGATAAGGCTTGGGGGCAGGCCGGCGCCAACATCACACCCTCTGCGGCCGCAGTCACGACCGAGCGTCAATTGCAGATATTGATGACTCCGCACGGTTTTTTGAAAGGCGCGCTGGCGAACAAGGCGACGGCGAAGAAGAGCGGCAAGGCGACGCTCGTGACCTTCATCGCGCTGGGCAAATATAAGGTGGTCGGCGTGATCTCCGCCGAAAATCTGGTTGAGAAGGTCGAAACGCGACTCGACAATTCGGTGCTCGGCGACATGCTCGTCGAGACCACTTACAGCGACTACCGCGATTTCGACGGCTTGAAGTTCCCGATGAAGATGGCGCAAAAGCAAGGCGGCCACCCGGTCTTCGATCTGACGGTGACGGAGGCGAAGGCCAATGTCGCTCTCGACCTTTCCGTGCCTGACACGGTACGCCAAGCCACGCCGCCTGCCGCGCAGGTAACATCGGAGAAGCTCGCCGACGGCGTTTGGTATCTGACTGGCGGAACGCATCACAGCGTGGCGGTCGAATTCTCCGATCACGTCGCGGTGATCGAAGCGCCGCTCAATGAAGATCGGTCGAACGCCGTCATCGCCGAAGTGAAGAAACTGCTTCCCGCAAAGCCCATCCGCTACCTGATCAACACGCACCATCACTTCGATCATTCCGGGGGTCTGCGAACCTACGTGGCCGAAGGCGCGACCATTGTCACGCACCAAAGCAACAAGGCTTTCTATGAAACGACCTTCAAGTCGCCGCACACGCTCAACCCCGACCGCCAGTGGCGCGAAAAGAAGAAAGCCAAAATCCTGGCGATCGGCCCGAAGCACGTGATGTCCGACAGCGCGCGGACCGTGGAGCTGCATCTGATCCAGGACAATCCGCACAACACCGGCATCATCATGGCCTGGCTGCCGAAGGAGAAGCTGCTGGTGGAAGTGGACGTTTACTCGCCGCTGCCGCCGAATGCGTCCCCGCCGGCCAATCCGAACCCTAACATGGTGAACCTCTACGAGAACATCCAGCGGCTCAATCTCGACGTGAACCGGATTGTTCCGCTGCACGGGCGCGTCGTGGAGCTTGCGGAGCTGAAGAGAACCATCGGCAAGTAGCCGCCCAAATTCCTCCACAAAGGCGCACGAAGATACACGAGGAAAAAAGACGTATGAGCCGAATACTTTCATCTGTGATCGTGGCGCTGACGCTGGCGCTCAACCTGCAGGCGCAGACCGCGCCGGACGCCGACGAACTGACCAAGCTGCTCAAAGAGTTTCTGGCCGGGGCCTCGCGCAACGACGCCGCGACGCATGACCGCTTCTGGGCTGAAGACCTGATCTACACCGGCTCCTCCGGGCGGCGGATCAGCAAGGCTGACATCATGCGCGACGTGCGCTCGGCGCCGTCCCCGAAGCCCGGAGATCCGACAACCACTTACGGCGCCGAGGACATTCGTATTCAGCAGTACGGCGACACCGCAATCGTCGCCTTCCGCCTGGTCGGCAAGACCGAGGAAGATGGGAAGAGTGTGGTCACGAATTACCTGAACACCGGAACCTTCCTCAAGCGCAACGGCAAGTGGCAAGCCGTGAGTTGGCAGGCGACCAAAATGCCCCGCCCGGAAGACGAGATCAAAAAAGAAATCGCGGCGGCGCAGGCCGCCTTTCATCAAGCTATGCTCGCCGGTGACCTCAAAAAACTGGAAACGTTGGCGGATGAAAGCTTCATTTGGACGCATCGCGACGGAGAGCAAATGACGCGAAAGCAATTGCTCGGCCAGTTGGGGTCGGGGCAGTTGAAGTATTCGAAACTGGAGATCGCTAACGTGACGGTCTCCGTCTATGGCGACACGGCGATTGTGCGAGGTGTTTCGCAGCGCCAGCGCAGTTCGTTTCCCGGCTCTACAAACTCCGGAGACGCCAATCCCTTCACCGCTTTTTATACGTTGACGTTTGTCAATAAAGGCGGCGACTGGAAGGCGGTGGCGATGCATACGAGCCGGCCTTGAAATTTCCGAAATCAACCGAGCCCGACCTGATTTCGCTCAGACTTTCGCCATGGCGCCTCTCGCGGGGATTTTCCCGCCAAGGGATTTGTCGAAGTGATAGTCCCTTTATCCAAAGCCGATTTCGATCGCGCTATAGATCTGGCGGACCGGATCAGGCAGCCCGAATTGAAACTACATATGAAGCTCCTGGCGATTCAGGCTGCCACGTCGGAGTAGTTTTCAAGAGAGTGGATGTTCATCAAGCGGGTTCGCTTTATCGTTTGGGCCGCCAGAACGGATCACCGCCCGGCAGGTACTGAATCGGAACTTCGGTGATAAAGGTCTTGAGCCACCGGGCGCACTCTTCCATCCCATATTCTTCAGAAGGTACGTGGCCGAGGACGATCAATCCTTTTTTCTTTCCCGCCGTAATTGTGTCTCGCGCGTATTCAACCGCTTCCCATTCGCGCGTTTCCCCAATCACCACCACATCGACCTCAGGGCTATCCAGCGCCTTCATGACGCCGGGAAAGTTATTGAAGCCCGGCGATAAGGCCACGTTGCGCACTGTAAGTTGCGGATCGCCGATGACGCGCAGCGCGCGCGCGTCAAGACGATCTTGCATACTTTTAGCCAGCGCTTCCAGCGTGGCGCCGGGTAGCGAGAACCGTCGTGGTTGTTCAGAAGATTGGTACTTTCCCCAACCCAGCGCCTCGGTCATTCCGGCCAGGATTCCATCCGGCTTGCGCGCATGCCAGTGGTCATGGAAGCGCCAAACCACCAAGCCATTCTTTTCGATGAAGTTCCGCTTGGCCTCGTAAATCTCTCCACTCAGATTGGTCGTGTCGTCGGTGTGGTTATAAAAGGTCGGCTCATGCGCAATGATCAAATTCTTTCCGGCGGCATGCGCCCGCTGACAAACGTCGAGCGTCGCGCTGAAAGAGGTCGCGATGCCCTTGACGACTGTGTCCGGATTGCCGATCTTGAAGGTGTCCACAGTTTCACTGCGCCATGGGACGCCGACGTTTTTTTGAATTCGTTCGATCACTTGTCGCGCGGTGAGTCCTTCAAACGCGGTTGCGGCGCGTCCAATGGAATAAAGCCCTGCTCCGGCAAGAGCTAGGAAGCCCCGCCGTGAATAATTCAAGCGATGTGCGCACATGGGTTGAAAGTCCTTTCGCTTCGGAATTGTCAGTTTTAGGCCCTAAATCGAACCAGACGACATTGGTAAGGTACCGCGCGCGTAAGCAAGCGGCGGACTCATCGGTCGGCCGCTTGCTTACGCGCGCGGTACTGTATCAGTGTACCAAAGTCGGAACAACAAACATTGGGACAGATCGAACCACGGGGATCGCCGGGCGTCACGGGGAAAGGCAATAACCATTTATGTCCCGCTAACACTTGCCTATGCTCGCGCGCAGATTGAAAATACAATCCTAGACGTCGGCGCGACCGGACCCGCGGCCGAGGAGATCGGAATCCTGCTGGGACAATTGACACAGCTTGCGCCGGAGAGTGACGTTCCGGATCAGATCAATCTTGGTATCAAGACGTGGGGCGAGTATTTCCAGCGTCGTTTCTAGTCCAATGAATAACCAAAGAGGAATGAACATGTCTCGCGCAATCTCTCGACGCGACTCCATGCGGAAGTTTGCTCCGAAACTCCGGCGGCGGTTCATGACGTTGGCGCTGGGCGTCTCTCTGTTACCGCCGCTCCTTACCGCCTATCCGCGGACGGTCTCTGTTGTCGCGCAGCAGGAGCCGCCGTCAGGCGCAAAGGCCCACGTCGCTTACGTTCCTCGTAATGCGGCAGACGATGGCGCTCGACTTCCTGACCTCTCTTCGTTGGACATCCCACTATTGATCTGTGACAGCGACCGCCTGGGGACGGCCATGCATTTACGGCTGCCTGAATACACTTACCTTCAGACGCGGCTTTCACGCGAGTTCGATCAACGTGGCAAGATGATTGAACGCGCCAGCGCATACGAAGCTTATCCGATCATAGTTCTGGGACATCAGCGCCACGTCATCAGCCTGATCAGCGAGGATGGCGCGCCGGTTTCGCCGAAGCGCCTGAAGAAAGAACGACAGCACGCGGCAAAAGAAATAGAGACGGCTGAACGCGAGAGCGCCATTCAGGCCAGCGGCGCGCCTGCAGGCGGCGCGGAAAAGTATATCGCGGCAGGGATCGGAGTGAGCCAGGCCGGGGGCGGCGTGTGGATCGGTGTGTCGCAATTCCTGCGACGGTGCCGGTTCGGAGAGCCTCGCTACGACCGGCTGGCTGACCGCGACATGATTGCGCTCAACATTCAGTCATGCGCCGGCGATGTGGGCGATCCGCGCGAGCAGTACCTGGGCAGGATGGCCGGAGTCGTTTGGATTGACGCAGTGGATAAAGTGGTCGCCCGCCTGGTAGCCTGGCCGGCGTCTGAAACAATGCCGGAGATAGCCTCCGCGCCCCGGAACGCGGAAACGATCGTTTATGAACAGATGCGCCTGCCGAACGGGCTGTGGTTTCCCAAACGAATTCGACTCAACGCCATCGACAAGGCCGCGTTGTTCAATGGAACGGATAAAGACATGAGCTTCGAGTTCAGCCATTACCAGCGCTTCAACACAGAGGTCAAAGACCTCCAGCAGGCGACTTTGAAACCAAAGCCATAACCTGACGGCTAAACGAAGGTGAGCTTTCGGCTACAATGATGGAATCAGAGGTGAAAGTGAAAGTTCTAGCCCTTTACCTTGAGTTGCTTCGCCAGTGAAAAACCTCCATTTGTGATCATCGTTTCGGCCATTGACCACGGGCGTGGTCTCGGCCTGATATAGCCAAAAATTGATTTCGACGTATCCGACCGGCGCTGTCGTGAGCTTTTGAAATAAATTTAGGCAATTATACGCCTAACACACCCATTTAACGGAGGTAATATAAAAGTATGAGCAACACTGATAGCAAAAAAAAAGAGTTGGCGCCAGAACTGCGTGAAGAACTACTCGGTTCATTGAAAGCCCGTTTTGAGAAAAATATGAACCGCCATAAAGGTCTTGAATGGGCTAAAGTACAAGCAAAGCTGCAAGCTAATACTGTAAAACTGTGGTCACTCAATGAAATGGAAAGAACTGGCGGTGAACCGGATGTTGTTGGTCATGATAAAAAGACGGGCGAATACATTTTTAATGATTGTTCAGCGGAAAGCCCTAAAGGCCGCAGAAGTGTTTGTTACGACCGTGAAGCCCGGGAGTCAAGGAAAGAACATAAACCAGATAATAACGCTATTGATATGGCAGCCGCCATGGGCATTGAGCTTTTAACGGAAGAACAATATCGAGAGTTGCAGAAGCTTGGCAATTTCGATACGAAAACGTCGAGTTGGGTGAAAACACCTTCTGATATTAGAAAACTCGGCGGCGCCCTCTTTTGTGATCGCCGCTACGACCATGTCTTCGTGTATCACAACGGCGCCGAATCTTACTATGCCGCCAGGGCGTTCCGTGGCTCGCTAAGGGTCTAAATTTTGCACAGTCAGCTAAAAAGGAGTACGTGGCGTCAGGCCTACTGCCGCAGCCAGACCTCACTCACATCGGCTGGCTCACCCTCGCAGAGTTGGAAGCCAATCTCATTCATCGTGGACTTGAGCCTGGAGACCTTTCCTCACCGGTCAGAGCGATGTTGGCGGCTATGACCGAACTCGCCGCCGCCTACGGTCGAGAGGCCGTACGCCTTGTTTTTTGGATAGGCCTGTGACGCGGTTCCTGACGAGCGGCGCTGATAGTTCCGATTGGCGCGGAGCTGCCCACTGAAGGCTCACAAACGAAACGGCAATCCGCAGCCGAAGAATCGCTGCGGATTGCCGTAAAGAGTTGGGTCCCGGCTTGTTGACCGGTTTCGTTAAGGTTTCCGATGGGTCGACGAATTGCGGGTTCGGATGCGGCGGCGCTTACTGTCCGTTCCGCGCCACTACTGTCACGACCTCCGGCCCGGTGGCGTTTTGCGTGATTGTGTCGCGCTTCTTCGCCGCTTCGCGCTCGGCTTTCGATTTCAGGAGCCCATATCCTTCACTGCTCTCTCCATCAAAAACCTGCGCGAGGAAGTACTGATTGCCGTAACGGCGGAAAATCAGCCTGGCCTGCGACTCGCCCTTGCCACTAACACTATTGACATTGAAATTTGCCGCCTCGCTGTTGTCAGCGCCGCGAAGGATCAAGGTGTCAGAGGTGCTGCTGGCGAAGAGCCGGCTGACAGTATATTTGCCCGCCTTGAACTCTTTGCCGCCGACCATGAAATCGAACGGGATGTTTGCGCTGACGCGCCCGCTGAAACCTGCAAACCCGATAATTGACATGGGAATGATAAGGGTCAATGTGGCGGCAACGCTCAGTATCTGCTTTTTCAAAATTACCTCCGTTTGGTATTTATGCAGCGGCCACGATCTTCCGCTGCTGATTTTTATCTTCAAAAGATGCGCGTGGCATCCCTTCTCCTGGGTGTGGCGTATTGCACACGACTCTCCACCTTACGCACGCCGCAACGGCGATGTTTCAATTTCGACGCTTTTTGATGATTCTTTATGAGGCGGGCGCTCGCAGCCCATTGATAATTGGTTGTGGGAAAATGCCAGCATCCAAAATTTTTGAAGAATAGTCAGCCACCCAATTCCCTTTTGAACTCCGCGAACTGCTGTTTAAGCTCACTCAACTCCAGGCGAAGCGAAGCGATCTCTTCTTCCAGGTTCGCGATCCTGTCGTTCTCGGCTTGAGCCTGTTGAACTGAAGGCGCTTGATAGGGCGGGACCTCTCTTTGCTCCATCTCGACAGGGCCGCCGAGCAGATGGGCGAACCGCGATTCCCGCGAGCCTGGCTGGCGTGGCAGCCTCACGATCAAAGGCTCATCTCGCAGCGACAATCCCTGCAATAGCGTCTCAACTTCGGCCAAGCTCTCAAACTTGTGCAGGTGCTGGGTGCGTGAGCGTAACTCGCCCGAGGTTTGCGGTCCGCGCAGGATTAACACGCACATCAACGGGATTTCGGCCTCGCTCAAATCGAAAGCTTTCGGGAAGACGTGGCCGTACTTCGGGGCGCGCGCCTCCGAGCCGTGAAAAACATAGGCCAGATTCTTCTCCCGCAAACTATCAAGCGCCCTGGCTACGATCGTTTCGTCGTAAGAGACCACAGGGTCGCGATGATTCTTCTGGTTGCAGGCGTTGACCAGCGCGTTGAGCGTCATCGGGTAGTAATCGGGCGTTGCGATGTGCTTTTCGACCAGCGCGCCGAGCGCGCGCAATTCATATTCGTTCAGTGTTGCGTTCACGATCCATACCTCCCAATAAATGCCCGAGTGGCGTCATCTCAGCCGCCAGTTGCGCGCATTATGCGCCGAACGCGTCAGATTGCGAAGTACGGATGAGACGTGGAATCCCTCCGATCTCTCAGCGGGCCTTCTTGAATGAAGCCTGAGTCCCTGTTTGGTTTAGTAGCCGCGACCGTAATGAGGGCCGCGGTTCTTGGCGAACTGGTAATACGCCTGCGCGACGCCCTGACTGCCCTAACTGATTGATTTATCTGGGCCGTGTGGTCTTTTAAATGCGAAAGAAGCTCGAGAAAGCTGAGTCGGGCGCACGAAATCGTTAACGCCCAAACAAAACAGGGGCTCCGATTGGCGAGGAGTCGGCGAGTTTGCCTCCCTGTCGCACGTAGGGCGCAAGTTTTTCTCAAGGGGTCCTCAAGGTGTCTAAGGATAATACCGAACATCGGACATGGCATGCGGCTGTCGGGCGAGAGTTTCCAGATTGGGAGCAGATTTTCTTACCTGACGGTCGCCGGACGTGGGGAGGTATAACAGCGACGCTTTCGGCGCCGCAAACGCCAGTCTCGCGCGAATGCGCGTAAGAGGGAGGAATTCAATGACCGAACCGGAGAGAATCAAAAATCTTGAGGAACAAATCGCCCTTGTGGGGCTGTTGCTTGGCGTGGACTTGAGTCGTTTGCCGACAGAGGAATCGATGAGGCTCAAACGCTTCGCGCTCGATCTCTACAGACTCGGACATGCCAGCGGCTTCAAAGCCGGCGTCGATCATGCGACGACCGCCATCGCCGTCATAGATCCGCAACGCTGCCCCGGATTCGCGGGCAGGGTTCGCCGAGACTTGTAGGTGGTCAAAACATAGCTGCGCCCGATTAATGCGACAGCTACCCGACAATTGGGATACCGCAGGCTCGCGATATCGACCGCGCGCGGAATTCCCGAATCCTTATGAAACGGCTTCCCTTCTCGAATTGATCAAAGCCAGTTCGGGATTGGATAAACCAGAAAGAGAGGCGACCTATGCGACAATATGCGCCCACATCCTCAGAAAGCTTCGCGGTCGCCGAAGCGACGCCAGGTAATACGACTGACCTGAAAACTGTCGAATTGGCGACTTCACTGCTCACCGCCTCCGGCAGGCTCAAAAAATATGGTGAGGAGACTGGCGCGGGAATCAATCCCGGGATGCTTTTCGACGTCAGACAGAGTTTGATTGGGATGTTTTTGATAGTGAATAAATTGAAAAGCTTCAACGAAAACTTGTCGGCGACTGCCATGGTTCATCAGCAGGCCGTATTCACGCTGGAATTGATCAAAGATTGGCCGGAAGATGAGCATCTTGGCGAGGTACGCAGCGAGTTGCGCAAGATAGCCGATGGTCTTGCATTCGTCACCGATATGGTTTTTCGCTCATGAAGCCAAGCGCTAAAACTAGTTTACTTTGTAAAGACTTACTCAAGCCCAAACTGCTTTCAGTGGCATACACATTGCCCCTCCAAAAAACGGTTGAAAGGAGGGACTTATGCTGTTTCTGTTGCTGATAATCATATTCGTCGTCTGGCTTCTCAGTTACTCCGGCCCGCGCTATTACCCGGCCTATACGACTCGCTATAGCCGGTATCCGCTATGGGGCGGTAGATCTCATATTCTGCTCGTGATCCTGGCTTTGATTCTCGTGCTGTGGCTACTGGGCATGATCCGCATTGGCGGTCTTCCGTCGCCCCTCCACACGGGTCGGTCTGGCCCTACCTTTAGGGTACCGTAACTCGACCTCGGCCATCGCTTTCGCCTGACCTCGCCGCACGGCCCGTTGCGCCTTTTGCCGGCGCTCTTCCCTCAACTCATCGGCTCAGCGTTGGTGGAATTCGGTTGAACATATTTGTGTAGATGCCAATGGGTTGGCGCTATCGCTTGGGTCGCTGTACGCTATGCGGCGGGATTGTTTGCGCGGCATTATGCCGCAAGTCAGGAGAGCGCGGAGCCAAAAAGACCGCAAAACCTATGAGTGATGCGCCTGAGATAATCATACGATTGGCCGAGCCGACTGACGCGCCATCTCTTGCGCGGCTCCGCTACGAATTTCGAGCCGGCCACGATCCGGCCACGGAAGCTGAAGCCGGTTTCGTGGCGCGCTGTCGCGCATGGATGGCCTCGCGCCTCACCCCCGAAAGCCACTGGCGTTGCTGGGTGGTCGAGGAGGCTGGCAGATTGGTAGGCGCCGTTTGGCTACAACTCATCGAAAAGATACCGAATCCGGGCGCGGAAGCTGAAACCCACGGATACGTCAGCAATCTGTATGTCGAGCCGTCCCAGCGAGGCGCCGGCCTCGGATCGATGCTTATGGACACTTGCATGCGCTTCTGTGAGAAGGAAGCTGTGGACGCTGTTATCCTGTGGCCGACGCCTCACAGTCGCAGTCTGTACGAACGGCATGGTTTCGCCGTGCTCGAAGACTTACTTGAACGACGCCTCGGCCCAATCCACTCTCAATCAGAGGAATGTTCGAAATGAGTCACTTGTTCGCTTATCTCTCCAGGATGAAGTTCATCAGGCGATGGGGATTGATGCATAACACCTACCCCGAGAACATCCAAGAGCATAGTCTGCGTGTCGCCATGATCGCTCACGCGCTGGCCATCATCCGAAACAGATTGTTCAACGGAAGCGTGAACCCCGAAAGAACAGCCGCGCTGGCGCTGTATCACGACGCCAACGAGGTGCTGACCGGCGACCTTCCCACGCCCGTCAAGAATTTCAATCCCGAGATCAGCGCCGCTTATAAAGAGATCGAATCCGCGGCGGCGAAGAAGCTATTCGACATGGTCCCCGACGCCCTGAAAGAGGATTACCGGGCGCTTTTCATCGCCGAAAACGCCGACCGCGAGTCTTGGGAATTGGTGAAGGCGGCGGACAAGCTTTGCGCTTACATCAAGTGTCTTGAGGAGATCGGCGCGGGGAACCAGGAATTCGCGAAAGCGGAGAAGACGATCAGAGCCGCTATCGAAGCGCTCAATCTTCCGGAGGCGCAATACTTCATGGACACGTTCGCGCCGAGTTTCAAGCTGACGCTGGATGAACTCGATTAACGAATGAAATGTCGTAAACCTCAGAGCGTGTTTTAAAAGCGCTTTTCTAAAGCCCGCGGCAGCGGGCGCCAGCATAAAGCCTTGTCTTTACCCGCATTTTTTACGATATGTGGGCGCGGATTTCAGCCCGCGGATGCGGGCGGCAGAATAAAGCCTGGGGTGGAGCGCGGTAGCGCGTAACCCCAGGTATGCGGAGTGGAAATTTATTCAGCCTGCGGAGCAGGCGGCAGCCAACGTAGAAGTCGGCGCCATCAAATTCGACTCAACAATGATTAGCTGCCGCCCGCATTCGCGGGCTCGATAAGCTTTGTTTCTCGCGATTCCTGGGGTTCCCCGCTACCGCGCTCTACCCCAGGTACGATCAGGATTTATCGCACAAGCCCGCGAAGCCGCCCGACAGCGATTGGCCCAATCTCAATGATGATGAAATGGCGCATGACAAAAAGCTGCCGCCCGCTCCGCGGGCTTGATGCGTACTTACGCCATATACCTGGGGTTCCGCTGACGCTCCACCCCAGGCTATATTCTGCCGCCCGCATCCGCGGGCTAAGAACGCGTCAAAATGCTGGTAAAGACAAGGCCCCATGCTTTCGCCTGCTGCGGCAGGCTCAAATCGAAGCTTTTAAAACACGCTATCAGAAGCGACGCCCCGTAGACCGAAGATCGGCGGCGGATCGGCCTGTCTGACGCCGCCATTAGATGGCGGATATGGAAATGGCGCTTGATCTGTTCGCGTATGCTATGATGCGCTTGCCTTTCCCGGCGCTATACCTATCAAAATTTCATCCGAAAGGATCATATGAGTCTGGAGACTCAGCTTCAAAGCGATAAAGTGAGGATCCAGCAGTATCAGACGCTGCTGGAGATTTCAGAAGCCATAGCTTCGAATCGCGACCTTGCCTCGCTTTTCCGCAATCTGGCGCAGCACTTGCGCGCTGTGGTTGATTTCGACTGGGTCTCGACACTGCTCTACGATCCCGCGCGGGACGTCATGCGCATCCACATGCTTGAACCGCCTCAGCCCGACGGGCTGGTCGGTCCCGCTGAAATGCCGGTTGATGACGTCCCTAGCGGCTGGGCCTGGAAGACGCAGGAGCCATTGATCATTCAGGAAGTCGCGCGGGAAAACCGCTTTCCTCAGTTCAACAAATGGGGGCGTCAGAATGGCGTGAAGTCTTATTGCGCCCTCCCGCTCACTTCAGCAGGCAGACGTTTGGGCGCGCTGGGATTCGCGAGCGTAAAGGATGTGGTCTGGAACGATGAAGATCTGAAGTTTTTGACGCAGGTGGCCAGGCAGGTTGCGGTCGCCGTTGACAATGCGATTAATTTTGAAAGCGTACGCTCCGCCGAGCGGCGAGCGGCGAGGGATCGCGACCATTCGCAACTGCTGCTCGAAATTAATAACGCGGTGGCCTCGCATCTCAATCTCGGGGAACTCCTGCGCGCAATCTCCCCATGCCTTCGCAAAGTGGTTTATCACGATTTCGCGGGGTTAGTGCTGTACGACGCGGAGAGCCGGCAGTTGCGCGCGCACGCGCTCGACTTTCCCAAAGATAAAGACATCCTCGAAGAGGGGGTAGTCTTCCCATTGGAAGGGACGCCTTCGGGGTTGGCTTTCACTTCGCGGCGGACTGTGATCGTCAGCAATCTTGAGCAAGAAAGGTTCGCCTCCACGCCTCTCGTAAAAATTCTCCGCGCCGAAGGAGTGAAGTCCGGTTGCAGCGTGCCCCTGATCGCGCACGGGGAAGCGGTCGGCGTCCTGACCCTCATGAGTTTGCGCGAGGAAGCCTTCTCCGAATCGGACGCGGAGTTGCTGACCCAGATCGGGGGTCAGATCGCGCTGGCGGTTGAAAACGCGCTCAGTTTCGATCGGGCGCGTCAGGCCGAGCGGCAGGCGTCGCGCGAGCGGGACCGCATCCGGCTGTTACTGGACATCAACAACGCGATCGTTTCGCATCTTGAACTCGGCGCCCTGGTGAAAAAGATTTCCGCGAGCCTGCTCGGCATCCTGCCACACGAGGCGGCGGGAATCGCGCTTTACGAACCCGAACATAACCAGTTGCGAGAATACGAGAACGTCGCCTACGAAGGGTTCGTCGCTTTTCAGAAAGGGATGGCGATGCCTTTGGAAGGGACTCCCGCCGGTTTAGTGTTCACCTCAGGGCAACCTCTTCTGCTCAAGCGGCCGGACCCGGAGCGCTTCCCTGTTGATCCGGGGCAACGACCGATTAATGGCAGCCGGAACTCCGCCTGTCTGGCGCCGCTCATTTCACACGGCCGAAAGCTCGGCATTTTGGGGGTGGGTAGCGCACAGGAGGACAGGTTCACGGAAGAGGATCTGGAGCTGCTCACCCAGGTTGCCGATCAGGTCGCCATCGCGGTCGAGAATTCGGTCAATTTCGAGCGTGCGCGCGAGGCGGAACGGGAGTTGGAGCGAAAGCTCGATCACCTCAGGCTGATGTTGCGCGTCACCAATACTGTGGTCTCACGACTAAATCTGCAGGAACTTCTGGACGTCATCTCCGCCACTATTTGCGAGGAGATGGGTTGTGACACCGCCGGCGTAGGCCTTTTCGACCAGAAAAGCGAACAACTGATCGCATTTTCGACTCAATTCCCACCAGGACATCCCTTCAGGGATAAGGGGGTCTCGATCCCTTTAGAAGGCACACCCGGCGGCCTGGCCTTTACCACCGGCCAGCCGGTCTTCCTCGATAAACCTGATCCGGAGAGATTCAATTCCCATTATGCCAGGAGGATTCTCGAAGATGGCTACAGATCGGGCGGCAGCATTCCCCTGATCGCGCAAGGACGTAAACTGGGCGTCCTGGGTGTCGCCAGCAAGCGGGAGAATTCTCTTTCTGACGACGACAGGGAGCTTTTGGTTCAGGTCGCCAATCAGGTGGCGATCGCGGTCGATAACGCGCTCAATTACGAGCGAGCGCGCGCGGCCGAGATGGAAGTGAAACGCCAATACGACCGGCTCCGCCTGATGCTGGAGATCAACAACGCTATCGTCTCGCGGCTCGATCTGCGGGACCTGATTAGCGTCACCGCGGCGTGCCTGCGCGAAGTGTTGCATCATGACATCGCCGGCCTATCGCTTTACGACCACGACACCAATCAGTTGCGAGCCTACGCGTACGATTTCCCCGACAAGCAGTTCGTCATTCCCGAGGGGACGCCGGTCCCACTCAAAGGCAGCCTGGGTGGAAAGGCGTTCACTTCCGGCCAATCGGTCTTCACCAATCGCCCCGGCTCGGAAGACGCCGTCTCTGATTTCAACAGACGGTTTACCGAGCTCGGCGTCAAATCGGGCGGTTGTGTCCCGCTCATCGTGCATGGCCGCAAGCTCGGCGTGCTGGGCGTGGCGAGTCTCCGCGAAGACGCATTCCCTGAAGATCAGCAGGAATTGCTCGCTCAAGTCGCCGCTCAGATCGCCATTGCGGTCGATAACGCGCTGAATTTCGACCGGGCGCGTAAGGCCGAGCAGGAAGCCAGGCGCCACTTCGACCATCTGGGCATGGTCTTGCGCATCAACAATGCGGTCGTTTCACAACTCGATCTGCATGAACTGCTCCAGGTTATCTCAGGCTCCCTGCGCGAGATGGCCCCGCATGACACCACGGGCATTGCGCTTTATGAGCCTGAAAGCGACAAACTGCGCCTTGTCATGACAGACTTCCCGGAGCAAATGAAACTCGTAGAGGAGAGCTATCTGGTTCCGCTTGATGGCAGCGTTATGGGACTGGCCTTCACGTCGGGCGAGCCGGTCTTTCTGGACGAATATGATTTAGAGAGGTTCCCTTCCGATTTCACCAGACGTTCGTACGACGCCGGACTCAGATCCTGTGGCAACATCCCGCTCATCGCGCACGGCCGCAAGCTAGGGGCCTTGGGCGTCGCGAGCAAACGCCCAAACGCCTTTTCCGCCGAGGACATCGAACTGCTCTGTCAGAGCGCCAATCAGATCGCGATCGCGGTCGAGAACGCGTTGAACTTCGAGCGGGCGCGCGTGGCCGAACAACAAGCGAAACGCCAGTCTGACCGCCTGCAACTGCTTCTCAATCTGAACAACGCCATTGCCTCCGCGCTCGATCCGCCCGCGCTATTTCGCGCAGTCTCCGCCAGTCTTCGCCAGGTGTTTCAACACGATTTCGCCGTTTTGGGACTTTACGATGAGCGGAAGAAAGAGCTGGGCGCTTACGTGATAGATAGCGCTGACGGTCTGAACCTATTTGAGGAAGGGACGGTGACGCCGATCGAAGGAACTCCCGCCGAACTGGCCGTCACCACGAAGCGAGTCGTGATCATCGGGCCGGGCGACGCGCAGAAGTTTTCTTCAGAAATGGTCAGGCGCTCCGTCGAACAGGGGTTGAGATCAAGCTGTACGGCGCCGCTGCTTCGTCACAACCGTGTGATCGGCGTCATGACTATCGCCAGCAAAAGAGAGGCCGTCTTTACGCCGGACGACGGGGAGTTGTTCCTACAGATCGCCGGGCAGATCGCCATCGCGGTTGAAAATGCCTTGGCTTACCGCGAAATAGACGCGCTCAAGAATAAGCTCGCCAGCGAAAAACTATACCTCGAAGACGAAATCCGCACCGAACACAACTTCGAGGAGTTGATAGGCGCAAGCCAGTCGTTCAAACGCATTCTCAAACAGATCGAGACTGTGGCGCCAACCGATTCCACCGTTTTGATCCGCGGTGAGACGGGCACTGGCAAGGAGCTGATCGCCCGCGCGATCCATTCCCTGAGCGGGCGCAACGAACGCACGCTGGTCAAAATCAATTGCGCGGCCATACCGACTGGGCTGCTCGAAAGCGAACTGTTCGGTCACGAGAAGGGCGCGTTCACCGGCGCGATAGCGCAACGCGTCGGGCGATTCGAGCTGGCGCACAAAGGCACGCTGTTTCTGGATGAAGTCGGCGACATCCCGTTTGAGTTGCAACCGAAGCTTCTGCGCGTATTGCAGGAACAGGAGTTCGAGCGATTGGGCAGCGCCCGGACCCAGAAGGTTGACGTCCGTTTGATCGCGGCGACCAACGCCGACCTGGAACAACTGGTCGCGGACAGAAAATATCGCAGCGATCTTTATTACCGGCTCAACGTCTTCCCGATCACGATTCCGCCTTTGCGCGAGCGGACCGAAGACATTCCCGCGCTGACAAGATTCTTCACGCAAAAATACGCGCGGCGTTTAAAGAAACGCATCGAAGCCATCCCGGCCGAAGTCATGACGGCGATTACAAACTATCGCTGGCCAGGCAATGTCCGTGAACTCGAACATTTCATCGAACGCGCCGTCGTTCTGACGCTGGGCCCGGAACTTGAAGTCTCGCTCTCCGAATTGAAATCATCGGCGCCAACCGTCCCCGTGATGATCTCCACGCTCGAAGACGCCGAACGCGGTCATATCATACGCGCGCTCGACGAGACCAACTGGGTGATCGGCGGTCCCAACGGCGCGGCGGCCCGCCTGGGAATGAAACGCACGACGCTTCAATCAAAGATGCAGAAGCTGGGCATCTCCCGCTCGCGCGGGTAATATCAACATTGCAATTGCGTGTACGGGAGCAGTAGCGCGAGTTGTTTACCCAGATACACAGTTAAGAAATGGATGGAACCGATCTTGACCGTGGCGCGGACTTATGGTGTTTGAAAAATAAATGCGACAACAACTACTCGTCGCGGCAGTGACGGTTGACCCTAGCCCGGCTTTTCAAAGCCGGGCTAAATTCACACGGTCGCTGCCGCGACCGGGAAAATAGCCTGGGGTCATTTGACGAATGACAAATGACAAAGGCTAGTTGCGTTCCGGCAATCACGGCGTGATCCGCAGCGGTATGGACACCATGGCGCATGCGCCCAGCGGCGCCCGCACACGGTAAATAGTCTGCGGCAACGGGTCGCCCTGCACGAGCTTGCGGTTGTTTTCGTCCGCATCCCGTTCCTCTTTCGTCCGCGGTTTGCCCGCGCCGCCGCGCGTTTCGCGCCGCTCGGCCTGGCCCCCACATTGCCGTTCCCACTGCGCGAGCATGGCTGGCTGGATCGCCGGCTGCTCGACATTAACAGGCAGCGGCTTCGGGCTAATGATGATGATCACGCTTTCGCCGACGTGGTCCTTGTCACTGCGCTGCAAGGTGAAGTAAGGGATCTGGTCGTTTTGCGCAGGAACGTAGACGCTCTTACCAGCCGAAACCTTGGATTCGCCAATCGGTGTACTGCGCGAAGGGAAGATCAAATCCGGTTCACGCAATATCTCCTTCCCTTTTTCCCTGTAGATCTCGCGGTCAATCACATAGATGTAATTGTCATCTGCGCGCGGCGCCTCGACGCTGATGCGCAGGCGTTCCCCTTCTTTGAAAAGAGCCTCTACAGTGGTTCGTTCATGCTCGTATAAGCCAAGTTGATTGGATGCGGCGCTTTTCTCGTCCACAAGTAATCGACTGTCGCCCGCCGAAGCCGGGCGCAAACGCCAGATGGTGACGCCGATCAACTGGTCATCCAATTCGACGCCGCGGGCCGCGCCGGGTTTCGCCTTTGGCCTGGCGGGCGCCGGCGGCTTCGGCTTCCCCGTCGGAGCCTGCGCATCTCGCCTGAGTTTCTCGGCATCCTCACGCTCTTTCTGAAATTTTCTATTCCACAACCGGCGCGTCTCATCGTCTTCTTCCTGACGCGACGGCATTGCCGCCCCAAACAGGGCGCATGAAATGAGCAAAAGTGATATTGCGCGCCAGCGCGGCGCTTGTTTGTTGTTTTGCATTTTTATTCCTCCTAAACGTGCGATAAGAGACAGGTAGCTGTGGCGAAAATTACGCTGAAGGTCGCTACCGCTCCTCGCAAGGCGCCGGTTTATCGCCACTCTCCTTGCAGTGTGAACGCCGCCCAGTAATACGGCGCTTCCCATCCCTTGTCTCTCCACATCTCCACCTGGGCCGCTCTCAAAGCAGCCGCCGGGCGCTCGCCTCCGACCAGGATCCGGCGGTAACACTTCTCCATCAATTCCGCCGTCGCCCGGTCGTTCACGCTCCACAGACTGACTACCACACGCGCAGCTCCCGCGTACATAAATCCACGCGTCATGCTCACCAGTCCTTCGCCTCTGGTCAGCCTGCCCAATCCTGTTTCGCAAGCGCTCAGCGTCACCAGTTCGGCAGGCAGATCGAGGTTATAGACTTCATGCGCTCGCAGGAATCCGTCCTGCGGCTTGCCCTGTTCGTCGTAGAGCGAGAGCGCGATCGTCGACAACTCCGGCCGCTCGCTGTCGGCCAGCCCGTGCGTGGCGAAATGGACGTAGCGGTACTGGCTCAGTTGACCGCTCGTCACCGTCGCGCGGCTCGCCTCGAAATCGAGCGCTTCCAGCCCCGAGCCCGCCGGCGCGAGGGCCATAATCCGTTCGGCCTCCTGCCGAGTGTAGCGCAGCCGCTTGATGCGCAACTTGCTCGGCGCGGCGCCTGGCGTGGCGCCGGCTATCTGGACGAGCTTTCTGCTGATAATTTCGTTGACCGGATTGGAAGCCGGCTGATTGGTCTGCCGCTCTGCGAGGCGCGCGCCAGAGTTGATTCGCTCGTCATCTTCGGAAAATACAGGATCGGCCAGCACGGCCACCGTCCTGGCCGCCGGTTTGCGCCCGGCAAGTTCGCGCCGCAACACAGCCAGCGTCGTCGCCGACGGCAAATTCACTATCTCGTGCTCTACGACGAGCGGCTGCCAACCTCCGGCGCTCGCGTTGAGACTGTTCGGATCGGGCAAGGCTCCGAACGAGACGTAATGCAGCATCCCGTCAGCGACGATCAACAATCGCTTCTTACCCAACTTGCCGGCCACCGGCCCGAGCAGCGTCCGGCTCAAGCCGGCCGCCGCCGTCAAATACTCTCTCCCTGTTTCATTGAAGCTCGAGTTTCCAGGCTTCGCCGTTTGGCTTCTCTTGTCGGGAGGTTTTGACATCAGTTCGGAGACGCGCTTTGCGGCGGCTTCGACCTCCTCGCGCTTAGGCAGTTCGTAGCTGTTGATCGTCGCCGGCGTCACCGCCCACAGAAAGCTGCGCTCGTCGCCGAGCGAGTATTCGAGCAGGAGCGTGTCGTCGTCGAGCGCCTGCCGCTGAATCTCGGCGAGAGTGAGCGGCTGCGGTTGCGCCAGCGCGGCGTAGCGCGGATTGCTCTGGCGAATTTGCGTCTGAACCTGACGCAACTCGATGGTCAAGGTGTCAATCTCTCGTCTGTGCGCTGCGAGCCGTGCGGCGTCCGCCCCATTCGCTTCCAATATCCCCCCCTGGTTCTCCCTGGCGCGCAGACGTTGCTGCAATGAGTCTTCCTGCTCGATCAGTTTCGGATCTGCGCCGCGCCGAATATTGGCGCGGGCCTCGGTCAGACCCTCGATCAAAGAAAGCGCGCGGCCGCGCTCGCTGGCTTCCAGCGCCGCGGCCATATAGCCCCTGGCCGGCTCCCTGTTGTGCATCTGCATCAGCAGGTCAATATAGAATTCGTAGTAATCCTGTACCCTAGCGAAGTAGGTGGCGCGCAAGTCTTTGCTATCAATCTTGACGCGCATCGACTCGATAATTCTCAAGACGGACTCGGCGTGAGATAGAGATTCGTTAAAATGACCGAGAGCGCGTTTAGTCCTGGCAATATTGTAGAGCGTTGCGGCTTCTCCCTGGCTGTCGCCAACTGCGCGCGACCACCTCAGCGCCGAAGCGTAGAGGTCGATCGCAATCTGTTTCTTGCCCAGAGCATTGAAGATATCGCCGATGTTGTTGAACGCTGTGACTTCTCTTCCTTCGTAACGTCCTGTGTTGTGAGACGCAACCATCTCCTGAGCATAGAAGTCAGCCGCCTCCTGATACTCGCCCAGCGAATAGTAGGCATGGCCGATGTTGTTGAGCGTGTTTACTTCTCCGATGTGGTTTCCGACTTCGCGTAAAAGCGGCAGCGCCTGATTGTAGTAGTCGAGCGCCTTCTGATACTCGCCCAGCGAATTGTAGGCAACGCCGATGTTAGTGAGCGTTGTGGCCTCTCCACCGCGGTTACGGACTGCGCGATAAAGCGGCAGCGCCTGATTGTAGAATTCTAGCGCCTTCTGATTCTCGCCCAGCGCAAGGTAGAGACCGCCGATGTTGGCGAGCGCCAAGGCTTCTCCACCGCTGTCACGGGCTTCGCTGAACAGCGACAGCGCCCGATTGTAGCATTCGAGCGCCTTCTGCCACTCGCGCTGTGAACAGTAGATTAAGCCGATGTCGGCGAGCGTTGTGGCTTCTTGAGTGCGGTCACGGGCCCTGCGCCACAACGGCAGAGCCTGATTGTATGAGTCGAGCGCCTTCCGCCACTCGCCCAGGGAATTATAGACTGAGCCGATGTTCCTGAGCGTTGTGGTCTCTCCATCGCGGTCACGGATAGCGCGCCACAACGGCAGAGCCTGATCGTAGAATTCGAGCGCCTTCCGCCACTCACCCAGATCATAGTAAGCACTGCCGATGTTGTTGAGCGTTGCGGCTTCGGCGCCGTCGGCGCCGATTGCGCGCATGAGCGGAAGCGCCTCTTCGTATTTCTTCGCCGCCAGGCGTAGAGACTCCTTCGTTCCCTGCGTGCGCAACGCTTTCGCCTCATCCAATTTCCTCTGAGCGGCAAGACTGTTCTGGTCTTGCGCCGGCGCCTGTTGGCGCCGGCCTCGTGATAAAGCCTCGTCCGCCTGAGCGTAAAAGTCCTGCGCCTTCTGTTTCTCTCCCATCGACTCGTATACAGAGGCGATATTGCGGAGTATTCCGGCTTCTTCATCAGGCTCATCGGCTGCGCGGCGAAGCGTCAGCGCCTGGTTGAGAAAGTCGAGCGCCTTCTGTTTCTCCCCCAGCGAATAGTAGACATGGCCGATGTTGTTGAGCGTGTTGGCTTCTCCACCGCGGGCGCTGACTGCGCGCCAAAGCGGCAGCGCCTGTTTATAGAAGTCGAGCGCCTTCTGATACTCACCCAGCGAATCGTAGACAACGCCGATGTTGTTGAGCGTTTTGGCTTCTTCACGTTTGGCGCCGATCGCGCGCCAGAGCGGAAGCGCCTCCTGGTATTTTTGCGCCGCCAAGCGCAGAGATTCCGCCGTTCCTTCCGAGCGTAGCGCTTCCCCTTCATTGAATTTCCTCAGAGCGGCAAGGCGGTACTGGTCCTGCGCCCGCGCCGGCCCGACCTGCGCGCCGGCGGGTACGCCGGATTCCCTGATTCCCGCGAATAAGAGCAACCCGATTGCCGAAATCAACGCCAGGCGCCGGATCGGACGGCGCCTGAGCGTGATAAGCGATTGATGAATCCAGGATTTCCGCGACATTGCTTTCCTCCTCTTTGACAATCAATGCGTTAAAGACAACTCAACGATGCTCCGGCGGCCCCACGCCGGCGTGGCGACATAAAAAACCTTCAGCGAGATAACCACTCAAACGTGGCGGCGGAAATGATCTGCATAGCGTCCAGCATGTCGAGTTTGCTGGTGGGCGCGATCACTTCGATCGTGACCAGCGCTTGTGAGTTGGCCACCACGAACATCACGCTCTTCTCCGGCTCCGGCAACCGGCGATCCTGCCCGACGAAAGTATAGAACTGCGCCTCCGTCCCGCCGAACTTCGTCGTCCCGGAATCGGTGAGCGCGAAGCCCGGGTTGGCTTTCACCATATCTTGCGCCAGGCTGCTTCTCCATCGCTCGATTCCTTGCCTCGTCCAGACTCTGCCTCTGGGCGGCAATCGGAATTGAATGCGCAAGCCTTCGGAGACGTAGCCTCCCACTTGCGCCAGACTGGCGTCTTTCGGAGCGATCACCGTCTCGTAGCAGAATGTCGAGCGGTCATCGCTCCAATATTGATTGCGCTGCGCCTGCCAATCCTTCGGAACGGCCAGGCTGAAAAATCCATCCGGGTCTTTGTACGACGCAAAATTCTCGCGAATCACTCTGGCGAGCCTGTCTTCCCTCTGCTCCTCGGAAATTCTTTTTTCAATCCTTGCCACCTCGCCGATCGTGTATTTGATCGGGGCGTTGTTCTGCAAGGCCTTGCGCACATAGTTGATCGGCAGCGCCAGTCCGAGCGTCGGGCCGTCGTCAACGCGGGCGGCGACGACGCCGATGACCTCGCCTTGTTTGTTGAGGAGCGGGCCGCCGCTGTTCCCTGGATAGACCGGCGCCGAGGTCTGCAACAATGTGAAATCATCCTCTTCGCGTATCTGGCTGATCAGACCGGCGGAGATCGTCCCGGTCAATCCCTTAGGATTGCCAATGGCGACGACTCCCTGGCCGAGTTTGACACGGCTGGAATCGCCCAGCGGGACTGTAGGCAGGTCTTCGGCCGTGATTTTGAGCACGGCGACATCCAGCTCTCTATCCACCGCTACGGCGCCTTTGACGCGGTAACTGCCGATCTCCCTGTTGCTGACTTCAACCGCCGAAGCGTTCTGAATGACGTGATAGCAGGTAACGACAAGGCCGTCTTCGCGGACGATGAAGCCGCTTCCAATTCCGAACTGTTTGCCGTCGCCGTCAAAGGAAAGGACGGTAACGACTGAAGGCAGCGACCTCCTGGCAACGGGCGCTACCCATTCTTCCTGGGCGAACGCGAAGATGGAGTTGAGTAAAACAATCAATCCGACAACTTGCAGGCGGACATTTTTGGCGATGTTCATAATTTTTCTCACTGCCCCTTTCGAAAATCGTTTGTAGCTGCGGCCTTCAGGCGGTTGCGTCGCAGACCGCCTAAAAACGCCTTTCTTTTCTTCAGGGCGTCGCACGCGATATGAACGACCCCTTCGAAAATGTGGGACAAGATGCCATCCTGTCTCACCAATAAGAGCGTCGATTTCCGCCAAAAAATGACACGCGGCTGATTTTTTTTGGTCTTTGGGAATTGCCGTGAGGCGCCTCAGCATTTTGCCATTTAGAAAAGGAAGGAGAAACCACGGATTTAACAGATCAAAACGGATTTTCACGGATAGTCTTAATGCGTAAACTCAGTGGTTTCTTCGAGAGATTGAATTGCCTGACGATCGCCGAGTCAAAGACAGGTCAACGATGCTCCAGCTTCACGACGCCCGCCAGGACCTCGCCTCTGCCTTTAAACTTCGTCATCCCACTCTTTTCATCCTTCTCCACTTCGACTGCTGTCTGGGCGAGCGCCCTCAGATACGAGTCCAGGCGCCTGATCTGCTCGGGATCGCTGACGAGGCCCATGTCTCTCCGATTCGCCAGGTATTTGATCGATTCCATCTCCGCCACACCCCGCTCCGACCAGATCAGCCAGATTTTTTCCACGCCCGTTTCATTTTCCGCGCCCGCTTTCTTATCAACGAACTCGAACCAACCCTCGGGATCCCCACCCGGCGCGAGAATCTGGATCGTCTCATTGGCCGCGACCTGTGCGGAGTCGCCGTTGATCGGAAACATCAGGGTGAAAATGGGAAGCTTGTTGGCTCGCTCCGGCGCTTCGTTGACGGCGTAGAGATAGGACGCTTGCGGACTGTTCACGCGCAGCCTCACCTCATCGCCCGCCTTGAACACTGTGTCGATGGTCGGAATGAACGGCTTGCCATCAGGATGGCGTTTGGGATTTCTCCGCGCTTCCAGCGAGTAGCTCAGGCTACGTTCGGCTCCCGCCGGCGGATTCGCTTTAGTGGCGATCGGCTTCCCTTCGGGCGCCGTCGCCAGACGGCGCCAGGCGATTGTTCCCACCGCGACTGCGGCCAACAGCGCGATCAGCGCTACGATCAACAGCGGCCATCGCGGCCGCCGCTTTGCGTCATGAATCGCCTCGAATTGGCCAATCGCCGGGGGGTCAGGGGTTGTTTGGAAGGGGTTGCTCCGCTCAGGTTCGGCAAGCGCCTGATCGAAAGCTTTGCTGAATTCACGCGCGGCGCGGTAACGGTTTGAAGTCTCGAACGCCATCGCTTTCTTTATCGCCGCGCGAGCCGCTTCGGGCAGGCCCGCGCGCAGATGGCGCAGTTTCTCTTCGACTCCTGCGCGTTGCAGTTCGATCTGTTGCGTGATCGTATCAGCTTTGAACGGCAATTGCCCTGTGACCATCTCGAATGCGATCACGCCCAGCGCGAAGATGTCGCTGGCTGCGGACGGCAGCCCATGAAACTGTTCCGGCGCCATGTAAGGCAATGTCCCGACGATCCTGGTATCTTTCGACGCCGGCGCAGGGGACGTTTCGAGCACAGTGGCGATGCCGAAGTCTATGATCTTGATGTATTCTTCGTGGCCGGCGGTTTCCAGGCCGGAGGTTTGCAACATGATGTTAGCCGGCTTCAGATCGCGGTGGATGACGCCTTGTTCGTGCGCGGCGTCCAGCGCCTGCGCGATTTTACGCAGCAGGTCGGCGACCAGCTTCGGATTCATTCCGCGGGTCGTCATCACCGACTGCAGCGTCCGGCCCGGGACATACTGCATCACGAAATAGGCGCGGCCGTCGGGCAATTGGCCGGCGTCGAGCGCGCTGACCACGCCGGGATGGTTTATGCGCGAGAGCGCCAGGATCTCGGCTCGAAACTTTTTCTCGAACCAGAGGCGATCTTCACATTCCAATATTTGTTCTCGCAGGACTTTGACCACCACCTGCGCGCCGCCCGGAAGTTTGAGATTTCGCGCCAGGAAGACCTGGCCGACGCCGCCAGGCTCCAGCTCTCGCTCGATCAAGTAGCGCCCGTCCAGAATCTCGCCCGGCGCGGGCGAGATGTTTTTTCGGTCGTCGATCAGAGTAGCGGCGTTGTGCGGCCTTTCTTCGGTCGATGTTTCATATATATGCGCCGTTTCTTGCGCGACTCGCTCCTCGGCGAGCATTCTGGCGGCCTCTTCGAAGGCGGGCTTTTCCATGAAATCGCCGGCCTGCTCGTGCGCGGCGATGAGGGATTCCACTTCGCGTCTCAGGGATTCGTCGCCGGCGCAGGTTTCGTCCAGAAAAGCGCGGCGATCGCCGGCATCTAATTCCAGCGCCGATTCCAACAGCGGCTTGATTTCACGCCATCTTTCAGAGCTCATCTTGGCAGGGCTCATCCTGTCAGGGTTCATCTTGGCAGGATTCATTTTGGCTGGGTTGATCTCGGCGCGATTCATCTTCGGGTCCTCCGCTAAGTTCGTGATAGAGCAACGCCCTGGCTGAATTCCATTCGCGTATGACCGTGCGGGGAGAGATTCCGAGCGACTCCGCTGTCTCTTCCACGCTCAGTCCGCCGAAGAACCGCAGTTCGACTATGCGGCTCTGGCGCGGATCGATTTCGGCCAGAGCGTCGAGAGCTTCGTCGAGCGCGATCAGGTCGCGGCTGCGTTCGGACGAAATGGTCAACGCGTCGTCGAGCGAAACATGTTGCGGCTCGCGCTTGTCCGCCG
>Ga0209382_10002570_pt1 | contig 26106 bp, 25 predicted proteins | sample SoiMetdeltSBSDD5_FD_187599 | JGI IMG/M metagenome (GOLD analysis project Ga0209382, IMG submission 187599) | Bulk soil microbial communities from a Populus tree surrounding site in Tennessee, USA - Soil MetaG P. deltoides SBSDD5 (SPAdes) (version 2) | ecosystem: Environmental > Terrestrial >... | reverse complement strand
CTTCGGGGTGACGACTGCAAAGTAGCGCTGGTGCTTCTTCATGACCGTGATCAGCACCGGGGTTGGCAGCTCTAAATAGTCCTGGTCAAAGGAGCCGAGGATCGCGGTAGGCTGCTCGACAAGGTTAGTCACCTGATCAAGCAGATCAGGATCATCCAGCAGCTTACCGGCTGCTTTCTTCGCCAATGCGTTGATTTGTTCTTCGATGACTGCGCGGCGCTGCCGTGGATCGAGGATGACACCTGAGTCTTCCATTGCTTGGAAGTAGGCTGCGACATCTTTTAGCTCAATCTCTGGCGAACCTGCTCCGCGTGTGCCATAAGTGGTGCGGCCTGAGTAGACCCAGGCATATTCGAAGGGAATGACGACGCCGTCGTAGAGCGCAACGTACCAGCGAATCGGGCGCGAGAAGCTGACATTCGACCAGTTCCAGCGCATCGATCTATCGAAGCGGATCGAGGCAATCAGGTCGGGTAGGCGCTCTGCTAGCACTTCGTGGGTTGGGCGGCCTTCATCACGTTTCAAAGCCACAATGTACTCACCGCCTTCGATCTCGCGCCGCTCAAGGGCTTCGACGGCAACGCCCTGCCCCCGCGCAAATCCTTCGGCGGCTTTGGTCGGTTTGCCATCAGCATCGAAGGCGGCGCGAACGGGCGGCCCACGCACGATCACTTCATCAGCACGCTGATTTGGGGCCAGACCTTCAACTAGCACGACAAGTCGGCGCGGCGCCCCGGTGACACTCACGCCCTCGTAATCGAGCCGCGACTCGTCAAGCATTGTGTGAACCAGATCGTGAAGCTGTGCGATAGCAGTATCTAGATCGCCAGAGGGAAGTTCTTCCACACCAATTTCAAGCAGGAACGGTGCGGCTTCCGCAGGAGACTTGCCAAGATCGATTTTTGGCGCGGCAGGCTTCGGAACTGAGACCATGTGCGTTTCGGGATCAACTTCCCAATTAGCGGGAAGGGTCGGGTATTCGAGGGCGGCACGCTGTTCTACGAAGGCTGAGGCTACATTCGCGGCAAGGCCCTGCATCCGCCGGAAGTAATCCGCCCGCTCGATCACGCTGATCGCGCCGCGTGTATCAAGCACGTTAAACAGATGCGAGCACTTGAGCACGTAATCATGGGCAGGCATCACAAGCGGCGGTTCCTGTGCCAGCGCCCGCCTCGCCTCATTCTCATACGTGTTAAAGACGCGGGTCAGCCCTTCGACATCGGCGACTTCGAAGTAATAGCGGCAGTGTTCGATCTCGGATTGCAGAAGCACATCGCGATATTCAACGCCATCTGTCCAACGAATATCCCAAACTGCATTCTTATTTTGGAGGGGGAGCAGGATGCGCTCAAGACCATAGGTGATCTCGACGGAGACGGGGCTTAACTTCTGACCGCCTGCCTGCTGAAAGTAAGTGAACTGGGTGATCTCTTGCCCATCGAGCCAGACTTCCCAACCGAGACCCCACGCGCCAAGCGCGGGCGATTCCCAGTTATCTTCGACAAAGCGAATGTCATGCTTGCGACGGTCAATGCCGAGGGCTTCGAGACTTTGGAGGTATAACTCCTGCGAATTGCCGGGATCGGGTTTGAGGATCACTTGATACTGGTAGTAGTACTGCATCCGGTTCGGGTTTTCGCCGTAGCGACCATCATCAGGGCGCACCGAAGGTTCCACATAGGCCACGTTCCACGGCTCTGGGCCAAGTACACGCAGGAAGGTCGCAGGGTTCATCGTACCCGCGCCCACCTGAATATTATAGGGCTGCCAGAGAACACAGTTTTGCGCCGACCAGTACTGGTGCAGGCGCAGAATCACATCCTGAAAAGAGAGCGGTTCGGCCAAGTTTGGAGAGCCTCCGGGACAAATGCATCAAGTGAGGATAAGAGCATCGCGGATTTTAACACGTCAGGGGAAGATTGCGAGGTTGATTGTCGCCCAGCATCATGAAAATTTCTCGTGGTCCAGGTGGAAGTATGATATAATGCAGTCCATTGTTAAGAAGATATTGCCCCCATAGCTCAGGGGATAGAGCGCAGCCCTCCGGAGGCTGAGGCCGAGGTTCAAATCCTCGTGGGGGCACTCACACAACCGCCCGACATTTCTGCCGGGCGGTTGTCATTTAGGCACAAGTTAGCTGGGTTTACAATATTTGTCGAACCATTCCATCATGATGTTATAGCGAGACAGGCGGTGCTCTGGCTCGCCACTTCGAGACAGCTCGTGACCGTCACGAGCGTAGCGGATGAACTCGACGGGTGCACCTGCACGGCGGGCGATCAAGTGAAGCTGCTCGGACTGTTCAATGGGGACACGGAAGTCGTTTTCCGCCGCCTTGATCAAAAGCGGGGTCTTGATGTTCTGAGCGTAGGCAAGCGGCGACCATTCCCATAAACGGTTATGATCCTCCCACAATTCAACCCCAAGATATTCTTGTGTGAACGATGGGATGTCACTCGTTCCGAACATCGAAATCAGGTTATAGACACCGCGCGCAGCAAGAGCACAGGCGAAGCGATCCGTGTGACCGACGATCCATGCAGTCATGTAGCCGCCGTAGGAGCCACCTGTTACCGCCATGCGCTGTTCATCGACAAAGCCTCTTTCTACCAGCGCATCAACTACTGCCATGAGATCGGTGTAGGCGGGTTCAGCGAAGCGCCCCTGAATTGCACCGCGAAAAGTCTGGCCATAGCCATCGGAGCCACGCGGATTCGAATAAAGCACAACGTATCCACGTGCAGCATGAAGCTGCCACTCGTGCCACATCGACCTGGTGCTAGGAGTCCACATAGCCGCCGGGCCACCATGTATCTCAAAGGCGAGTGGGTATTTCTTCCCTTCCTGATAGCCAACCGGGAGGATGTACCATGCTTGCACTTTCTGACCATCAGGCGAGGTAACCCACATCTCTTGGGTCGGTTGGACAGTTACCTCGTCGAGGAGTTCTTTATTTGCTTCGGTCAACTGAAGCGGCTCATCCGCGCCGGGCGGTTGCCAGAATAATTCAGGAGGAGAGAGAGGGGTCTCTGCAACAAAGGTGATCCCACCATCGGCTGCGACATCGAAGCCTTCAATATCCATTATAGCAGAAATGACTCGCTCAACTTCACCGCCTTCAGGAGAGACGCGGTAAATCTCAATACGGCCTTCGTTATTGACAGTCAGATAAATCCATTGACTATCAGCAGACCATCTAAAATCATTCGGCTCACGATCCAGTTCGAGAGTGAGATCGCAAGGCTCACCGCCCTCTGAGGGTATCACAGCTAGAGTAGCGATAGTCGGGGCGAGCGATTTGCGTGGCCCTCGGAAATAGGCGATCCATTTGCCATCAGGAGAAAGGCGCGGCTGTACATCGCTGTAGGAATCGGGAGTAAGGACTTCTTCCTGGCCGTCCTCAACACTGATCTTGTAGAGGTTCTGAATCCAGAACGGCTCATCCTTCTGCTGATCTTCAGCACGATTTGTAATCAAGTATTTGCCATCGGGAGTCCACTCTGGCTGACCGTAATCTTCGTTCAGATCGGTGAGACGACGCGGCTTCGATTCCTCTTTAAGTAGGTTCTCATCGACAGCTATGACATAGACCTGCTCGAAGCGCTCGTCACGGAAGCTTGTACCCTCCCGAAATGGAACCCGGCGAACCCAGCGCGGATCGAAGCGCTTCTTCTCATCCTCTTCGCGGCGCTCCTTACGATGTTTGGCCTCAAGTTTGTCTTTAGGCGTTTCTTCCTCCTCACCTTCTTTGGCACGTTCCCCTGCGTTCAAGCCTGCTGTGAAGGCAATGAAGTTACCATCGGGCGACCACGCTGGATTGCTTGCACCGTTCTCCAAACTGGTGAGTGCGCGCGGATCACCGCCGGGCGTACCAACGCGCATCACATAGACCTGCAGCTTCTCACTGCGGGCAGAGACAAAGGCGAGCATCGAACCATCAGGCGACCAGCGCGGCTGGCTATCTTTGCCACCACGAGTCACCTGCACAGGCTTGCCACGATCGGTAGGAGCTAGCCAGATATTGCGGCGATAGGTGTTCTCCAAGCGGTCAATTGTCACCTGCACATGTGCAATCCACTGACCATCCGGGCTAACACGAGGGTCTTCAAAGTAAACAATCTTGAAGAAATCTTCAATCTCAATTGGACGCTTCTTTTTCTTCTCTGCCAAGTGAATATCTCCTCTGAAAAAGCGATTGGCTATTTGTTAACAATATGCTCATCGTAGCACTGCGGTTTTATCAGTTTTGTGGCTGAATGTTCCCCAGGCTTGCGTCTGAGGATAACTATCGCGGTTAGCAATCGAGGTTTGCAGGTAGAATGATGCCACAAATGCAATAGGAATCCAACCGTGAGTCTCAAAACCAATTTTCAAATCAGGTCGGTAAAAGAATTGGCTCACGGGTATAATCCTGCTGCAAGCGGGATTACGCACCCTCTATTATCGAACTTCATGGTATGCCGAAAAAGCTCACCTTTCAGACTGTCGTTTACATTTTGCTCGCGGTGGCATTCTTGTATGCGATCTATTCATACCGGGATCAGCTTAACGACATTGCGAACATTCTACAGCACGGAATCTGGTACTATGTAGCGGCATCAATCCTCGTATTGCTGGCAGTGATTTACGTCCAGACCGCACTTTATTCCAGCATTTATGCTATTTTCGAAGTCCCTTCAGCGAAGAAGCGTATTCTACCCTTGTATCTTGTCACCAGGTTTGTGACGGTTGCCGCACCGAGCGGCGGCCTTTCGGCATTTGTCCCGTTTCTACAATATGCGCGGCGTGGCGAAGTCGGTGTTGGACGGATCATCATTGCTAACTTAGTAAGGACAATCCTGTGGTACAGCAGCTTCGGCTTTTTTTTACTACTAGGACTTGGCTATCTGTTCCTCGCACATGACTTACAGTGGTTTGAACTCAGTGCGTCGATTGTGGTCTTCGTTGCCAACCTCACAATGGTCCTTGCATTAGTTCTATCTTGGGTTGCCCCGCGCCTGCTGGAGCGAATTCTTCATACTGTAGCTCGCCTGTTAGAGCAAATCTTCGGGTGGATACATCAGAAACCTCCCGTGACTGATAAACAAATGACCATTTTCGTGCGCGATTTGAATAGGGCGGTTTCTCAGATGCGGGTGGTTGGATGGCGGGGTTTACTTGTGCCTGTTGGTTATGCATTTTTGAACGAGACACTTAACCTTGCAATGCTCTATTTATTGGCCCGCGCATTCATGCTCGATCTCAGTTTTGGAATCATAGTGACAGCTTACAGCATCAGTATCCTCTTTTTCATAGTCTCACCGACGCCGGGAGGGTTGGGATTTGTCGAAGGGGCAATGATTCTTGTGATGACAACACTCGACGTACCGCAGGATAAAGCAGCCGTCGTGACACTAGCTTTTAGAGGAATTTCGTTCTGGGGGCCGTTCATCCTTGGCTTTCTCGCACTGCGCTGGACACGCCACCCAACGGGAAGAGTAGTCGAACGCAGCGAGGTACTCTCCGAAAACTCTGATGATGTGAATCTGATTCGCTGATATATCAGCTTATGTTGTGATGGCGTTGCGCAATCCTCAAAAGATCATGCTCCAAAGAACCCGTGATCGGGTTTTCTTCGATGCGCCCTAGCTCATGTCCATCCGAATCGTAGATTATAAACGTCGGAATCGCCGTGATGCCCAATGTAGATTTGCGCTCGGTATCCGTATCACTGTCAAAGATGTCCCACGTCCAGCCTGGCAGGTGTTCGGCGATTCGGGTCATTGGTGGAATATTGCGAGCACAATCGCTGCACGAATAGCGGGCAGGTGTGATTACGTGAGCAACAGGTAGAATGGCATGCACCTGTGACAGAATCGCAGCATCAGGCACATAACTTTCGTAGGCGGTGTAGTAATCGGGATCGACCTCAATATAGTGATGAAGAGGAGTATCTAGTGTGATGCCGTTTTGCATCCATGCCTCAATGAAGAATAATCTGGTTGTTTTTGGACTCTGCCGTTTGGAGCAGTTAGGGGCGAGGATTCTTACTGTTGAATTCGGTGGGATTTGGCGGTACAATGGCAATGGTCGCGGGCATGGTGTAATGGTAACACATCACCCTTCCAAGGTGTTGTTACGGGTTCGAATCCCGTTGCCCGCTCTGTTGTTTAGGGCCCATAGCTCAATGGTCAGAGCGTCCGGCTTGAAGGAGGGTGTCTAAGTCAAGATGAGGGCTGTGTATCTCAGCATGGCAGTTCTGGCATACTAGAATACATTTAGACAACTCTGTCAAGATTGACTCCATAGTTCGTCTTCCTAGAGAAGTCACATCGAGCTTGAAGTCTTTTTTGGTAGCATCTAAATGATGAAAACTTAAAGCGGCAAGGTTTTTGCGATAGCCACAAATTGAGCAACAGCCTCCCGCCAATTCTACAAGTCTTAGTCTTCTAGTAAGTCTACGATCCCGCTGAGGTACGACACTGTTGTGAACCTTGTGTTTGCAAGTGCGTGAGCAGAATTTAGTCTGCCGACCTTTCAAGGGTCCGCTACATACAATACATAAGAGTCCGTTCAGTGTCTGTGCATATCTCATTTGATATGACTCCTTAAATCGGGCGGCTTGAGAAGCAATTTTCAAGCGTTTACCTGTCAAATTCGGGGAAGCCTACGAGAATGCTCTGCATCCTTATGGTAATCCCGAGCCAAGCCTCTTTCAAGAGGAAGGTGTAGAGACTTGACGGCAGGCCCCTCTTACAGAGGGTGAAGGGAAAGTCCAGCCCACATACCGAAAGGGCGGTGAAAACCGCAGTGGGATGCATAACCGGTTGGTTGCAGGTTCGAATCCTGCTGGGCCCATATCTAGTTGAATATCACTCCATGATGAGCATCTGCTGTTTGTTTCAATAAGCCATCGCTAACTTACGATTTGCCAACCGCCCATGAGCTTTTTCCCCAAGATTGCCGAAAAGGGAAACGTCATTGCGCTCGCTGGTTTGTACTGTTTGATAACCAATAGGACAATCGATCCGCTCCAACCCGAAGCGGCTAAAAGTTCCTACGATACTCGTTGCCCGACGAGTGAGAAAGCAGATTAAAACAGGCTGCCGATAATCATATCTGCTTAGTAACCGAACAGCGTTAAAGAGTTTATCGAGGGACACCCGGAAGAAGGGCGGATCACATGCAATGATCCCAAATGTTTCTCCAAGCCATTCCGGGCGGGCGATGTCAAAGTAATGAAAACCCCGTAGGTTCTCAAAGCGCCTATCAATATCGAGTGTGCAGGCTTTAATTCCCCGACGCTCAAGTTCTTGCCCCAGCATAGGCGCGCATAAACAGCATGGATAATGATATTGAGAAACGAAATCCGCCAAGTGGTTGATGGTTACGTGATCGAAGAAGTACTGTTCATACTTGTGTAACTCATACATCACGCACCTGCCATTAGAACCACATCAACGAGGATCTATGAGTTTACTCGATAATGTCGTTAAATGTACAAGTTTGTAAGGAAAACCTGAGAATCACTAGAATCTCGAAGACCATTTGAGACAAAGCCAATATCGGTTGGAGTGCTGTACAGGGATCTCTGCATTGCTCAATCTTAAAGCAAGGCTAGAATGAGACATAATTGCCAATGGCTAGCGGAGCATCGAGATGACAATCTACCCAATCACCTTTCTTGACCACGCACCAGCGTGGACACCAGGTTATTCCACATGGCAAGCAGAGCGTATCTCGCCGATACGACGGGTAGGTTATTCTCTGCGCAACCTTGCAGAGAATGGGCTTATCAATTCCTTCATGTTTGAGGCATTTCAACTTTCCACAGGACTGGCCGATCTCTCATGGAGGCTGTTGTGGGCCGACACCGACGATCTGCCCGACGAACAGTCGGTAACGAATATCGTGCGCACTGCCGAGGGAATTTTAGTCTTTCTTCATGGCTGGGATGGCAGCGGCGAAGTTTGGGAAGATTTACCTGCCGAAATTATCCAGCGCAATCCCCGGTTGATGGCTCTTGTGCCTGATGTCAACGGTTTTGGAGGAACACCATTTATCGATCCTCTCCCATCGCTTGAACTCTGCGCGCCGCCGGGCTTAATGATTGCTATTGAACGCTGGTTGGAACTATTGGAATTACGATCTGCCGTAGATACCCCTGTACAACGCCCATTTATCTTTGTTGGGCATAGTATGGGAGGGGCAGCACTGTTCTTCATGGATGAAAGCCATTGGGACCCTTGTGAGGTTGGGCGGATTGCCTCGGCACCTGCCCTTCTTATGACTGATCCGATCCGCCAACGTTTCTACCGTACGCTGGGAGCGGGTATACGGATCAGCGCATGGAATGATTTAGCGGGTCGCCTCGCAGAAGAGGTAATCGCACCACGTGTTATTGACGCGCTCGCAGGCGGAGCCAGTGATTTTGTACGAGCAGAGCACCAACGCATATTCCGAGAGACGCCGGAAGGTGTTATCGCACAAACCTTTGCCGCGATGGGGCTGCTCAATGCGGAACTCATGCGCGAGGATTGGCCGCACTTCCATGTGTTCCTTGCTCATCGTGATCGGTTAGTAGGGCTTCAACCTACACTGGAGCTACTTGAAGAACTATCTTTTTCCCCTTCGCAGATTCAGATTGCGCTAGGTGATCACTATTTCTTCAGCATCGGGAAAGATGCAAAAATGCACGGCCTGAACCGTGAATTACTAATCAAGGATATTCTAGAGATGCATCGCGATCTGATGGAACATCAAATGCTGGGAACTAAGCACTAACGAAAAGGGACACAACCGACCGTGCGCCCTCTTAAATTAGGTTACTTGTTAGCGAAGCGGTAGCCAACTCCGCGCGATGTGAGAATATACTCCGGGCGGGTGGCATCTCGCTCGACTTTCTTCCTCAGATAGTGAATGTACAGCTTGAGGCTGTCAATCGCATCGCCGTACTCAGGCCCCCATGCTTCGCTGACTAACTCTTGTCGGGTGATCACACGCCCAGCATTGCGAGCAAGCACGCTGAGTAAGCTAAACTCTTTCGGCGTGAGATGACGCTGCTCGTTATCAACTACGACTTCGCGATTCAAGAAATTTACGCGGAAGCGACCGCCATCGAAAACCAGCTCCTCGGACATTGCTGTGCGAGGTGCACGACGCAGATGGGCCTTGATGCGGGCGACAAGTTCATCATTATCATAGGGCTTGACGACATAATCATCTGCGCCCATTTCCAGCCCCTTGACGATATCTTTCGTATCAGTGCGGGCTGTGAGGAAAATGATCGGCATATCGGAAAGCTCGCGCAGCCGGCGGCAAACTTCCCACCCATCCATATCAGGCATCATGATGTCGAGAAGTACCAAATCGGGCTGGTTGCGATACGCTTTACGCAGCCCGTCTTCGGCGCGATAGGCTTTTACTACGTCGAAGCCTTTGTGTTCAAGCAGAATTGTCAGAAGTTTTACGGTGGTTTCCTCATCATCAATGATGAGAATTTTCTCGGTCATGTTTGCTCCGCGCCGTAAATCGAGGTGTACTGAACTAGAGTGCTCAGAGAACCAAACGTATCCTTTACCTCAATACGACCGCCACTATACACTGGTCTATAAGAGCGCGCAAGTCCGGTAGAACTATAGTTCCGGTATTAAGCCTAGCCTCCTACTATCATTTTTGCCGCTCGAATCCTTTTCTGCTACACTTCCATCGTGCTCCCGGTTTGTGGAGCACTTAGTCTTGTATAATGAGCGATTGGCTTGCGTTCAAGCCATGGTGGATTCAGCCGGAACTCCTGAATTGACACCCCCTTTTGATGCGCTACAGCGCGCGGCAGAAATGCTACGGAACGCTCACCACGCCGTTGCTCTGACAGGTGCTGGCCTGAGCACTCCTTCTGGAATCCCAGACTTTCGAAGTCACTATACCGGATTATGGGATCAAGTTGATCCAATGGAGGTAGCTTCAATCTTCGGCTTCCGGCGGCAGCCTGCCGCATTTTTTGATTGGGTGCGCCCGCTCACGCGAACCATTGTAGAGGCACAACCCAATCCCGCTCACTACGCACTGGCTGAACTTGAAACGCAAGGCATCCTCAAAGCGTTAATCACTCAGAACATTGATATGCTCCATTCGCGTGCAGGCACGCAAATGTTATACGAAGTGCATGGTCATCTGCGCGAATCAACCTGCGTGGAATGTTTTCAGACCTTTCCTTCTGAGACATTTTTGGATAACTTTATCAACACGGGAGCCATCCCGCACTGCCCAGTCTGCGATGGAATCTTGAAGCCAAACGTGATCTTGTTCGGGGAGGCACTGCCTGTGAAGGTTCTGAACGCTGCGCAGCGAGAAGCGCAGGGGTGCGATCTCATGCTGATCGCCGGATCGTCGCTGGAGGTTGCACCCGCATCGGAACTACCCCTTATTGCAATTGCTCACGGCGCACAGATCATTCTGATCAACTTTGAACCAACTTATATAGACGAGCAAGCGGCAGTCGTGGTATATGGCGATGTTGCAGAGGAACTGCCCCGTCTCGTTAAGCTAGTTGAAAGCAGCCTATTATGAATTCAGCGAAAACCTCCTATGAAACTACGCTTAGTCGGTATGAGCTACTACTAGAGATCAGCCGCCAGCTAAACTCGACATTACAACTCGACCTACTGCTGGCTCATATCACTAACTCGGCTGCTAAACTTATTAATGCTGAGGCGGCTTCGATCTTGCTGATGGATAGTAATACGGGTGTCCTGCGCTTTGAAGCAGCTTTGGATCCGAGAGGCGTCTCGTATGACTCATTTGAAGTACCACTGGAAGGCAGTATCGCCGGATGGGTCGTGATGAACAAACAGCCTCTGGTTATCGAAGATGTGACTACAGATCCACGTTTCTTCAGTCAGGTCGATGAAGCCAGCGAGTTCCGTACGCGCAATCTGATGGCAGTGCCAATGCTAACGCGGGATCGCGTACTTGGCTGTCTGGAAGCACTCAATAAGCGGGATGGAGCAACATTTACAGATGATGATGTGACTACGCTCAGTACACTTGCAGCGCAGGCAGCCGTTGCTATCCAGAATGCGAGGCTGTTTGAGCAGAGCGATCTGATCTCGGAAATGGTACACGAACTGCGAACACCATTAGCTGCGATCAAAGCTACAACTTATATACTTGGCAGATCGGAGATTGGTGAGGATCGCCGCCGCGATCTTCTCAATACAATAGCAGGGGAGACGGATCGTTTGACCCGCATGACCACTGAGTTCCTTGATTTAGCCCGAATGGAGTCGGGCCGTTCCCGGCTACGGACGAGTCCTATCGATATAGGCCCGATCCTCACAAGTAGTTTGCAAACTGTGCAGCATCAAGCTAATGAACGAAATCTTAATTTAGATTTGAAGCTGTCCCCTATGAAACTTCCCGAAGTGCTGGGGGATGGGGAGAAAATCCGGCAGGTGGTGTTAAATCTGCTGACCAATGCCATTAAGTACAACCGTGAAGGCGGCTCCGTCACAATTAGTGCGACACATCAAGAGGAAACAAGTCGAATAGAGATCACCGTCGAGGATACCGGGATGGGTATTGCCGAAGTAGATTTATCTCACATGTTCGAGAAGTTTTATCGCGTGCCAGATCTAGAAGGGTACACAAGCGGGACAGGTCTAGGACTTGCCATTGCCAAGCAGATTGTCGAAGGACATGGCGGAAAAATTTGGGTTGAGAGTAAACGAGGGGTTGGCACACGCTTCACATTTTACATTCCAGTACCGAAACAAGAGTAGAGAGGTCTTCGCGTTCAGTTATTTAATAACATCTATTTCTTCACCTCCTAACCCACATCCAGCAGAATTTTGAGTACACCTTTGCGTGCGGCATGCTCAAAAGCAGTCATGGCCTCACTGAGAGGGTAGCGGCCCTCTATCAACGATTCAACGTCGATCAGTCCTCGGCTCAACAAGCGGATCGCCGCAGGAAATGGGCCACACCGCGAGCTTTCTATCTTTACTTCATCTACTACGATCCGTGTCAGATTCGCTTGAGGTGAGCCATGATAGGTACTTTTCAAGTGGATTGTGCCGCGTGCCTTGACGATCTCCAGCGCATCGGCAAAGCCGCTCTCCGTGCCTGTACAGTCGATCACAATATCTACACTGCGCGGCAGGATTTCATCTGAGAGTACTGACTCGATCCCCCAACCAGAGAGGAGACCGCGCTGCTGTTGATGTCGAGCGATTACCGTGACATCACAGCCTGTCAGCGCTACGATCTGAGCGGTCAGTAAACCTAGTTTCCCCGCACCGATCAATACAACACGATCATGTGGGCTGATGTGTGTCTGATGCAGCGTTTGCAACCCTGCCGCCAATGGCTCGATGAAGACCGCTTGATCGTCACTAATGCTGTCGGGGAGAGGATGAATCAGGTGGGTTGGCAGAGTCACCCATTCCGCCATCCCGCCATCTTTGCGATCAATGCCAAGTGTCGTGCGGTTAGGGCACTGAGTTGGATTGCCACCCAGACAGACCTCGCACTCACCGCAGTTTAGATTGATCTCTCCCACCACACGCTGACCATCAAGCGGGCCGCCCTCAACAACGCCGACAAATTCATGCCCTAGCACGCCTGTAAAGCCCATATAGCCCTTTACAAGTTCCATATCGGTATTGCAGATGCCTGCGCGAGTTACGTGGATTAGCGCCTCTTGAGCGCCCGCAGATGGATTTGAATAATCGGTGTCAAGGCGGAGATTTCCATCGAAGACAACGGCTTGCATTAAATAGCTCTCAATCTTACTGAACTATCTCTAATACTGTGTATATAGGAAGATGATCAGAGCCAAGTCTTGGCCCAACTATAGCCTCAATTGCTTGAAAATGTTGGCTGTGCCAGATGTAATCAATGCGCATTAGCGGTGGAATCATTGAAGGAAAACTTGCTACATCGCTCACAGGCCAAGTTCCGCCTAGACCGTATCCGGCCTCCAAGAAGGAATCGTTCATTACTTTGACAAGTTTGTTATAGCTTACCGCTTGAGCACTCATATTAAAGTCCCCTGCTACGATGAATGGAAGGGACTCCTTCTGAATTTCCGCTACAAGATGATCAAGCTCCAGATTCCGATCAGTGTCATCATAGCGAGTAACAGCACTCAAAAGGGGAGAGGAAGTAGAAATCCGTGCGTGCTGTGTTGTATACGTCAGATGAATACTATAAAGGGCGATTTGCGAGTCAAAGATGTGTACTACTAAACGCTGGCGAGTTGACCATATATCGTTTTCTGGATCGAGATCGGTGATCGTTTCAAGCGGATACTTCGATAAAACTGCATTTGACCACCAGTGTTGCTCAGTTTCTTGGCGATATTGATACGCGTAGTGATCCCGAAGTAGCGGAAGAACGTTATTCGTAAAGCTGTCGGGGACTTCTTGCAGAAAGACGATATCAGCGTTGGTCTGTTGAATCCAGTTTGCAACTTGATTCTGCTCAGTATTACCACCCCATATATTGAAAGTAACAATTTTGATCTGCGATCCAGACGATCCTGCTCGGCGGTGAGGCAGGAAGTACGGAGACAGCCAAATTGTAGAAATCAACAAAAGTGCTAGGGAGGAAATCCATAGAGGCTTGAGCCGAAGGGCCAGCGCAATTGGAAAGCAAAATATCAATGGCAGAATAACATATATCGATACGTTGTTGAGGAAAGAGATAGTCCAATGGCGATCTCCAATCAAGAGCCGCAGCAAGAAATAAGCTGCGATACCTGTTAGGTATGCTGCTACAAGAGCAACACAAGTGAGATAGCCTGCTCTTAGAAAAGTATCCTTACCAATCATAGTCAGTCCAAAGCACAAGGACGGACAGATCGCGTCTGCCCGTCCCTATTATGGCACAACTGTAAAGCGAAGAACTAAGCTTCGGCGGATGCTCTGCGATTTAGGAAAGGAATCTCGCCCTTCTCCCATGAAACGAGCACTGGAACCGCATTGAAGATCGACGAGTACGTACCAGAGGCCATCCCAATCAGCAAGATGGCGATGAAGTGCTTGATCGTTGGGCCACCGAACAGCAGAATTGCAACCATTATGAAGACGACATTTAGCTGTGTTGCCAGCGAACGGTGGATCACTTCAAGCATTGAGCGGTCAATCACACGCTCGAAGGGTTCATTGCGATACTTGGGCAGGTTCTCACGGATGCGGTCGAAGATCACGATAGTGTCTTGGATTGAAAAGGCAACGACTGTGAGAACTGCTGTCAAGAACAGAGCATCAACTTCCCAGCCAAAGAAAATGCCGAGGATTGACATCATCCCCAGTGTCACCAGCACGTCGTGAAGCATGGCTACGATGGCAGCAGCACCATAACGCACTGCATGAGGCACGCGGCGGAATGCTATCCAGATGAAGCCGAGGATCACGATGGCCGCTGCAATGACGGCCAAGATTGCTGCAATCGTTACTTCGCGGCCAATTGTGGGATCAACTACGTCGAAGGTCGATTGAGATGTATCAATCGGAGCAACTTGCGTATTTAGCGCCTGCTTAACACTATCCTGTTGTTCTGTGGATAATGTGCCTGCACGAATCTGCCAGCGATTATCGGCAGGATCACCAAGCTGCTGAATGATAGCATCCGTCTCACCGACACTGTTATAGACTTTTCGTATTCCTTGTTCGGTCGCCGGACTCTGAAACTTAACCTCGTAGAGACTGCCGCCTGTGAAATCAATGCTTAACCGGACAGGAGTGCCATACGTGATGGTTGAGTAGACCATCGCGATGATGCCCGGAATAATCACAAGTGCAGAAATCAGAAACCACAACTTGCGCCGCTCAGCAATATGAAACATTTAAGCCGCCTCTCTCACAAGCCCCATGAGCCAGGGTTTACTGGCTACAGTCTCATCATTGAGGGGCATCAAGATAAAGTGTAAGAACGTGCGTGTAACGGTAATTGCCGTGAACAAATTAATCAACAGACCAAGGGCCAGAGTTACGGCAAAGCCCCGCACAGCCCCTGCCCCGAAGCTTGTACCAAATGCGTACAACACCGCGCAGATGATAATCGTGGAAAAGTTCGAATCGCGAATGGAAGTCCACGCTCGACTGAAGCCAGCGTCAACTGCCCGCCTTAAACTCGCGCCGTGACGAAGCTCCTCTTTCATACGTTCGAAGATCAGAATGTTGCCATCTACCGCCGTACCCACTGAGATCAAGAAGCCGATGATGGCGGGTAAGGTCATAGTAATCGGAATGAACTTGTAGATAGCGAAGTTCAGCACAGCAAAAGTCAGCAGAGCCAACGCCGCCGCAATGCCGGGGATACGGTAGTAGACGAGTATAAAGATCAGCACTACTATGATCCCGATGATACCCGCGCGGATACTCTGATCAACTGAAATCTTGCCGAGGGTTGGCCCGACTGTGCTAGTCGATTCGACTTTGAGTGCCACAGGCAGCGCACCATAGCGAAGTTGGGTCGCTAGGGTAGTGGCTTCATCGAGCGTAAAGCTACCTTGAATGATGCCCGAACCGCCTGTAATCGGCTCATTGATACGCGGGGCCGAGATCACGACGCCATCCAGCACAATGCCGAGATACTGGCCCGTATGCTCAGTAGTGTACTTGCCAAACTCCTCTTGGCCTTTTGGAGTTAAAACGAAAGACACAATCGGTTTGTTAATGGTACGCTGGAAGGTGACATCTGCCGTTTGCAGAATATCACCAGTCATCACTGTGTGATAGACCGGGCCTTCGGGTGTAGCGGTTGCATCGGGGGCAGTCGTCGCTTCGGCGGTTGGTTGGGATGTCGGCTCAGTGGTGGCTTCTACGGTAGCTGAGGTGGTCGGTTCAGCCGTTGCTGTCGCCTCCCCTGTCGATTTCGCGAGGTCGGTTTGGACGATTGTACCTGCCGGGGGCGGATTATTACCGAAGTCAACGAACTCTAGAAGCGCTGTCTGCCGGATCAGCTTAACTGCGGCTTCGGGGTCTACCTCTCCCGGTAGCTCGACAATGATACGCCGGTCGCCGCGAAGCTGAACAACCGGTTCCAGAGTACCAGTCGCATTAATTCGTTCTTCAATGATGCGCTGAACTTCGGACATCGCGCCAGCCGGAAGTGTCGTGTTCGGTGGTACATCAGCCTGAAGCAAAACTCGAACGCCTCCTGCAAGATCGAGACCCTGCCGAACCGAAATCGGTTTATCGATTTCCGGCGCGCCGTCACCGTTAAGATCAACTTTTATTCCAGGATTGTTAGGGAGTGCGATCCACACAGAGATGGCAACTAGCAGCACGATGATGACAAGCCATACTACGTGGCGACTTGGCCTTAGCAGCACCATCGCCACTATTGCTATCACGCACAGCGCTAGCCAGACAAGTGGAAAGATAGTCAGGGGGGTCAAAGGGCGAAACTCCTCATATCACAAAGCAAGCCCGTGAAGTACGGGCGTGGCGAGCGGTATGTTAGCTCGGAAGAAGGGGCAAGTCAATATGAGGCGAATGGCTGATAGCCTACGACAGGTGGAAACAATAACCCCGACAGGGTACTAGCTATGTAGACCAATGCGAGAGGAACGTTAGAACCTGAGCAGCAACTTCATCGGCAGTCAGGGGATCAGTTGCGATGTAAAGGTCGCAATGCTGGCGAGCATGGGTAAGCCGCTCGGATTGCTTTGCCAGCCACTCAGGGCCCCATGTGACGCGGCGGCGCTGGTGTTGGGCTTCGTAGGTGACATCAAGATAAATCAGGACATCTGGTTTCGTGATACGCTGCCACATATCCTGTACATAAGAATGCTCTTGGGCTACATGCCTGCCTTCGTAACCTGCTTCACGAAGGCGGGCGATCAGCGTGGACTTGCCCGCCGCACAAGGGCCAACAACTGCCACTCGGAGCGGGCGATTTTCGCTCACCGGGCGATACGCCGATTCCATTTGGTTGCTAGTTCCCTGATCGCTAGCGCGTCGGCTACTACAGCGATCACATCGCCGGGGCGCAAGAAGCAATCTTCTTCGGGATGTACATCGACCTCACCACCAGATGGTTGTAACAGCACCACCGAGAGATCGAGGGCGTCTTCAACATCTTCAATCTTCGCACCATCTAACTTCGTCCCTGCTCCTACTTCGACGCGGCCCATCGTCAGCACTTTATGATCGACCTTGAAGGTCTGGATAATCTCGACACGGGTTGCGGCTCCAGCAAAGACGGGCGCAGCCAATAGGGAAGCGCTCAGTACCGTATCAATGTTGAGATATTCGGCCATCTTGTGAGCAAACTCGTCGTCAAACATTCGCATGATGATGCGAACATCCTTGTTGTACTCCCGAATGCGTGTAGCAATCTGGAGGTTAACCAGATCATCGGAAGTACAAACGATGATCGCGCTGGCCTCATGCAGCCCTGCTTTCTCCAATGTTTCGACGTGGCGTGCATCTCCGCTAATTACCGGGACACCATGCTTGCGAATCTCCACCAAACGCGGGGAGTCAGCTTTTTGCTCAATAATCACGACATCTTCTTCGAGAGCGACCAACTCACGCACAATACGGATTCCAAGATGGCCGAGGCCGCAGATAATAATATGATCCTTCATGATAGAAGCCACAGCTTCCTCCCACTCTCCCTGCCGGGCACGGCGATTGAACAATAGGGTGACAAAATCAGCAGCACCGCGCGCGAGAAATGCCAGCCCCAACGCTGGCATGAGAAAGAAATAGATTTGCAGATACCATTCATCTGGAAAATCGATGATGGGTTGAAAAAAAGTGATTGTCATCATGTCGTAGAGGGCTTCGGGAAGGCTGATTGGGGATGGCTGTGTGCTGTTCCAGAGCGCGTGAAAGCTAAGCGCCCCTACCACTAAAGTCAGTAGAAAGAACACCAGTGCTCCCTTAAACTCGCGGACCAGTACCCAGGTATCGCGCAGCCCTGCCCGGAACTCGCGCGATAAGAGCCGCTGCCGCCACACAGAATTGGATGCGGTGTTTGGCATCAAACCCTCCTACGGGCGTAGAAGAGGCGGAATTGGAAGGGTTAACTGCATGCGGCGCACGTTATCTCCTTCAGTATCTAAAACGGCTACGACCAAGACGGAAAAATCATCGACTGGCCTGCCTCGATCAAGCTGCAAGGCGTCGTCCAGCAGTGCATCGGCAATCGGCTGGGCAACCTGAGCGCTCCCAATCGTCTCATCATACAACATATCGACACGAGAGCGTATATCCATCCTCATTCCAGCACGCTCGCCTGCACTGTACAGGCCATCGGTGAAGATGACAGCCACGATCCCCACTTTGAGGGGTATCTCCGTGATCTGAGGTTTGGTCACACGCTGAACACCGACCGGGGGAGTTACTTGATCGAGCACTGTCTGCTCGCCCGGTCCAGTCTGGACGATGACTGGGCAGTGGCTGTTGCGGGATAGAACCAGAGTCTTAGTCACCATATCGATTGAGACGATATTGAGTGTCGCGGAGACTTTGCCGCCGCGCTGCATATATAAATAATCGCTTGCGGCGCGGGCGGCTGCGCCGTCGCGAACACCTTCTCCGAGAAGAGCAATGGCTTTGCCAGCAACAAGATTGCTGATCGCCTTCGCGCTTTTGCCAGAACGCTGCCCATCGACGAGAACGAAAGAAAGACCGCCGCCGGGCCGCTCCACCATTTCCAGCGTATCGCCACTTTCGCTACTGGCATATTTTTCGATTTTGGCAACCCCGACCTGAATGATCACGACAACGGCCTCACCATCTACTTGACATGCTCTTTCGCGGCGTCAGCGTATGCTTTCGGGTCGAATTCCTGCATAATGGCGGCAGCAATGAAGCGAAGTTCCAGGCCGGGCGATACTTCGACGTAGACAACACCCGAATCGGCGTCAATGCGCTTAACCGTGCCGATAATGCCGCCGTAGGTCAGCACTTCCATTCCAACATTCAAAGAATGTACAACCTTTTGACGGCGTTTGAACTCGCGCTGGCGGGGCAGAATCAGAAACGAATAAATTCCCAGGGCAAACAGCGCAATGATGAATACATCAAATAAGATATTTTCCAGAAACTGCGGCATACGAATAATCCTTTGTTGTTAACGTATCCTGAGTACTCTACTCAGGGTGTGATACTCAGCCGCCCCACTGAAATTGCATCCTGGCCCTCGGTGCTGCGCAAGCGATTACCGTCTGGCGCAAGCAGGGAAGCAAAGACTTCGTAGTCTCCCGGTGGTAAGACGCTAATATCGACATGGTAAGTATCGGGGATTTTCTCTCCGGCTGACCATGCCGAAGTCGGATAAGAGCCGTTGAACGGCTGAGTTTGTAACTGCGCTGCGATTCCGCCTGCGCTATCCCGTACCTGAATCAAAACCTGATAATCGGTCACTGGCTGCTTCTGCGCTTCCCACAGAAGAAGCACTTCAAGTCCTTCGGGGGTACGGCTAATGCGATAGCCGATCAAGTTGACCGCGCCGAACTGAACATTCGTGCCGGAAACCCCGCCCACGAGCACGCTGTTTTCGAAGGGAACTTTAGCCAACGCGATAGGATACCATGTTACATTGAAGGCATCTGTGCCGAGGCCCACCGAAATATCGTAGACACCCGGCGCAAGACCGCCCGCCACTTCAATTGTTTGATAGGATGTAACGAGCGACCGCGTAGGCCATCCGGTGAAGTTAAGGGTGCGGCCACTCAGCGCGGCTACTGATCCATCACGACCCTGTATGCGAACTGCCACATAGCGGCTGCCTTTCATCTGTGGCCCTACCAGCCATTGCAGGCTCACTAATCCCATGCGCCCGCCCTCAAGCGGCTCCAGCGAAAAATCCGCGCCGATGCGGTTCAGGGTGAGATCGGGCGAGATTTGCACCATGCTCATCAGTGCATCGCCGACAGGGTGAGTCTCGCCCACACGCTGGAAGATGAGTAAATCCTCACCACTCTCTGAGACAGGAAAGCGGGCTTCTTCTTTGTACATTGCGGCGAACCACGAATCAGCCTTGAGATTATATTCGCCCAAACTCTCGGCCTCCGACTCGCGTAAAACCAGCACATCAGGGGAATGATATGCCAGCCATGAGAACCCATCGCCGGGAGCAAGAGTAATTTGTGGAGGGTTCAGGATTCCTTGTGTGTCGAGAATTGGACGCTGGCCTGCTTCATAACCAAGCAAACCCGGCTGGGTCGTACCGATACTAGCCGCCGTATCTGTGTTGGCTTGCAGCCATTGACCTGCCTGTTCATAGCCCGGCTCGATGCGGGTTGGGTGCAGCGCATCACGTATGGGTGGGGCATGCTGCGGTTCCAACGCGATTGTGATCAGAGATTGTGCAGCAGCACTAAGCAAGATCACTGCTCCTAGTGCGCCGAGCGCCCAGGATGCACCAGGCACTTTGACATGATCGATCAGCCACGTGATGCCTAACCCAACCAAACCTGTAATAGAGGGGATCAGTGGTGCGAGATCCCATGCAAAAATCGAAACACCAAGCACAATCAGAACAATCAGGTGAAGGAGTGCCCAACCGCTCAACAGCAGTGCCCAGCGCTGCTCGCGCAGGCGGGACAGGCCGGGGATCATCACTAGCGGCAGAATTAGCCAGAAGGGAGATGTAGCAAACATGGCGGCTGCCACAGCCGCTAACCCTGTAAAGGCATTACTCCCTGCAATGTCGCTTAGAGATGAACCTGTGAGGGTAGGATGAGGCTGCGAACCGGGCACTGGGCCGACTGCTCCGAAAGTGCTGATCATCCAAAAAATTCCTAATAGAACAATTGCGGCAAACAGGACTGTACTCACAACCTTGAAGGGTTTACCTGTAACAATGAAATCGGCGAGGATGATCAAAAGGAGCGCGAGAGTTTCAGGGTGCATCAACGTGGCAAATGATAGGAGAACAGCTGCGAGGATACCCCATTCGCGCAGATAGAGCCATAACCCAATCAGGCACAGAGCGATCCAGAGGCTGACATCAAGACCGAGTGTGATCCATAAGAGGGGAAATAGAACGTACAACAGTGCTGAGGCAAGTGCCATCCACCGATCCGCGTGCAGGGCAAGGCTGTAAAGAGCCAGGCCACCAAGAGCAATTGTGACTGTCCCAACGATATTACTGATCAAAGGAAGCGGGTATGGAAGATTAGCGAGTGTACTCAACAATGCGGCGTAAAGCGGGCTGCTGGCATCGGGAAGCATCCTGGCGGGGCCAGGATTGTAGGCAAGACCTGCCCCGGTACGAAAGTCCTCAACGATCCGATAGGTGATGAAACTGCGGTCGAGATGGCGGTTAAGGAAAGGCAAACTTATCCCGGCGGCAAGTAGGACGGTTAGTGCGATGCTGAGCAGCTCGACCCGACGCCGGGCGAAGAACATAGATGGGCCTTAACGCTTTGGGAGCTTATCCACGTCAATATACCCGGTCTTGACAAATTCATCTACCGCAGGTGTAACGGCTGCATGATCGCGGACATGGGGCAGCACTGCCTGCGTAATTTCGAGGGCATCGAAGCGGCTATTATGGATCACACCGTTGTCATCGAAGCTGACTTCAAACTCCATCATTTCGCCATCATTCTCGACAAAACGCACGACAGGAAAATCGACGAGGCGACCACTGGGGCGGCGCAGGCGATCACGGACTAACTCGACACGCTCGACTTCATCGAATTCGAGCGTAGCCAAACGCTGACCTTCCCGCCAGATTAATTGGCGAGGTGTTACTTCGACTTGTACTCGCTGGCGCAGCCGGAAAAGAGTCATAACACCGAGCACAAGCCCAGCCGATCCCAAGCAGGCAATCCCGGTGAAGATCGCGATGAGGCTGGCAGGGGGAGTCGTGTTGGTATAAATCGAGACTGCCAGAGCGATGGCTCCCATCAAAAGGAGGCCCGCTCCGGCAATAAAGAATCGATATGCTTGCCGGGTGATATGCCGGTTGACCTCAGGCTCGGCGGGGATAACCTGTGTCTTTGAACTCATCGAAACTCCTGCACGAACGAGGACTCATTGTACCTGCGGACAAGCTGAATCACCTCGCTGGCACGCTAAAGATACTAGCTAGATCGTTCGGTAGGGGCAACCGTAAGTACAAAGTATGGATCAACTGATCAATAGACAGCGAGCAAAATATCGCGTAGGATGGATGTTAAGCGAGAAAGCGGGAAGGCAAGAGAGTAGAAAAGCAAAACTGCAACAGACGATATAGAGAGATGGTTCAGTCGTGATACTTATGAGGCATTAGCGTCGGGTGGGGAGCGGGAAATCTGTGCTCAGAGTCGAGACAAGTACGAAAAAGAGGGTTAAAAGGGTGGAAATTGGCGATGTTCACGTCTATTTGAAGGTATGGGTTAGCAGGGATGGGTGAGTGTGGGAAGGTCGATCAATGTGACAGATCAGCAGTATTAGCGTCGGGGTGGCAAGAGATGATGTTTCAGGTGCAGATTCTCTGATCAAGAATGGGGCAAATATTAAAGTAGGCGGATTTGACATTAATTATTCGCTTCGCTAGAATGCAAGCTAGAAATCGTACTGGAAACTAAGCAGGGCTGGGAAGAAGCAGGGAAGTCGGCGATGCAGAAAACGCGCCAAAAAATTCTGGAATACATCAAAGCGCACGGCGAAGCTACCGTCGAGGATTTAAGCCTCGCACTGGACGATCTGACAGCAGTAACGGTACGCCACCATTTAGATGTGCTGCGTAGTCAGGGAATGATCTCTGTGCCTGAAGTGCGCCACCGAACATCGCCGGGGCGCCCGCGCTACACTTATACCCTCACCGAGAAAGCACAGGCATTTTTCCCTAAAAATATTAACAGCCTGACGACTCACATGCTCAGCGAGCTAAAGTATTCGCTGGACGATTCTCAAGTTAACGTTATTTTCGAAGGGGTTGCGACCCGAATGGCCTCTGAACTTGGTTCGGGGCCGGAAGATGAACCTTTCGAGGATCGGTTGGATCGGGTGGTTGAGCACTTGAGCAGCCAGGGTTACGACGCTCGATGGGAACACCACCCAGACGGCTTCGTGCTTTATACCAGCAACTGCCCTTATTCAGGTGTGGTGGACAATCACACCGATCTATGTGGGCTGGATATTCGGTATATCAGCCAGCTTCTTGGGACCGTTCCGAGGCGGCTCACTCATATTTTAGAAGGCGAAGAAACCTGCTCTTATCTAGTGCCAGACTCGCAGGTTCCAGCCTCTCTAACTCATTAATAAACAATATCACCATAGTGCAAATTGACGGACGCAACCCTTCAGTGGTAAAATTTGACCTACTATGTACGTCCGAACTTTTCTGATATGGTATAACACGAGTAAAGCATCCTGATATGGATGCTGCTCGAACTAACAAGGAGCATTTGATGACAATCGCAGATAACATCCAGCCCGCCATCGAGATTGATATTGAGGTTATTTCCGCAACGGAAACTGCTGTCGAGAAGATCAAGGGGTTGCTCACCGAGCGGAACCTCACCGATCATGGGCTGCGCGTTTTTGTGGCAGGGGGTGGATGCTCCGGGATGCAGTATGGGATGGCTTTCGAGGGGAACCCCCGTGCGGAAGATCGGATTGTCGAGATCAACGGCGTGAAGCTGATTGTCGATCCAATCAGCCTACCCTACATTGCAGGCGCGCGAATTGACTTCGTAGACAGTCTGATGGGTGGCGGCTTCCGCATTGACAACCCGAATGCAGTTTCGGCCTGCGGCTGCGGCAACTCGTTCCGTACCTCTGGCGACGCGGATGCTTCTTCGCACAGCGATAGCTGCGGCTGCCACTAGGAAGGCAATCAGCTAGTCAGGCTATCAGTCGGTCAGCTAACGGCAACGGCAAACGGCTAATATGTCTCGTTAATAACTGGGACGGGATTGCATACTGCGATCCCGTCCTATGATTTATTGGGCGAGAGTCGATGTAATCGATATACTGGCCTAATCTCGACATCCCGCATCCAGATCAATTGATGCGGTGTCATGGGCTGTGCTGGCAAAGAGCAGATGCTTTGCCAAGTTGCTCATAAGCCCAATACCACAACCGGAGGGTTCGAGTGAAAGCACCCTGGGCAAAAGCAAATGAATCGGATAAGCCGGATATTCTATGGCTTGATTTAGGTGATCTAGGCGATCTGATTGATCCCGTTGGGCCACACGAACAGTGGCAGGATCATGGTGTGGGCCTGCTGCGAACCATCATGCATCAGAACGGCATCATGACCGATATTCTCTCGACGCGGGCGTTTTCCTCATGGGGGGATATTCGCAAGGCGCTCAAAGGCTATCGCATGATGCTGATGAACGTTCGCAGCTATACCTTCCCGGTGGCGCTGCGTGCCGCGAAAGAATTCAAGGCGGTGAACCCGAACGGCATCATCCTGACAGGTGGGATGCATGCAACGGTTGCTATCGACGAGATGGAGGCCGTGCCTGAATTCGACTACATCTGCCAGGGCCCCGGTGAGAAGATCATCATCGATTTGGTGCAAGACCCGGCCAGCTTCCCGCGCGTGATTATGGGTGTGGGGGCGAAGTCGATGGCGGAATGGCCTATCATGGATCGGACGCTGTGGCCGCAGCCTGCCAGCAAGAAACTTGCAAAGAGTTTCAACTGGCCGCTTGAACCCGAATGCGGCTGGGGGCCTGCGCCTGTCGTAACGATCATCACCAGCCGGGTATGCCCCTGGCAGTGCGTGTTCTGTAATGAGTCTTCTTACATTCCCAACATGGGGCGCCGCCCCGTCGATATGGTGATCGACGAACTCAATTATCTGGATGAGACGTTTGGCCCTATCGGTTCGGTAGTGATTCATGACTCGATGTTCTTCCAGAACCCAACTTGGCTCAAGGAATGGCTAGAAAAGTATCCCACACGCGCTAACAAGGTATGGCCCTACTGGGCCGCAGGACGCGCCGATACTGTTCGCCAGTGGCCGGAGTTGTTCGAGGCGCTGGTACGCGAGACGAACTGGAATACGATCTCGATTGGCTTTGAGTCGGGCAGTGACCGGATTCTCTCGCTGTTGAATAAAGAATGCACCGAGGAAGATAACAACTTCACCATCGATCTGCTGAACTGGATCGGAGACGAGATGGAAGCCGAGGGCAAAAAGGCCCCGGTATTCTGGTCGAACATCATGCTCGGCGTGCCGGGTGAGCTACCTGAAGATGCCTTCAAGACGATGCGGATGCTCAAGCGGATGAAGCGGGTGTTCCCGTCGATCTCGTTCTATGCACCTTACCCCGGATCAGCGTTGGGCAACCAACTCATCGCCGAGGGCAAGAGCTTGATGTCGAAGGATAACTATCACCGCTTCCCGGATGATGAGAAGGTGAAGGGCGTGGATTACCAATTCTACCGAGAGCTTCTCGCCGGAAAGTACGACAATGAGATCAATCACGGCCTGAGCGAAATTGAGCGCGAACGCGCATCGGCAGATATGGCAGCGCTGACAAAGGCATAAGGAAGCAGGTCAGCTAGTCAGCATTTCAGCAGATCACGAAAAGCAGAACGGCAGGAAAGACAATATGAGCAGTTTTAGTAATCCGCATTATATGTACCTGTTTGATCTGAAGAACGGGAAGAAGAAGCTGGCCTACGGGGCATCGCCGGAGAACGCGCTCGATATTCTCGCGATCCGGCTCTCACCGGAAGAAATGGACGAGATTATCCGGGACAAGTTTGTGCGGATCAGCCAGCGCGATATTCAGAAGTACATCAGCGTGCTTGGGTAAACCTCACCCCCGGCCCCTCTCTCATTCCGGCGATTGCTAACAACAGCAATCGCTTGGCAGGAATAGAGAGGGGAGAAAATCCTCTTGTTCTTATCATGGAACTTGCCGATGCTCACAAATCCATTCTCAGTGCACTAGCCGAAGGGATTGTGCTGAAAGGGCATCGGAATATAGAGGGGGAGAAGGTTTACAAGCTGCACGGGATGGATGGCAGCGAGATTGAAGAAGTAGCCCCAGAAGTGATGGAATTCCTCAAAGAGTACAAGCTTATTCACAGCAACATGAAATTTCCGGCGGCGAGTTTTCTGCTGACTGAGAAGGGTCGGGAGATTGCCGAGGAACTTGTGGGGCATGATATTTCCGCGTTGGGTGCGGATAACTTCGTGCAGGAGTAA
>Ga0209382_10002569_pt1 | contig 26109 bp, 24 predicted proteins | sample SoiMetdeltSBSDD5_FD_187599 | JGI IMG/M metagenome (GOLD analysis project Ga0209382, IMG submission 187599) | Bulk soil microbial communities from a Populus tree surrounding site in Tennessee, USA - Soil MetaG P. deltoides SBSDD5 (SPAdes) (version 2) | ecosystem: Environmental > Terrestrial >... | reverse complement strand
GGCCGACCCGATCCCAACGGCGAAGGCCGCGACCATCCCAATGGGCAGGCTGGTCCCCAGCGCAATCCCGGCCACCGCCCCGACTCCGACCACCGCCCGCCCCACGTACCGCAGCGGCCGCGCCATGTACGGCGAGGCCATGACGACCACCGCGGTGGCCAGCGCCAGGCGCACCGCCAGGTAGACGGGCGGCGCGCCGGAGGCGACGACCGCCTTGACGCTCTCCGACCAGTCGGTCCCGGCGAGCCATCCGGCGAGCAATGCCAACCCGACCGCAAGCCCACCCGCCAGTAGCTCATCCAACAGCAGGCGTCTACGCCCGCGGGCGAAGAGCGCCACGGCGACCAGCACCAGCATCCACGCGATCAGCAGGTCATATGAGATCTCCCAGAACCAGCCGAAGAGTCCGGGAAGGGCCTGGACCAGGCCGGTCACCAGCGAGTCGACCGAGGTGGGCCCGGGCGCCGGGAAGGTGAGCACCACCACCGTGAGCACGGCGAGGGCGAGCAGGACCACGTCGGTCGGGCGCCGGGAACGAGGGGCGTCGCTGGCCGACGAGAACACGCGCATGCCCTGGCCCCACGCGCGCACGACCGACCGGGCCGGGTGGTCCGAACCCGCTGGCACGACGGCGTGCTCTCGCTGCGTCTGCGTCTCCGGCCCTCCTCCTACGTCGGCCTGGATGAACGGGCCGCCCGACGGGGAGCCTAACGCCACGCCCGACCCTCCGCGCCATCGGCGACCAACAGAAGGGCGACGGCGCCATCGGGCGCTGCCGGTGGGTCCGCAGTGGCTAGCGGTCCCGTTTCCAGTGGCTGCGGCCGAAGGTGCGGCCGAACCAGTCGTGCAGCGAGCCGCCGGTGTGCTCGGACGGGTCGGCATGGTAGACCGCCGGCCCCTGGGGCCGGCCCAGCCGTTCGGCCTCCTCCACCGGCAGGTGCAACACCACATAGCGGTCGGTGATGTCGGCGACCTGGTCGGCGTCGGCGAAGCGCAGACCAGCCGGCGTCTTCACCACGATGCCGTCGAAGACGTCCAGCTCGGGGACCTCCAGCACGTGCTCCACCGTCCCCAGCTCCTCACCGCCCGAGGCGCGGACGGGGACACCCTTGGGCAGCGCCTGGTAGGAGACCCTCCTCGCCTCACCCTCCACGATCAGCCCATCCCCAGCGCGGCCCGCACCTGGTCCAGCATCTGCCGTTCCCCGGCGCTCACCCGCTCGGCCCCGAAGCCCATGAAGCCGCCCTCCTTGCCGGCGTTGGCCGCCGCCTGGGCCGCGGCCACCAGCCAGCGGTGGAACGCCTCGACCTCCTCGGGGGTGGCCTTGGCCGTCACCAGCTCGTTGACGGCCTTGAGCTCCTCCAGCACCTGCTGGCCGCCGCGCGGCTTGAAGTCCCCCAGCGGGTTCTGCTTGTGCTGGGTCATGGCCTGGACGTCCAGGGCCACCGAGGCCAGCAGCTCCTCCTGGCTGGGGGGCAGGGTGGCCGACCGCAACGTCGCCATGGTCTCTTTGGCCACCTCGATCGGCCCACCGGGGTCGGCGAGCGAGATCGCCACCCCGGCGACCAGGGGGGCGCGACGGATCCGGGCCCATTCCTCGTCGCTGAAGTCCTGCTTGGACGTCATGGCACCTCCTCGGCCGGGAACACCAGCCTAAACGAGAACAGGTTCATCCTCCGCGGATGATGGCAACCGGGGTCAGGCGAGGGCTTTGGCCTTCAGGGCGTCCTCCTTGAGCGTTGTGTTCTGTGGCAAGGGAACGGACCCTACAACCCGCCGGCGGCGTGGGCATCATCGCCTGCGGGCTGTGTCGGGCGTCGACCTGGCCATGGTGGCCGTCTGGGCCGGCTCGGTCCGGCGCGGGTTGTCAAGCCTGTTGTCGCACGGGATTGGACGGGAGCAGCAGCGCGGCCCCCATGCCGATGAGCCCGATCACGGCCAGGGAGGCCATCGCCAGCGCGTAGGACCGATTCCCCGCCGCCAGGTCGGACACCAGGATGGTGCCGGCGATGGCGGTGCCAAGCGACGAGCCCAGGTTGGAGACGCTGCGCGACAGCCCCGAGATCTCGCCCTGCTGGTCCTCGGGGAAGGCCGACTGCACCACGTTGACTGACGGGGTCAGCATCACCCCCAGGCCCAGGCCGATCAGCAGCAGCCCAGGCACGAAGGCCAGGCTGGTATCGGAGGCGACGACCAGGCCGATCAACAGGCCGATCCCGACGATGGTGGTGACGAAGCCGGCCAGGATCAAGCTCTTCTGGGTGCGCCGGCCGGCGAATCGCTCGGCACCCAGGGAGGAGACCAGGATGCCGACGGTTGCCGCGGTGAAGATGACGCCGGTCTGGATGGCGTTGTAGCCACGAACGGTCTGGAGGAAGACCGAGACGACGAACGAGATCCCCAACAGCATCAGCCACTGGACGTTCTGGGTGACCAGGCCGAGGTTGGAGATGCGGTTGCGGAACAGGTCGGTCGACAACAACGGTTCCTTCCCGGACCGCTCCCTGGCCCGGATGTGGAGGAAGAACCAGAACAGGAAGCCGGCCCCGAGGGCCAGCAGCACGACCATCAGCAGGCGGTTGTCGCCGGCCTGCAGGATCCCCACCACCACAGACACCATGCCCAGGGCCGACAGGACCGCCCCGACGGTGTCGAAGGGGCGGGTCGGATCCGGCGGCAAGGGATCGACGAGCTTGCGGCTGAGGAGCACGATCAGGGCGATGACCGCGGCCTGGAACAGGAACGCGGCTCGCCAGCTGATCGCCGTGGTGATCAGCCCCCCGATCAGCGGGCCGGCGGCGGCGCCGATGCCGCCCATCCCGCTGATCCGGCCGAACGCGCGGGCGCGCGAGGTGAGGTCGGTGAAGATGAGCGTGGTGAGGATGTAGACGGGCGGGATCAGCAGGGCCGAGCCAAAGCCTTCCAGGAGCGAGTTGCCGAGGATCAGGACGCCGAGCCCGGGGGAGATTGCGCTCAGCAGGGCGCCGACGCCGTATACGGCCAAGCCCACGGTGAAGCATCGCTTGCGGCCCACGCGGTCCGACCACTTGCTGCCGGGGATCATCAGGGCGGCCATGACCAGCAGGAACAGCGTGATGGCGGTCTGCACACCCTGCACGGTGGTGTCCAGGTCCTTGCTGATGTCGTTGATCATCACGTTCATGTTGGAGCCGGCGAAGCTGCAGATGAACTGGGCCAGGGCGAGGGGGATCAGCATCCTCCGCGGGGAAACGGCCGTCCTGGCCACGCTCAGGTTGTCGGTCATGTCGCTCCTCTAGGTGCAGCTGCAGCTCGAGTCAGAGCGATCGCCAGCGGCTCACTCGGCGCCACCGGCGTGCACCTGCCGGACGGGATCGAAGCCGGCGCCGTAGTCGAGCTGGTGGTCCAGGTTGATGGCGGCGTTGATCAGTGACAGGTGGGTGAAGGCCTGGGGGAAGTTGCCCAGCTGCTCGCCGGTCTGTCCGATCTCCTCGGCAAACAGGCCCAGGTGGTTGGCGTAGGTGAACATCTTCTCCAAGGTCAGCCGGGCCTGCTCCAGCCGGCCCGAGCGGGCCAGGGCGTCCACATACCAGAAGGTGCAGATCGAGAAGGTCCCCTCGTGGCCGAGGAGCCCGTCGGGGGAGGCGGCGGGGTCATAGCGGTAGACCAGGCTGTCGGAGACCAGCTCGCCGTCCATGGCGTCCAGGGTCGACAACCACAACGGGTCGCGGGGAGCGACGAAGCCGACCAGGGGCAGCATCAGCAGCGAGGCATCCAGCACCTGGGTCTTGTCGTGCTGGGTGAAGGCCCGGCGCTGCGGGTTCCAGCCCCGCTCCATGACCTGGGCATAGATGCGGTCGCGTTCCTGGGTCCAGCGGGCCAGGTCGGCCGGGCGGCCGTGCTCGCGGGCCAGGCGGACCATGCGGTCCAGGGCGACCCAGCACATCAGCCGCCCGTAGGTGAAGTTCTGGCGGCCCCCTCGGGTCTCCCAGATGCCCTCGTCGGGCTGGTCCCAGTTGTCACAGACCCAGTCGGCGAGCTGGGACAGCTTGACCCAGCCGCCATGCCCGACCCGGATCCCGTAGCGGTCGGCCAGCCAGATCGAGTCCAGCGCCTCGCCGTAGATGTCGAGTTGGAGCTGGTCGGCGGCGCCGTTGCCGATCCTGACCGGCCTGGAGCCGGCGTAGCCCTCCCAGTGGTCCAGGATCTCCTCCTCCAGGTCCGAGGAGCCGTCCACTCGGTACATGATCTTCAGCAGCCCCGACCCCTCAGCCTGGCCGACCTGCTCCTGCGCCCGGTCGGACAGCCAGCGCCCGAACGCCTCGGCCTCCTCGGTGAACCCCAGCCCCAACAGGGCATGCACCGAGAAGGAACCGTCCCGGATCCAGGTGTAGCGGTAGTCCCAGTTGCGCTCCCCCCCGACCTGCTCGGGCAGCCCGGCGGTGGGCGCGGCGACCAGGCCGCCGGTGGGGGCATAGGTCATCAGCTTCAAGGTGATCGCCGAGCGGGCCACCATCTCCCGCCAGCGACCCCGATAGGTCGATCCGGCCAGCCAGCCCCGCCAGAACCGCGCCGTCTCGGTGAACAGGCCCAGCAGCTCATCAGGGGCCATGGTCCGGGGTGGGCCGTCGGCGGCCGACTCCAGCATCAGCCCACCGGCCTGGCCGGCGGACAGGGTCAGCTCGCCGCGGACGTCGTCGCCGTCACGCTGCATCGCTTCGGCGCCCCCGCCGTGCAGGGTCAGCGCCAGGGTCGGGGTGTGGAACACCGCCCCGTGCTCGGTCAGTTCCAGCTCATGGGGCTGGCGGCCGTAGTCGAAGCGGGGCGCGCACTCGGCTACGAAGCGGATCTGGCCGCGGACACAGCGCACCACCCGGACCAGCCGATGACGGTCCGTCGCACGGTGGGGATCCTCGACCGGCATGAAGTCGAGCAGCTCACCGACCCCCTCGGGGGTCATGAACCGGGTGACCAGGATGGCCGTGTCGGGGAAGTACAGCTGGCGGACCACGACGTCGTCGCCTTCGGCGGCGATCCGGAACCGGCCGCCCCGGTCGCGGTCCAGCAGGGACGCGAACACGCTGGGACTGTCGAACCGCGGGCAGCAGAACCAGTCCACACTGCCGTCGGTCGTGACCAGCGCCGCGGTCTGCAGATCTCCAATCAGTCCATGCTCGGCGATCGGCGGGTAGCCCTCCATCGATGACCCTCCAACTCTGATGTGCCTGGTCGCGGCACGCGACCAGGTGATGACAAGTCATAGCGAGGCCCGGGGTGGAGCAGCATCACCCGTTGGGGGTGAATCACGATTCCGCTCAGTGCGTTCCTGACCTGCCGTGGTCCGGCACGGGGAATGAGCGGTGCCCATCCACCACGACGATGCTGGAGGCTCAGGCCCGGATGAAGGCAAGCAGGTCGGTGTTGAACTGGTCCTTGTACGGGGCGACCTGGGCCAGGCCGTGGGGGGCGCCGGGGTACACCTTCAGGGTCACGTCCTTGACCAGCTCCACCGCCCGCCGGGCGGAGGCGTCGATGGGCACGATCTGGTCGTCGTCGCCATGGAGGATCAGGGTCGGCACGTCGACCCGCCGCAGGTCCTCGGTCAGGTCGGTCTCCGAGAAGGCCTTGACGCAGTCATAGGCGCCCTTGAGCCCGACCTGCATGCTCCACAGCCAAAAGCTGTCCCGCATCCCCTCCGACACCTGGTTGCCGGGCCGGTTGGCGCCATAGAAGGGCTCGCTCAGGTCCTGGTAGAACTGGCTGCGGTCGGCTGAGACGCCGGCGCGGATGGCGTCGAAGGCCTCGATCGGGGTGCCGTTGGGGTTGGCCGGGGTCTTGAGCATCAGGGGGGTGATCGCGCCCAGCAGCACCAGCTTGGCGACCCGGTCGGTGCCGTGGCGGCCGACATATCGGGTGACCTCGCCGCCGCCGGTGGAGTGGCCGACCAGGACCGCCTCCTGGAGATCGAGGGTCTCGATCAGTTGGGCGAGGTCGTCGGCGTAGGTGTCCAGGTCATGGCCGCCCCAGGGTTGGCTGGAGCGGCCGTGGCCGCGGCGGTCGTGGGCGATGGCCCGGTGGCCGTGGTCGGCGACCAGCATGGCCTGGTCGTCCCAGGCGTCGGCGTTCAGCGGCCAGCCGTGGCTGAACACCACCGGCCGCCCGGAGCCCCAGTCCTTGTAGAAGATCTGGGTGCCGTCGCTGGTGGTAATGGTGCCCATCAAGCTGCTCCCTGTGGTCTATGGCGTCGGACGGTGATGTGGAAATGAGAGTCAGGCGCGGAGTAGTCCTATGCCCAGGGTGAGGGTGCCGACGGCCAGCAGCAACCCGCCCGCGTAGGTGAACAGGATCATGCGGTTGGGACGCTGCGCCCGTGGCGAGGCCACCGAGAGGAAGAACCCCAGCGGCATCAGGATCGGGGCGGCGACCAAACACCAGCGGACCAGCTGCTTGAGGCCGTCACCGAACTCGGCCTGGTCGACATACAACAGGCCGACCAGGGCCAGGATGATGAGCACGCCGGCATGGGCGTGGCCGGCCCGGAACAGGTTCTGGCGCACCGGGTTGTCGAGGTAGCCAGGGGTCCGGCGGGAGATGAAGCCGAGCAGGGACACGCCCCCGTAGGCCACGGTGGGGACGAGCACCAAAACCACGCCCGCGGTGCGGATCGATGCCGCCGCCATTGGCTCCTCCTCCCGGCCGCGGCTGCCTGGGTCGAGTGCGACGACTCACGCTGAAACAGCCCAAGCAGCCTGAACCCCAGCAACCCGGCGGTCAAGCACCCTCGACGTCTGCTAGCGAGCCGCCGCGCTGCGGTGGGGCAGCACCCAGCCCGGGCGCGGGAAGTGGCAAGTGTAGCCGTAGGGGTAGCGCTCCAGGTAGTCCTGGTGCTCCGGCTCGGCCTCCCAGAACGAGCCGGCCGGGGTGACCTCGGTGACGACTTTGCCGGGCCACAGCCCAGAGGCCTCGACGTCGGCGATGGTGTCCTCGGCGACCCGACGCTGCTCCTCATCGAGGTAGAAGATCGCCGAGCGGTAACTCATGCCGATGTCGTTCCCCTGGCGGTTCAGCGTGGTCGGGTCGTGGATCTGGAAGAAGAACTCGAGCAGCTCACGGTAGGAGGTCACCTCGGGGTCGAAGACGATCTCGATCGCCTCGGCGTGGGTCCCGTGGTTGCGGTAGGTGGCGTCTGCGACGTCGCCTCCCGTGTAGCCCACCCGCGTCGAGAGGACTCCCGGACGCTTGCGGATCAGGTCCTGCATCCCCCAGAAACACCCTCCGGCCAGGACCGCCTTCTCCCTCTTCTGGCTCATCGCTTCGCTCCCTCGTCGTCGTGGTCTGGTTGAGGTTCCGGTATGCCCGCAGCCCTTGGACTACGGTGTTCGTTGGGCACCAGGCCCAGCGCGGCCGAGTTGACGGGTATCTTCGGCCCCCTCCTCGACCGGGGCGCTCGCCAAGACGTGGACGTGGTGGCTGTCACCAGCGCCTGCTCGTCCTGCGATATCGAGCAGACACGACACTCCTCCACCCAAGCCTCGGGCACCCACTACAGCGGGTCAACACTCCGACACCTTCACGCATTCCCGGACCTCAGGCTCAGCTCCGGTCGGCTACCCCTCGCGCATGAAGGCGTCCAGGTCGGCGGCAACCCGCTCCGGGCGCTCCCAGTTGGGGCTGTGACCCGTCGCCGGGTACACGACCACCCTGGCCCCGGGAATCGCGACCGCCAGCTGCTCCTCCTCCTCCCGCGGCAACCACCGGTCCCACTCCCCCCAGATGAGCAGCGTCGGCGCGGCGATCCGCCCCAGGTCCGCCGCGTCATCGAACGCGAACAGGCCCTCCAGCGTGCTCTGCCAGACGCGGGCCGGCAGCTTGAGGCTCTCGGCAATGAGCCCATTGAAGAACGGCTCAGGCAGGGCGACGTGGGCGGCGGCGCCTTGCAGCTCCCGCGCGAACTGCACCGGCACCGGGTCCTGCAGGGCTCGCACCGCGGTCTGCAACTCCAATTCCTCCTGGTTGTCGCCCAGCGATCCCGGGACGCCGATCAGCACCAGCCGGGCGACACGCTCAGGGTGGACCTCAGCCACCCGCCGGGCGACAAGACAGCTCCCCGAGTGGCCGACCAAGGTGGCGCGCTCGATCCCGACGGCGTCCAGGAAGGCCACCACGTCGCCGGCGAAGTCCTCGACGGTGTAGCAGCAGTCCGGCCGCTCGGAGTCGCCGTGGCCGCGCTGGTCCAGCGCGTAGGCGTGGTAATGCACGGGCAGCAGGGGCAGGACCCGGCTGTAGGAAAACCAGGAGTCGGTGTAGGCGGGCAGGAAGACGATCGGCGCCCCGCCCGGGTCGCCCTGCTCGGCATAGTGGACCCGCGGACCAGTACCAAGGCGCGTGGTGGCAAACCGGAGCTGCGGAACCTGTTGCGGCATGGTCGCCCCTCTTGGCGTCCGATCCTGCACAGGGTGCCCATCCTTGGAGGGTCCTGACAACACCAGAGCGAGCGCTTCGAAGACTAATCTGGCTGTGGCTGGCAGCAAGCGGCCCAGCGTGACCTGGGAGCCAACGCACACCTTCAGCACCCGAGAGAGGTGAAGGCATGCCGGCACAGCGTAACCAGCCCAGCACCCGTCCAGCCGTCACCACCAGGGCAGGAAGCACCACCGCCGGACGCGGCGACGGTGGTGACGGCGACGGCAGGCGCAGCTACCGGGCCGCCCGCTGATGGCGTGGGAGGACAACATCGACCTGGGCGAGGGGATCATCCCCATCCACCTCCTGAACCTGATCTGCGCCGTCCACCTCCGGCAGGAGCACGGCTTCAAGCGCTGGCGGATCGGCAGGTTCGAGGAGACCTATCCCTGGCTGATCCGGGAGGACGGCACGTTCGCCTTCGCGGCCCTCCATTACCTGGTGCATGTCCTGGCGCATGTCGAGGAGGCAGCCGTCCCGCTGGATGAGAGCGGCACCGTCGCCTCCGTGCGACTGATCAAGCCGCCTGGAGTCACCGACCACCTGCATCCCTAGGCGGCCATCGGGAGGATCAAGACCGGCGCAGCAGCGGTACCTGCTCCGCCCGGATGTTCGGAATCCAGCGTCTCCGCCGGCGCTTCGCATTCCTGGATGCAGGTCCGTACCGGGGTCCGACCCGTCGCGAGGGCCATGACCAGCAGCCATCGAGTTGCCAACCGCTCGCGGAGCAGCCCGATTCGATCCGCCTTCGAGTACCTGGAGACAACCGAGAGCAAACGACTCTACGGCGCACCTTCCGACACGCTGGCGGAAATGCTGCGGGTGTACGCCGAGCCGGGCGTTCCCCTGACATCGATGCCCGTCCATCAGGTCGGATTCACGCGCGCCAGCGTCCGCTAGTTCTCAGTCGCAGCGAGGCAGGCAGTGCGAGCCACATGATCGTGGTGGCGGGAGTGACCTGCCGACCAGAGTGATGCAGAGCGCGATGGGATCGGCAACACTCGCACGATGACCGCCACTCCGCCACCGACGCGCTACCACCGATGGCTGGGCTGGTACGCCCCGGCGATGCGGCGAGCCGTCATCGTGAGCGCCGTCGGGCTGATCGTCGTGGTCCTGCTCCTGCGGTTCCTACCCTGGGGGCTGGCCGTGGTTGTCGGCTGGGACGCCGCCGCGCTCACCTTGCTGGTGAGCATCTGGCCGATCATCCTCCGGGCCGACGCCGCCCACGCCGCGCAGCTGGCCATGCGGGAGGACGAGACCCGCGGCACCGCGACCGTCCTGCTGCTCGGAGCGAGCGTGGCCAGCCTCTTGGGCGTCGGCCTTGCCCTCCACCTTGCCGGGCAGGAGAGCGGCTCGTTTCGGGTGCTGCTCATCGGGGTCGCCGTCCTGACCGTCGTGGTGTCGTGGACGGTGGTCAACACCGTCTACACGCTGCACTACGCCGACCTGCACTTCCGCTCGAGGGACGGGGGCATCGCCTTCGGTGACCCGGATGGGCAGGAGTCCCCTACCTACCGCGACTTCGCCTATGTCGCCTTCACGATCGGCATGTGCTACCAGGTGTCGGACACGACGTTGCGAGACCGGCGGATCCGGAGTACCGCGCTCTCCCACGCCTTCTTGTCGTATCTGTTCGGCGTGGTGATCGTGGCCGGTTCCGTCAACCTCATCGCTGGCCTGCTCGCCTGATCCTAATTGGCGACCCAAGCTCCAGCACAGCGCATCCTCCGCTTCACCTCCTAGGAGCCTGCTGAAGGGGCGTGGTTCGGTCGATCCCGTTGGTTGTGTCGATCCGGTGGTTCGCGCTGCTGGCTGAGGCTGGGCAGACTCCTGGTATGGGCCCAGCACGCCGCCGACCACCGCCATCGGCTGTTCCCGCCCGAGCTGTTCGCGGACGTCGCCCGGCAGGGCGGCGGCCACCCCTCGGTGCCCGCCGAGGTGGTCGCCACGGTGATGGTGCTGCGGGCCTTGGAGGGCCTCAGCGACGGGAGGCCGCAAGCGCGCTGCGGCGCGATATCGCCTGGAAGGTCGCCTGCGGGCTGCGCCTGGATGATGAGGGCTTCCACCCCACGGTGTTGGTGTACTGGCGGGCGCGGCTGCGGGCCTCGGGGCGGCCGCGGCGGAGCTTCGACGCCGTCCGCCAGGTGCTCGAGGCGACCGGGGTGCTCACTGGGCGGGGTCGGCGGGTGCTGGACTCCACCATCTTGGAGGATGCGGTCGCCACCCAGGACACGGTCACCCAGCTGGTCGTGGCGATCCGCAGGGTGCGGCGGCTGGTGCCAGGGCACGCCAGGTCGAGGTGGAGGCGCACGACGATGACCGGCCGGGCAAGCCCAAGTGTGCCTGGGACGACCCGAGGCCACCCAGGCGCTGGTGTCGGGGCTGGTGCATGACGCCCTGGCGGTGCTGGCGGCGGTCGCCGAGGTCGAACTGGACGGCGAGCGGGCCGAGGCGGTGGCGCTGCTGGCGCTGGTGGCCGGCCAAGCCGTCGAGCCGGGCGAGCGCCCCGGCTGTTGGCGGATCGCCCGGCGGGTCGCCCAGGATCGGGTCATCTCGGTCGTCGACCCGCAGGCCCGCCATGCCCGCAAGACCAGCGCCCACAAACGCGATGGCTACAAGGGCCACCTCGCCGCCGAGCCCGAGTCCGGGCTGGTGACCGAGTGTGCGCTCACCGCCGCCGCCGCGCCCGACGGACCCACCGGGTCGGGTTGCTGGGCGCAGAGCAGCCGGGCCTTGAGGTGCTGGGAGATTCGGCCTATGGCGGTGGGGCGACCCGCGCGGCGCTGCGAGCCGCCGGCCACCGCCAGACGATCAAGCCGACCCCGCTCCAGAGCGATGGACCAACAACCGGGGCCTGGTCAGGAGGGCACCGCCATGGGCGGGCGGCCGGTGCGAGGAGCCGCCCGGCAGCCGGGTCACGACGCGGGTGCCTTCGCTGCGCGTGGCGCTGTCACCGTCGGGCGCCGCGTCCTCGACGGTGACCTCGCCGCGGTGGGCGCGCACGATCTCGCGGACGATCGCCAGGCCGAGGCCGGTGCCTCCGCTGTCGTGGCTGCGCGCGTCGTCCAGCCGGGTGAACCGCTCGAAGACCCGTTCTCGGTCTGCGGCCGGGATCCCCGGCCCATCGTCGGCGACGACCAGGACCACCCACCCGTTGGTCGCCTCGACCGATACCTCGACCCGGCTGTTGGCGTGGCGCAGGGCGTTGTCGAGCAGGTTTCGGACGACCCGGTCAAGGGCCGCCGCGTCGCCGGCCACGGACACTTCGCCGGCCACGTGGACTCGCAGCGCCAGCCCCGACCCCTCGACCCGACCGGCGACCTGCCGGACGAGGTCGCCGAGGTCGACCGTCCCGGCTGACGCATCGACGTGCCGCTCGTCCAGCCGGGCCAGGACCAGCAGGTCGTCGACGGTGCGGGCGAGCCGTAGGTTGTCCTCGAGGGCGGCGGCGACCACCTGCGGCCAGTCCGCACTGCCTGGATGCGCGAGGGAGACCTCGAGTTGCGTCCGCATGCTTGCCAGCGGCGTGCGCAGCTCGTGGGCGGCGTCCGCGACGAAGGCGCGCTGGCGGCTGCTGGCCCGCTGGAGGCGGTCGAGCATGCGGTTGAGGGTGTCGGCAAGTCGGAAGATCTCATCGTGCGCCGAGGGCAGCGGGAGCTGCCGCGAGGCGCCGGCCTCGGTGATCTCCTCGGCGCCACGGCGCAGTTCGCCGACCGGTCGCAGGGTCCAACCGACCGTGACCCAGGCGACGGCAGCCAGCAGGAGCAGCAGCAGGGGCAGGCCGACGACCAGGGCGAGCTCCACGATGTGGAGGCTGCTGGCGACGCTGGCGAACGATGCGGCGGCAAGCACCCGGACCGGCGCCCCCCGGTAGGTCGCCGGCCAGACAACCACCCGCAGCGGCGCTTCCTGACCGACGCGGCTACCGTCCAGGAAGCGGGGCCGCCGATCGCTGGCGAGGATAAGCTGCGCCCGGGTCAGCAGGGGCACGACTCGGTCGCCGCCCACGGAGGCGGCCACCACGCGGCCGCCGGCGTCCACGACCTGCAGTACCACGGTCCCGCCGCTCGCGGCCGGCAGCGGGTCGGGCAGGCGGTTGCTGACGGCCAGCGCTGCGATATCCTGCGCCTGCTGCCGAGCGGTGCCGTCGACCGCTGCGACCAGGGACCGCTGGAGGCTCCCCACGAGCAGCAAGGACCCGGCCGCCAATCCTGCAGCGACCACGAGGGTGGCGAGGATGGTGAGCCGGGCCTGCAGGCTGCGTCGGCGCCAGGCGGCGCGCAGGCGTCCAGGCGGCGCCCCCCGTCCGGGTGCTCCGCGCTCAGCCACCGGTACCGACCAGCCGGTAGCCGGCGCCCCGCACTGTCTGCAGGCTTCGTCGGCCGAACGGCGCGTCGATCTTCCGGCGCACGTAGCCGACGTAGACCTCCACGATGTTGGGGTCACCGTCATAGTGCGCGTCCCAGACATGCTCCAGAAGGTCGCGCTTGGCCACCACCTCGTCTCGGTGGCGCATGAGGTACTCGAGCAGGGCGAACTCCCGGGGCGTGAGGGTGACATCCGAGGAACCCCTGCGGACCCGGCGGGTCGCAGGGTCCAAGCTGAGGTCGCCGGCCAGCAGCACGGCCGGCCGCTGCCTGGCGCCGCGGCGGACCAGCGCCCGCAGCCGCGCCGTCAGGACCACGTAGGAGAAGGGCTTGACCAGGTAGTCGTCCGCGCCGACGTCCAGCCCCTCCGCCTGGTCGTACTCGCCGTCCTTGGCGCTCAACATCAGCACCGGCACCCAGTTGCCGGCCGCTCGCAGGCGTTGGCAGACCCGGTAGCCGTTGAGCTTGGGCAGCAGCACGTCCAGTACAACCACGTCGTAGGCCTGCTGGCTGGCTAGGTGCAGGCCTTCCTCGCCATCGTGGGCGACGTCCACGGCGAATCCATCCGCGTGCAGGCCGCGCTCCAGCGCGTCGGTCAGCCGGGCCTCGTCGTCCACCACCAGCACGCGCACGTCCGCCTCCTCGCCATGCCTTCCAGGGTGCACCCACCGCGCTGAGAAGGGGATGAGCGGACGACCCGTGCCTGAGGACGCTCTCAGTCACCCTCAGGGAGATCTCAGGCAGGCCAGGGCAGGCTTGGTCGCGAACGTCCTCCCCGAAGGAAGGAATGCCATGGAGGCAACATTCCGCCCCGTGCTCCGGCTGCGCTGGGTCGTCCCGATCGCGGTGATCGCGGCGCTCAGCGGCGGTGTGGCGTTCGCGACCCGCTCGCAGAGCGCCACCCCTCCGCTGCCTCCCCGCACCGCCGCCCAACTGCTCGCCGCCGTCGCCCGGGCGCAGGTGGCAGGCCTGTCCGGCACCGTGGTCGAGACCGCGCGGCTTGGACTGCCGGCGCTGCCATCGGTCGGGGGTGGGCGCGCCTCCCTGACCGGGCTGGTCGCCGGTTCCCACACCATCCGGGTCTGGTACGCCGGCAGCGACAAGGCCCGGGTCGCTGTCAGTGGCACCCTCGCGGAGTCCGACATCATCCGCAACGGCCGTGACCTGTGGACCTACCAGAGCGACGGGAACACCGCGACCCACACCCGTCTGCCCGCCGAGCGCGCCCCCACGGTCACCCACGGTAGCTCGATGGCGCTGACCCCGGCGGACGCGGCCAACCGGACGTTGGCGGCCGTCGGCCCGACGACCGCCATCGGGGTCGACCGCAGTGTGCGGGTCGCCGGCCGTGACGCCTACCAGCTACGGCTGTCCCCCAAGGACCCGCGCTCACTGGTCGACTCTGTCCTGCTCGCGGTCGACGGCCGGGCCTTCGTGCCGCTGCGGGTCCAGGTGTTCGCCAAGAGCTCGCCGACGCCGGCGTTCGAGACCGGCTTCACCAGCCTGCAGCTACGCGCCCCCGCCGCGAACGTCTTCGACTTCATCCCGCCACCCGGCGCCAAGGTCACCGAGCGGCCGCTGCCGGCACCGTCCATACAGGAGCGACGCACCGCGCGGACGCGGACACGGACCCAGCTCGCCGCCGCGCAGCCCGCCGTCCTCGGCAACGGCTGGACCACGGTGGTGCTGGTCCGCAACGTCGGGGCGGCCACGGCCCGGGCCCGAGGCGACAGCCAACTGCAGGCTCTCCTCCAGGCGGCGACACCGGTGCAGGGCGCCTTCGGCCATGGCCGCCTGCTCCGCACGGCGCTGCTCACCGCGCTGCTCACCGACGACGGCCGCCTGTACGTCGGCGCCGTCGCTCCCGAGGCGGTCCAGACGGCCGCCGCCCTGCCGCCCTCGGCCGCCCGGCCACTGACCGGCCAGGCGGTCACCCCATGACCCAGACGGCACCGGCCGCCGCGCCGCCCACCGACGCGCCGACGACGCCCGCGCTCGCCGCCCACGGGCTCACCAAGCGGTTCCGTGGGGGGCAGCTCGCGGTCGCCGACGTCGATCTCGAAGTGCCGCGCGGCAGTGTCTTCGGCTTCCTCGGGCCGAACGGGTCGGGCAAGACCACCACCATCCGCATGCTGCTCGGGCTGGTCGCACCCACCAGCGGAAGCTGGGAGCTGCTCGGCGTCCCGATGCCGTCCGGCGGCGCGCAGGTGCTTCGCCGGGTAGGCGCCCTCATCGAGGGCCCGGCCTTCCACCCCTACCGCTCCGGCTGGGCGAACCTGCGGCGGCTGGACGACGCCGACCGGCTGGCGGACCCGCGGACGACCCGTCAACGGATCGGCGCGGCGCTGGAGCGGGTCGGGCTCGCCGCCGCCGCCGCCAAGGCCTATCGCCAGTACTCGCTTGGCATGCGCCAGCGACTCGGCATCGCCGCCACGCTGCTGCAGCCGAGGGAGCTGCTGGTGCTGGACGAACCCACCAACGGGCTGGATCCCCAGGGCACCCGCGAGGTCCGCGCCCTGATCCGTGAGCTCGCCCGCGAGGGTGCCACGGTCTTCGTGTCCTCTCATCTGCTCGGCGAGGTCGAGCAGGTCTGTACCCACGCGGCGATCCTGTCAGCCGGACGGCTGGTGGCTCAGGGCCGGCTCGCCGACCTCGGCGCTGGAGCCGACCCGCGGCTGCGGGTCGACACCGTCGAGCCGGACCTCGCCGTGCGGGTGCTCACCGGCCTCGGCCTCGGCGACGCGGAGCGTCGGGGCGACTCCGTCGAGGCTACCTTGGACGGGGTCGCCCCTGAGCGGGCCTGCGAGCTGCTGGTCCACGCCGGGGTGCCGGTGCGTGGGCTGGCCGTGCGGCGGCCGTCCCTGGAGGACAGCTACGTGTCGCTGACCGGGGAGGGATTCGATGTCAACCAGTAGCGCGCCGGTCCATGCCGTCCGCGCACCACGTGGGGAAGGCATCGCCCGGGGCCGGCCGACGGTGGGCCGCTTCTTCCGCTCGGAGCTGGGCATGGTATTCGGGAGGCGGCGCAACCTCGCGCTGCTGCTGGTGCTCTCCGCGGTGCCGGTGCTCATCGGCCTCGCCATCAAGCTGTCGTCGTCGCCGGGGGCGGGGGAAGGGCCCCAGTTCATCGACCGGATCGCTGGCAACGGGCTGTTCCTGTCGCTGACGGCCATGATCGTCGTCCTGCCGCTGTTCCTGCCGTTGGCGGTCGCGGTCGTCGCCGGCGATGCGGTCGCCGGCGAGGCCAGCCTCGGCACGCTGCGCTACCTGCTCGTGGTGCCGGTACGCCGAGGACGGCTCTTGCTCGTCAAGTACGCGGCGGTGTTGGCCTTCTGCCTGGTAGCGGTTTTGCTGGTCGCTGCGGCGGGGGCGCTCACCGGCCTCACCCTGTTCCCAGTCGGCCCGGTGACGCTGCTGTCGGGCTCCACGATTCCACTGGCTGAGGCGATGGCACGGATGCTGATGGTCGCCGGCTACGTCGGCATGTCCATGGCCGGGCTTGCTGCGATCGGGCTGCTCATGTCCACCCTGACCGAGGTGCCGATCGGGGCGATGGCGGCCACATTGACCCTCAGCATCGCCAGCCAGGTTCTCGACTCGATCCCGCAGGTGGCCGCCATCCACCCGTGGCTGTTCAGCCACCGCTGGCTGGCATTCGGGGACCTGCTGCGCCAGCCCGTCCCAACCCATGAGCTGGCGCTGGGGATCGGCACCCAGGTCGCCTACGTGGCCCTCTTCCTCGCGCTGGCCTGGAACCGCCTCGACGCCAAAGACGTCTCCTGCTGACTTCGTCGACGGGATCAGGGTCGGCCCACACATATCACGGCGTCGGTCATGAGCTGCTGGTTTGGGGTGGAGCCTCCCGTCGGAATCGAACCGGCGACCCCATCCTTACCATCGATGCGCCGGTGGTTCACGCCGCCGTGCAGGACCTCCCGAGACCACACAACCGGGCAGGTGAAAGGCGCTGTCAAGGATCAGGGCGTGGGGCGGCGCGAGGTTGCGTGTAGCGCAGTTGTTGGCAAATCTCTGGCAAGGGCCCTGCATGGTCGTCTGTGCTGATCCGGTTGATGCCTGACGGGTTGATGCCGGCTGATGGATCCCAGTGTTCCGGTTGCTGGTTGACACCACCGCCCCACCTTCTTCTGCTCCGGCCCGACCGGGTCAAGGCGCTGACTCCCCTGATTCAGCCCTGGTGGGAGGCAGGTTGGACATCGCGTCCGTAACCCATGAGGCGAACACCACGCCTCGCGCGTCCGGGTCCCGGTAGGTGACGCCGCCGTTCGTCCCCAAATAGTCGAGGGGGCGTCAGACATCCTCAATCACACCTCCATGGAATCGCTGCCCAGGCTGCGCCTGACTCCATCAGTTAGACCTGGCCAGCGGTGCCATCAACCTGGTGTGCGACGCACTGGCGGCGATCCAGCCGCGGATTCTGGTTCCCGCTCACCGTACGGCTGGTGGGCCGTGCACGCCCTGGTCGCACGGCTACCCGACGCCTTCATCAAGACCAGTGTCGGCACCGGTTCGAACTGCAGCTGCTCATGCGGCTCTACCCTTCAGTTCGCATCCGGGTTGGTTGGTGGCAGGATCCGGATGCGCGGGCGGGGTGGGCATGGTTGTCATGCTGGCTGCCGTTGATGGCTTGTGATGCAGCTCGCAACCCCGCCCTGACCGACCTGCTCCGCCGCGTCGTTGAGCGGCGGGCCTGGCGCGGCTGCGGCCGTCCTGCCACGGCGCGGCAGGCCACGGTGAGGCCGGTCACCGCCGCCGGCGGCGCCGGCGCAGGCCCCATACCGAGGGCGCCAGCAGTCCTTCGGCCCTCAGGCAGGCAAGGGCCACCGTCGGGAGCTCCTCGGCCGCCTGCACGGCGAGGTAGCGGGGCTTCCAGGCCGGGGCGAACTTCTTGTTGAAGCGATACAGGGTCTCGATCTGGAACGGGCGGGACAGCCGGCGAAGTGCCCAGCGGGCGACCCGCAGCCGCAACGGGACGTCCGCGCCGGCGCCGGCCTCCAGGATGGCCCGCAGGAACGCGAAGTTGAGCGACAGCCGCCGGACTCCCAGCGCCGGCAGCCGCCGGGCGGCCTCCACCACCAGGAAGTCGCTGAGGATGGCGGGGGCGTCCCGCTCCCGCCGCATGACGTCCAGGCTGGCCCCGTCGCCGTTCCAGGGGACCAGGTGCAGGAAGCCGAGAGGACGGCCGCGGGCGTCCCGGCCGATCGCCAGGAACCCGCCCGCGTCGCGGGGGTCGAACAGCCGCCCGAGGGCCATCGAGAAGCCGCGCTCGGGTGCCGTCCCCCGCCAGCGGGCCGACAGCGCCCGCAGGCCGGCCAGCTCCTCGGCGTCCAGCTCGCCGACCCGGCAGACCGTGCTGGTCAACCCGGCCCGCAGTGCCCGGTGCCAGCTCTGCCTGGCGATCCGCAGCGCCCGGCCCTCCAGGCTGAACCGCTCCAGGTCCAGCACGGCCTCGTCGCCCAGGTAGACGGTGGCAAGGCCCGCCGCCTGGTAGGCACAGGCGGCCCGGGCGCCGCAGCCGAGCACGGCGGCGATCCGGCCCTGGGCGGTCGCCTGGCCCAGGAACGCGGCCACCGCGGCCGGCCAGTGGGCCGGCGGGCCGAGCGGGTCGCCGGCGGCCAGGGCCACCACCCCGACCGGAGCCCAGGACACCAGGGCATCCCCGGCCCGGACGCTGACCCGGTCGTCGCGCAACGCGAAGTAGGCCAGCGAGTCTCCCGAGGCGGCCACCGCCTCGGCCAGGCCGGGATCGTGGCCCGGCCGGACCAGCGCCGGGGCGAGCACCCGGGCGATCACCAGCAGCGCGCCCAGATAGAACACGGCCGCCACCGACGCCGGGAAGAGACGGCCGAACCGGCCTTCCAGCCCGAGGCCCGAACCGAGCCCGACCGCCATGCGGGCGGTCTCCCGCAGGATCCGGGTCACCGTCAACGGCCCGGCAACGGCCCCGGCGTTGGCCAGCAGCCCGAGCGTGGCATAGACGGTGGTGGCCACCGCCACCACCAGCGCCGGCCGCAGGGCGGCCCGACGCTCGAGGGGACCCTGGCGGGCGCCGAAGCGGCCGCCCTGGCTGACCAGCAGCCCGGCAAGGAACGCCTCGACCAGCGCCTCCTCGACGTCCAGGCCCTTGGTCACATTGAGGACGGCGCTTCCGCCCAGCAGGGCCACCGTGGCCAGCCAGGCCAGTCGCTGCCGCCGCCGCAGCCCGCCGGCCAGCAGCAGCAGGGCGATGCCGGCCGCCGCGGTGATCACCGTGGCGCCTTCCGAGACGATGCCCGGGACCAGCGCGTCGAGCGCCTGCAGCCGGTCGGCCTGGGCCGGCAGCAGCGCCGACACCAGGTTGACCACGCCGGCCAGGGCGGCCAGGGCGGCCGCCACCCCTGGGACCAGCTCCCGGCGCCGGCCGGCGCCGGTCAGGGCCTTGACCTCCGGGTCGGCCAACTCGTCCGCCCGGCCTGCCGGCTCCAGGGTCGAGCCGCGGGCCGCCATGGCGTCCCACCCTCCTCGTCGTGGACGAGTCGGTTCTACGGCGAGCCCGGTGTGAGCGCGATGAGAAATCGCCGGATGGCCGCCTTTCTCATCGTTCTCTCACGCCAGATCGCGGTTGCTGGTGGACCATGGGCAGAGAGAGGAGGTGCCGCCTTGCGGGTCCTGGTGGTCGAGGACGAGCTGAAGATGGCCAGAGCTCTGCGCCGTGGCCTGGAGCAGGAGGGCTATGCGGTCGACGCCGCCCTCGACGGGGACGACGGGCTGCACCGGGCCACCGAATGGGACTACGACGCCATCGTGCTCGACGTCCTGCTCCCGGGCCTGGACGGGATCGAGGTCTGCCGGCGGCTGCGCCAGGCCGGCCGGTGGGCGCCGGTGCTCATGCTGACCGCCCGCGACGGGGTGGCCGACCGGATCAGCGGCCTGGACGTCGGCGCCGACGACTACCTGGTCAAGCCGTTCGCGTTCGGGGAGCTGCTGGCCCGCCTGCGCGCCCTGGTCCGCCGGGGCAGCCGGGAACGGCCCGCCGTGCTCAGCGTCGGCGACCTGGTCCTGGACCCGGCCGCCCACACCGTGACCCTGTCGGACCAGCCGGTGTCGCTCTCGGCCCGGGAGTTCGCCCTGCTCGAGTTCCTGATACGCCACCCCGGCCAGGTGATGGCCCGGAGCGCCATCCTCGAACACGTCTGGGACTACAACTATGACGGCCTCTCCAATGTGGTCGACGTCTACATCGGGTACCTCCGTCGCAAGCTCGAGCGGCCCGCCGGCCAGGTCCGGATCCGCACCGTCCGGGGGGTCGGCTACGGGATCGAGCCCGCGTAGCCGGATGGCCGGCTGGCTCGCCCGCCTCCCGGTCCGGGTCCGGCTCACGGCCTGGTACCTGGGCCTGCTCGCGGTCATCCTGGCCACCCTCGGCTCGTTCCTGCTGCTGCGACTGCGCGCCGACCTGGTGGCCGAGACCGACCAGGTCCTCGACACCCAGGCGGCCGGGATCCTGGCCGAGTCCGACGGCGGCCTGGAGCCGATGCCCGCGGCCAGCGTGGCCGGCCTGCCCCGCGGCGACACGGTCGCCCAGCTGCTGTCCCCCACCGGCGAGGTCCGCGCCCGGGCGGGCACCGCGGTGCCGGCCGGATCGCTGCTCACCCCGGCGATGCTGCGACAGGTCCTGGCCAGCGAGCAGGTGCGGGCCGAGGTGCGGTTGGGGCCGGACCGGGCCCGCTACCGGGTGCTCGGCCTGCGCCGGGCCGGGCACGGGTCGCCGACGGTGCTGGTGGTCGCCGCCCCGCTCAGCGACGTCGACCGATCGGTCGACCGGCTCCAGCTGCTGCTGCTGGTCGCCGGCCCGATGGCGCTGGTCCTGGCCGGCGCCGGCGGCTGGCTGCTGGCCAGGGCGGCGCTGCGGCCGGTCGACCAGATGACCCGGCAGGCCGGGGTGATCGGCGCCCATCGGCTCCACGACCGGGTGTCGGTCCCGGACGCCGCCGACGAGCTGACCCGCCTGGCCCGCACCCTCAACGGCATGCTCGACCGGATCGAACACGGCCTGGTCGAGCAGCGCCGCCTGGTCGCCGACGCCTCCCACGAGCTGCGCACCCCCCTGGCCGTCATGCGAGCCGAGCTGGAGGTCGCGCTGCGCGCCGACGACCTCTCCGCCGCTGACGCGGAGGTCCTCGCCAGCACCGCCGAGGAGGCGACCAGGATGAGCAAGATCGTCGACGACCTGCTCACCCTGGCCCACCGCGACGAGAACAACCTGGAGCTGCTCCTGGCACCGGTCGACCTGGGCGAGATCGCCACCGAGGTCACCACCCAGCTCCGCCCACTCGCCCAGGCCGGCGACGTCCGGCTGCTGGTGGAGGCCCCGCCGGTGCCGGTGGTGGCCGACCAGGCCCGCCTCACCCAGGTGGTCACCAACCTGGTCGACAACGCCGTCAAGTACACCGGCGCCGGCGGCTCGGTCCGGGTCCGGGTCTGGGAGCAGGCCGGCTGGGGCGGGCTGGCGGTGACCGACACCGGTCCAGGCATCGGCCCGCAGGACCTCCCCAAGGTCTTCGACCGGTTCTTCCGGCTGGACGCCGCCCGGACCAGAGTCCAGGGCGGCAGCGGGCTCGGCCTGGCCATCTGCAAGGAGCTGGTCGAGGCCCACGGCGGGCGCATCCGGGCCGAGAGCGTCCCTGGCGCCGGCAGCACCTTCTCGCTGACTCTGCCGGGCCGGCCGCCGGCCGCGGCCCACCGGACGGCGCCATGAGCAGCTCCCCGCTACGGGAGACGCCGCAGCCCGTCAGCCGGCCGGCCCGGCATGCGGCCGGCCACCATCACCCGCTGCTGAGCGCCCGCCACCAGCTCCACCGGATCGCCCACCTGACCCATCTCCATCTTCCGGCCGGCCTGCTCCGCCAGGTCGACCGGTCCGGACCGCTGGAGAGCCCGTGGGTGGCGGCCGGGCTCGGCGGGTTGCTGGCGATGAGCGTCCTGCTGACCGTCCGGCGCCGCCGGCGGGCCGGACGGGCCGGTCTGGCCGCCTGGCTCTCCGGCCTGACCCCGCTCACCGGGCTGGCCGGCCTCAACGTCTACGTCGGCTATGTCCCGACGCTGCCCGCCCTGCTCGGCGACCTGCCATCCCCGGGTCGCGGCGGCGGATCCCAGGTCGCCAAGCTGATGACCGGCGCCCCCGGCCTCGACATCCCGCCCAGCCCGGCCTATGTCTACCTGCCGCCCGGCTACGACGACGCCGGCAACGCGGCCCGCCGCCACCCGGTCGTCTATCTGCTGCACGGCTACCCGGGCGGCCCGTCGGACTGGTTCCGTGGTGCAAAGGTGCAGCAGGTCATGGACGCGATGCTCCGCGACCGTCTGGTGCAGCCGATGATCGTGGTGGCGCCCGACGCCAGCGGCGGATGGCTGCACGACTCGGAGATGCTGAACCAGGGCGGCGGCCCGCAGGTGGAGACCTACCTGACCCAGATGGTGGTCGGCGCCGTGGACGGCAGGTACCGCATGGTGGTGGACCGGGCCGGTCGGGCCATCGGCGGGATGTCCAGCGGCGGCTACGGGGCGCTCAACCTGGGCCTGCGCCACCAGGACCGCTACTCGGTGATCCTCAGCGAGATGCCCTACGGCGCCCCCGGGCCGGTCACCTGGAGCCTGTTGGGTGGCAGCCACGCCCTGTGGCTGGCCAACTCGTCCCGCCGGTACATCCCGACCATGGCCTTCCACCACCCGATGGCCGTCGACCTGCTCGCCGGCTCCCGCGACCGCACCCGTGCCGAGGCCGCCCGGCTGGCCAGGATGCTCGCCGCCCACGGCCAGGAGGCCGTCGACACGGTGACGCCGGACGCCAACCACACCTGGCGGGGGGCGCGCGCCGAGCTCCCGTACGCGCTCGCCTTCGCCAGTCGGCACCTGATCGCCCCGCGAGGAGGGCGACCGCCGCCGGCGAACGCCGCTCCAGGCCTGGCGGGCTCGGCATGAGCGGCCGCCGGCCCTGGCGGCGCCTGCTCCTGCTGGTGGTGGCGACCAGCCTGGTCCTCAGCAGCATCGCCCTGACCGTGGTGGCGCCCGCCGCGCTGGTCGCCGCGGCGGCCGTCGAGGACGTCGGCGAGGCCGGCGCGCCGGCCGGACGGCTGCTGGCGCGGCCGGCGACTCGGTCGGTGGTGGATGGCGCCGATGGGTCGGTGCTGGCCGTGCTGCATGGTGACCAGGACCGGATGGTGGTGCCGCTGGCGGCCATCCCCATGACCGTCCGGGACGCCGTCTTGGCCGCCGAGGATGCCCGCTTCTACCAGCACGGGGCGCTGGATGTCCGCGGGATCGCCCGGGCGGCCGCGGTCGACCTGACCAGCGGCCACCTCCGGGAGGGCGGCAGCAGCATCGCCCAGCAGTACGTGAAGAACGTGGTCACCGGTGACCAGCGCAGCCTGCACCGCAAGCTGGTCGAGGCGGTCGACGCAGCCGAGCTGGAGCGGTGGGCCGGCAAGGACCAGATCCTGGCCGACTACCTGAACCAGGTCTACTTCGGCGCTGGGGTGTATGGGATCGCGACCGCGGCCCAGCACTACTTCTCCCGGCCGCTGGGGCGCCTGAGCCTGGCCCAGGCGGCCGCCCTGGCCGGCACCATCGCCAGCCCCGAGCGGTTCCGGCCCACCGCCGGCAAGGCCGCCAGGGCCCGCCGCGATCTGGTCCTGGACCGGATGGCGGCGCTGGGGTGGGCCAGCCCGGCCCGGGTGGCGGCGGCCAAGCGGCAGCCGCTGGGCCCCCGGCTGGACCACGAGACCGTCCGTTTCCCCTATGTGGTGGATGCGGTGACCCGCGCGCTGCTCGGCGACCACGCCCTGGACGGCGCCCTGGGCCCGGTCGGGTCGGCGGCCAGGCGGCGGGCGGTGTTCGAGGGCGGCCTGCGGGTCAGGACCACGCTGCGGCCGGCCGACCAGCGCCAGGCCGAGCAGGCGGTCGCGGGCCGGCTGGCCGGCTCCGGTCTCGGTGGCGCCCTGGTCAGCCTCGACCCGGCCAGCGGGGCGGTGGTGGCCATGGTCGGGGGGAGCGACTTCGCCCGCTCCAAGGTGAACCTGGCCACCGGCCAGGGCGGCGGCGGCTTCCCACCCGGGTCCTTGTTCAAGGTCTTCTACCTGGTCGCCGCCCTGGAACAGGGCATCCCGCTCAGCACCAGCTTCGACACCGCCTCACCGACCACCGTGACCGCCCCGGCCTGCCCGACCGGCTACACCGTCCACAACGCCGAGCCGGCCCTGGCCGGCCGAATGGCCCTGGCCCAGGCCACCGCCGAGTCCGTCAACACCTACTACGCCCAGCTCATGGCCCGGGTCGGGACCGACAACGCCATCCGGGTGGCCAGAGGCATGGGGATCACCTCGCCGCTGCGCGACTACTGCTCGCTGGTGCTCGGCGCCCAGAACCTGACCCCGCTGGAGTTGGCCGGCGCCTACGCCACCCTGGCCACCGGCGGCATCCACTGCCAACCGACGCTGCTGACCCAGATCACCGACCCCACCGGCCGGGTCCTGGACCACGGCCGACCCACGTGCCGGCGGGTCCTGGACCCCCAGGTCGCCGCCACCGCCGACGCCATCCTGCAAGGGGTCGTGCGGCCGGGCGGGACCGGCTTCCGGGCCGCCATCGGCCGCCCGGTGGCCGGCAAGACCGGCACCACCAGCGGCTACACCGACGCCTGGTTCACCGGCATCACCCCCCAGCTGGCCACCTCGGTCTGGGTCGGCGACCCGGCCAGGCAGACCCCCATGACCGACCGGTTCGGCGGCGGCCCCGTCTTCGGGGGCACCTTCCCCGCCCTCATCTTCCACGACTACACGACCACCGCCCTGGCCACGCAACCCATCGCCGACCTCCCGGGCGCGCCACCCGGGCCGCGATGACCGGGCCGCGGGGCCGGGTCCCGCCCCGAGCCGCGGCGGATGGGGCACCGTGCGGACTGCTGCTCAGCTGGAGCGGGGGACCAGGCGGATGATCGGCAGCTCGCGGTCGGTCGACTGCTGGTAGTTGGCGAAGCGGGGCACGGTGGCGGTGATCTGCCGCCAGGCCGCGTCGCGCTCGGCCCCGTGGAGCTGCTCGGCGGTCACGGCGAGCTTGCGGCCCGGCAGCTCGATCCAGACCTGGTCGGGATGTGCGGCGAGGTTGTAGTACCACGCCGGATTCCGCGCCGCCCCGGCCGCCGAGGCCACGATCAGCCGGCTGTCGTCCTGGCCGGGGAACCAGCCGACCGGCGTCTGGCGCTCGAGGCCGCTCTTGCGGCCGATGGTGGTCAGGACCAGGGCGTCAAACCCCAAGCCGGGCGCCTTGCCCGTGCGGCGGATCCGGTTGATGATCCACCTGCTCAACCACCCGGGCGGCCTGCCGGGCTGGCGGCGCCCGCGAGTTCCATTGCGGGTAGGTGTCTCGAAGCTCACACGATCTCCCCTCGAGGGACGGATCTCGCGTTGTACGACATCGGTTCGGTCAGCCCCCAGCTCACGATGCGCCGGGGCGTGATCCTGAACATCTCTGGCGCAAAGCCCGGCCCCAGCTCGGTGCCCCCGGTGTCCAGGACCTCCGCCTCGCCTCGAACCTCGATGCCCCGGACGCGCCAGGGGCTCACCGAGGCGATGTCGTCGACGACGACGGCCACCTTGGGGTGCCTGAGGACGTCCCGGTACTTCTTGCGCGTGGCGAAGTCGTGGCCGCCGACGTCGATCGTGTCGTGGTGCTGGTTGTAGCGGAAGGCCGTCGGGACCACATGGGGCATGCCATCTCGACCAACGGTCGCCAGCCGCCCCAGGCGGACACCGGATGACAGGTAGTCACGCTCTTCGTCGGTGAAGACGCTCATCAGGAGCCTCCGGCTAGACGGTGCGGCGGTAGCGGCGCACGGCGACCGGCACGAACACCAGCAGGATCGCCGCGCACCACGCCAGTGACTGCAGCACGTAGGAGGTGGTGGGCCCGCCGATCATCAGCGCCCTGACCGCCGAGGCGGTCACCGAGACCGGCTGGTGCTCGGCGAACGGCTGCAGCCAGCTGGGCATGGTACTCACCGGCACGAACGCCGAGGAGGCGAACACCAGCAGGGCCATCACCGGGAACGCCGCGGCCTGCGCCGTCTCCGGGTCCCCGACCGCCAGACCGACCGTTGCGAAGACCCACGAGAGCACGCAGCCGAACAGGAGCACCAGCAGCATGCCGGCCAGGAACCCCAGCGCGCTGGTGTGGACGCGGAAGCCGACCGCGAAACCGACCACGGCCATCAGCGCGGTGACGAAGACGTTGCGGGCGAGGTCCG
>Ga0209382_10002568_pt1 | contig 26130 bp, 24 predicted proteins | sample SoiMetdeltSBSDD5_FD_187599 | JGI IMG/M metagenome (GOLD analysis project Ga0209382, IMG submission 187599) | Bulk soil microbial communities from a Populus tree surrounding site in Tennessee, USA - Soil MetaG P. deltoides SBSDD5 (SPAdes) (version 2) | ecosystem: Environmental > Terrestrial >... | reverse complement strand
GTTCTATGACTACGACGAGATCGCGTACATGACCGACTGCAATTTCCGCGCGATCCCGCCGCCGAGCTCCTACGAGGACGAAATGGCCGCCGAGCCGTACTGGTCGATCGGCGCGAACGACGTTTTCCCCGAGCAGTTCGAGCGCTTCCTGGTGTCCGATCCGCGGGCGCGCGAGATCTTTCTCGCCCAGCATGCCGATCTGAACTCGCCGCAATTCTGGCTGGGCAAGCAGCAGCGCATTCGCGCCGGACTGCAGGACGACGTCTTCCCCTACCCCGAGGCGGCGCGCTTCAGGCGGTAAAGAGCCCGGCCGCGAGACCGCGCAGGTGCGCGAGCGCGATCAGCAGCACCTGCAGCAGCACCAGCAGCACGAGCGGCGACAGGTCGAAGTTGGCGATCGGCGGAACGAAGCGGCGGATCGGGGCGAGGAACGGCCGCGTCATCGCATTGAAGATCGGCGCGACCGGCGAATACGGGTTCAGCCACGACAGCAGCACCTGCACCAGCACCGCGAAAATCAGGATGTACAGGCTGTAGCGGACGAGGTCGAACAGCGCGAGGACGGCGAGCAGCGGAACGACGCTGGCGCCCGCGCCGCCGGGATCCGCGCTCTTCAGCGAGTAGAGCACCCAGAGCGCCAGGGTTTGCACGAGCCAGGCGAGGAAGAGCGTCGCGACGTCGAATCCGCCGAGCCCCGGCACGATGCGGCGCGCCGGTCGCACGATCCAGTCGGTCATCGCGACCACGAACGCGCCGATCGGGTTGCGAAACGGCACGCGCAGCCACTGGAAGTGAAAGCGCGCCAGCAGCAGGTAGACGAACAGGCTCGCGACGACGTCGACGAGCAGTTGCGCAATCTCGGTCAGCATTCAGTCCTTGCCCAGCTGCTCGCCAAGCTCGGTGCTGCGCCGGCTCGCCGCCTCGAGCGCACGCCGCAGCCGCTCGGCGAGCCGCTCCTCGTCGAACACGCGCAGCGCGGCTTCGGTCGTGCCGCCCTTGGACGTTACCCGCTCGCGCAGCACCGACGCAGGCTCGCCGCTGCGCGCGGCAAGCTGCGCCGCCCCGAGCACCGTTTGCAATGCGAGCTTGCGCGCCGTAGCCTCGGCGAGACCGAGCGCGACGCCCGATTGCGCCAGCTGCTCGATGAACCAGAACACGTACGCGGGACCGCTTCCGGAGACTGCGGTTACCGGGTCGAGCAGCGCCTCGGATTCCACCCACACGGTCTCGCCGACCGCGGCAAGGATGTGCTCAGCGCGCTGCCGGTCCGCGGGGACGACGCTACGCGGTGCGTACAGCGCCGCCACCCCGGCTCCGATCAGGGCGGGCGTGTTCGGCATCGAGCGCACGATCCGATCGTGTCCTGCGAGCCAGCGCGAAATATCCGCAAGCCGCACACCCGCCACGATGCTGATCACGAGCATGCGGCCCGCGACGGCCGCGACGGGTGCGAGCGCGGTGCGCAAGTCCTGCGGCTTGACCGCGAGCAGCAGGGTGTCGGCACCGCGGGTCGCGTCGTCTGGCGCGGCGCTCGCACGCACCCCGTACGTGCGGACCAGGTTCTCGCGCGCCGCTTCGAACCGCTCGATCACCGAGATCGAGCTCGCATCAAAGCCCTTCGCGAGCAGCCCGCCGATCAAGGCGCTCGCCATGTTTCCGCCACCGAGAAAGGCGATGTTCAGGCCGCGTCCTTTTCCCGGCGTCGTGCGCCGAAGATCGCAGTGCCGACGCGCACCAGCGTCGAGCCCTCGGCAATCGCCGCCTCGAGGTCGTCGCTCATGCCGAGGGACAGCGTGTCGAGCGTGAGCCCGTCTGCGCGCAGCTGCTCGTAGAGCTCGCGCACTGCCCGAAAGCGCTCGCGCTGCACAGCCGCGTCGCGTGTCGGCTCGGGAATCGCCATGAGCCCGCGCAACTTGAGCCGCTCCAGCTGCGCGACGGCCCGTGCGAGCGCGAGCGCGTCGCCCGGCGCGACGCCGGATTTGGAACGCTCGCCGGAGCAGTTCACCTGGATCAGAACGTTGAGCGGCGCGCAGCCCGGCGCGCGCTGCTCGGAGAGCCGGCGCGCCACTTTGGTGCTCGAGACGCTGTGCACCCAATCGAAGCGCTCGGCGACGAGCCGCGTCTTGTTGCTCTGCAGGGGCCCGACGAGGTGCCATTCGACCTCACGGGCGCGCTCACCAAGCAGGTGCGCGAGCGCTTCCATCTTCTCCAACGCTTCCTGGACGTAATTCTCGCCGAACGCGGTCAGCCCGGCCCGGAATGCCTCTTCGAGCAGCGCCGGCGGGTGGGTTTTTGACACCGCGAGAAGCCGTACCGCGTCCGCGCTGCGCCCCGCGGCGGCCGCGGCACGGGCGATCCGCTCCGATACGGCTTGCATATTGTCGCGGATCGCAGCCATAATTTTCCTCGCGGCACCCTTGGAGGATTCTAATGGATCTCACCGAACTGCTCGCCTTCGTCGTCAAGAACAAGGCGTCCGACCTGCACCTGTCCTCGGGCCTGCCGCCGATGATCCGCGTGCATGGCGACATTCGCCGGATCAACGTACCGCCGCTCGAGCACAAGGACGTGCACGGGATGGTGTACGACATCATGAACGACGGGCAGCGCAAGTTCTACGAAGAAAACCTCGAGTGCGATTTTTCCTTCGCCGTGCCGAACCTGGCGCGGTTCCGGGTGAACGCGTTCGTGCAGCAGCGCGGGGCGGCCGCCGTGCTCAGGACGATCCCGTCCAAGGTGCTCACGCTCGACGAGCTGAAGTGCCCGAAGATCTTCGTCGAGATCGCGGACCAGCCGCGCGGCATCGTGCTCGTGACCGGGCCGACCGGCTCCGGCAAGAGCACCACGCTCGCCGCGATGATCAACCACATCAACGAGACCGAGCAGGGCCATATTCTGACGATCGAGGACCCGATCGAGTTCGTGCACGAGTCGAAGAAATCGCTGATCAACCAGCGCGAAGTCGGGCCGCACACGCTGTCGTTCTCCAACGCGCTGCGCAGCGCGTTGCGCGAGGACCCGGACGTGATCCTGGTCGGCGAGATGCGCGACCTGGAGACGATCCGGCTGGCGCTGACCGGGGCGGAAACCGGGCACCTCGTGTTCGGCACGCTGCACACTTCGAGCGCCGCGAAGACGATCGACCGGGTCGTGGACGTGTTCCCGGCGGCGGAAAAGGAGATGGTGCGGGCGATGCTCTCGGAGTCGATCCGCGCGGTGATCTCGCAGACGCTGCTCAAGACCAAGGACGGCTCGGGCCGGGTCGCTGCGCATGAGATCATGATCGGCACGCCGGCGATCCGCAACCTGATCCGCGAGAACAAGATCGCGCAGATGTACTCGGCGATCCAGACCGGCCGCAATATCGGCATGCAGACGCTCGACCAGAACCTGCAGGAGATGGTGCAGCGCAACGTGGTCTCGAGCGGCGAAGCGCGCGGCAAGGCAGCCAACAAGGACATCTTCGCGGCCTAGTCCGCGATCCAAGGAGAGGCACCATGGAACGAGAACAGGCAACCAAGTTCATGTACGACCTGCTGCGCGCGCTGATCGCGAAGCGCGGCTCGGACCTCTTCATTACCGCCGAATTTCCGCCGGCGATGAAGGTCGACGGCAAGATGACGCCGGTGTCGCAGACGCCGCTCAACAGCCAGCACACGGCGATGCTCGCGCGCTCGATCATGAACGACAAGCAGGCCGCCATCTTCGAGGCGACCAAGGAATGCAATTTCGCGATCTACCCCTCCGGCATCGGCCGCTTTCGCGTCAATACCTTCATCCAGCAGGGGAACGTCGGCATCGTCTGCCGCGTGATCACGATGACGATCCCGAATTTCGAGGACCTGCAGCTGCCGCCGGTGCTCAAGGACGTCGCGATGACCAAGCGCGGACTCGTGATCTTCGTCGGCGGCACCGGATCGGGGAAGTCGACCTCGCTCGCGGCGATGGTCGGCTACCGCAACGAGAACTCGCACGGCCACATCATCACGATCGAGGACCCGATCGAGTACGTGCATCCGCACAAGAACTGCATCATCACGCAGCGCGAAGTCGGGATGGACACCGAATCCTGGGGGTCGGCGCTGAAGAACACGCTGCGCCAGGCACCCGACGTGATCCTGATCGGCGAGGTGCGCGAGCGCGACACGATGGAGCACGCGATCGCGTTCGCCGAGACCGGGCACCTGTGCCTCTGCACGCTGCACGCCAACAACTCCAACCAGGCGATGGACCGGATCATCAACTTCTTCCCCGAGGAGCGGCGCCAGCAGCTGCTGATGGACCTGTCGCTCAACCTGAAAGGGGTCATTTCGCAACGGCTGCTGCCCGTGAAGGAAGGCAAGGGGCGCGTGCCGGCGGTCGAGGTGCTGCTCAACTCGCCGCTGATCAGCGACCTGATCTTCAAGGGCGACATCCACGAGATCAAGGAGATCATGAAGAAGTCGCGGGAGCTCGGCATGCAGACCTTCGATCAGGCGCTGTTCGATCTGTACGAGGCCGGAAAGATCAGCTACGAGGACGCGCTGCGCTTTGCCGACTCGACGAACGAGGTTCGTCTCGCGATCAAGCTGCATGGCCGCGAAGCGAAGGAACGCGATCCGGTGCGCGACATCAAGCACCTGGACATCGTCTAGCGCGCTCTACCCACTGCGGCGGAGAACGGGCGCGCCGCGCCCGTTTTCTTTTTACGACCCGCTGCCATGCTCGAACTACGGCCGACCTGCGAACACTGCAACCGGGCGCTTCCGCCCGAGTCACCGGACGCGCGGATCTGCAGCTACGAGTGCACGTTCTGCGCGGCGTGCGTCGACGGCGTGCTGCGAAACGTCTGCCCGAATTGCGGAGGTGGATTCACGCCGCGCCCGATCCGCCCGGCGACCGACCGCCAGGGCGGAAACTTCCTCGGCAAGGATCCAGCCAGCACCAAGGTGAAGCACCGGCCGGTCGATCCGGCTGCTCAGGCACGCCTCAGAGCGGAGGTCGAGCGCATTCCTCCGCACGAACGCTAGGCGCGCCCTAGCCTTTCGCTTCCCGCACGATCTCTGCCAGCGCGCGCAGCGCGGCGGTGTAGGAGCGCCAGCCCAATCCCTGCACCGTTCCCTTGACCGCCGGGGAAATGATCGAGCGGTGGCGCCACTCTTCGCGCGTCGCGAGGTTCGACAGGTGCACCTCGATCACCGGAAACGGCATCGCCTTGATGCAATCGTGCAGCGACACGCCGTGCTGCGTCAGTCCGCCGGGGTTGAGGATCGCGCCGTCCGCGCTGTCGATATGCTCCTGCAGGCAATCGATCAGCGCACCCTCGTGATTGGACTGCAGGGTGACGAGCTCGATGCCGAGCTCGCCCGCGAGGGCCGTGAGCTTGGCGTTGATCTCGCTGAGCGTCATCTTGCCGTAGATGTGCGGCTCGCGGCGACCGAAGAGATTCAGGTTCGGCCCGTGTAGCACCAGGACGCGCATGGGGTGCACCTTCCGTTGGTAAGGACAGAAACGCTAGGAACGCGCCGAAGATATCACGAGCGGCGATGACTTCCGGCGACGATGCGGAACTCGTACAGCCGGCATTCGAGCGCGCCGTTATAGAGCACGACGCGGCGCGCAGGCTCGAGGCGAATGAGCTTCGGCAGCCGCAGATCGGCGGTAAACAGGTGGCAGCGCCAGCCGGCAAAGCGCTTTTTCAGCGCGTCACCGAGGCGCGGATAGAAGCGCGCGAGCTCGTCGCTGCTGCCGGTGCGCTCCCCGTAAGGCGGATTCGTCGCCAGCACGCCGGCCGCGGCCGGGGCCGTGCGCTCGAGCACGTCCGCACGCTCCAGCTGCACGCGTTCGCTGAATCCGGCCGCGGAGAGATTCTTGCGCGCTGCCACGATGGCGCGCGGATCGACGTCGCTGCCGAACAGCAAAAGCTTGCGTTTTGCGCGCGCACCGTGCCCGTCGCGCACGCGGCGCCACTGCGTTGCATCGAACGCCGCGAGCCTCTCGAAGCCGAACGTGCGGCCGGCTCCCGGTGCGACATCGAGCGCAATCGCTGCTGCTTCGATGAGCAGCGTTGCGCCACCGCACATCGGGTCGAGCAAGGGCTCCTCGCGATTCCAGCCGCTCAGCAACACGATTCCTGCGGCGAGATTCTCGCGTAGCGGCGCTTCCACCGAGCTCCTGCGCCAGCCGCGCTTGAAAAGCGGCTCGCCCGACGTGTCCAGGTACAGGGTTCCGCGGTTCGCCTCCAGAAACGCATGCAGGCGGACATCGGGACGCACCTTCTCGATGCTCGGGCGAGCGCCGACGGCGTCGCGAAACCGGTCGCACACGGCGTCCTTGATCCGCAGCGTGATGAATTCGAGGCTCTTCAGGGGACTCTTTTGCGCCGTGACGTACACGCGCAGCGTCCGCTCGACCGCGAAGAGCGCCGGCCAGTCCACCGCGCGCGCCGCTTCATAGATATCGTTCTCGCCTGCGTAGCGGAACTCGGCGATCTGCCAGAGCACCCGGGAAGCGAGCCGCGAGCGCAGGTTGGCGGCGTAGCAGACTGCGTCATCACCCTCGAATGCGACCCCGCCCGGAGCGCTCTGCGTATTGCGCGCGCCAAGTGCGGCAAGCTCCTCGGCGAGCAACGCCTCGAGCCCCCGCGGACAGGGGGCGAAATAGCGTTCAGGGCGCAATGGCGAAGGAGCCCTACCGCAGCAGGCGCCTGCGCGTCAAAACGGTCGCGAGATAGAAACCCGCAGCCGCATAACCCGCGAGGACCGCGATGTGGAGAACGAGGTACGCGGGCAACGTGCCCGACAACAGAGGCCGCACGATCTCTACCCCGTGGTACAGGGGCAGCGCCATCGCCATCGCCTGGATAACGCCCGGCAGCTGCTCGACCGGAAAGAACACCCCGGACAGCATCATCATCGGTGTCAGCACCAGCGTCAGGTAGTAGCTGAAGAAATCGTAGCCGCTCGCGAGCGCATTGATGACGAGCCCGAGGCCGCCGAACGCGAGCCCGATCAGCACGACCGCCGGAATCGCCGCGAGCGCAAGCAGCGACTTAGCATAGCCGAACAGCGCGATCACCACGAGCATGCAGACGCCCGCGGCAAGCGCCTTGGTTACCGCCCACGCCCACTCGCCGAGCAGAACGTCATCGAGCGTCATCGGCGCATTGACGATCGCCTCCCAGGTCTTCTGCACGTGCATGCGCGAGAACGCGGAGAAGAGTGCCTCGAAGGTCGCGGCGTACATCGTCGACGAAGCGACGAATCCGGCTGCGAGGAACGCAAAATACGACGTTCCGCCGATCTCGCCCATGACCGCCCCGAGCCCGTAGCCGAGGCCGAACAGCATGATCAGCGGATCGGCCAGGTTGCCGAGAATCGAAGGCAGCGCAAGCTTGCGCCAGACGAGGAAATGCCGGCGCCAGACCGGGACGAAGCGCATGCTCAAGGCGGGCGGAGCGTAGAGCCGTGAATTCATCTCAATCGCGCAGGTCGCGCCCGGTCAGCTTGAGGAACAGGTCTTCGAGGTTCGCGGGACGGTGCAGGTACGCAAGCTCGCCGCGTCCGCGCAGGTCGGCAAGCACCGGCTCGACCTCTTCGGCATAGCAAAAGACGGTCTCGCCCGCTCGTTCGATGCGCGGTGCGAGCCCGCGGGCCCGCTCCATCCAGGTTTCGCAACCCGGCCCGTGCACTTCGACCACCTGCGACTCGATGTGCTCGGAGATGAGCGCGCGCGGGCTGCCCTCCGCGATGATGCGGCCGTGGTCCATGATCGCGATGCGCCGGCACAGCCGCTCGGCTTCCTCCATGAAGTGCGTCGTGAGGATCAGCGTTCGCCCCTCCTGCGTGAGCCGCCGCAGTCGCTCCCAGATCAGGTGCCGCGCCTGGGGATCGAGACCCGTAGTCGGCTCGTCCATGAAGAGCAGTTGCGGGTCGTTCACCAGGGCGCGCGCCAGCGTCAGGCGCCGCTTCATGCCTCCCGACAAGGTTTGAATCCTTGAATCCGCGCGGCCATTGAGCCCGGCGAACTCGAGCAGGTCGGGGATCCGCGCCTTGATCTGCGCATCCCGGATGCCGAAGTAGCGGCCGTAGACGACGAGGTTCTCGGCCACCGTGAAATCCGGATCCAGGTTGTCGAATTGAGGCACCACGCCCACCTTGGCGCGCGCCTCGCGGGCGCTGGCCGGTACCTCATGGTCGAGCAGTTGCGCGGTGCCCGCATCCGGATCGACCAGTCCCAGGCAGAGCTTCAGCGTCGTGGTCTTTCCCGCACCGTTCGGCCCGAGCAGTCCGAAACACTCGCCGCTCGCGACCGTCAGGTCGACGCCGCATACGACTTCCTGCGTGCCGTAGGACTTGCGCAGCCCGCGCGCCTGCAGTGCGGACGCCATCAGACGCCCCAGTTCTTCTGCACGATCGTGCGCAGCAGGTGCAGCCGCCCGTGAAAAAAGTGATCCGCTCCCGGCAGCACGATCACCGGCAACTCGTGCGGTCGCGCCCAGTCGAGCACGGCCGCGAGCGGAACCGTCTCATCGCGCTCGCCGTGGATGAGAAGCGAATCGGCGGGAACCGCCGGAAGCGTGAAATGGTTTACTGCGATCCCGACCAGCACCATCCTCGCAGCCGGGCGCCCTTGCGCGCGCAGTTGCTCCGCGAGCAAAGTCTGCATCGCGGCGCCAAACGAGAACCCGGCCAGCACCACCGCGTCTGCAATCGAAGCGCCGGCGCGCGCATGCGCGAGCACTGCGGCGAGGTCAGCGACCTCGCCACGACCTTCGTCATGGCGGCCTTCGCTCGCACCCACGCCGCGGAAATTGGGTCGCCAGGCGACGTAGCCGAGCTCGGCAAGCGAGCGCGCGAGAGTCTGCGCCACCTTGTTGTCGAGTGAGCCGCCGAAGAGCGGATGCGGATGCGCGACGAGGGCCGTGCCGCGCGCCGCACCCTGCGCGGCATCCACCGCGCATTCGATGCGTCCTGCAGGTCCCGCGACGAACTCGCGCCGCGCCGGTTGGCGGATCAAATGCGCAGCCGCTCGACGGTGCGGCCGGATCGCGCGAGGTCAGTCATGGGGCCGGGATTCTACCTGAGCGCGCGTTGGCTTCCGGCGCGCGCAGCGAAGAGGATCAGGTAGGCGAGCGCGGCAAACGGCCAGACCGCGGAGACCAGGCGCGTGAGCCCGTTGAAGTTGAGGAAATGCCCCTGCTCCCAGAGCTTGAGCATCGCCGCGGTATAGGGATTCGGCGGAGAGAGGTTGACGAGCACGGTCGCAGCCATCAGCAGGACCGCCGCAATGACCAGTCGCATGGTGCGCGGCAGGGCCACGCCGACGAGCATCAGCGGAACGCCGAGCGCAAGTCCGAGTTGCGCGCCGTGAGTGAGCCACGTGAACAGTGGCTCGGATGGCATCAGCACTGCAAACGCCAGCACCCGTACCGTCAACGCAGCGCCTAGCAGCGCGAGCAGGATGCGACGCGCCGGTGCCGCGGGCCGCATCAGCAGCGAGGCAAGCAGCGAAACGGCGATCAAGTTGCCCGCCGCCGTGAATGCTTCGATCGAGACGAACAGTCGCGGCGCATGCGCCGGCCCTGCTACGTCGGTGAGAAGGTCGCGCAAGTCGCCAGCGCCGAAGAGAAGCGTCGTCGGATTGAGTTGCGCGAAGAGCCACAACGCGAGCAGCACAAGCCCCAGCTCCGCCTCGGTGCCGGCGGTGATCGTGTGCGCTCGCAGGCGTCTGAGCGGACCCATGCCCAGGAACCGCGGAGCGAGCAGCGAGCCTGCGACGCCGCCCATCAGCGCACCTGCGGTATTCGCGAGCACATCGAGGTTCGAGGCGACTCGTGCCGGCAGGAAGCTCTGCGCGGTCTCGAGCATGACCGACAGCGCGGCGCCGGCAATCAGCGCGATCAGAACCGCCTGGAATCCCCTCCAGCGCGGCTGCAGCGCCAGAACGCAGATCGCCCCCAGCGGAAAATAACCGAGAACATTCGAGGCGACGTCGAAGGGCGTGACCCAGCGCGGCCACGGCGCGCTCAGGAACGCGAATGCAGAGGTTCCAGGATCACGCCAGCCCGACAGCGGATGGAGCGACGCGTACGCCACCAGCAGCACGTAGACTCCGAGAGCGAGGCGCGCAAGCCGCGTCTCGCCTTCGACACTCGCCTCAGGCGCGCGGCCGGTCCGTCGCCCGCTCATGCGCGGCGTGCGGTGCACGCGAAGCAAGCGATCCCGCCACCATCCCCACCGCCGCAAACGCGAGACCCACCAGCTGCGGGGGCCAGATGCTCGCGGAGCCGAACGCTTCCATGAAGAGCCACGAACCCAGCCCGAGCACGATCGAAGCTACCGCGCCCGTCGACGTGGCGCGCTTCCAGTACAAGCCCGCCACCAGCGGCACGAAGGCGCCTACCAGCGTTACTTTGTAGGCGTTCTGCACCATCTCGTACATGGTGCTCTTCGAATTGAGCGCGAAGAGCAGCGCCGCCAGCGAGAAGCTGACCAGCACGACGCGCAGCAGCAGAAGGAACTGCCGGTCGCTCATGCGTCCGGCGAAAGGCCGGATCACGTTCTCGGTGAACAGCGACGTCGGCGCGAGCAACGCTCCCGACGCGGTCGACAGGATCGCCGAAAGCAGCGCGCCGAAGAAGAGCACCTGCGCCCACAGCGGCGTGCGCGAGAGAATGAGATCGGGAAGGATGCGCTGGATCTCGCGTGCGTCCTCGTTGGCGAACAGCCTGGCGTAGCCCGGGTCGATCATCAGCGCCGCGTAGGCGATGAAGATCGGCACGAAAGCAAAGCAGAAGTACACCGCCCCGCCGATGAGGCAGCCGCGGACCGCCGTCTTCTCGTCCTTTGCCGAGGTGACGCGCTGGAATACGTCCTGCTGCGGGATGGAACCGATCGCGAGCGTCATCCAGGCGGCGAGGAAGGCAAGCGCTTCCTTCGTTCCGCCTTTCGGCAGTAAGTCGAATTTGCCCGCGTCGGAGGCGGCAGCGATCACCTTGCCCGCGCCGCCGGCCATGTCGCCGACGAGCCACGCGACGAGCGCCAGTCCGATGAGGATGATCACCGATTGGAAGAGATCGGTCACGGCAACCGACCACATGCCGCCCCAGATCGTATAGGCCAGCACGAACGCCGCACCCAGGTAGATGCCGGTCTCGAGCGACATCCTGCCGCCGGAGAGCACTGAAAACGTCAGACCGAGAGCGGTGATCTGCGCCGAGGTCCAGCCGAGGTACGAGGCCGTGATCGCGAGGCTGGTGACCACTTCGACCGGCTTGCCGAAGCGCTTGCGATAGAAATCGCCGATCGTCAGCAGATCCATCCGGTAGAACGCCCGCGCAAAGAACAGCGCCACGAACAGCAGGCAGAACGACGAGCCGAACGGGTCGGCGACGATCCCGCCCAGCCCGTCGCGCGTGAAGGTCGCGGATACCGAAAGCACCGTCTCGGCGCCGAACCAGGTCGCGAACACGGTCGCCGCGCTCATGTAGAGCGGCAGGCTGCGTCCGGCGAGCACATAGTCCTTGGAGTTGTGCACGCGCCGCGCGGCCCACAGGCCGATAGCGATGGTAAGCAGCAGGTATGCGACGACCGAAGCGATCAGCATGAGGTAGCAGCGGTGCGCGGCGATTATAGCGGCGGGACGTCGCGCCGCCCCGGGCGCCCGGCTAGAGCAGCGCGATTCCGGTCAGCGCGAGGCCGAGGAGGAAAAGGACCAGCATTGCTAGCAGGATGTCGTTTCGTCGTGCGTTCTGGCGGGCGAGCGCGCTGAGCGCTTGTTCCAGCGCCCCCAGCCGGTCCTCGGAGAGCAGCCGGTGGACGAGCCGTGGCAGCTGCGGCAGGGTGCTCGCCCAATGCGGCGCTTCGCGGCGCAATGATCGCACGAGGCCTTTCCAGCCGACCTGCTCGGCCATCCAGCGCTCGAGATAGGGCTTGGCGGTCTTCCACAGGTCGAGGTCGGGATCGAGTGCGCGTCCCAGGCCCTCGATGTTGAGCAGCGTCTTTTGCAGCAGCACGAGCTGGGGCTGGATCTCGACGTTGAAGCGGCGCGAGGTCTGGAAGAGGCGCAGCAGCAGCCTCCCGAAGGAGATCTCCTTCAGCGGCCGCGCGAAAATCGGCTCGCATACCGCGCGGATCGCCGCCTCGAACTCGTCCACGCGCGTGTCCGCGGGAACCCAGCCCGCATCCACGTGCGCCTGCGCGACGCGGCGGTAATCGCGATTGAAGAAAGCAAGGAAATTCTGCGCCAGGTAATTCTTGTCGCTCTCGGTGAGCGTGCCCATGATGCCGAAGTCGAGCGCCACGTAGCGCCCGCTCGTCTCTCGCTCGGTCGAAACGAAGATGTTCCCCGGATGCATGTCGGCATGAAAGAAGCCGTCGCGGAATACCTGCGTGAAGAAGATCTCCACCCCTGCACGGGCAAGCGCCGGAATGTCGACCCCCCTCGCACGCAGCTCGGCGACCTGGGACACCGGAGTGCCACGCATCCGCTCCATCACCATGACGCGCTGCGAGCAGTAGTCCCAATGCACGCGAGGCACGACGAGCAGCGGCGAATTGAGGAAATTGCGCCGCAGCAGCGAGGCGTTCGACGCTTCGCGCAGCAGATCGAGCTCGTCCTCCAGGTGCCTCGCGAACTCGGCGACCACCGCTCGCGGCTTCAGTCGCCGGCCCTCGGCCCAGACGGTCTCCATGAACCGCGCCGCCGTCTCGAGAAGCGAAACGTCCCGGGCGATCGCGCGCTCGACATCCGGCCGCAGCACCTTTACCGCGACTTCTTCGCCGCTCGCGAGCGTCGCGAGATGCACTTGCGCGATCGACGCGCTCGCCAGCGGTTCGCGCTCGAAAGTCGCGAACGCCACTTCGACCGGCTTGCCGAGTCCGCGCTCGATCTCGGCGAGCGCCTGCTGCGACGGGAAAGGCGGCACCTGGTCCTGGAGCTTCGCCAGCTCGTCGGCAACGTCGGCCGGCAATAGGTCGCGGCGCGTCGAGAGCACCTGGCCGAACTTGACGAAGATCGGTCCGAGCGTCTCCAGCGCCTGCCGCAACCGCACCGCCCGCGGTTGCGCCCGCGAACCTGAGACGGCGCGCAGCACGCGATTGCTCGCCAGCGGCGGGACGAACTCGTGCAATCCGAAGCGCAACCCGACCGACAGAATGCGCGCGATCCGTGCTAGCGAACGCACCCGGGTTACCCCGCGAGCCTGTCCAGCCGCTTCTCCAGCCGCTCGAGCGCATCGCGCAACTGCGCCACCGCGCTGCGATGCTCCTCGAACGACAGGCGATGCGCGATGAGCTGCCGCTCCTCGAGCGCGTAGTCCATCAGATTTTCCGCTACTCGCGAGAACGCTTCTTTCTGCCACGACACGAATTGACGTGCCGTCGACGCAACTCGATGCGCCGCCGCATCGCCCAGCACGCGTGCGAGATCCTCCTCGGCGTCCCAGCGCAGATGGCGAAACAGGAACAGCACCTCGTTCGCCAACCGTGAGTCGCCTTCGGCCTTTACCGCGCGCAAGAGATGGTCCTCGCCCTGGAACGCGGCCGGCACGACTTCAGGGCCGAACGTCATGACGAGCGAAGCGGATTCGCTCTGCAGCGCGGGCCGCAGGCGTCCCTCGCCGGTTACGGCAAGCCGCAGCGCCGGCAGCGGAGGAAGGCGCAGCTCGAGTGCCGCGCCGGAGAACGGAATCAAGCGCTCACGAGCCCACGGCTCCGCCTGCAGAAGGTGATTCAGCGCGGCGGCGACGGGTGGCTCGAATGGCATCAGCGAAAAAACAAAGGCCACCGGGTGGTGGCCTTTTTAGGCGGCGCTCCGTTCGACGTTAGTGCGTCTGCTGGATGCCTGCGAGCAGCCAGCCGGTCGAACCGTCGAGCGGCTTGGCGAGGTTCCAGATCTCCTCGAAGCTCTCGGGCGCCGAAGCGGCGTTTTCGCGGATCATCCCCGAGAAGCGCACGCTCGCCCAATGCTGGTTGCCTTCAGTGACCACTTCGAGCAGATCGGCGTTGAGCGACACTACGTCGGTCTGCTGCCTCGCACCGCCGCGCTCGAGAATGTCTTTTTTGAGTTCCGCGCACAGCTCGGGGGTCGTGAACTCGCGCAGCTCTTCGATGTTGCCCGAATCATTCGCCAGCTGGAGCTTCATGAAGTTGAGTTTCGCGGCGCGCACGAACCCGGCGGTGTCGAATCCCGACGGCACGCTGGCGCCGACGGGCGCGGCAGCCGCCGCCTGGCCGTCGAAGCCCGAAATCTGCGAGGGGGGAGGCGCCGCGACGGTCTCGTTGCCCAGGGAAGCGTAGGCGCCGCTCTGCGGCCCGCTCGCCGCGTACTGCATGGGTTGCGGGGCGTTGCGCTTCGCCAGGAACAGCCGCACGAGGAAGAACGCGCCGAAGGCGAGCGCCGCGATCGCGAGCCAGCTGAGCAGCATGCTGCCGATTCCGCTTCCGCCGATGAGCGCACCGAGCAAGCCCCCGAGCGCGAGCCCGCCGAGCATCGGCATCCAGCGGCTCAAGCCGGTCGCGGGTGCAGGTTGCGCGGTCGGCGCCGGCCTCGCGCCGGGAGCGGCCGCGGGCTGCTGCGACGGCGCGGCCTGCTGGACCTGTTGCGACTGACGAGCGGGCGCGCTCGCCGGGGGCGCGCTGGTTGCGCTGCGCTGCGCGCCAACCGAGCGGCCGCCGCCGACACGCGCCGCGTCCGCGTCGCCTGCGATCAGGGTGACACCGAGCAGTGTTGCCGAAAGACCCGCAAGCCATGTTTTCATGACGTTCCTCCTACGATCGATGCATCTATCCTACCCCAGTTTCCAGCCGCGATGCAGGGCGACCACGCCTGCCGCGAGGTTGAAACAGTCCACCTGCTCCAGCCCCGCGGTTCGCATCATCGTCGCGAGCGCCTCCTGGTCCGGGTGCATGCGAATCGATTCGGCAAGGTAGCGATACGCCGCGGCATCGCCGGCAACGCGCTCTCCCAGCCACGGCAGGACGCGGAACGAGTACAGGTCGTAGGCCTTGGCGAGCGGCTGCCAGACGCGGGAGAACTCGAGCACGAGGAGTCGTCCGCCGACGCGCAGCACTCGCCTCATCTCGGCGAGCGCCCTGTCCTTGTGAGTCATGTTGCGCAGACCGAATGCCACCGTGACGCAGTCGAAGCTGCGCTCGGGAAACGGCAGGCGCTCTGCGTCGCACTGCACGGCCGGCATCATCGCGCCGGCGTCGAGCACCCGATCGCGTCCGACGCAGAGCATCCGGTGATTGACGTCGCTCATCCAGACCTGCGCACCCCGCTGGCTCAGCGCGCGCGCGAGATCTCCGCTGCCCGTCGCGACGTCGAGCACGCGTTCGCCGGGCCGCACGCGCGCGAGCGATACGGCAAACCTCTTCCAGGCGCGATGCAAACCAAAGGACATCAGGTCGTTCATCAGGTCGTAGCGACCGGCGACCTGGTCGAACACCTGCCCGACGCGCGCCGCCTTTTCCGTCTCCGGCACCTGCTCATAGCCAAAATCGGCTTTAGCCACGGCTTTTAGACGAAGCTAGCGCCCGCTTCTAACGGACGGTCTCGTAGGTCAGGCGCTCGAAATCGCTGCCGCGATCGAGAAACTCGACCAATCGAACCTGGGTCACGGACTCGATGAAAACATCGATCAGGCGATTGGGCCGGTACCAGCCGGAAGGCAGAATCAGCGTCGGCGGCGCCTGGTACTCCGGGACCGCCGTCAGCGACAGTGCAGGCACGAACTGGTCCTTGGCATTGCCCGCTGACGAGGGTCGCACGCCGATCCCGGCCGGCAAGCCGGGCAGCACGCGAACGCCAAGATAGAGATCGTTGTTCTCGGCTTGCAGCAGCCAGCGCACATGTCCCAGCAGGAACTGGGTGACTCCCTTTGGCCGCAGACCGATCAACTGTGCATGCGTGTAGCGCGCTCCGGAATTGCTGGCCCGGCGCATGATCTTGATGCCAAGCGCGCTTTCGTCCTCCACATGCCATTCCTCGAGGGCGATATCCGGTTGAGGTCCGGGCGTTTCCTCCGCGCGCGCGCTCACGCGGCCGAAGGTCGCGAGCTGGTCGGCCTCGTTCTTGGTGAGCACCGTCTTGCCGCCGGGCTGGCGGAACGAGTGGCCGGTCACGTAGTAGTAGATCGCCGCCATGTCCTGGCACGCGTGCGCGGTTGCGTCGCTGCGTTTGCGGTCCTGGGCGCGAGCAACGGGCGGCTGCAGCCACTGGCGATAGAGCAGCACCAGCAGCTGCTCGCAAGAGGGTTGCACGCAATCCTCCCCGAGCGCGAGCTTGGACGGTGACTCGCCACGGCGCAGCAACCCGATGCGATTGCGCAGGCTCTTGCCGAGCGGCTGCGCATCGATATAGCGCGGTTCCTTCGCCGGCGTACCGCTCCGCTCGGGGCGCGAATCGCCCGCGAGGTCGACCACGAGCGGCGGCACGCCCTCCTCGGCAATCGGCGTGCGCGAGATCTTCGTCTTCTCCGCCCAGCGCTCGAGCAGGAACGCGACGAACGTCAGTTGCCGCTGGCTGAGCTCGTTCGGATTGGCGATGCCGATCAGCAGCGCGCGAACGTAGGCGATGCGCGCCGAAGTCTCGTGCACGTCCCGGTTCAGATAGTCCTTCACCGTCTGCTCGGCGACGCCGAGCCTTTCCGCGGCCGCATAGATCCGGTGCAGCAGGCGCCATTCCTTCCCGGGAATCTGCCGGTACGCGCGGTGGTGGTGAAACATCTTCAAGCCGGTGTACGCGAGCGCTCGCTGGGCGAGCAGCCCCGCGCGCTCGCGCATTCCGGCGTCGTTTTTCTCCGCCGCCTCGAGGCAGCGCAGGTAGCCTCGGCGCATCGCGTCCCAAAGGTCGATCGTGTCCTGGAACACCCTGGCTTCCGCGGGGGCGATCGGCAGGGCGCGGTGCGTGAACCGTTTCGCCTGCTCGATCTGCACGAAGTTGACCGCATCGCGCAACGCTTCGAGCGTCTCGAGCCGCGCGGAAGCCGAGGTTGCGTAGCGGTTGTAGTCCTCGAGCTGCAGCAGCATCTGTTGCTGCGCGGCACCCACGTTGGCAAGCGGGACGTGCTCGAGCCAGGCTTTGGCGGACGCTGAGTCCATGAACTCTGGGGCCGCCTGGGCGACCAGCTGGGGCAGGGAAAAATCAGTCACGCGAATCGCGCCGCATCGACGAGGGAACGATCAATATAATCGGCCGCAGCGCCGCTGTCACCCGGAAGACGCGCTGACCCTCAAGCGGCGTCGTCTGAACGGAAGACATCCCGGTAGCTCGCATAAACGCTCGCAAACAGGGTCGGCATCAGAAACATCAACAGCGGGAACATCAGCGTCATGACGTTGAAGCCGGGCCGGCCGGCCGAGGCGAAGAGCAGCGCCCCCAGCACGAGGAACGGAATCACCACCGTCACCAGGGCGGCGACCATGCCGTAGCCGAGGAAAGCGCGCCAGTTCAGCAGGCTCGCAAAGAAGCTGTAAAAGAGCGCCTGCGGCGGTGCCATCGCGTGCCAGGCCACGAGCACCGGAGCGAACCAGAGCAACATCATGATCGGCAGGTACAGTGCTGCGGCGAGCAGCAGCGCGGCGAGAAACTCGATCGATTGCAGCGCTTCCCGTTCCGGCTTGGCGCCCAGCATCCAGCGCGCGAGCGAGCCGCCGTCTGCGATCGTGGTCGCGCCGATCAGCGCCGCCAGCAGCGCGAGGTAGATGCAGCCGAGAACGAGCTGCGCGGCCGGCCGGCCACGAAATCCGTCGAACAGCAGCCCGACTTCGAGCTTGTCCCGCTGCTCGCAGCTGCGGCTGGCCGCCATGAACCCGACCGAGAATGCAGGATGAAGGGCCCAGGCTGCGAGACCGATCACCGGCAACAGGCTCACGGTGACGAGGATCATCAGGTAGGCAAACACCAGCGCGAGCCAGAGCACGGGCGAGACGCGAAACAGCCGCCAGCCTTCTGCAACCCAGCGCGCACCGGACGCGAACGAAACGATGCGTGTGTTCATGCGCTCCACACCGGTGCCGCAGCCTCGATGCGCGCGCTCAGCACCCGGCGGAAGTGCTCCGGGTCGTGCACGCGCACGAGCTGCCCCGGGCGCGGCTGGTGGTAGTCGAACAGGCGCGAGAGCCAGAAGCGCAATGCAGCGGCTCGCAGCATCACCGGCCAGGCGTCGCGCTCCGGCACGCTCAGCGGCCGGAGCGACCGGTAGGCATCGAGCAGCGCAGCCGTTCGTACGGGGTCGAGGCGCGGATCGCGCTCGGGATCGGCGAGGCACCAATCGTTCGCGCACACGGCCACATCGTAGAGCAGGCAGTCGACACCGGCGAAGTAGAAATCGATCACGCCCGACAAGCGCTCCTCGTCGAAGAGCACGTTGTCCCTGAACAAGTCCGCGTGCACCGGTCCCCGCGGCACGTCGGGAAAGCGATGCAGCGACTGAAAGCGCAGCTCCTCGTCGAGCAACGCCTGCTCGGTGCGCCCGAGCAGCGGACGCACCTCGCTCGCGGCGCTGCGCCACCACCGCATCCCGCGCGGGTTCTCGAGATATCCCGCGTACGAACGTCCGGCGAGATGCATGCGCGCGAGGAGCGCACCCAGTGCGGCACAGTGTGCGACCTCCGAGCGCTCGACGGAAGCCCCGGGCAGGCGCGTCACCAGCGCGGCCGGCTTGCCGTTCAGTTCGGACAGGTATCGGTCCGCGAGATCGGCGATCGGCGCCGGGCAAGGAATGCCGTGGCGCGCGAGATGCGCCATCAGCCCGAGATAGAACGGCAATTGCTCCGCCGGCAGGCGCTCGAACAGCGTGAGCACGTAGCGTCCCTGGGTGGTGGTGACGAAGTAGTTGGTGTTCTCGATTCCGGCCGCAATCGGTTCCAGCGCGACCAGCGCGCCGACCGAATACGTCGTCAGCCAGGCTGCGAGCTGGCTTTCCGAGACGGGCGTGAAGACCGACATGCGCTCACCGAAACGTTGGCGCGTTTGCCCGGCGCTGCGGCCAGCGACGGCTTCAGTAGCTGAGGATGCGCCACATCGGCACTCGCGTGCCGTCGTCGAGCGTATCGCGGCGCATCCAGTTTCCGCCGCCGGTGGTGTCGTACAGGTAATACGGAGCACCGCCACGCGGCGTAACCTTGTAGCTCACCACGCGGCCGCCTTCGCGCACTTCCTCGACGCTCTCCACATCGCCCGAGGCGATGCGCACGCGCGGCTCATCCGGCGTAATGTCGCGCACGCCGGGCGGCGGCGGCGGCACGTCGGGCAGCGGTTCGAGCCGGGGCGGCGGCGGCGCCTGCGCGAGCACGAGCGGCGCGGCGAGAGCGAACGCAAGCACGGCAGCGGAGCGGATCATCGCGCAAAGTGTAGCATCCTATCCACGCATCATGTCCGGTCCCGATTCCGAGCAAACCCTGTTGCTGGTGGATGGTTCGTCCTACCTGTATCGCGCTTTCCACGCGCTGCCCGAGCTGCGCAACGCGCGCGGAGAGCCGACCGGCGCAGTGTACGGAGTGGCGAACATGCTGCGGCGACTCGCGTCTCAGTACAAGGCGCAGGCACGCGCGTGCGTGTTCGATGCGAAGGGCAGGACGTTTCGCGACGATCAGTATCCGCAGTACAAGGCGAACCGCGCCGCGATGCCCGACGACCTCGCGGTGCAGATCGAGCCGTTGAAAGAGCTGATTGCCGCGCTCGGCTGGCCGGTGCTTTCGATCGACGGCGTAGAAGCCGACGACGTGATCGCGACACTCGCGGCCGAGGCAAAGCGCAAGGGCTGGCGCTGCGTGATCTCGACCGGCGACAAGGATCTCGCGCAGCTCGTCGACGAGCGCATCACGCTCGTCAACACGATGTCGAACGAGACGCTCGACCCGCAAAGCGTGCAGGCGAAGTTCGGCGTGCCGCCGGAAAAGATCGTCGACTATCTCGCCCTCACGGGCGACTCGATCGACAACATTCCCGGCGTGGAAAAGGTCGGTCCGAAGACCGCGGCCCGATGGATCCAGCAGTACGGCTCGCTCGAAGGGGTGATGGCGCACCACGCCGAGATCGGCGGCGCAGTGGGTGAAAACCTGAGAAAGGCGCTCGACTGGCTGCCCATGGGGCGAAGCCTGATCACCGTGAAGCGGGACGTTCCGCTGCCGGTCGCGCTGCACGAGCTCGCGGACGGCGACGGCAACGGCGCGCGGCTGCGCGGGCTCGTCGAGCGCTTCGGCTTCAAGTCGTGGCTGCGCGAACTCGAGGGAGGCGCGCCCGAGCCGCAGCAAAAGCCCCACCCGCCGGAGCCGAGCGCGCCGCAGCCCGCACCGCCTGTCGTCGCGCGCCGCACGTACGGCACCGTTCTGAGCGAAGCAGAGCTGCACGAGCTGGTCCGCGCCCTCGATCAGGCAGCGCTCACCGGGTTCGATACCGAGACCAGCGGCCTCGAGCCGATGACTGCACGCCTGGTCGGCATGTCGTTCGCGTGCAGCGATCGCGCGTGGTATCTGCCTCTGGCACACACGCATCCGGGCGCCGCCGATCAGATCCCGCTCGAGCGCGCGCTCGCGGCGCTGAAGCCGTGGCTCGAGAGCGAACAGCATGCCAAGGTCGGGCAGAACTTCAAGTTCGACGCGCACATTCTCGCCAACCACGGGATCGCGCTCGCCGGAATCGCGCACGATACGCTGCTCGAGTCGTACGTCTACGAGGTGCACCAGCGCCACGACCTCGATGCGCTTGCGCAACGCTGCCTCGGCTGGAAGACGATTTCGTACGACGACGTCACCGGCAAGGGTGCGGGGCGGATCGAATTCTCGGGCGTCGAGATCGAGCGCGCTACGCAGTACGCCGCGGAGGACGCAGACTGCGCGCTGGCGGTGCACGGAGTGCTCTATCCGAAAATCACCGCGGACGAAAAGTTGAAGTATGTCTACGAGCAGATCGAGCTGCCGGTGCTTTCCGTGCTTTTCAGGATGGAGCGCAACGGCGTGCTGCTCGACGCGGCCGGACTGACCGCGCAAGGGCACCAGCTCGGCCGGGAAATGCTCGAGCTCGAGCAGAAAGCGTACGAGCTCGCCGGACAGCCGTTCAACCTGAATTCGCCCCGCCAGATCCAGGAAATCCTGTTCGATCGCCAGAAGCTGCCGGTGAAGAAGAAGACGCCGTCGGGCCAGCCTTCGACCGACGAGGACGTGCTCGCCGAGCTGGCGCTCAATTACCCGCTGCCAAAGCGCCTGCTCGAGTACCGCGCGCTGGCGAAGCTCAAGTCGACCTATACCGACAAGCTGCCGCGCATGGTGAACGCGCAGACCGGGCGCGTGCATACGACCTACTCGCAGACCACTGCGGTCACCGGACGCCTCGCTTCGAACGACCCGAATCTGCAGAACATCCCGATTCGCACGCCGCAGGGGCGCCGCATCCGCGAGGCGTTCCTCGCGCCGCCGGGATCGAAGATCCTGTCGGCGGACTACTCGCAGATCGAGTTGCGGATCATGGCGCACATCTCCGGCGACGAAGGGCTGCGCCATGCATTCGCGCACGGCCACGACGTGCACCGCGCGACTGCAGCGGAAGTGTTCGGTCTGCCGCTCGACAAGGTGAGCGAAGACGAGCGGCGCACGGCGAAGACGATCAACTTCGGCCTGATCTACGGGATGTCGAGCTTCGGGCTCGCGCAGGGGCTCGGGATCGAGCGCGTCACCGCGCAGGCCTATATCGACTCCTACTTCGCGCGCTACCCGCTCGTGAAGCGCTACATGGACCAGACCCGGGAGCGGGCGCGAAAGGAAGGCTACGTCGAGACGGTCTTCGGCCGGCGCCTCTGGCTGCCCGAGATGAAGTCAGGCTCGCCCGGGCGACGGCAGGGTGCCGAGCGCGCCGCGATCAACGCGCCGATGCAGGGCACCGCAGCCGACCTGATCAAGCTCGCCATGGTGTCGGTGCAGCACTGGCTCGAAGAAGAAAGACTGCGGACGAAGCTGATCATGCAGGTGCACGACGAGCTGGTGCTTGAGGTGCCGGAGGAAGAATTGGAGAAAGTGAGCGACGGCGTGCGCGAGCGGATGCAGAATGTGGCGAAGCTCGAGGTGGCCCTGGTCGTCGATGTCGGCGTCGGCGACAACTGGGACCAGGCACACTAGGGAATTTCGGCATGGCGAAAGGGAAGCGCAGCGAATACGCCGCCGCTTACGGCCCAAGCCCGTGACGGAGGAGCGTCGCCTTGTAACGGTGCTGTTCGCGGACGTGACCGGCTCGACCGCGCTCGGCGAAACGCTCGACCCCGAGGACATGCGTGCGCTCCTCCGGGCGTATTACGCGATCGCGAAGGATGTTGTAGCGGTGCACGGCGGCACCGTCGAGAAGTTCATCGGCGACGCCGTCATGGCCGTGTTCGGCCTGACCGTGGCACACGGCGACGACGCCGAGCGCTCACTCGCCGCAGCGCTCGAGCTGCGCGACCGCGTGCGCGCCGATCCCAAGCTCGGCGAGCGCATCCCCGTGCGGCTCGGCGCGAACACCGGCGAGGTCGTCGCGACGCGCGACACGAGCGGCGGCGACTTCCTCATCACCGGCGACGCCGTGAACGTCGCGGCGCGGCTGCAGCAGGCTGCCGAGCCCTGGCAGATCCTCTGCGGCGAGCGCACCGTCCACGCTGCGGAGGGCGCGTTCGCGTTCGGGCCGCTCGTGGCGGTCGAAGCGAAGGGGAAGCGTGCCGCCGTCCGCTGCGCCCCGCTGCTCCAGCGCTCGCAGACGCGGCGCCGGATCTCGGTACCGCTCATCGGCCGCACCAATGAGCTCGCGCAGCTCGAGCTCGCCGCGGGCCGCGCTCTGCGGGATCGCCGCCCTTCGCTGGTCAGCGTCATCGCCCCCGCCGGCACGGGAAAGTCGCGCCTGCTCGAGGAGTTCCTCGATCGCCTGCCCGCGCTCGTCCCGGGTGCCGTGTCCGCGATCGCGCAGTGCTTGCCGTACGGACAGCGGCTGACGTACTGGCCTCTCCGCGCGGTGCTGTTCCGGCTGGTCGGCGTCGGCGAGGAAGCCGTGCCCGGCGAGATCCGCGACGCGATCCACCGGTGGCTGCGGGACTCCGGGATCGACGACCGCGAGCGCGTCGGCGAGCTACTCGCGGCGACGGTCGGCGCCGCGGAGTCCGAGGTGCTCGATCGCGCCGCGCTCTTCTCGGCGTGGCGCTCGGCGCTCGAGGTCGCTGCGCGCGGCGCACCGCTCGTCCTCGTCTTCGAGGATCTTCACTGGTCCAGCGACAGCCTGCTCGATCTCGTCGAGTTCGTCATGCAGCCGCGCGGTGAAGCGCCGGTCCTCACGATCGCGCTCACGCGACCCGAGCTCCTCGATCGCCGTCCGGGCTGGGGCGGCGGGCGGCGCAATTACACGGCGATCGCGCTAGACCCCCTGCGCGACGACGAGATCGCCTCGCTCGTGCGCCATTTCCTCGAGGCGAGCCCGGCCGAGGTCTTGGAGCGCGTCGTCGCGAGGGCCGAGGGGAACCCGTTCTTCGCGGGCGAACTCGTGCGCGCGCTCATCGAGCGCGCCGACTCGCTCCGCGACCCCGCGGCGGTGGAGCGCGCGCTCGCGGCCCTGCCCGACTCGGTCCAGGCGACGGTGCTCGCGCGTCTCGATCTCCTCGCTGCGGACGAGCGGCGCGTGCTCCAGATGGGCAGCGTTCTCGGCCGGTCGTTCCGCGCGGCCGGCATCGTCGCGTTAGCGCCCGAGCTCGACGGGAAGGTCGCTGGGCCGATCGATGCCCTCGTCGACAAGGACCTCGTGCGCCCCAGCGGGTCGGACAACTTCACGTTCCGCCACATCCTCATCCGCGAGGTCGCGTACCAGACGCTGCCGCGCAGCGAACGCGCGCGGCTGCACGCGCAAGCCGGCGAGTGGCTCGAAGGCATCGCGCAGGGTCGCGACGAGGCGTTCGCCGAGCTGATCGCGTTCCACTACCGCGAGGCCGCAACCCTGCCGAGCGCCGATGCGATGTTCGCCGCCGAGACGCGCCGCCGCGCGACGCACTGGCTGCGGCGGGCGGCCGAGGCGGCGATCGCGTCGGCGGCACACGTCGAGGCGAAGCGCCACCTCAGCTCGGCGATCGAGCTCGCGGAGCCGGATCTGCTGCCGGACCTGTGGGAGCGCATCGGCGACGGATGGCAATCGGACGAGGCAGTGGATGCGTACCGCAAGGCGCTCGACCTCGCGCGCGAGCAGGGCCGTGGCCCGGACCAGCAACTGCGGATCCTCGGCGGGATGCTCATGGTGTTCATGCGGGCGATGGGCTCGGTCGCGGTCCGGCCGACGGCCGAGGAGATGCGAGCCATGCGCGAGGACGCCGAGGCGACCTACGCGAAGGCGACAGACGAGCGCGCGATCGCGCGGTATCTCGCCGCGGATTCGTTCTTCCCGTGGTGGTCGCGCGTCGTCGTCGGGCTTCCGGGGCCAGAGGCCCTCGACGACGCGGAGTCCAAGGCGCGCCGCGCGCTCGGGATCGCCGAGCGTCTCGGAGACCAGAACCTCGAGAGCGCCGCGCTGGACGGTCTGGGCATTGTGCTCTTGATACGCAGCGACTTCGCCGCGAGCCGCGAGCTCGCAGTGCGCCGCACGCTGATGCACGGCCTCGACCTCATGGAGCGCATGGACGCGTACGCCGTCGCCGTGTGGAACTCAGTCTCGCTGGGCGAGCTGGACGAAGCGGTCCGCATCTCCGACCGCGCGCTCGGCGTCGCGCAGCCGGGACAGGCCCCCACCTGGACCCTGCACCTGGTCGCGTGGCGGATCTATGCACTGTACCTGCGCGGCGACTGGGACGAGGCGCTGCGCTCCGGCGAGCGCGCGCGGCAGCTCTGGATGGAAGGCGGCCGCATCTCCGCCGGGTACGCGATGCGCGGGTTCATCGCAGCATATCAGGCAGCGCGCGCGCGCGGGAACGCGCGGGTGGCCGAACGCATGCGCGAGGTCATCGAGGAGATCGGCAACGCGTTTCCGCCGGGGGCGAACTCCCACCGGGTGCTCGGATTCGTCGCCGCGGACATCGACGCCGAGGGCCTCGTCGCTGCTTACGCGAGCGCGGCCACGCCGCCCCCCGACCACCTGGAGCGCGCGGTCGGCGTGGCCGCCGATCTCGGCCGGCCGCTCGATCCGGTGCTCCTTGAGGGCATGCGCACCGTCATGACGCAGCGCTCGCCGGTCGTGACGACCATCGCGCAACTCGATCGCGCGATCGCGCTTGCGCGGCGTGATATCGCAGGCCTCGAGCGCGCGCAGCGCGCCTATGAGGCCATGGGTGCGCGCCCATTCGTCGCCCGCGTTCGCTGCGAGCGCGGGTTGCTCGCCGGCGACGCCTCGGAGCTCGCGGCCGGCATCGCCCAGCTGGAGCGGCTCGGAGACGCGGAGCAGATCCAGCGCTACGAGCAGCGAGCGCGCCAACCTACTTGATCGACCCGAACACCTTCCTGATGATCTCGCTGCCCGCCGCGATCGGGTTCGCGCGGATCCTCTTTTCCTCCTCGGCGACCATGAAGAACACTCCGTCGAGCGTCTTCTGCGTGACGTAGCTGTCGAGGTTCGCGTCTTTCTCTTTCACCAGCCCGAACTTGGCACCCTGCGCGGCGTACTGGTTGTACTTGTCGGCGAGCTGCACTTTCTTCGTCGCCTGGGCGACGATCGGCAGGAACTTCGCGCGCAGCGGCTCTGATGTGGTGCGCCTGAAATAGTCCGTCCCGGACGTGCTGCCGCCCATCAGGATGCCCTTCGCATCCTGCAAGGTCATCCTCTTCACCGCATCGACGAACAGCGCCTTCGCCTCCGGCACGGCCGCTTCCGCGGCGCGGTTCATCGTGAGCACCAGCTCGTCGGCGTACTTGCCCATGCCGACCTTGCGCATCATCTTCTCGGCGCGCTGGAGCGAGTCCGGAAGCGGTATCTTCACCGCGTTATTGCCGAGGAAGCCGTCGGTCTTGCCGAGGTTCGCGACTGCCGCGTGGGCGCCCCTCTCGAGCGCAGCCTTGAGACCCGTGCCGGCTTCCTGATTGGAAATCTTGTCGAGCTGCGCCAAGACAAGGCCGCTACCGCACGCGAGCACCAGCGCAAGCAGGATTCTCGGCATCAGGTCTGCTATTCGACGCCGGCTGCGTGCGCCTGCCGGTCGGCATGATACGAAGAGCGAAC
>Ga0209382_10002567_pt1 | contig 26134 bp, 20 predicted proteins | sample SoiMetdeltSBSDD5_FD_187599 | JGI IMG/M metagenome (GOLD analysis project Ga0209382, IMG submission 187599) | Bulk soil microbial communities from a Populus tree surrounding site in Tennessee, USA - Soil MetaG P. deltoides SBSDD5 (SPAdes) (version 2) | ecosystem: Environmental > Terrestrial >... | reverse complement strand
CGCCTGCCGTCGGCCAGCTCTACGCCATGCCCAATGACCAGCGCTACGCCTTCTCGGACTTCGAGCGCGAACGCATCAACGCTCAGGGCGTGGTGCAGTTTGCACCGAGCGACGCACTGACCCTGACGCTCGATTACACCTTCGCCAACAATGACATCACGGAGAATCGCGGCGAGCAGACGATCTGGCTGCAGCGCAATAACAGCCTCAGTCACCTCACCTTCGACACGGGCGAGGCCGTGGCGACGCCGGTATTCATACGCGATCTGGTCGGCGGCAAAGACTTCGGCTTCGAGCAGCAACGCAACGAGCAGAAGAACGAGCTGAATTCGATTGGTTTCAATGCCGCCTGGAGGGTGACGGACAGCTTCACCCTGGGGCTGGACGCTCATAACTCGAAGAGCAAGAGCCTGCCGAACGACCCCACCGTGCATGGCGCCAGTGCCACGTTCTTCAGCTTCGCCGGCACTAACTGCGCGAACAACACGTGCACGGGCGCCTTCAGTCAGGAGTTCACTTTCAACAACGGCCTGCCGATCATGGCGCGCACCTTCTACCCCACGTTGGCGGACGCGGCGGCGAACACGAACGGCACCAAAAATGCCGATTTCACCCCCAGCCAGCTCGGCTCGCAGATGCTGCGCATCTGGTCTTTCGAACAGGAGACCGAGGTGAAGGAAGCGCGGCTGGACGGCGCTCTGGACTTCGACAATAGTCGCTTCCAGTTCGGCATCGATACGCGCACGACGGAAATGAATCGCAAGAACGGCTACGGCGAAGCCGTGCTGGGCAACTGGAGCGCGAGCGATGCCAACGGAGTCCCCGGCATGACCAGCCTGCTGCGGCCGTTCAGCATGACGGGACTGTTCGATGATTTCAGCACGGGCGGCGCTACCGGCGGCGCGTGGCGAGGGAACGCGGGCGACCTGGCGGCATGGGGCCTCGGTTTTACCAATCCGGTCGACGGCCGTGTCTACCATTGGAACACCGACAACACCACGACGGCGAACAATTGCCTGTGCGCCGACCCTGCGCTCGACGACAACAACGAGATCAAGGAGGACGTGAACGCCGCCTATCTGCAGTACGCCTGGAGCTTCGATCTGGGCAGCAGGGCGAGCAACCTGCTGGTCGGTGTTCGCTACGAGGAAACGGATGTGGCCTCGACGTCGAACATTTCGGTTCCCAACAGTCCGGGCGGAATGGTCTGGTCGGCGAACAACGACTTCACCATAGGGCGTTCCACGACCGTCCAACCGTTCACCGAGAAGACGGACTACAACCACGTTCTGCCCAGCCTCGACTTCGACGTGATGCTGACCGACGCGGTCAAGGGCCGCGTGTCGTACAGCAAGACCATCGCACGCGCGAACTACGGCGACCTCATCGCGGGCGCCACCGTACGCGGTGCAACGGGCTCGGTCCTGATCGATCCGTCGACCCAGGCGTCCGCCGACGCGCAGAACCCTGCGCTGGTGCCGCTCGAGTCGGACAACGTGGACTTGAGTCTCGAGTGGTACTTCTCGGACCAGGGCTATGTCTCCGCCGGCTTCTGGGAGAAGCGCGTCGACAACTTCATCGGCACGACCGTGCTCCAGCAAGGCCTGTTTGGCATCACGGACCCGACCTCCGGACCGGATGCTCAGTCAGCGCTTGCCTTTCTGCAGAGCGCGGCGTGTCAGGCCCAGGTCACCGCAGCAGGCCAAGATGTCAACGCCGCCTGTTCGGCGAACGACACTGCGCTGTTCACTGCGCTCGCAATGCTGCGCAATGCCGGGGCGACCGGCGGGCTCGCCGCTTACAACGGCCGCTCCACACAGATCCTCGACATGGAGAACAGGTTCGATATCGCCGGCGAAGCCGACGACCCGGACTACATTTTCGCGGTGCGGCGACCGGTCAACCAGGAAAAAGCGAAGATTCACGGCTGGGAGCTCGGTGGTCAGTATTTCTTCGGTGATACAGGCTTTGGCGTGCAAGCGAACTACACGATCGTGAACGGCGACGTGGGCTTCAACAACAACGCCCCTCCGGGCACGACGCAATTCGCCCTGCTCGGCCTGAGCGACACCGCCAACGCGGTGCTGATGTATGAGAAGTACGGCATCACGGCGCGCCTGGCCTACAACTGGCGCGACGAGTTCCTGGCGGCGACGAATCAGAACGGGTCCAACACCAATCCTTACTACGTCGAGGCGTACGACCAGATCGACCTGAGCGTCGGGTATCAGCTCAACGACGCCCTGTCGTTTCAAGTGGAAGCGGTCAACCTGACGGGTGAGGACGTCCGCTGGCACGCCCGATCGGAGAAGCAGGTGGTCAGGCTGGAGGATCAGCAGCCGCGCTATGCTCTGGGCGTGCGCTACAAGTTCTGACGCCGAGCGTGCATAGGGCGCTCACGCTCGATGCGCGATGAAGGGAAAGGCCGCTGTCTCTCAGCGGCCTTTTCCGTCTAGTCTTGTGATCACTCTATGACCAGGCACGTCATGCTCAACAACGTCACCCACAGAGATCTGCGGGTGATCACGCGCTACGGCGCGCAATTCGGCGACGAGGTGGGCACGGTACTCACCTTTCCAACGGAGTACGCCGACATCCAGCGCGAGTATCCGATCTTCTTCAGAAAGGATCCGACGAGCGGCGAGTATCATTCGGTCGCCCTGCTCGGCTTCGCGAAGAACGAGAACCTGTTTCTGGAGCAGGGTCGCTGGCTCGCCGACTATGTTCCGGGCATCGTCGTGCGCGGGCCCTTCCTGATCGGCATTCAGGAGCAAGATGTCGGCGGTGAGCTTCGTCAGGAGCCGATGATCCACGTGGATATGGATCATCCGCGCGTCAGCCACACCGAAGGCGAGCCGGTCTTTCTGCCCAAGGGCGGCAACAGCCCGTACCTGGACCACATCGCGCAAGTGTTGCGCGGTATCCGTGCCGGCCTGGAGATGAGCAAGGCCATGTTCGCCGTTTTCTCCGCGCTGGACCTGATCGGACCCGTGTCGCTCGACGTGAAGCTGAGCGTTGAAGAGGGGTACAGCGTCGTCGGCCTGCACACCATCGATCAACGCAAGCTGGCGGCACTCGACGGGGCGTCGCTCGAGAGGCTGAACAGAGCCGGATTTCTCCAGGGCGCATTCCTCGTGATCGCATCGATGGGCAATGTGAAGAAGCTCATGGCCATGAAGCAGCGCAAGCGGGCTGCGCAGATGGCCGCGACGGATCGGTGACCCATGCTCCAGGTCGCCGGAAAAATTCGCGTATTGGAAGTCGATCGGCCGGAAAAGTTGCCGTTGCAGGAGCTGTTGTCCGGCGGCCAGCCGGCCGTGCTGAAGGGACTCGTCGATGAGTGGGAGTTCGTGCGCGCCGGGCGCGACTCCAGCCAGCACGCCATGGACTACCTGCGCTCGCACTACAACGGCAAACCGGTCCGCTACTCCTACGGTGAGCCGCAGATCGCGGGTCGCCCCTTCTACAGCGAAGACTTCACGCAGTTGAACTGCGTCGTGCGCCAGGCACGCCTGGATCAGGTTCTCGACGAGATCCACGGCCACCTGCGCGATGAGCGCCCGCCGACCTATTACATCGCTTCATTGTTGATCGACGGTCACCTGCCCGGATTCAGAGCAAAGAACGATCTCGATCTCGCGGCGCATGGCGTGGAGTCACCGCCCAGCATCTGGATCGGCAATCGCACGATTGCCTCCTGCCACTACGACGCGCCGAACAATCTGGCGTGCTGCGCGATCGGCAGACGCCGGTTCACGCTGTTTCCGCCCGAGCAGATCTTCAATCTCTATCCCGGGCCGCTCGATGCCACGCCGGGCGGGCAAGCCGTCAGCGTCGTCGATTTCGCGAATCCCGATCTCGAGAAGTATCCGCGCTTTCGTGAAGCTATTGCCGCGGGGCAGATGGCCGAGGTGGACCCCGGTGACGCCGTGTTCATCCCCGCCATGTGGTGGCATCACGTGGAGGGATTGAGTGCGTTCAACACGCTCGTGAACTACTGGTGGAGCTCATCACCGGCGTTCATTCCTACGCCGATGAACGCGCTGTACCAATTGATCTGGTCGCTTCGGGACCGACCGGAGCATGAGAAGGCAGCCTGGAAGAACGTCATCGAGTACTACGTCTTCGGTCCGGCGGGACGCGCCGGCGAACATCTCCCGGAGCAGGCGCGCGGCATGCTCGGCGCCATCGACGAAACGAGGTCGCGGCAGATCCGGGCCATGCTGCTCAATTGGCTCAATCGCTGACATGAACATCGAAATAAAGAAAGTCGTGATCGCAGGTGGTGGGACCGCCGGATGGATGGCTGCGGCAGCGCTGTCTCAGCAGTTCCGGGGGATCGTGGACGTTACGCTGGTCGAGTCCGAGGAGATCGGCACGGTCGGAGTGGGCGAATCGACGATTCCGCCCATTCGCGCGTTTCATCGACTGCTCAACATCGACGAGCAGGAGTTCATGCGCGCTACCGCGGCGACCTTCAAGCTTGGCATCTCGTTCGAGGACTGGAAGCGCCCTGGCGAGCGCTACATCCATTCCTTCGGCACGAACGGCAAGCCCACCTGGGTTTGTGAGTTCCACCATTTCTGGCTGCACAGCCTCACCCGGGGCATCCGGTCGGAGCTGGGCGATTACTGCCTGGAACTGCAGGCCGCCCGGCGGGAGAAATTCGCGACGTCCGGCCAGTCGGATATCAACTACGCGTATCACCTGGATGCCTCGGTTTACGCGAAGTTCCTGCGCAAGTTCTCCGAGGGCCACGGTGCGAAGCGTGTCGAGGGGAAGATCAGGAACGTCCGACAGAATGCCGATTCCGGCTTCGTCGAGGCGCTCGTGCTCCATTCGGGCCAGGTCATCGAAGGAGATCTGTTCATCGACTGCACCGGCTTTCGCGGTGTGCTGATCGAACAGGCGCTGCACACCAAATATCAGGATTGGACGCATTGGCTGCCGTGCGACAGCGCCGTAGCAGTGCAAACGGAATCGGTCGGACCGGCAGTGCCCTACACCCGCGCGATCGCGCACGAGGCGGGCTGGCGCTGGCGCATTCCGCTGCAGCATCGCGTCGGCAACGGACTCGTCTATTGCAGCCGCTTCATGTCCGATCAGCAGGCCACGGAGAAGCTGCTCGCGGAAGTGCAAGGCAGGACGCTGATCCAGCCTCGCGTGATCAAGTTCAACGCCGGCCGGCGTCTCAAAGCCTGGAACAAGAACGTGGTGGCGCTGGGCCTGGCGAGTGGCTTTCTCGAGCCGCTCGAATCGACCAGCATCCATCTCATCATGACTGGGATCTCGCGGCTGATGCGCCTGTTTCCCTTCAATGGGGTCGTGCAGTCCTTCGTCGATCAATACAACGAGGAAGTGCTGCGAGAGCTCGAGGCGATACGCGATTTTCTCGTGCTCCACTATCACGCGGTCGAAAGGGACGACAGCCCGTTCTGGAATCATTGCCGGCGCATGTTCATTCCCGCGTCCCTGGCGCGCCGCATCGAAATGTTCCAGAAGGCCGCGCACGCCTGGCAGTACGAGGGAGAGCTGTTTCGCGTCGATTCCTGGACGCAGGTGATGCTGGGCCAGGGCATCACGCCCGAGCGCTATCATCATTACGCGAAAGGGATGAGCGACCAGGATCTCACCCGGTTCCTCGGGGCTCTCAAGGGCTCGATCGAGCAGGCGGTGGCGCAGATGCCGAGCCACCAGGACTTCCTGGATCGGTATTGCAGGATGAGCAAGACTGGCACGTCGTGATCCTGGAAACCCATCCTGACCTGCGCCTGCGCAAGCTCACGATCGGAGCGGAGCAGGCACCGCTCCTGGTGATCGACAACTTCATCGCCGCTCCCGAGCGGCTGGTGCACAAAGCGGCGGGCCGACAGTTCACGGTCCCATCGCGCTTTTATCCGGGGATCCGAGCCGAGGCACCGCCCTCGTATCGGCAGCTCATCGAGACTCGGCTCAAGGATGTGCTGTTCGAGCACTTCGGGCTGCAGGGTCGGTCGCTCACATTCTCGATGAGCCACTACTCGCTGGTGACGACGCCGCCCGAGCAGCTCGCAGCGATCCAGCGCATTCCGCATGTGGACTCGCTGAACGGCAGCGGCCTCGCCACGATTCACTACCTGTTCAAGACGGACCTGGGCGGCACCGCCTTTTACCGGCACCGCAAGACGGGTTTCGAATACGTGGACGAGGCACGCGCGGACACCTATTTCAGATCGCTCGAGTCGGAGAACGACGGTCCGGACATGCCGGTCGCGGAGTACATCAACGGCAGCACCGCGCTGTTCGAGCAGATTGCGAGTGAGGATGGCGTTTTCAACCGCATGCTGGTCTACCGCCGCAATTCCCTGCATTCCGGATGCATCGCGAAGGGCTTCGTACCCGATCCCAATCCCCTGACCGGGCGACTGTCGGTCAACTGCTTCATCGACGCCGTAGCGTAAGCTCGCTGGTAAGATCGAGCGCTATGAACCGATGCATCCTCTCCCGACGCGCCGTGCTTCAGGGACTGATGGCGGCTGCTATGCCGCTCGGGCAGAGCGCCTGCACGCGGCGCAACCCGAATGCTCTCGTCGTCGGCGGGTTGCCGGTCACGTGCAATCTGACGTTACCGGTCGCGTGCGTCGCCCGGGCAACGAGCAACGGCTCCGCAACCGCCGGTGCGCCGAAGTTTGCGTTCGAGTACAGCAAGTACAACGGCTGGCCCGAGATCAAAGAATCGCTGATGGCCGGGCGCATTCAGGCCGCCTACATGCTGGCGCCACTGGTCATGGATCTCGCCGACCGCGGCATCCCGATCAAGATCGTCTCGCTCGGGCATCGCTCGGGCGCAGTCATCATGGTGCGCAACGACTCGCCCTACCAGAACTTCCGCCAGCTTGCCGGCCGCCGCGTCGCGGTCCCGAGCCGCTTCGCGGTCGACTACCTGTTTCTGCGCCGCATGCTCGCCGAGGAGGACATGCGAGTGGAGCAGCTGGAGATCATCGAAATGCCACCGCCCGACATGCCTGCTGCACTCTATGCGAATGCCGTCGATGCCTATTGCACTGGTGAGCCGTTTGGCGCCGCCGCGCAAAGCGCCGGCTATGCGCGGCCGCTGCGGATGACGCGCGATGAGTGGCCGCGGTACATCTGTTGTGTACTCACCGTGCGCGAAGAATTGATCGCAGCGAATCCCGCCATGGTGCAGAACCTGGTCGATCACGTGCTCGGAGCCGGCGTGTGGCTCGACCAACAGCCGGCGAACCGTGAGAAGGCGGTGCAGATCGCGGCCACGCCGCCCTACTTCAACCAAGATCCGAAGATCATCCGCTTCGTCATGCAGAATCCGACCGACCGGGTCACGTATGGCGACCTGCGCATGATCCGCAGCGAGTTCGAAGAGCTCATGCAGCTGTCGATTCAGGCTGGCACGATCAAACATCCGATTCCGTACGAGAAGTACGTCGACGAGCGCTTTGCGCGCGCCGCGAAGCCCGCGGTCATCCCGCTGTGAACGCACGCACCGCGCGCTCTGTACTGTTGACGCTCGCTGCGATCGTAGCGGCGCCGGTGGCCGCTGCGCCGGCGCTCAAAGCCGGAGTCTTCGACCCGCCTCGCGACGCTCCGCAGTTCTCGCTGCAAAGTTCGCGCGGCGGCAAGCTCGAGCTGGGCAGCTATCGCGGCAAAGTCGTGATCCTGGGCTTCGGCTTCACGTGGTGCACGGACGTGTGCCCGGTCACGCTGGCAACTTTGACGCAGGCACGGCGCAAGCTCGGTGCTGCCGCAGACGACGTCCAGATCATCTATGTCACCGTCGATCCCGAGCGCGACGATCCGGCGCGCATGAAGGAGTACCTGCACGCCTTCGATCCGACTTTCATCGGCGGCACCGGTGGAGCCGCTGAGCTCGCCGCGGTACGCAAGGACTATGGCATCGTCGCGGAGAAGCATGTCAAAGGCAGCAGCTACTCGGTTTCGCACTCCTCGTACACTTACCTGATCGACCGCCGCGGGCAGCTGCGTGCACTGATGCCTTATGGGCGTGGCGCGGACGATTACGTACACGATCTGCAGATCCTGCTCGCGGAGTAGCGTGATGCGTTCGCCGCTTCGGACCGTCCTGCTGGCATGCGGTGCCGCCGGCGTTGCGGTGCTCGCTTGGGCCGGCCTGGCGCCGATCGAAACCCGCACCGGCGCAGACCGCGAGGAGCTCTTCGAGATCCCGCGCGGGACGTGGGCGCGACGTATGTCGGGCGAGGATCTCGGGATCCTGCCGGACGAGATCCGCTTGACGCTCGGAATCCGGGATATCCTGGTGCTGCGGAACCTGGACGAGGTGCCCCAGATCTTCGGCCCGACGCTCATGATGCCGGGCCAGAGCTTCCGGCTCCCGTTCGAGCAGGCGGCGGAATACCAGTTCGCCTGCACCGCTCACGCGAGCGGACAGATGCGGGTTATCGTGTACCCATATCCTGCGACGCCGTGGGCTCGAATCATGTGGCGCGCCAGAAAACTATGAACAGAATCAAAAGCAGTCTGCCCGCTCTCGGCGTCATCGTGGCGCTGCTCTTCGCCTGGTGGGGCGCGATCCTTGCCACGCAGAGCCTGATATTTCCTACGCCGTGGGGAGTCGTTACCGGTGCGGTCGAGCTGCTTGCGGATGGCACGCTGTGGCGGCACATCGGCGCATCGCTGATGCGCGTCGGCACTGGCTTCGCGCTCGCCGTCTGCGTCGCCGTCCCGCTCGGACTGTGGATGGGCTGGGTGCGCGGCGCGTACAACACGCTGAATCCGATCTTCCAGATGCTGCGACCGATCTCGCCGATCGCCTGGATTCCGATCGCGATTCTGTGGTTCGGCGTCGGCGACGCTTCGCCGATCTACCTGATCTTCATCTCCTCCGTGTTCCCGATGGTCGTGCAGACCACGGTCGGCGTGCATACGATCGACAAGCGCTACCTGCGCGCAGCGGAGAACTTCGGCGTCTCGCGCGCGACGCTGTTCACGCAAGTCGTCATTCCGGCAGTGCTGCCGCAGGTGCTGGTCGGCATGCGGATCGGCCTCGGCGTCGCCTGGCTGGTCGTCGTCGCCGCGGAGATGATCGCGCTACGCTCGGGGCTCGGCTACATGATCATGGACTCGCGCAACGCGGGAAATCGGTACGATCTGGTCATCGCGGGCATGATCATCATCGGCGTCATCGGCCTGTCGCTGGACAGTACTATGCGTCGGCTGGAACGCATCAGATGGGTTCGCTGGCGCTATGCACAGTAAGATCGAAGTCCGGGGCCTCAACAAGAGTTTCGAGTCCGACCAGGGCCGCCTGGTCGTGATCGAGAACGTCAGCTTCACGGTGCGCGACGGCGAAACCGTCGCCATCATCGGCCCATCCGGCTGCGGCAAGACGACTCTCATGAACATGATCGCCGGCTTCGTCAGGCCGGACGCCGGCGCCATCGTCATCGATGGCGTGCCCCGCCTGAAGCCGGACCCGAAGGGAATCCTCATCACGCAGCACGGCTCGGTGTTCCCGTGGCTCACGGTGCGCGAGAACCTGATGTTCGGCCTCAATGGACACGCGCCGCGGAACAAGGCCGAAATCGCCGACCATTACGCCGCGATCGTCGGCCTCAAAGGCTTCGAGACGAGCTACCCGCACGAGCTGTCGGGTGGCATGTTGAAGCGCGCCGAGCTGGCGCGCGCGCTCGTGGTGAAACCGGAAGTTCTGTATATGGACGAACCGTTCTCCGCGCTCGACGCGCTGATGAGCCTGCGAGTGCGCAACGAGCTGCTGCGGATCCTCGCGGAGGAGCGCCACACGGTCATGCTGATCACGCATGACGTCGAGGAAGCGATCCATGTCGCCGACCGCATTCTGGTGCTTTCACCGCGGCCGGCACGAATTCAGGCCGTGTTCGACGTGCCCTTCCCGCATCCGCGCCGGCTGGCCAGCGCTCCGGCGCAGGAGCTGCGGGTTGCCATCCTGCGCGAGCTCGGCGTCGACCAATACGGCGGTTAGATCGCAAGCGCTCCGCCGCAATGCGGATGCGGGCTACGTCGGCGCCCAGTCGATGAAACTGTTGATGGACAGGCGACCGGTCGAGGGGTTCGGATCCGGGACGCTGGCCTCGATGCAACCCGAGTGCAGCGAGTTGCGTCGATAGACCAGCATACGGTTGAAAACGCCGTCCTGTTTTGCGATCTGCTCGAACAGATCGGTGCTGCCGTTTATATATCCCGGCCCGGGCGCCGCAGCGCCCGAATGTTCCTCGTCCAGCGCCCGCGAGTACTCCGCTCGGCGCGCCTCGTCGATGGATTCGAACCCGGTTCTGCGGTGCCGGTAGAACGCGGTGCCGCCGAGGTTCGCTTTGAACAGATAATGGATGGTCGCCAACCCGGATTTCGCGAATGAATCGACGTGCGGGATTCGCTGCAGCGGCTCCAGCTCCTTCGCCGGTGTCGTGATCAGCGAGTAGTGGCACATGGAAAGCGTGAGCGACCCCTCCGGCACGCCGAGGCAGTCGAGTAGCGCACTCCTCAGTCGAGTGAGAAGCAATTGTTGGTAGGCGGGCGGTGCCTCGGCCCTGATGCCTGGAAAGTATCGGCTGCGCACCGTCAACGGTCGCGCACACGCGTCCGCCACCAGCGCCTCCGCGTTGGCGACGAAGTTGTCGATCACGAGCAGGGGTGCGCGCTCGGTGCCGATCGCCAGCTGGGACAGACGCAGGTCGGGATGCAGGTCGAGGTTCATATGGGCTGGCGCCTGGACTGTGTCAGGTCACCACACGTACTCGAGCTGTAACCACAGCTTGGTCGTGTCCTGATAGGCGGCCGGCGTGCTACCTTCGTGCGCCTCATAGGCTGCGTACTTGATCAGTCCGGCGAAGCGCTTCACCTTCGCCTGCAATTGTACGTTCACTTCGGTGCCGAGATCTGCGTCGAGCCGTTGCGTGCTGTATTCGTGGTAGACCACCGTCGCGGACAGCGCATCGAGCACGCTCGCGCCGTTCAGCGTGTAGCTCACTCCGGCGTAGCGATCGTCGAGACCGTTCGCTGGCGTGGTCAGGAATTTGTCGGCCCAGCCGTTGAAGGGATGCAGCGTCGCAAGTGGCGTCGCGAACCCTGTAGTGCCGTCACCCTGCAGCACTTCATTGCCGAGCCTGAGTCCATACCGCCCGAGCGTGCCCTGGATCTCGGCCAGATAGTAGTCGAGATGGAAGCGCAGCGGGTTCGAGCCATAGTCGCTCTGCTGCGCATACGAGGCGGCGTAGCCGAGCTTCAATGATCCGATGGCACGTTCGCCGCTCAGTCGCGCACCGTAGGTAGCCGTCGAGACGCGCACCGGATTCAGTGCAGCCGCCTGTGCGCCCGACAGGCCCGGAAAGCGCGTGAGCGGTTCGAAGTTGAGTGCGTAGGCGAACGCGGTGAGCCTGGCGATCGGCAGTTGCCAGGCGACGTTGCTGAGCCAGCCGTCGCCGTGCCAGCGGCCTTGCGGCGAATCCGGACCGAAAACGCGGTTGACTTGGTTGAGGTACGTCGCATCGACGATCAGCATGGGCACGCTCTTGTTGACGACGCGTACGGCGTCAAAGGTCTGCTCGTTCTGTCGCCAGCCGACATTGCCCACGAAGCGCTGATCATCCAGCAAGATCCGCTGGCGGCCGAGTGTCAGTGTCGTGCCCGACAGCGTGGTGTTCGTGAGCTGCAGGCGGTTCACTTCGTAGCTTTCCGGATCGGCGACCACGGGGAATGCAGTGCGCGTCGGGCGTGCCGCGTCAGGGCGATAGTCGCCATCGAGCGGCGACACGAACTCGCCCTCTGCCAGCAGCGTTGTGCTTGCTACCTTCCCGGACTCGAACCCCGCTCGCAGCCGCAAGGTCAGCGCGTCGGCATCTTCGGCGAGCGGTGCCTGGTCGACGAGCTCCGCACGCATGCGCGCGTCGATGATCGGCTTCCACGCCTTGAAGCGGTCGAGCGGCGAGGCTGCGCCTTGCGCACAGGAATCGGTCGAAGTGGTGCTTCCCCACAGTGTGAGTGCGAGCAGGAAAGCAGCCTTGATGTTCATTGCCCTCACGGTGTCACGGTGCTCGCGAACGATACAGATCGAGAACAGCGGAGCCGGCGAGCAGGAATGCGCCGACGCCGTAAAACTGCGTATCGCCCGGCGCAACTTGTTCGGGACGATCGCTGACTTGCTGGACCCAGCCAAGCATGCCGTCAGGTTGGACGGCTCGCTCCAGGGCGCGCCAACCACGTCGCACGACCGGCTCGTATTCCGCTCGATCGAGCAAGCCCGCCCCGATGCCCCACGCCATACCGTAGACGAAGAAGCCAGTGCCGCTCGATTCCGGTGGCGTAGCTTCCAGCGCGGCGAGCAGTGATGGCGCCCAATAGCCGTCCGGCTTCTGTACGGCCTTCAGCTTCGCTGCCATCTCCTTGAACAGCCCTTCATACATCGGCCGCGCCGGATCACTTGCAGGCAAACGCTCCAGAACTCGCGCGATGCCGGCAAAGACCCAGCCGTTGCCGCGGCTCCAGAACAGCTTCCTGCCGTTGCTGTCGCGTTGCTCGAAGAAACGGCTGTCCCGATAGAAGAGATGTTCCTCACGGTCGTAGAGGTAGTCTCTGGTTGCCTTGAACTCGGCGTGCGCGTACTCGGCATAGCGCTGATCGCGGGTCGCCGCAGCCAGCCCGATCCACACCGGCGGCGCCATGAACAAGGCGTCGCACCAGCACCAGCGATCAACGCATGACTCATGTGCCTGAGTGGCCAGACTGCCGCGCGGCGGAGCGGCAAGGATCTCGTCGAAGCGCTTGCGTAACGGCGCTATCACCCCTGATCCGGCGCCGTGCGCTGCCGCCCACAAGTAGCTCTGCCCGATGACGTGATCGTCCGCATGATAACGGCGGTCGCCGAGCTGCCAGTCCGTGCTGCGTCCGTGGGCGAACACGGCGTCGCGAAAACGAGGCGATTCGCTCCGCTCAGCAAGCGCCGTCAGCCCAGCGTAGAACGCTCCCTGCTGCCAGCTGCGCGGACTGCGTGCTTCCTCTCGCATGGCCTTGATGGATGCGACCGGCTCGAGATGCGCGAGCTGCCAGTCAGCGACTTTTTCCATGAGCGCGAGCGTGCGCGCGCCATCGATCGTCTGCAGTGCTTCCGCGGCGTCAGCTGATGCGATTGCGGCCGCGCCGAGCGCCGTCAGGATCGTTGCCACCCTGAGCACGCGGCGCACCTTCTCAGGCAGGAATCGTCAACAGCGCCTGGTACCACAATGCGCTGCTCTTCAACGTGCGGCGCTGCGTCGGATAGTCGACGTGCACGATGCCGAAGCGCTTGCGATAGCCCTCGGCCCATTCGAAGTTGTCCATCAGGCTCCAGACGAAATAGCCGCGGACGTCCACACCGCGCGCGATCGTGTCTGCAACGGCGACCAGGTGCGATTCGATGTACTGGCGGCGTTGCTCGTCATCGACGCGGCCGCCCACAACGTCGTCCTGGTACGCCGCGCCGTTTTCCGTGATGAACAACGGCGGCAGTTCGTAGTCGCGATCGAGGCGCAGCAACAACTCCGCGAGGCTCTGCGGCGCCACTTCCCAACCCATGTCGGTCACCGCGGCGCCGGTCGACGCCGGCAACGCAGCGTTGACGCTGCTGGAGACCGTGGGGTTGTAGTAATTCACGCCGACGAAGTCGAGCGGCTGCGCGATGAGCTCTGCATCGCCGGGCTGGGCCGTGGGCGCGTCCTTGCCGAGGTGCTCGAGGATGTCCTGTGGATAGCGACCCTTGAACAACGCGTCCATATACCAGCGCACAAGCCGGCCGTCCTCGAGCCTGGCGTGCTCTGCATCGAGCTCCGAGTCTGTCGCCGGATAGACGGGCGACAGGTTCAGCACGATACCCACCTCAGCCTTGCTGCTCGTCGCGCGCATCGCCTGTAGTGCGAGCCCGTGACTCACGAGCACGTGGTGAGCGACCTGATAGGCCACGCGCCGGTCGCGCACGCCAGGAGCAAATATCCCGCGTTCGTGCCCCAACACCGCGGTGACCCACGGCTCGTTATGGGTCGCGATGGAAACGATCCGGTCACCGAGCCGCCCAGCAACGAGCTGCGCGTAGTCCGCGAACCGCTCGGCGGTCTCGCGTGCGCGCCAGCCGCCATGGCGGCGCTGCAGTTCCGCGGGCAGGTCCCAGTGATACAGCGTCGCGTACGGTTGGATATTGCGCGCGAGCAACCCGTCGACGAGCCGCTCGTAGAAATCGAGACCCGCCTCGTTGACCACACCGCTCCCGGCCGGCTGGATCCTCGGCCAGGAGATGGAGAAGCGGTAAGCGCGCACGCCGAGATGCGCGATCAGGTCCAGGTCGGAGTCCAGTCGGTAGTAGTGATCGCACGCGATGTCGCCATTGCTGCCGTCGGCGATCGCGCCAGGCACCCGGCAGAACTCGTCCCAGATGGAAGGTCCCTTGCCCTCCGCGTGCGCCGCGCCCTCGATCTGGAACGCGCTGGTCGCGACGCCCCAGACAAAGTCCTGTGGAAAGCGCCGCCGCAGTTCGGCCAGGTTCGTCTGTCGATTCATGCGGCCGTCGACTTCGGGGGCGCGAGCAGCTCGCCCTCCAGTTCCTCGAGCGTCCGACCCTTGGTCTCCCGGACGAACACCAGCACGAACAGCAGCGCTGCGCTGGCGAACAGGCCGTACACCAGGAACGTGCCGGCGGGGCCGAGCATCGACAGCTCCCACGGGAACACGAACGTCACGCTCGCGCTCACGAGCGCGTTCCAGAAACCCGCGGCCGAAATCGCGACGCCGCGGTACTCATTCGGGAAGATCTCCGAGAGCAGCACCCACATCACCGGCCCGAGCGAGATCGCGAACGAGGCGACGAAGCCGATGATCGCGATCAGCACGAGCCGCGCATTCATCGTCAGTGCAGCGCCGACCAGCGCCTGACGGTGCGGCTCGACGCGCGCCGCGCCGTGCCGGCTTTCGAGCGCGGTCATGAGCTCGGCTTCGGACGCGTACGATGCCGCGCCCGACGCACGCAGCTCTACGATCAGCTCTGCGGGCACACCATGCGATTGCGCCATCTGCAGGGCGCGCTCGTCCAGCTGGTAGCTCGCCTGACTGAAAGCCCACGCGATCGTCAGCAGTGACACCGCCATGCCTGTGACGCCGATCACGAGCAGTGGCTTACGGCCCAAGCGATCGATGAGCCAGATCGCAACGACAGTCATGACCACGTTGACCAGGCCGACGATCACGGCCTGGCGGAACGCGTCGCTGACGCCGCCGCCGGCCTGCGCGAATATCGTCGGCAGGTAGTAGAAGATCGCGTTGATGCCGGTGATCTGCTGGAAGAAGGCGAGTCCGAGGGCGATCAGCATGACGAGACGGATGCGCCGGTCGAACAAGGCGCGCCAGCCGTGCGAGACGCTCCTCGTCGCGAGACTCTGCTTGATCTGCTGCAGACTCTCCTGCGCCTGCGCGGCGCCGCCGACGCGTGTCAGAACCTCCAGTGCCTGCTCGTCGCGGCCTTTGATCACGAGCCACCGCGGACTTTCAGGAATGAGCGACAGCAGCAGCAGATACAGCAGCGCCGGAAAAACCTGTACGCCGAGCATCCAGCGCCAGTTGTGTTCGCCGACGTCGAGCAAGAAGTAGTTCGAGAAGAACGAGGCCGAGATGCCGATCACGATCATGAGCTGATTGAGCGACACGAGTCCGCCGCGCCGCTGCGCGGGCGCGATCTCCGCGATGTAGACCGGCGCGATCAATATCGCGGCGCCGACCGCGAGCCCGCCCACGATGCGCGCGATCACGAAAGCCGTGAGCGTCGTCGCGAGCGAAGCCAGCGTGGCCGACAGCACGAACAGCGCGGCTGCGCACAGCAATACCTTTCTGCGTCCAAGTCGATCGCTGAGCACGCCCGCGAATGCGTTGCCTGCTAGCGCACCCCATCCGAGAGAACTGACTGCCCAGCCGAGCCTCAGGTCGCCGCCTTCGCCGCTGAGGGCGAAATACTCACGAATGAATGGCACGACGCCGGATATCACGGTCGCGTCGAATCCCAACAGCAGACCGCCGATCGCAGCAGTGAGCGCCACGAAGCCGATGTTCAGTGTGCGTTGCCCTTGGTGCGGAGCAAGCGCTTCGTTGTTCGTCATCCAGTTGTTCTTGCTGTCGTAGACCTGCTTGCCAGCGCCGGGAGAGCGTGCTACAAGGCAAATTGTAAGCGCTTACATTTTTCGGCACAAGAACCGGAATAGTGGCATCAGGGGGTACAGCCGTGAACGATCGCGCACGTAGACGTTCGCCCATCGCACAGGCCATTTCGCTCATTCTCGGGACCGCCGTCGCAATGCCGGCGCTCGCGCAACAAACCTCGGAACCGCTCGAGGAGGTTATTGTCACCGGCATCCGCGGCAGCCTCACCTCCTCCATGAACCTGAAGCGCGATGCGCAAGGCGTGGTGGACGGTATCGTCGCCGAGGACATCGGCAAGTTTCCCGATACCAACCTCGCCGAGTCGCTGCAACGCATCAGCGGCGTGTCCATCGACCGCTCGGCGATCGGCGAAGGCCAGCGCGTCACGGTTCGCGGCGTCGGCCCGGACTTCAACCTGGTGATGCTGAACGGCCGCCAGATGCCGACTGCGCGCCTCGAGGACACCGTCGCATCCAACTCGCGGGCCTTCGACTTCGCGAATCTCGCCTCGGAAGCGATCGCTGGGATCGAGGTCTACAAGACCAGCCGCTCCAACACGCCGACCGGCGGCATCGGCGCGACGATCAACATCAAGACGGCGCGGCCGCTGGACAATCCCGGCCTGCACTCCAGCCTCGGCCTGAAAGGCGTGATCGACGACTCGGCGCAGAACCTGCCGGATCACCTGAAGGGCGACGAGATCACGCCGGAGCTCTCCGGCATCTACAGCAATACGTTCGGAGACGACAAGTTCGGCGTCTCCCTCACCGCGAGCTATCAGGAGCGTAACTCCGGCTTCAACCAGGCGGCGGTCGGCAACGGCTGGCGCGCGTTCGCCGGCGACGAGAACAACTGGGGCACGATTCCGCAACCCGGCCAGCCGGGCTCGCAAAACATCACGAACCGTCCCGATGCGACCGACACCTATTCGGTGCCGCAGAACCTCGGTTACAGCGTCAACGGCATCGAGCGCAAGCGCACCAACGGTCAGCTCGCGCTGCAATGGCGTCCGCTCGACGCGCTCACCGCGACGCTCGACTACACCTACTCCGAGAACAAGATCCAGACCGAGCGCAACGAGCTGTCGGTGTGGTTCAACTTCGGTCCCTCGAGCAGCAGCTGGACCGACGGTCCGGTGGCGGGCCCGCTCGTCTACACCGAGCTGATCCCCGGCGCGAACAGCGACCTGTCGATGGGCGGCGCCAAGTTCGCCACCAAGAACGAGAACAAATCGCTGGGCTTCAACCTGGCGTGGGACGTCTCCGATCGTCTCGGCTTCCAGCTCGACTATCACGACTCGAGCGCTGAATCCGGCGCCGACAGCCCGTACGGCTCCAACTCTGTGCTCGGCGTCGCTGCCTTCGTGCGCGGCGATACCACGGGCGACTTCACCAAGGACTTTCCGGTCATCAGCGTGCGCCTGCCGGCTGGCATGACCAGCGTCAGCCCGTCGGCGATGACGGTCACCGGCTCGGCGTTCCGCAACGGCTTGATGAGGATGGACATCAAGCAGGCGCAGTTGGGCGGCAACTTCGACTTCACCGACAGCTCTCGCCTGGACTTCGGCGTGGCGTTGACGGAGATGAAGAACCGTACTGCGTTCTCGACCGTGCAAAACGACACCTGGGGCTCCGACGTCGCGTTCGATCCGGCGGCGTTCCCGGACGACGTGTGGCGCGCCGATACGATCCGCCAGTACTTCGATCAGATCTCCGGCAGCGGCAACTCGAATCTGTTCAACAACTTCTTCACGTTCGACTTCGACAGGGCGCGCAACATCGCTGCCGGCCTGCGTGGCGCGGATCGCTTCAGCGCCGCCCCGGCCTTCACGACCGATCGTCACGTGAAGGAGGAATCGCAGAGCGCGTATGTGCAGTTCAGCCAGGCGTTCGACACTGCGATGCCGATCCATGCGGCGGTCGGCGTGCGCTACGAGCAAACAGACGTGACGTCCAGTGCGCTCGTACCGTCACCGTCAGGCATCAGCTGGGCCTCGGATAACGAGTTGAATGTCATCACGCCGCAGGGAGCTTCCACCACCACGACCCTGGAGGGCGACTACGACTACGTGCTGCCGAGCTTCGACGCCGACATCGGGATCCTGGACAACCTGAAGTTCCGCGCCAGCTGGGGCAAGACCATCGGGCGCCCGGGTTGGGGCGACATCCAGGGCGGCCAGGTGCTCGACCTGCTGGTACGCGTCGACGGCGGCACTGGTTCGCAGGGCAATCCGGCGCTGAAGCCGCTGGAGTCGACCAACATCGACCTCTCGCTCGAGTGGTACTACGCCGAAGGCAGCTACGCGTCGGTCGGCTACTTCAACAAGGACATCGACAACTACGTCGGCGTCACTCAGATCACCGAGCAACCTTTCAGCCTGCATACGCCGATCGGCGGCGCGCTGTACAACGAAGCCGTGGCGGCCGCGTGCGCGGATCGGAATACGACCTGCATCCGCAACTGGATCTTCACGAACCGTCCCAACGCTCCGGGCGTAAACGCGGCCCCGGGCGCTCGCACCATCACCGGACAGGCAGGCGATCCCATCGCCGACTTCCGCATCACGGTGCCGGCGAACCAGCGCTCAGCCAATCTCAACGGCTTCGAGTTCAACGTCCAGCATATGTTCGGCGCCACCGGCTTCGGGGTGTCGGCGAACTACACGCTGGTCAACTCGGGCCTGGAGTACGACAACCACCTGCGCAACCAGCAGTTCGCGCTCGAAGGCCTGAGCGATGCGGCGAACGTGGTCGGCTTCTACGAGAATTTCGGCTGGGGGGTGCGTCTCGCCTACAACTGGCGCGACGAGTTCCTGGCGAGCCGCTTCGACGGTGCCGGCGCGAATCCGCTGTACACCGAAGAGTACGGCCAGTTCGACCTCAACGTGAGTTACCAGTGGGGCGACAACCTGACGCTGCAGGCCGAGGTGATCAACCTCACGGATGAGATCCAGCGCATTCACGGCCGCACCGACACCGAATCGGTGTTCGTGACGCAGACCGGGCCTCGCTACATGATCGGGGCGCGGTACAAGTTCGGCGGGCAGTAACGAGCTCAGGTCCCGCGTTCGATGTAGAGCCGCTGGCGCCCCCAACCAGCGGCTCTTTTCGTTACGATGGGGTGCAATGACCACGGGGCCGATCAAGCATGTCGTGATCGCAGGCGGCGGGTCGGCCGGTTGGCTGACCGCGGGCGTCATTGCTGCCGACCATTGCGCAGCTTCCGACTCGGGGCTGCAGGTCACGGTGATCGAATCGCCCGACGTCGGGCCGATCGGTGTCGGCGAAGGCACCTGGCCGACCATGCGCGACACCCTGCGCCGGATCGGCGTCAGCGAGAGCGATTTCCTGCGCGAGTGCGATGCCTCCTTCAAGCAGGGCTCGCGCTTCAATGGCTGGCGCGACGGTCAGGACGGCGACTACTACTTCCATCCCTTCGTTCTGCCGCACGGCTACACGGAGACGAACCTCGTCGCCGGCTGGCTGCAGCGTCACGCCAACGTGCCGTTCGCCGACCTGGTGAGTTTTCAGCCTCACCTCTGCGTGCAGAACAAGGCGCCGAAGCAGGTGGCCACGCCCGAGTATGCAGCGGTCGCGAACTACGCCTACCACCTCGACGCCGGCAAGTTCGGAGTGTTTCTGCGCAAACACTGCACCGAACGCCTCGGCGTGCGACTGGTGCTCGATCACGTGGTCGGCATCGAATCGCATCCCAACGGCGATATCGCCGCGCTGCAGACCCGGTCGCAGGGACCGCTGGCGGGGGATCTGTTCGTCGACTGCACGGGGCTGCAATCGCTGCTGCTGGGCCGGCATTATCAAACGCCGTTCGTGTCGCAGAAGCACGTGCTCTTCAATGACTCGGCGCTGGCATTGCAGGTGCCCTACCCTGACGACAACAGCCCGATCGCTTCGCAGACGCTCTCGACTGCACAGAGCAGCGGCTGGATCTGGGACATCGGCTTGCCGACGCGACGCGGCATCGGTCACGTCTACTCGAGCGCGCACATTTCCGACGACCAGGCCGAGGCCGAGCTGCGCCGCTATGTGGGTCAAGCAAATGGGCTCACTGCGCGCAAGCTCACGTTCGAGCCGGGCTATCGCCAGCACTTCTGGCACCGCAACTGCGTCGCCATCGGATTGTCTGCTGGCTTCATCGAACCGCTCGAAGCCTCGGCGCTGGCTCTGGTCGAGCTCTCCGCCGCCCTGCTCAGCGACCAGATGCCGGCGACGCGCGAGGCAATGGACATCGTCGCGCGGCGCTTCAACGATTCGTTCAGTTATCGATGGGAACGTGTCATCGATTTTCTGAAGCTGCACTACGTGCTGAGCCGACGCACGACCTCCGCTTTCTGGCGCGACAACCTCGCCCCGGCCACCGTTCCCGACCGGCTGCGCGACTTGCTCGTGCTGTGGCGTCACCAGCCGCCCTCGCGTTACGACCTGCACCGCATCGAAGAGGTGTTTCCATCGGCGAGCTACCAGTACGTGCTGTACGGGATGGGCTTTCGCCCCGAGCCGGCCGTTTCGACCCGCCGCGCGGATGACTGCGATCGTGCCGACGCGTTTTTCCGCGAAGCTGCGGCGCTGACTGGCAAAATGCTGGCTGCGCTCCCCACCAACCGGGAGCTGCTCACGCATATCAGGCGGCGCGCATGAACAACGTTCTACTGAACAACATCGACCACAAAGACCTCAGGGTCATCACCACGCGCGCTGCCGCGTACGGCGATGACGTGAAGTTCGCGCTGACGTTTCCGGCCGAGTTCCGCAACGTCCAGGCCCACTATCCGATCGTGTTCCAGAAGACTGCGGACGGAAAGTTCCAGTCGATCGCCCTGTTCGGCTTCCAGGACAAAGAGAATCTGTTCCTCGGCCCGGACGGTTGGGATGCGCCGTACGTACCGTTGACTGTCGAGCGCCAGCCGTTCCTGATCGGCTTTCGCGATCGCGAGCCGATGGTGCACATCGATCTCGCCAGCCCGCGCGTAAGCCGGACCGAAGGCGAAGTCCTGTTCCGCGAATACGGCGGCTCGAGCGACTTTCTCGAGCGCATGAGCTCGGTGCTGCTGACGATTCATCAGGGCTTGGAAGCCGTGCCTGCGTTCATCGATGCCTTGCTGCAGCACGACTTGCTGGAATCGTTCGTGCTCGACGTCGAGCTCAACGACCGCTCGCAGCATCGTCTCACGGGGTTCTACACGATCAACGAGGAGCGTCTTGGCACGCTCGACGCCGGCGGGCTCGAACGGATGCACAAGGCAGGTTATCTGCAGGCGATATTCATGGCGCTCGCCTCCTTGTCTCACTTTCGCGATCTGATCGAGCGCCGGAACCGACTGAATGCTGCCCATCGCTAACGCTATCGAGGAGATCGCCGGATTCGATCCGCAGTCGCTGACGGACGAGGTGTTGACGCGGACGCAGCCGGCGGTGTTCCGTGGCCTCGTTGCGAGCTGGCCCGTCGCGCGCGCGGGCCGTGAATCGGCCGTGGCGACCGATGCGTACCTGCGACGCTTCTACAAGGACGCGACCGTCAACGCGTTGCTCGGCACGCCCGATATCGGCGGCCGGTTCTTCTACAGCGAGGACCTCACCGGATTCAATTTCAAGTCGGTGCGTATCAGGCTGGACGCGGTGCTCGACGAAATCGCGCGCCAGAGCACATCGGGGATTCCGCCGGCAATCTATGTCGGCTCGACGACGGTCGACACGTGCCTGCCGGGTTTTCGCGCCGAGAACGATCTCGCACTCGGTAATCGCCAGCCGCTCGTGAGCATCTGGCTGGGCAATCGCACGCGCATCGCCGCCCATCACGATCTGCCGGATAACATCGCGTGCGTCGTCGCGGGACACCGCCGCTTCACGCTGTTCCCGCCCGAACAGCTGGAGAACCTTTACATCGGTCCACTCGACTTCACGCCTGCAGGCCAGGCGATCAGCCTGGTGGATTTCGCGCGCCCGGATTTCGCGAAATTCCCGAAGTTCGCCGCAGCGCTGCGGCACGCGCAGGTCGCCGAGCTCGGTCCGGGCGATGCGATCTTCATTCCCAGCATGTGGTGGCATCACATCGAGTCGCTCGACAGCCTGAACGTGCTGGTGAACTACTGGTGGCGCCAGTCGCCGGCGTTCATGGACTCGCCGATGAACGCGCTCATGCTCGCGATCCTGACTGTGCGCGATTTGCCGCCGGAGCAGCTCAAGGCCTGGCAGAACCTTTTCCGGCACTACGTCTTCGAGGCGGACGAGCGCACGGGCGCCCACATTCCGCCGCAAGCCCGCCGCGTCCTTGGGCCGCTGGACGCCGAATCGGCGCGCGAGTTGCGGGCGCGGCTGTTGCAGAGATTGAATCGCTGATTGAATCGCTAATTGAATCCCTGGGGGATCGAGCGTGGAACAGAAACTGATCAACAGAATCGTCATCGCCGGCGGCGGTACTGCGGGCTGGATGGTGGCCGCGTGCCTGTCGAAGATGCTTGGCAAGGTCCTCGACATCAAGCTGATCGAGTCCGATGAGATCGGCACCGTCGGCGTCGGCGAGGCGACGATTCCCACGCTCGTGACCTTCCACCGCCTGCTCGACATCAACGAGCAGGAGTTCATGGCCGCGACGCAAGGGACGTTCAAGCTCGGCATCGGCTTCGAGAACTGGCGCGACGTCGGCCAGAACTACATTCACTCCTTCGGCCTCACCGGCACGGATCACTGGAGCGCCGGCTTCCAGCACTTCTGGCTCAAGGGACGCGAGCGCAGGCTGGCAGGCGACTACGGCGACTACTGCCTGGAGCTCAAGGCCGCGCAAGCGGACCGCTTCGCACACCTGCCACGTGGCGGGATGAACTATGCCTTTCACATCGATGCCAGCCTGTATGCGAAGTTCCTGCGCAAGTTCAGCGAGGGCTACGGCACCCAGCGCATCGAGGGGAAGATCGTCGAGGTCAAGACCGATCCGACGTCCGGCTACATCACCGCGATCAAGTTGGATTCCGGCGCAGACATCGAAGGCGACCTGTTCATCGACTGCACCGGCTTCCGCGGCCTGCTGATCGGACAGGCGCTGCACGTCGGCTACGAAGACTGGTCGCATTGGCTCTACAACGACAGTGCCGTCGCGGTGCAAACCGAGTCCACGCGCGAAGCCTGGCCGTACACTCGCTCGATCGCGCGCGAGGCAGGATGGCAATGGCGCATTCCGCTACAGCACCGAGTTGGCAATGGCATCGTGTACTGCAGCCGCTATCTTCCGGACGAGCAGGCGAAGCAATCCCTGCTGGCGAACATCGAAGGCAAGGTGCTCACCGAGCCGCGCGTCATCAAATTCCGCCCAGGTCAGCGCCGCGAGCACTGGAAGAAGAACTGCATCGCGGTCGGCTTGGCCAGCGGCTTCATCGAGCCACTGGAGTCGACCAGCATCCACCTGATCCAGCGCAGCATGATCCGGCTGATGCAGATGTTCCCGCGCACCTCCATCCAGCAGGCCGACATCGACGAGTTCAACCACCAGATGAGCTCGGAAATCGAGCACATCCGCGATTTCATCGTGCTGCACTATCATGTCACCGAGCGCCAGGACACGCCGTTCTGGCGGGCCGTGCGCAACATGAGCATTCCGGAGTCGCTTCAGCACCGCATCGACCTGTTCCGCGAGACCGGCCGCGTCTTCCGCGTGCCGAACGAGCTGTTCGCGGAAAACTCATGGATACAGGTCATGCTCGGCCAGGGCATCATGCCGCGACAGCATCATCCGGTCGCCGATCTGATGGGCGATGAGGAATTGTCGCGGTTCCTGGAGGGAATTCGCTCGTCGGTCGAGCGCACGGTGACGCAGCTGCCGAAGCACCAGACCTATCTCGAGCAGTACTGCAAAGCGCCGGACCTGCGCCGCGGAGTCGGTTAGTGAAGCGACCGTCGGCCAACATGTACGAGGTCGCGAAGCTCGCGGACGTGTCGATCGCGACCGTCTCGCGTGTCGTCAACAGCGACTCGCGCGTCAAGGAGAAGACGCGACAGACAGTCCTGTCGGCGATGCACAAGCTCGGTTACCAGCCGAATTCGATCGCGCAGTCGCTCGCGACCCGCACCTCGAACAGTGTCGGCGTGCTGGTCTCGGAACTGCACGGTGCCTTCTATGGCGCGATGCTGAGCGCGATCGAGGAGACGCTGCGCGCCGCCGGCAAGTTCGTACTGGTCGCAACCGGTCACAATCGCGAGGATCAGGAGCGTGAAGGCATCAGGTTCCTCGTTGGCCGCAATTGCGACGCGCTGATCGTGCACGTCTCGGGGCTGTCCGACAAATTCCTCGTCGAGCACAACAAGTCGAAGACGCCGATCGTCGTCGTCAACCGCAAGGTTCGAGGCATTGCGGATCGCTGCTTCAGCCTCGACAACGAGCTCGGCGGCTACCTCGCCGCGCGCTCCCTCCTGGAAGCGCAGCACCGCAGGATCGCTTATATCTCCGGTCCGCTCGACTGGACCGACGCCCAGCAGCGCCTGCAAGGCCACAAGCGCGCGCTCGCGGAGGCGCGCGTAGCCTTCGACGAGCGGTTGCTGTACGAAGGTGACTACCACGAGACGGGCGGCAGCCGGGCGCTCAATCATTTGCTCGGCACCGGCATCCCGTTCACCGCCGTGGTCTGCGCGAACGACGAGAGCGCAGCCGGCGCGATGTCGGCTGCCCACGATCGAGGTCTGAAGCTTCCCGACGAGCTCTCGATCGTCGGCTTCGACGATGCCCCGATCTCGCGCTACATCTATCCGAAGCTATCGACCGTCCACTACCCGATCACCGACATGGGCCACATGGCCGCCCGCTGGGTCCTGCAGAACGTCTACCAGCACGAAAACCTCGACGTTCGGCAGCGCGTCTTCAAGCCGAACTTCGTCGAGCGCGACTCGGTTTCTCCGCCGGGCTGACCGCGCGCTCATGCAAGCGCATCGTCGGGCGCAGCACCGCTCGCGATAGCACGCAGCTCGTCGCGAGCATCTCGCCAGCTGTGCGCTTCGAAGAACGGTCGCTGTGAAGTCAATCGACGCTCCATCCAATCGGCCAGTGTCGGCGTCGGGCGGCCGTCGTCGAGGATGATCTCTGGCATTGGGTCTCGGGCGAGGAACATCGTCATCCACTCATGGTCGCGCTTTGAACGTTCGGACCAATAACCGAGCACCTGCTTGGACCGACCGAGAAAGATCACCGTCGGCAACCTGCTCACGCCGCCCCGGCCTGGAAAGCATCCGGCGAGCTCTGCGTTTGCGTCGCGGCTGGCAATTCGGAGCTGGGCACCGGGAGACGCTTCGGCGAGGCGAGCGATCAGCGGCACATTGAGCACAGAGTCGATGCAGTAATCCTCGGTGAGGATGAGAATGCGGCAAGCTGCGAACGGTGGTTTTCGGATCTGCTCTCCGCGCACGAACGCGAGACGCTCATACAGATCGTTGAACGCGCAGACATGGACCCGCATGCGCGCCTGATAGCTCGCCAATCGAAGACCGTGCTCGTACACCTGTTCCACATCTCTGGCCATTGAGGCTTCACTCAAGGGCGGCGCTGTTGGCGCCTCAATCGAGCAGAATGTACGATGAACGCGCTCGACCGAAGGGGCCACATCTTGCCGCGAACGGGTCAATTTCCAGAGGTGCACCAGGTCGCGCACTATCCCGAGCTGGATTGGCCGGTGATCGCCATGGCGAAGGAATTCCCGTCTCAGACGCGAAGTGGCAAGCACAGCCACGAGCGGGCTCAGCTGCTCTTCGCAGTGAAGGGACTGATGATCGCGAACACTGCGGCTGGAACATGGCTGGTCCCGCGAGGACACGCGCTCTGGATGCCAGCCAATTTGACCCACGACGTCTCGATGCACGGCGACGTCAGTATGCGAACCGCCTACGTGAGGGCTGCCGAGGCGGCCCGTTTGTCTGCTGAGTGCCGGGTACTGAAAGTAGGTGTTCTGCTCGGA
>Ga0209382_10002566_pt1 | contig 26136 bp, 25 predicted proteins | sample SoiMetdeltSBSDD5_FD_187599 | JGI IMG/M metagenome (GOLD analysis project Ga0209382, IMG submission 187599) | Bulk soil microbial communities from a Populus tree surrounding site in Tennessee, USA - Soil MetaG P. deltoides SBSDD5 (SPAdes) (version 2) | ecosystem: Environmental > Terrestrial >... | reverse complement strand
TGCCGGTGGGCAGCACGAAGTCCACGCCGTCGAGCCGCTCGTCGCCGCGCAGCACGAGCGTGCGGTCCTGCGGCGAGAGGCGGCCGCCAGCGTGGGACACGACGAGCAGGTGCTCGCCGCCCGGCAGGCCCGCGAAGGCGTAGCGGCCGTGCTCGTCGCTGCGCGTCTCGGCTTCCTTGCGGTGCAGCGTGGTCTCGCCCTTGCCCTCGCCGCCCCTCGTGGTCATGACGGTGTCGTCGCTGGACGTGATCGAGCTGCCGTTGATGTCCGGCGCCGGCCAGCGCGCGACGCGCGTGAGCTGCAGCTTCGCATCGGCCACCGGCGCGCCGCTCGAGTCGATCACGCGACCCGCCAGCTCGGCGCCGGCGCTGAGCGTGATGTCCAGCCGCGTGACCTGGGCCGTGACGACGACGACCTCCGGCAGCCAGGCCTCGGGCAGAAGCTCCGCGAGCTGGACCTGCGCCGGCGTCTCCAGCCGCACCTGCCCGAGGAACGAGATCTGCGGTTCGAGCTTGATCGCGGGGGGCAGCGCGCCGGCCTGCACCAGGTAGCGGCCGGCCGGCACGTGGTCGATGGCGTAGGCGCCGTGCTCGTCCGTGCTGGTGGCCATCCCTGAGACCAGGTCGTTGTCCGTGCCCGTGCCCATGCGCAGGGCCACCTCGACCGGCGCGCCCACGGCCGGCGCGCCGTCGGCCAGCGAGACGGTCCCTTCGATCTTCCCGCTGCCGGAGAGCCGCAGCTCGACCCACGGCATCCCGGTCGGCGTGCGCGGCGCGAGCACCTCGCCCGTCGCCTGCGCGTGGAGGGGCGCGCGGGCGTGGACCTTGATCAGCGAGCCGTCGTCGCTGCGGACGACGTCGCGCACGACGAAGCGGCCGGCCTCGTCGGCCACGGCCTCGGCCTGGCGCTCCACGTCCACGTTGGCGCCGGGCAGCGGCGCGCCGCCCTCGTCGAGCACGACGCCCGCGACGCGGAAGCCGCTGTCGAAGACGACCTCGACGTCGCGCAGGTCCTGCGGGCCAGGCGGCAGCTCGAGCATCTGGCTGGCGCGCGACGTCGCGAAGTAGAGGAGCGGCGTGTCCACGGGCACGTCGAGCTGGAAGTGGCCATCCTCGGCGGTCTGCTGGATGAACATGGTGCCCGTCGTCGCGAACGAACGGGCGGCCTCGCCGGTGGTTCGCGCCGCCAAATCCTTCTCGGGGGGCTCGATTCTCGTCGCGATGTTCGAGACCCGCACGCCGCCGATCGGCGTGCCGTCGCTGGCGCGCACGACGCGGCCGGAGATCGAGCGCGTGGGGCTGGCCGATCCGGTCGCGGCGGCGTCCGGAGGTCGCTCGGCCTGCGCTCCGGCGGCCGGCCTGGCTTCCAGGGCTTGCGGCGCCCGCGGCGCGCCGGGCGTCTCGTCGCGGAAGGTGGGCAACGGAGCGGCCCCGCCGGCGGCGGGCGCCGCGGCGCGCTCCGGCGCACGGACGGGGGTGTCGGCGCCCGACAGGAGCAGCCAGGCCCCCGCGCCAGCCAGCAGCGCGAGCCCGGCAACGGCGACCAGCAGCCTGGCATTCATGGGCGAATCTCCTGCGTGCTCCGCTCGGAAAGGATGCCCGAGCCGGCCGCTTCCATCTCAGCGCTCGGGGACTCCGAGCTTCTCCAGCAGCGCCGGGTCGTCGGGCAGCAGGCCGGCGGCCGGCAGCCGCGGCAGGAGCTCGCGCAGCTGCGGCCGGGCGGCGAAGGCCTGGTCGAGCAGCGGGCGCGCCTCGTCCACCCGGCCGGCGCCGGCCAGCATGACGCCGGCCCAGAAGGCGATCTCGTAGACCTCGGGCGCGATGGCCAGCGCGGCGCGGTACTCGCGGCCGGCGCCAGCCGCGTCGTCGTGCTCCAGCGCGAGGTCGCCGGCATTCATGCGGTCGTATGCGCGCTGCAGGCGCAGGAGGCGCGCCAGCTCGGCCAGCGGGTCGGGGGCGTCCTCGACGCGCAGGTCCACGAGGCGGTCGGACCACGGCCGGCCGGTGCTCTCGGCGCGCACCACGAGCAGCGCCGCCGACTGGCGGCCGCGGATGTCGCCGCCCTCGGCTTCGGCCGCCTGCAGCGCCGCCAGCAGGCGCTCGGCCAGTGGCTGGCCGGCAGAGGCTTCGTAGGCGCGCGCCATCGCGGGCCACACGCTGTCCTCGTCCATCAGGTTGGCCTGGCACGAGTAGCCGTCGCCAGCCTGGTTCCCGGCGGCGGCGATGCACCGCTCGCCGGTGTACCCGACGGCGTGGCCCTGCGCATCCACGAGGCCGAGCTGGCGCACGGCACGGCTCGGGTCGCCGGCCAGCAGCGCGTCGAGCGCGCGGTCGGCGGTCAGGCCGCTCTTCATGAGCTGCAGGCCGTTGGGGCCGTGCGCGATGTTCACCATGGACTGCGTCGCGACGGCGCCCACGCCGGCCTCGGCCCAGGGCACGACGGGCCCGACCGAAAACCAGTGCGACTGCACCGCCACGCCCATCTCGCCGGTGTCCGGATCGCGCGCCACGATCGAGTAGGTGGCGACCGGGCGGTGCGGCCCGGGCGCGTCGGGCGGCGGTGGCGGCGGGGACACGGGCGCGGCGCAGGCGAGGACGGACAGCAGGGCGACAGCACGGGTGAGCATGGGCTAGCTCCTCCTTCGACGGCACGGTCGGGTGCCCGCCCGATTATCCATGCGGCCAAGTTCGCGAGCGGCCCGCGACTTGCGAGAGCCCGCCCCAAGGCCCGGATCCGGGCCGCTTCGTCCTCCGGGGGGTCCTCCTGCATGTCCGTGCGTCCTCTGCTGCTCCTGTTGGCCGCTGCGACGGCCGCAGCCGCGGTGCTCGCGGCCTCCGGTCCGCCGGCCGAAGCGGGCCCGGGCATCGCGGAGGCCGTCGCACCCGGTGCGGAAGATTTCACACTGGCGCACTTCCCGATGGACGAGGCCGCGCGCCGGGGCCAGGCGGTGTACCTGCGCAACTGCGTCGGTTGTCACGGCGCCGAAGGGCGCGGAGACGGCCCGGCCGTCGCGCTGCTCGACCCGCTGCCGCGCAACTTCCAGAAGGGCAAGTTCAAGTTCCGCAGCACGCCGTCAGGCGAGCTGCCCACCGAGGCCGACCTGCTGCACGTGGTCACCTGCGGGCTCGCCGGCTCGGCCATGCCGGGCTTCCCGCTCATGCCGGAACCGGAGAAGCGCGACGTAGTCGCCTTCGTGCGGCATCTGGCGGAGTTCGGGGCGGTGAAGCGCGAGGTGGAGTACGTGATGGAGGACGACGACCTCACGCTGCAGCAGGTCCTGGACAGCCGGCTTTCCGACCTGGTGGCCGAGGTGCGCGCGGATGCGTCCGAGCTGCTGTGGCCCGTGACGGTGCCGCCCGACCCAGGCAGCAGCCCCGCGCTCGTCGAGCGCGGCCGCGTGCTGTACGTGGCGCAGTGCGTGGCCTGTCACGGCACGGGCGGGCGCGGCGACGGGACCAGCAGCTACCACCTGCGTGACTGGCAGGACTCCGAGATCCGGCCGCGCGACTTCACCACGGGCGTGTTCCGCGCCGGCTCGGCGCCCGGCGACCTGTTCCTGCGCATGCGCACCGGCCTCAACGGCACGCCCATGCCGGCCGTGTCCGGCAGCAACGACGACCTGTGGGCGCTGGTGCACTTCATCCTGAGCCTGAAGGATCCGGCCGCTGCGCGCGGCGCGGTGCACCCGACCAGTTGCGAGGCGCACCTCGCTCAGCGGAGCTCGCCATGAGCAGCACGGCCGTCCCGCTGAATCCCGCCGGCCGCCCGCACGACGCGGCCGGCCTGCAGGACGTGGTGCTGGTGAACAAGGGCCTGGTGAAGTGGCACTTCATCTTCGGCCTCACCTTCATGATGACCTCGATGTTCGGCGGCCTGCTGGTCTCGCTGAACTTCGTGCACCTGTACCCGTTCCAGGGCATCGAGTGGCTGTCCGTCAACCGCGTGCGGCTGCTGCACACCAACGAGATCGCCTACGGCTTCCTGGTGAATGCCTTCCTGGGCGCGCTGTACTACGCCGTGCCGCGGCTCACGGGGCGGGCGGTGGCGGCGAGCTGGCTCGGCTGGCTCATCTTGGGCGTGTGGCAGTTCCTCATGGTGGCCACCTCGGTGGGGCAGCTGCTGGGCTTCACGCAGGCGGTCGAGTGGGGCGAGACGCCCACCGGCTTCCGGCCGGGCACCTTCCAGCTCGAGTACATCCCGGTGGATTTCCTGGTGGAGCTGGGCGCGGTGCTCGTGGCCATCCAGTTCCTCGTGCCCATCGCGCGCAGCCTGCACAGCCGCATGTACGTGTCGCTGTGGTACGTGTCGGCGGGCTTCGTGTGGCTGATCCTCACCTACGTCATGGGCAACACCCTGCCCGAGTGGGCCATGGCCGGCAGCAGCGGCGCGGCCACGGTGGGGCTGTTCATCCACGACCTCGTGGGGCTGTTCGTGACGCCCATGGGCTGGGGCCTCATGTACTTCTTCGTGCCGGTGATCCTGCGCACGCCCATCTGGAGCCACGCGCTCTCGGTCATCGGCTTCTGGGCGCTGGCCTTCTTCTACCCGCTCAACGGCGTGCACCACTTCCTGCTCTCGAGCATCCCCATGTCGGTGCAGTACGGCGCGATCCTGTCCACCATGGCGGTCGAGATCGTGGTGACCACGGTGGTGGTCAACTTCTTCGCCACCATGTGGGGCAAGGGGCACGCGCTGCGCACGAGCCTGCCCATCCGCTGGCTCTACACAGGCATGGTCTTCTACTTCATCACCTGCCTGCAGTGCTTCTTCCACACCACGCTCACGGTGCAGAAGGTCATCCACTTCACCGACTGGGTGCCGGGCCACGCGCACCTGGTCATGCTGGGCGTGTTCTCGTTCTGGCTGTTCGGCATCATCGACTGGCTCTGGCCGCGCATCACGGGCCACGAGTGGCACAGCCGGCGCCTGAACCACTGGCACTACTGGCTCTCGATGCTGGGCCTGCTCATCATGTTCGTGGACCTGCTCGCCGCGGGCCTGATGAACGGCTACATGCTCGACGCGCTCGTCCCGTGGATGGACATGGTGCGCGCGCTGTTCCCGTTCTGGGCCGTCCGCACCTTCGCCGGCAGCATGATCGTGCTGGGCCAGTGCCTGTGGGTCTGGAACCTGTGGCAGACCGCGCGCAGGCCCAAGCCCTACGACTACCGCGTCGACCTGGTCGAGCCCGAGGTGCTGGCAACGCCCGCCGCCGCGCGCGAGGAGGCCTGAGATGGATCGCCTGTCCCGAGTCCTGCTGTTCGCGGGCTTCGGCTGCTTCGCCTTCGCCTTCGTGCTCTCGTGCCTGTATCCGTGGCTGCTCACGGACGGCGCGGCGCCCGAGGCGACCATCGCGCAGCTCGCCGAGCACGTGCCGCCCGACTTCAAGGCGCTCAAGGACGGCTACCCGGTGTCGTTCGCGCAGGCCTTCCCGCAGTCGGACGTGGCGCTCACGCCGCGCGAGCTGCTGGGCGTGCCCGCGGACGACGCGCGCCGGGCCGCGAGCGAGGCCGCCTGGCGCGTCGCCTACGCCGACGCCCTGCAGCGCGGCCGCGACGTGTACGTCTCGGAGGGCTGCTGGCACTGCCACAGCCAGTACGTGCGGCCCGTGGCCAACGAGGAGCAGCGCTTCGGCCCCGTGCTGCCCGCCGCCAACGACAACAACGCCCTGCAGCGTCCCGTGCTGTGGGGCACGCGCCGCGTGGGGCCCGACCTCACGCATGAGGGCGGCCTGCGCAGCGACGACTGGCAGGTCGCGCACCTGTGGAATCCGCAGGACACGTCGCCCGGCTCGATCATGCCGCGCTACACGTGGTTCTTCCGCGACGGCTTCCAGGTGCGGCGGCGCGTCGCCCCCGACACCGCCGAGCGCGAAGGCCTCGACCCGCAGGCCAGCTACCCGGTCCCCGGCGTGCACGCGAGCGAGGCCGAGGCGCAGGCGGCGCTCGAGCGCCACCGCGCCGGGCTGCCCAGCAGCCTCGCGGCCGAGAAGGACCGGCTGTTCGTGGCGCCCGGGCGCGAGCCCAACGCGCGCGGCCTGTCGCTGGTGGCCTACCTGCAGTGGCTCGGCACCTGGCAGCCGCTGGCCGCCGCGGCGCCCGCGGGAGTCGCGCCATGAAGCCCCCGCGCCGCAGCCGCACGTCGCGCGCGATGCTCGTCTTCTTCGGCGTGATCATCGCGCTGGCGGCCTTCGCCTTCGGCTTCAAGTTCTACGAGTTCTTCGTGGACCTCTCGGCGCAGGAGGGCTTCCGCTTCGCCGGCGCGCACCTGCTGACCTACCTGCTGGTGGCCGGCGGCTTCTTCCTGCTGCTGGCCTACTGCTTCCTCACCGGGCACTTCGCCGACATCGAGCGCCCCAAGCACGACCTCCTCGATTCGGAGCGCGACCGTGACCACGCCGAGTTCGGATGACCCGCGCGCCGTCGAGGGCGACGACCAGACCATGCCGCTCATGCAGTACGGCCACGGCCGCCTGCCGCTCTTCATGAAGCTGGTCTGGCTGGCCTTCCTCGTCTTCGGCGCCTTCTACCTCTCGGTGTACCTGCTCGACGCGCTGGGCCGCGAGCTGGCCGCGGGCTGACGGCGCATGGACGGCCGGCTGACCCCCGAGGCGCTTCGCGCGGAGGCCTGCGCGCACTGCGGGCTCCCGGTGGTGACGCGCCGGGCGCCCGCGGGGCCGCTGTACTGCTGCCTCGGCTGCCGCCTCGCCGCCGCGGCCGGCGGCGCCGACGGCGCGCGCGGCTTCCTGGCCGCGCGGCTGCTGTGCGCGACGTTCCTGGCCATGGGCGTCATGACCGCCAGCCTCGTGCTCTACAGCACCGAGCTGCACGCGCGCGGCGACGAGCCCGGCCTGCGCGCGCTGCTCGACGCCGGCCACGCCGCGCTGGCGCTGTTCTCGCTGCCCGTGCTGCTGCTGCTGGGCGTGCCGCTGCTCGCCGGCGCCGCCGCCGACCTGCGCGCCGGCCGCGTGCGCATGGACGGCCTCATCGTCCTGGCCACGGCCGCCGCCTTCGGCCTCTCGCTGCTGCACACCTGGCGCGGGGCGGGCGAGGTCTACTTCGACACGGCCACCATGGTGCTCGTGCTGGTCACCTTCGGCCGCCGGCTCGAGGCCCACGCGCGCGCGCACGCCCGCGACGCCGCCGCCGCGCTGGCCGAGTGCCTGCCGCGCGCCGCGCACCGCGTGCCGCCCGGCGGCGGCCCGGCTGCGGACGTCCCACCCGAGACGCTCCTCGCCGGCGACACGTGCGAGGTGCGCCCGGGCGAGGCGCTGCCCGCCGATGCCGTGGTGCTGGCCGGCCGCAGCGAGGTGGCCTGCGCGCACATGACGGGCGAGGAGGCGCCGCGCGCCGTGGGCCCGGGCGATGAGCTGCCCGCCGGCGCGCTCGATGGCGCGGGCGCGCTGACCGTGCGCGTGCTGCGCCCTGCCGCGACGAGCAGCCTGCAGCGCCTGCGCGCGCTGCTCGACGCGCCGCTGCCCGCCACGCACCTCATGCGCCTCACCGACCGCCTCGCCGGCTGGCTCGCGGGCCTGTCCATCCTGCTGGCGGCGGCCGCCGGCGGCTGGCACGCCGTGCACCACGACGCCGGCACCGGGTTGCGCGTGGCGCTCTCGGTGCTGCTGGTCGCGTGCCCCTGCGCACTGGGACTGGCCGTCCCGCTGGCCTATCGCGCCCTGCGGGCCGCGCTCGCGCGGCGCGGCGTGCTGGTGCACGATGCCGCGGCCCTCGAGCGCGCCGCGCGCGTGGACCTGGTGCTGCTGGACAAGACCGGCACGCTCACCGACCCGTGCGATGCGCGCGCCGTGCTGCTGGAGTCGCGGCCCGGCGCGGGCGCACGGCTGGCGGCCCTCGTCGCGGCCTCGGGGCACGCGCTGGCGCCGGCGCTGGCAGGTGCGGCGGGCCGCGCCGACGGCGCTGCGCCGCGCGTCGACGGCGCGCGCCTCGTCGCCGGCCGCGGCGCCAGCGGCACGCTCGATGGCCTGCCGGCCTGCGCCGGCCAGCCCGAATGGCTGGACGAGCGGGGCGCGCGCTGGGCCACGCCGCTCGCCGCGGCGCGCGCCCGCTGGGCGGGTCGGGGCGGCAGCCTGGTCGCGCTGGAGCAGGACGGCGAAGTGATCGCACTGGCTTGCGTCGAGCACGGCCTGCGTCGCGGCGCGCGCGCGGCGGTCGACGCGCTGCGCCGCGACGGCCTGCAGGTGCAGGTGCTGTCGGGCGACCGTGCGGCCGCCGCCGCGCGCATCGGCGAGGCGCTGGACGTGCCGGCGCGCGGCGAGCTGTCGCCCGAGGACAAGCTGGACGAGGTGCGCCGCGCGCGCGCGGCCGGGCACATGGTGCTCGTTGCCGGCGACGGCGTGAACGACGCGCCGGCGCTGCGCGAGGCCGACGTCGGCGTGGTGGTCGCCGGCACGGCCGCCGCCCGCAGCCAGGCGGGCGTCGAGCTGACCGGCGAGGACCTGCGCGCGCTGCCGCTGCTGCTGTCGGGCGCCCGCACGCTGCGGCGCGCCGTGCGCGCCAACCTGGGCTGGACGCTGGCCTACAACGGCGTGCTGCTGGCGCTGGCGGCCAGCGGCCGGTTGCACCCGCTGCTGGCGGCCGCGGCCATGATCGTCAGCAGCCTGATGGTCTCGGCCCGCAGCTGGCGGCTGCTGCACTGGGCTCCGGAGCCGGCCGTTCGGGGAGCATCGAGCGTGTCGCAGCCCGGGCAGGCGCCGGTCGCCCTTGCCGCGGGGGGCGTCGCATGAGCGAGGCCTCCTGGACCTTCGTGCTCGGAGCCGGGGCGCTCTTCGCGCTGGCCAGCGCCCTGCACTGCGCCGGGATGTGCGGCGCCTTCGCGCTGGCGGTGGCGGGCGCGCCGGCCGGGCGTGGCGCGCGGCTCCTGCTCTACCTGTTGGGCAAGACCTTCACCTACGTGTTCCTCGGCGCGCTGGCGGGCGCGGCGGGCGCGGGCGTGGCGCAGGTCTTCGGGCCCGCGCGCCTGCTGCTGGGCGTGCTCGTCGGCGCGGCGCTGCTGCTGGCCGGCTGGCGCTTCCTCGTGGGCGGGGCGCCGGCGCGCGCGCCGGGCGTGCTCTCCTCGGCGCTCGCGCGCGCGCTGGCCGGGCCGCTGGCCGCGCTGCGCCAGCGCGGCGGCGCGGGCGCGGCCTTCAGCCTCGGTGCGCTGACGGGCCTGCTGCCGTGCGGCGTCGCGTGGCTGGCGGCGCTGCAGGCCGCGGCGCTCGGCGGGCCGGCGCGCGGGGCCGTCTTCCTCGCGGCGTTCGGGGCGGGCACGGCGCCGGCGCTGCTGGCGGTCGGGCTGCTGGGCGGCGGGCTGTTCTCGCGCGCCGGCGCGCGTCGCGCGCGACTCGCCGGCGGCGGGCTGCTGGTGGCGGCCGGCCTGCTCGCGCTGCTGCGCGTCGGCCTTTCGGCCGGCACGGGCGATGGTGGATCGTGTCCGGCCTGTCCGCCCTGAGGCCAGCCGTGTTCACGCTGCGCGACAAGGACCGCGTCCGCATCCTGACCGCCGTGGCCACGCGCGGCCCGAGCTACCAGGTGCGGCGCAGCGTGGTCGTGACGGCCAGCCTGCTCATCCTGCTCGCGGTGCCGCTGCTGGGCCTCGTGCGGATGGACCTGTGGGGCGGGCATCACGTGCTTCTCGGCGACCGCGTGCCCTTCCTGGTGGCGCTGCGCGGCTTCGTGGTGGCCATGGCCGCGCTGTGGGGCGTCACCTTCGCCACGAACATCGTCGTCGGGCGCTTCTTCTGCGGCTGGGGCTGCCCGGTCGGCTACACCAGCCGGCTGGGCGAGGACGTGGATCACAAGCGTCGCCAGGGGCGGCTGCGCTGGGCGCTGGCGCACCTGGCCGGCGCCGGCTTCGTGGCCACGTTCGTGGCGGCCATCATGCTGTGGTGGGTGGACCCGCGCGTGCTGCTCGAGGGCTCGGCCGCGGCGCGCGCGCTGACCGCCGGCGTGTTCGCCGTGCTGTGGGCCGGGGGCTTCCTGCACGCCTTCGCCTGGCGCTTCGGCTTCTGCGTCAGCGCCTGCCCGATCGGGCTGTACTACCGCTACGTCACGTCGCGCTCGCCCGTCGGCATCGCGTTCAGCAACCAGCCCTCGCCCTGCATCGAGTGCGGCGCGTGCGAGAAGGTGTGCCCGGTGGACATCGACCCGAAAAAGCTGGGCGAGGCGCTGCCGCGGCTGGGCGCGGCGAGCCGTGCGGCCGGCGTGGCGACGAGCGTTGCGGCGGAGGTGCCCGGGCGCGGCGTGGTCTACGGCGACGCCGAGTGCATCCGCTGCGGCGACTGCATCGAAGCGTGCCGCATGATCTTCAAGGCGCGGCCGGGGCAGACGCCGCCGCTGCGGTTCGGGCGGGTGGGGCGGAGCTGAGGTCGCGCGAGTCGCCTCGAGCCTTCCGCGCCGCGTCCGCTTGCCGCATCCTGAGGGGCATGAGGAGCGCGGGCTCGGTCCGAGGAGGCGTGCGGTGGCTGCTCCTCGCCGCGCTGCTGCCCGCCTGCGCTTCGGTCGAGCGCTTCGCGCGCGACCGACTGCTCGATCTCACCGACGTGATCGACTTCAAGTACGGCGACGCGTGGGGCTTCGGCATCAAGGCCGAGATCACGCTCTACCTCGGCACGGGCATCGGCCTCGGCGTGGTCGAGGCCTCGCGCGAGTGGTACGGCAGGCACGCGACGGACTTCGAGCTCGACCGGCAGGCCGCGCGTTCCTGGTTCGAGGGCACCTTCGCGCAAGCCGGCATCATCGGCACCGACGGCGGCACGCCCGGCGATGCCGCGCAGAGCGCTTTCAACACCGTGTTCCTGAACGTGCTGCTGCTGTCCCGCAGCAGCACCGCGCCGCCGATGATCGCGCGCTGGCGCGTGGGGGCCGAGGTGCTGCTGCCGAAGGTGACGGGCGGCCTGTACCTGAACCTGGGCGAGCTGTGGGATTTCGCCGCCGGCCTCGGCGGCGGCGACCCGGCGGGGGACGACGGGGTGCGGAAGGGTGGATAGGCCCACGAAGGCTGCAACCTTGCCGATACAATCCGGCTCATGCCCAAGCCAGGACTGGACCCACTCGCTGGACGCGTCGTGGCTGACCTCAAGGCTCGCCTCTCCCGGCTCTACGGCAGCCGGCTCCGTGGACTGTTCGTCTTCGGATCCCGTGCACGGGGAGAGGCCGATGCAGAATCCGATGTTGATGTCCTCGTCATCCTCGATGACTTCGCCGTCTACGGGCAGGAGCTGGAGCGAACGAGCGAGGCCCGTTCCGACGTGTCGCTTGCGCACGATGTGTCCGTGAGCGTCGTCTTCGTGCGCGAGCGGGATTGGCTCTCGGGGAGCACGCCGTTTCTCGACAACGTTCGGCGTGAGGCGATCGCCGCATGAAGCCGGGCACCGCCCGCTTGCTGGACAAGGCCGCACGTGCCCTGGCCTCAGCCAGAGAGTTGCAGCGGGTGGAGGATGCGGAAGGAGCTGCGAGCCGAGCGTACTACGCGATGTTTCACGCAGCCGTGGCCCTGTGCCATGAGAACGGCCTCGTCTTCGGCAAGCACTCCGCCGTTCACGCCGCCTTCGGAAAGCACTTCGCCCGAACAGGATCTCTCGACATCAAGTACCACCGGTGGCTGCTCGATGCCTTCGATCGGCGGGGCCTCGCCGACTATTCCATCGATGAATCCATCCCGGCCGCGGAGGTGGACGCGACGATCGTTCGGGCAGCCGAGTTCATCGAGGCCGTGAAACGGCACCTCGCGAACTCCTGAGTCAACCCTCCTTCAGCGCCTCCAGCACCTTCTCCGGATGCTCCGCCGCCGACGGCACGCGCGCCCAGTGCTTCTTCACCTTGCCGTCCCTGCCGATCCAGACCGTGGAGCGGATCACGCCCGTGGTCTTCTTGCCGTAGAGCATCTTTTCGCCCCACGCGCCGTAGTCCTTCATGGCCTTCCTGTCCGGGTCCGAGAGCAGCGTGAAGGGCAGCTTGTACTTGGCCGCGAACTTCTGGTGGCTGGCGCCGCTGTCGGGCGAGACACCCACGACGGCCACGCCGCGCTTGCGCAGCGCCGCCCACTCGTCGCGGAAGCCGCAGGCCTCCTTGGTGCAGCCGGGCGTGTCGTCCTTGGGATAGAAGTAGAGGATCAGATCCTTGCCTGCGAAGTCGGCGAGCGTGACGGTCCGGCCGCTGGCGTCCTGGAGCTTGAAGGCGGGAGCTTTCTTGCCTGCTTCGACGGGCATCAGAGTCCTCCTGCGGGGGAGCGACGGTGTGCCATGCGCGGCTCCGGGTTGCAAGACCGCGCGACCGGGCGCGCAGAGTATGGTTGTAGGAATTCATCGAGGCCGCCACGATGAGAAGGACGCTGCTGATCGCACTGCTCGTCGCGCTGGCGCTGCTGGCGGGCGTCGGAGCCTGGCTGCTGGCCGGTGGCAGTACCGCCCGAATTGATCGCGCGGTGATCGGCGCAGACGCAGTGGCCGATGTGGCCGAGCTGCCGCAGATCGTGGGCGGAGAGGCGTCGACGCCGGAGGCGCTTGGGCAACTCGTGCTCGCGGACGCGGAGTCAGGATCGCCGAAGGTGCCGGCGCCGTCGACGCAGGAGGCCAACCTTCCGCCGGCCTGCTCCTTCCGCGGCCGGGTCGTCGACGATCGCGGCCTCCCGCTCGCCGGGGCCACCGTGGTTTGGTGGCCCAACGAGCTCAGCAGTCCGCTCTACGGCCTTTCGAACTCGCTGCGGTCCGATCGCAGCGCCATCGACGCGTTGCCTCGCGCGCTGACAGGCTCTGACGGTCGCTTCGACGTGCAGGGGCGCTTCGTGGAGGGGCTCGGACCTGGTTGGGGGGCCGAAGACCCACAGATCGTCGCCATCGCAGACGGCTATGCGATCCGCACGCACGTCTGCCTCCTTTACTCGGGAGGCGACATCGACATCGGGGACATCGCGCTCGAACCAGCCGGATGGATCGAAGGACGGGTCGTGGATGCTCACGGCCAGCCGATAGCCGGCGCCTCGATCAGGCCGCGGAATCCGTGGAGCAAGGCTCGGAAGGTCAGCGTCTCACCCGAGGACAGCATCGACTTGCTGACGGGTGTCTTCGCTGCCGCCCTCTCGCAGGCGGACGGACGTTTCCGCACCGGAGGGCTTTGGCAGGGCAAGGTGCAGATCGGCATCTCCGCGGAGGGCTATCTCGACCGGTTCAACGACTACCAGCCCGTGACCGCGGGGGGCGGCACGGATCTCGGAGACGTCGTCCTGGATTCCGGGGCCTCGATTTCCGGGCAAGTGCACGACACCGGCGGTGCCGCGCTTGCCGGCGCGCGCATCGTGGCGCTTTCGTCCGGGAGCGTGAGGTCTGCGTGGCGCGATCCGGAGCCCGACCTCATCGTGACGCTCCTGCAAGTGGCCGCTGATCGCGACTCCGTGCCCAGCGATGTCGAGGGCCGCTTCACCGTCCCAGGCCTGGGGGCCGTCAACCATTCAGTCCTCGTCACGGCCGCAGGCTACGAACCGGCGCGCGTCGATGACGTGCTGCCGGGCGGCGGAGAAATCGGCGTCGTGCTGGACCGGGCCGCGACGCTGCGATTGCTCGTCACCAGCAGCGTGACTGGCCAGCCTGTCACCGGGACTGAGGTCGAGGCGCTCCGCTTCAGCAGTCTGAGCTTCAATCCCTCCTCGATCGAGCTGGCCGCCATGGCCGGCGACGCTCCCGGCGGCTTCGTCGTCTCGGGCCTGGGGCGCGTCTGCACGAGGGTGATCGTCCGTGCGCCCGGCCATGCGTCGCAGACTCTCACCCTGGATGGCGTCGCGCCGCCGACGCAGGTCGAGCGGGCTGTCGCCCTTGTGCCCGAGGCCGTGCTGGCGGGACGTGTCATCGGGGACGACGGACGTCCGCTGCCTGCTGCCGACCTCGTCCTGCGCTGGACCAAACCCGACGTGGAGGAAGACGTCGCGCCAATCCATCCGGACGTGAACGGGCGCTTCGAGTTCCGCGGGCTGGCGGCCGGAGAGTGGTCCCTTGTGGCGGATGCGCCCGATCGGTCACCCGTGGCACGCAGCGAGATGCTGGGCGAGGGTGAAGCGCGCACGGACGTCGACTTCGTGCTGCCGCGCGCCGCCGAGGTCTTTGGCACCTGCACCACCGCCGATGGCACGCCGAATGTGGGCAGCTACCAGCACTTCGAGCGACTCACGAGCGATGGCATCGGTCGCGAGGAGCGCGATGTCCGCTGCAATGCCGAGGGTCGCTATGCACTGCGCGACGTGCCGATCGGCCGTTGGAAGGTGTACTTCGGCGAGCCAATGGTGGAGTTCGACCTGGTGCCCGGCCAGCGCCTGCAGCTCGACATGCGCAGCGAGGCCGGGGCACGGCTCGAGGGCCGCGTCCTGAAGGTCGATGGCACTCCCGTCGCCGATGCTTGGGTCTTCGTCGTCCTGCTCGACGACTCGGATCACTTCGGCTACCTGGACACGTACCCGTTTCGCACCGATGAGAGCGGCCACTGGTCGTGGGAGAATGCGCGGGTAGGCGCCCTGCAGATGACGGCGTCGGTGCCAGGAGGAGGCGGAGCCTCGGCCTCGGTCCCGATCGATCTGGTGCGCGGCGAGCGCCGTTCGGTTGACCTGGTCCTCGGCGAGGGCCGCGTCGCGGGAATCGTCGTCGAGAAGGACGGCCAGCCGGTCGCGGGAGCGAAAGTGTACGTCACGCCTGTCACTGCGGGTGGCGAGGATCTCACCTACTGGAACTTCGGCAAGGGCAACGAGGAATTCGATTTCGGTTTCGTCACGGACGTCGCAGGTCATTTCGAGATGGACCATCTGGCCGCTGGTCGCTACCGACCGCACGTTTCCGTGAAGGGTGCGAGGGGCGAGAAGCATCCGCCCTTCGACCTGACGGCGGGCGCTCCCGTGGATCTCCAGCTCAAGGTCATCCGTACCGGTCGGATCTCGGGCACGGTCAGGCTTCCTTCCGGCGTGCCCTTCCACGAGGGGCAGTATGTGCACGCCGAGGGGCCCGACCAGAATTCGACGGCCCGAATCGGTGCCGGGAACTTCCTGCTCGAGGGCCTGCAGCCTGGCATCTGGCGCCTCTCGATCAGCGAGCACGACAAGGTGCTCGTCGAGCGCATCGTGGTCGTGGAATCCGGAAAGGAGCAGATCGCCGACCTGGTCGTCACGCCCTGAGCCGGCTCGTGAGGATCAGCGCTTCGGCGCCGCGACGGCGGTCGCGCCCACAGTCTGTTCCGTGGGGGTCGCCGTCGGCGTCATCGCCTCCTCCGCCTGCAACCCGGCCATCTTCACGGTCGCCGCTTCGTGCGGCCCGACCCCACGCAGCGGCGCGACCACCGCTTCGGTGGCGCGCGCCTCGCCGTAGGCCAGTCGCTCGACGAGCCAGCCGACGCCGAGCGGGACGAACAGCACGACGGCCAGCGCCGCCACGCTCAATCCGCCTCGGGGTGTCGGGGAATCCTTCATGTCCGGATCCTGTTCGGGGGCAGGTTCCGCGGAACGCGGCGGCGAGACGCGTGGCGCCGTTCGGACCTGACGCCACCGGACCACACGAAGTCACCGGCTCCTTCTCTAACACCGCCGCCGCGGGCCGCCTGTCCCGCGCGCCGCCCCAGCGTGGGGTATCCTGCGGGCGAGGCTGCGGACCGCCCGCGCCCCCCTGCGCACGCCGCGAGTCGCGCTGCGCGCGGCGCGCGGCGGCGATGCGCGCGACGGAGCGCTCGATCGCGCGAAATCACGAGCGGGACCGGTCGACAGCGCCATCCTGCCGCTTCCGGCTTGCCGAGGGGACTCCGTCCCGCTTTGATGGGACGGCCTGCGCCCAGCGGAGTCCCCGATGCCCAAGCTCGTCATCCTGCGCCACGGCGAGAGCCAGTGGAACCGCGAGAACCGCTTCACCGGCTGGGTGGACGTGCCCTTGGCGGAGAGCGGCGAGCGCGAGGCGCGCGAGGCCGCGCGGCTCATGCAGGCCGAGGGCCTGGCCTTCGACGTGGCCTACACCTCGGTGCTCAAGCGCGCCATCAAGACGCTGTGGGTCGTGCTGGAAGAGATGGACCTCATGTGGATCCCGGTGCACCGCTCCTGGCGCCTCAACGAGCGCATGTACGGCGCGCTGCAGGGCCTGGACAAGGCCGAGACTGCCGCGCGCCACGGCGAGGCGCAGGTGAAGGTCTGGCGGCGCAGCTACGACACGCGGCCGCCTGCGCTGACGCGCGACGATCCCATGTGGCCGGGCCGCGACCCGCGCTACCGCGACCTCCCTCCGGACGAGATCCCGCTCAGCGAGTGCCTGAAGGACACGGTCGCGCGCTTCCTGCCCTACTGGACCGGCACCATCGCTCCCGAGCTGCAGCGCGGCCGCACGGTGCTCATCGCGGCGCACGGCAACAGCCTGCGCGCGCTGGTCAAGCACGTCGAGGGCGTGGGCGACCAGGAGATCGTGGAGCTGAACATCCCCACGGGCGTGCCGCGGCTCTACGAGCTGGACGCTGGCCTCAAGCCACTGAAGGCGCGCTACCTCGGCGACGCGGCGGCGGCGGCCGCCAAGGCCGCCGCCGTCGCGAACCAGGGCAAGGCGCGCTAGGGCGTGAGGCGCGCCGCCCTGCTCCTCGCGCTGCTTCCGGGCTGCGGCACGACGCAGCTGTACGATGGGCCGCGCCTGCCGCCCGACCAGGCCGTGCGCCTCGACGAGTGGCATTCGATCTGGGACAGCCGGACGGCCAGGCTCCTCGCCGTGGATGGCCTGGAAGTCGATCCCGTCTTCCTGAGCACGGGCTACGAGCTCGCGCCCGGGCCGCACGTGCTCGAGGCCCAGGCCTCGCGGCCAGCCCTGCCCATCATCGGACTCGCGCTCCTCGGCGACCGCTGCCAGCTGAGCTTCACCGCCGAGCCGGGCGTGACCTACGAGCTGCGCACGGAGACCTCCGACACGCACCCGCCGCTGAACCTGCAGCTGTTCGACACGCGCACGGACACGGTCGTGGCCGACAACGAGCCCGACGGGCCCGAGGACTGCCTCTCCGCCGAGCCGGACTGGGATGGGCGCGAGTGGACCGTGGCCGAGTTCTGCACGAGCCGTGAGCGCAGCGTGGCCGTCTTCGTGCCCGCCGGCCGGACGCTCGAGGAAACGGACGAGTGGGTCAAGCTCCAGTGCCACAGCAGGTCCGAAGGTGTGCTCGACGTGGACGAGGTCATGGACGCCTTCTGGAGCGAGTGGAAGGCCTTCGCCGACGATCCCGAGACCACCGTGCTGGCCCGCGGTTCGGGTCCCGAGCCGGGGCTGGAGTTCATTCTTCGCGGAGACATCGACGACAGCATGAACTGCTCGCTGGTGGTCCTGCGCACGGCCGGCGACCGCGTGCACGCGCTGATGTGGTTCAAGGTGACGCCGGACTTCGAGCCGTCCGAGCTGGCTGCGTGGCGCGAGCGCTTTCGCCGCGCGCGGCTGTTCGAGCCCGCCGCGTACTGACGTTCAGGCCGGCCAGAGGATCGGCGCCAGTCCGAGCATCGAGGCGTTGAAGCCGGCGTGCGCCACGATGCAGGCCTCCGTGCCGTGACGGAGCTGCAGCCAGCCGAGAGCGAGGCCGACGGGAAAGAACTGCAGCAGGCGTGCTTCGGAATCGTGCAGCAGGCTCCACAGGAGCGCGGAGCCGACCACGGCTGCGGCCATCGACCAGCGCGAGCGCACCATGCGCGCGATCAATCCCTGGACTCCGAGGCGCAGGCCGAGCTCCTCGAAGACCGGCGCCAGGACGATCGAAGTCAACGCGCGAAACTCCGAGGAGCCGAGAGAGGCCAGGATCGAGGCCTGCTCGGGAGCACGGCCAGAAAGGCGGATGCAGAGACAGGACCAGGCCACGGCGCCGGCGATCAGGGTCGCGGTCTCCCCCAGCCAGCGGATCGGCCCCGGCCCGGCCGGATCGCGTTCGCGGACAAGACGCCGTGTCCAGGGCAGGCCGCGCAGGCCGAGGCGGCGACAGGCCTGCAGGCCGGCCAGCGCCAGTGCGATCGCGCCGAGCTCCTGGAGGACGCTCGAAACGGCGAGGCGGCGCAGGCCGCCGCGTACCAGGTCGGTCTGCTCCGCCGTCGCCCCACTCTTCTCGATGAGACGCAGCATGGACTCGAAGTGCTGCGTGAACTCGCTCATCACGATCGCCGAGGCGGTCGCTCCGATCAGCAGCCAGGGCCCGAGCACGAGCAACGACCGGGGCACGCGTCGCCACTCGGCCACCACGAAGGTGAGCGCGCAGGCGACGGCGCCGACGCTCAGCGTGTCGGCGAAGACGAAGCTGGCGGACACGGAAACCTCGCGCGCACGGGGCCCAGAGCATGGCGTCAGGCCCCCATGCGCCAAAAGTACCGCAAGGCGGACACGGCGCCGAGGCGGCGGCCGGATGGACCCTGCGCGCCGGCCTGTCCGTCGCGTCGGGCGCGCGGCGCCGATGCTAGAATCGCCGCCGCACGACGCCATGCACGCGCGTGCGCCGGGACCGGGAGGCTCGCATGGAACGATTGCGGTGGTGTGTTGCGAGCCTCGTCGTGGCGCTGCTCGCGAGCGCCGCGTCCGCCCAGGACCCGACCGAGGAGCCTGCGCCCGAGCCTGCGCCGGCTCCCGCCGCTCCGGCCAAGCCCGCCAAGGGCGTGGGCGAGCTGGCGCCGCGGCTCACGAACGTGGAGTGGCTGCTGGGCAAGGCGGTCAAGCAGTATGCGCGCGGGACGACCTACGTGGTCGTCTTCTGGGCGCCGTGGGACATCGACAGCCAGCGCTCGCTGCCGCTGCTGGCCGAACTGCAGAAGCGCCACGCGGGCCAGCGCGTCAGCGTGGTGGCCGTCGTGCTCACCGACCGGCCCGAGATCGTGCCGGCTCTCGGCTACGTGCAGCGCAACAAGGCCGCGCTGCCGTTCCTCGTGGCCACCGACGTGCTCGACAAGACCAAGTCCACCTGGGACGCCGTCGTCGGCACGCGCATGCCTCTGGCCGTCATCGTGGACCGCAGCGGCCGCATCGCGTGGGCCGGCCATCCTCTCAACGGCCTCGACCAGGCGCTCGCGGCGGTGGTGGCCGACGACAAGGCCGCGCTCGAGAAGGTCCTGACCACCCGGCGCGACGTGAGCGACCGGATGAACCCGCTCGTCAGGGACCTGCAGAAGTACGTCGGCACCGACGGCATGGAGAAGCGCTGCTGCGAGCTCGTGGACGGGCTGCTGGCCATCGACAGCCGCCTGGCCGCCCCTTGGCTGCGGGTCAAGTACGACGGGTTGCGCAAGCTCGGGCAGGCCGACGAGGCCGCCGCGTGGGGGCGCCGCCTCGCCTCGGAGCTGCTGCACGACGACGCCGTGCTGCTCAACGACCTGGCCTGGTCCATCGTGGACCCGCAGGCGCGCGTGGCCCAGCCGGACATCGAGCTCGCGGCGCTCGCGGCCGAGCGCAGCAACGAGCTGACCGGAGGCCAGGACTCGGCCATCCTCGACACGCTGGCGCGCGTGCGCTGGCTGCAGGGCCAGCATGACCAGGCCGTCACGCTGCAGGGCAAGGCGATCGAGCTGGCGTGGACCGCCGACATGCGCAAGGGCCTCCAGAAGACCCTCACCGAGTACACCAAGCCCGCGGCGCCGGCCGGCAACTGATCCCTCAGGCGTCGAGGGCCGCGCGCAGCGCGGCGACCTCGGCCGACCCGGTCTGCCGCGCGCCGGGGCTCCGCGCCGCGCTGTGGAACTCGGCCGCTCCCGTCGCGCGTCGCAGCGCCGCCGCGCCGGCCGCGCGCACGCCGCCGCCCGGCATGACCGCGATGCGGCCGCCGGCCTGGCGGACCAGGGCCGCGAGCCGGGCGACGTTGTCGCCGGTGGATCCGCGCCCGCCCGCCGTGAGCACGCGCGCGAAGCCCAGCGCCACGAGCTGCTCGAGCGCCTCGTGCGGATCGCACAGCTCGTCGAAGGCGCGATGGAACGCGACCGGCAGCGGCGCGGCCGCGCGCACGAGCTCGGCCAGCGCCGGCAGGTCGAGCCGCCCGTCGGGCGTGAGCACGCCGAGCGCCACGCCGTCCGCGCCTGCGCGCCGGGCCGCCCCGACCTGCTCGCGCAGCAGCGCGCGCTCGGCCGGCGCATACACGAAGTTGCCCGCTCGAGGTCGCAGCAGCAGGACGACCGGCAGGTTGCACGCGGCGCGCACGGCGGCCAGCGCGTCGGACGCCGGCGTGACGCCGCCCTGTGCGAGGTCCGCGCACAGCTCGAGGCGGTCGGCGCCCCCGCCCGCCGCGGCCCCCGCGTCCGCCGCGGACTCGATGCAGATCTCCAGCACGGCGCGCGCGGGCATGGGGCCGGGGAGGCTACCACGGGGCCCCGCGGTGGGGCGGCCCGGCCTTGGCGGCGGCCGCGACGCCGCTTCGGTGCGGGCCGCCGCGCCGCTAACTCGAGTGGGTCCTCCGCGGCCGCTTCCCTTTCGGCCGTGACGGACCCTTGGAGCGCCGGACGTGAACTCCCTGACAGAAGAGCCCTCGCTGGAGCTGGCCTCGGGCGACCTCCTGCCCGGCCTGCCGCTGGGCGACTATGTGCTCGTCGCGCCCCTGGGGCGCGGCGCGCAGTCGGTGGTGTGGGAGGCGCGGCCGGCGGCCGGCGGCGAGCATGTGGCGCTCAAGCTGCTCTCGTCGCGCCTCGCCTGGAGCCCGGCGTGGCGCGAGCGCTTCCGGCACGAGGCCGAGATCGGCGCGCGGCTGCGGCACCCGAACCTGGTGGCGGTGCTGGGCGCCGGCGAGGCGCGCGGCCGGCCCTTCCTCGCGCAGGAGCGCGTGCCGGGCGGGCGCACGCTGGCCGACGACATCGCCGCCGCGCGGCGCGCGACGCAGCCGCCCGACAGGCCGCGCCGTCCGCTGCCCCGCGAGCATTTCCTGGACGCAGCCGCGCTCTTCGCGCGCGTGGCCGACGGGCTGCACGTGGCCCACGAGGCCGGCGTGCTGCATCGCGACGTGAAGCCCGGCAACATCCTCGTCAAGCCGGACGGGCAGCCGCTGCTCGCCGATTTCGGCTGCGCCGGGAGCGGCGGCGCCGAAGCGTGCCTCGACGGCACGCCCGCGTACGCCAGCCCCGAGCAGCTCGCACGCGAGCCGCTCGACCGGCGCAGCGACGTGTTCTCGCTGGGCTCCACGCTCTACGAGGCGCTGACCCTGCAGCGCGCCTTCGACGGCGGCTGCGCCGCGGACGTGCGCGCCGCGGTGCTCGCGTGCCGGCCCGTCAGCCCGGCCCGCCTGAGGCCGGAGCTTCCGCGCGAGCTCGCGGCGATCTGCCGGCGCTGCCTGCAGGCGCAGCCGGAGGCACGCTACGCCACGGCACGTGAGCTGGCGCACGCCCTGCGTCGCTACCTTGCCAGGCAGGCACCGGGCGGCGGCACCTGGAAGTACGTGCGGCGGCTGCTGAGGCGTGGCGCCGGCGGGTGATTGCGCTCAACCTGCGGCCGCGGATCGCTACTGCTCGCCATAGTCCAGCGCGGCCTGCCTCCACTCCTTGTTCATCTCCCCGATGAACCGCACCGGGATCTCCTTGGGGCACACGGCCTCGCACTCGTAGTAGTTGCGGCAGGTGCCGAAGCCTTCCTTGTCCATCTGGCCCACCATGCCGAGCACGCGGCGCTGGCGCTCGGGCTGGCCCTGCGGCAGGTGCGCGAGGTGGCCCACCTTGGCCGAGACGAAGAGCATCGCGGCGGCATTCGGGCAGGCGGCCACGCACGCGCCGCAGCCGATGCAGGCGGCGGCGTCCATGGCCAGGTCGGCCTCCTCCTTGCCCACGAGGATGGCGTTGGCGTCCTGCGCGCCGCCGGTGTTCACGGAGATGAAGCCGCCGGCGGCCATGATGCGGTCGAAGGACGAGCGGTCGACGGTCAGGTCCTTGAGCAGCGGGAAGGCGCGGGCGCGGAAGGGCTCCACGGTGATGGTGGCGCCGTCCTCGTAGTGGCGCATGTGGAGCTGGCAGGTGGTGGTGGCCCGTCGCGGGCCGTGCGCGATGCCGTCGATGACCAGCGAGCACGTGCCGCAGATGCCCTCGCGGCAGTCGTGGTCGAAGGCCACCGGCTCCTCGCCCTGCGCGACGAGGCGCTCGTTGAGCACGTCGAGCATCTCGAGGAAGGACATGTCGGGCGAGACGTCGTCGAGCGCGTAGTCGACGAGGCGGCCGGCCGACCGCGCGTCCTCCTGGCGCCAGATGCGGAGCTTGACCTTCATGTCGTCCTCACTTGTAGCTGCGCGTGGCCAGCTTGACGTGCTCGAACACGAGCGGCTCCTGGTGCAGGCGCGGCGCGCCAGGCTGGCCGGTCCACTCCCACACCGAGCCGTGGCAGAAGTTCCGGTCGTCGCGCCGGGCCTCGCCGTCGGGCGTCTGGTGCTCCTCGCGGAAGTGGCCGCCGCAGGACTCCTCGCGCTGGAGGGCGTCGGCGCACAGCAGCTCCGCGAACTCCAGGAAATCGGCCACGCGGCCGGCCTTCTCGAGGCTGATGTTCAGGTCGTCGCCGTTCCCGAGCACGCGCACGTCGGACCAGAACTGCTCGCGCAGCGCGGGGATCCTCTGCAGGCACTCCTTCAGCCCGGCCTGGTTGCGGGCCATGCCGGCCTTGTCCCACATGAGCGCGCCCAGCTCCTTGTGGAAGCTGTCCGGGCTGCGGCTGCCGTTGGCGGCCAGCAGCCGCGCGAGCCGCGCGTCCGCCTCGGCCTCCACGCGCCGGAACTCGGGATGGTCCGTGCCGACGGGCTTGAGCGACGCCGTCGCGAACCAGTGGCCGATGGTGTACGGCAGCACGAAGTAGCCGTCGGCCAGGCCCTGCATGAGCGCCGACGCGCCGAGGCGGTTGGCGCCGTGGTCGGAGAAGTTGGCCTCGCCGATGACGTGCAGGCCCGGCACCGTGGACATGAGGTTGTAGTCCACCCACAGGCCGCCCATGGTGTAGTGCGGCGCGGGGTAGATGCGCATGGGCGTGCGCCAGGGGTCCTCGCCGGTGATGCGCGCGTACATGTCGAACAGGTTGCCGTAGCGGTCGGCGATGGCGGCCCGGCCCAGCCGCGCGATGGAGTCGCGGAAGTCGAGGTAGACGCCGCGGCCGCCGGGCCCCACGCCGCGCCCGGCGTCGCAGGCCTCCTTGGCCGAGCGCGACGCGATGTCGCGCGGCGCGAGGTTGCCGAAGCTGGGGTACTTGCGCTCGAGGTAGTAGTCGCGGTCGGCGTCGGGGATCTGGTCCGGCGGCCGCTTGTCGCCGGGCGTCTTCGGCACCCACACGCGCCCGTCGTTGCGCAGCGACTCGGACATCAGCGTGAGCTTGCTCTGATGCTCGCCGGCCTGCGGGATGCACGTGGGGTGGATCTGCGTGAAGCACGGGTTCGCGAAGCCCGCGCCGCGCCGGTGCGCGCGCCAGGTGGCGGTGACGTTGCAGCCCTTGGCATTGGTGGAGAGGAAGAACACGTTGGCGTAGCCGCCCGTGGCGAGCACGACCGCGTCGCCGGCGAAGCTGGACAGCTTGCCGGTCACGAGGTCGCGCGCGACGACGCCGCGCGCCACGCCGTCCACGACCACCACGTCCAAGAGCTCCGTGCGCGGGTGCATGCGGACCTTGCCGAGGCCCACCTGGCGCGAGAGCGCCGCGTAGCAGCCGAGGAGCAGCTGCTGGCCCGTCTGGCCGCGCGCGTAGAAAGTGCGCGAGACCTGCGCGCCGCCGAAGCTGCGGTTGGCCAGCTGCCCGCCGTACTCGCGCGCGAACGGGACGCCCTGCGCGACGCACTGGTCGATGATCGCCGCGCTCACCTGCGCCAGCCGGTACACGTTGGCCTCGCGGGCGCGGAAGTCGCCGCCCTTGACCGTGTCGTAGAACAGGCGCCAGATGCTGTCGCCGTCGTTCTGGTAGTTCTTGGCGGCGTTGATGCCGCCCTGCGCGGCGATGCTGTGCGCGCGCCGCGCGCTGTCCTGGAAGCAGAAGGCGTCCACGTCGTAACCCAGCTCGGCCAGGCTGGCGGCCGCGCTGCCGCCCGCGAGCCCGGTGCCCACCACGAGCACGCGGAACTTGCGCTTGTTGGCGGGATTCACCAGCTTCATCTCGAAGCGGTGCCGGTCCCACTTGTCCTGGATGGGGCCGCCGGGAATGCGTGCGTCGAGGATCATGGGAAGCTCACCCCTGCAGGCAGCCCGACCAGCCCGAGCTGCACAGCGGCGGGAATGCTGATGTACGCCGCCGCGAGCAGCGTGCCGATCACCGGCCCGATCGCGCCGACCAGCCGCTCGCGCCGCGGGTGCCGCCAGCCGAGCGTCTGGAAGAAGCTGCTCGCGCCGTGGCTCAGGTGCAGGCCGAGCAGCACCATCGCGGCCATGTAGGTGAGCGCGATCCACGGCACCTGGAAGCTGCCGACGACCATCGAGTAGACGTCGTGGCGGCCGGCCGCGTCGAGCCGCCCGGAGTACTCGGGGTGCGCGAGGCCCCACGTGTAATGCGCCAGGTGGTAGCCCACGAAGAGCAGCAGCATGACGCCCGTGAGCAGCATGCTGCGCGTGGACACTTTGGCCTGCACGCGCCCGGCCACGGCGTAGGGCCGGGCGCCGGCCGCGCGGTTGGTGGCCGCCAGCTGCAGCGTCACGACCACGTGCAGCAGCGCCACCGCGATGAGGCCCGCCCGGGCCACCCACAGCACAGGCCCCAGGTCCGCGAGCGTCTCGCTGTAGTGGTTCAGCCGTTCGGGACCGGCGAAGATCTGCAGATTGCCGGCCACGTGGGCCACGAGGAAGAGCAGCAGGAGAAGTCCGGTCAGCGCCACGATCAGCTTGCGGCCGATCGAGGAGGCCAGCCTCGCCGGGGTTCCGTTCATCGCGCGGGCGGTCTCCGCGGACCAGAGTCGTGGCGATCGGGCACGAAACGGCAGACCATAACCCGCCGCGGGGTGCTGTCGGAAGGGGCGCGGTCCGAGCGCCGATTCGACCAGTTCCGCCGCTCGCTGCGGCTGCCGGCTCCCGTCGATGCGGACGAGGTGACGGCCGAGCACGACAGGGCGTGCTCGTCGCGCAGCTGCCGCGCAGCGCAGCGGCGCGCTCGCGGCGCATCGACGTCAAGCCGGGCGACTGAGCGCCCCGCCGGCGAGCCCGCCGGCGCCGGCTGCTACCATGCCGCCGTGACACGGCTCTTCGTCGCCATCGACCTGCCCGACGACGTCAAGGAGCAGCTCGACACGCTCAGCCACGGCCTGCCCGGCGCGCGCTGGGTGCGCGACCGGCAGTTCCACCTCACGCTGCGCTTCCTCGGCGCGGTGGAGGGGCCGGCCGAGCGCACCGTGGCCGAGGCCCTGCGCTCGGTCCGCTGCGAGCCGTTCACGCTGCAGCTGAGGGGCGTGGGCCACTTCCCGCCGCGAGGCAACCCGCGCGTGCTGTGGGCGGGCGTCGAGCGCTGCGCCAGCCTGCTCGAGCTGCACCGCCAGGTCGAGAAGTACGTGCGCCGCGCCGGCCTGGGGCCGGAGGACCGCAAGTTCGCGGCGCACGTGACCCTGGCGCGCCTCAACGGCACGCCGCTGCCGCGCGTGCTGGCCTTCCTCGCCGCGCACGCCGGCCTGCAGTCGCCGCCCATCCAGGTGGAGCGCTTCGACCTCTTTTCCAGCGTGCTGGCCGGCGAGGGCTCGCTGCACACGGTGGAGGAGTCGTACCCCCTGTGCGCCGCCTACCCCGGACAGGGGCCCGACTTGCCGTTGGCCGGCCCCCTTTTCTAGACTCCCGCGCTTCCCGACGTCACCCGGACGGGCGCGGTCCGTAACGCCGCGCCCGCACACCCGAACGAGGACCCGCTGATGGACCGTCGCGACTCCCTGCTCGCCGCCTTCCCCCGCCGGCTCGCCGTGCTCGCGATCGGCGCGCTGCTCTTCACGGGCTGCGTGTACGACGACCACGCCTGCTTCGGCGCGACGGAAAAGTGGTGCGAGAGCGACATCCCGACGATCCCGAAGATCATCGGCACGCCCTTCGTGGCCATCGGCGACTCGATCATCTCGCCCTTCACGGCCTTCGCCGACCAGTTCGAGATCCGGTGGTGGTTCATCATCCCCGTCGGCATCGACCGCGACGAGGTCTACGACCCGAATCACCGCTACCTGTCCTATGCCGGCAGCCGCGTCATCGGCCGCAGCCACATGGGCCTCGGGTACCAGTGGGGCGCCTCGT